>Ga0187782_10001793_pt1 | contig 15757 bp, 16 predicted proteins | sample 0715_SJ02_MP15_2_FD_132454 | JGI IMG/M metagenome (GOLD analysis project Ga0187782, IMG submission 132454) | Tropical peat soil microbial communities from peatlands in Department of Meta, Colombia - 0715_SJ02_MP15_20_MG | ecosystem: Environmental > Terrestrial > Soil > Wetlands > Peat | place...
GTGATGCTCGCCCCTGGCATCATCTTCGATGACCATCAGGTGCGTTCGGCTGGCGTCATGTACTCCTCGAAGCCGGATTACTTCGACCAGCGTTTCCGCTTTCTGGGTGATGTTCTCCGCTTCTTCTCTTCGCTTCTGCTGAGTTGCTGCTGCGGCTCGGACTGCGGAAAACTCCTCCACCTCGAGGTCGGGAGCGCCGGGCCCCGCCAGGATGGCTTGAATCAACTCCTCCGGTGTGTTTGCTTCCGCCGCCAGCGTATCGGGTAGCCGCACGTCGAACGCGTTCTCCAGCCGGGTCAACAACTCCACGCGTTCCAGGCTCCCTAACCCCAGGTCCCGGTCCAGGTTCGATCTTTCGGAAAGCTCGGACACCACTCCATGGCTGCCCAACTCCTCCAGTAGCTGGCGCACCACGTCCAGTACGCGCTCGCGTACGCCCGGCAAGTCCAATTGTGTCGATGTTGTCGCCAAGATTTTCCTTTTGATGGGCTTTGCGCGAGCCTAACACGCGCTCCGGCAATTTTCCATCCCGGTCAGTAGCGTAGGGCTGCAGCCCTATGCTCCTGCACGGAAGCGTTCTTTCGTTTATGCCCCCTGCTTTTTCACGCCATACCCGGGCGGCAGCAGCGCGGTCGAGAGATCCACGCCGCTTAGGTCTGTCATGCTGAGATCGGTTTCCCTCAGGATGGCAATTCCCATATCCGCGCCCGAAAACTTTGCTCCTTCTACGTGGGCATTCCGGAAATTCGTGTTCCGCAGCGAGGCTTTCTGGAAGTTGGCGTTGGTTAAATCGCAGCGGAAAAATTCCACCCCGCTGGCCTGTGCCTCGGTCAAGTCTGCGCCCGGCAAGTGCGCTTCGGTCATATCCGTGTTCCGCAAGTCTGCCTTCCGGAGCCGCGCCCCGCTGAAATCCGCGCCCGGCAGCCGCGCCCCGCGCAAATCGCTCCCCTCCAGGTTCGCGTTGCGCAAGATTGCCCCGGCCAGATTCAATCCGCTCAAGTCTGCCCCGGCCAAGTCCGCGCCCGACAAATCAGCGCGTGCCCCGCCTTCCTTGCTTGCCCAGTACCGCTCATGCGCCTCCAGAATCTCCGTCAGCTTCTTGCCGTTGTGCTTCAAGCTTTTCAATTTCCGAAGTCCCATAGTGCGTTCTTCCCCCCACTCCTCACTCCTCTATCTTACCGAACCACGCTTAGTCCGATAAGCCCGGAGAATCCTCTTTTCGTAGGGGTAGAAGCTGGTAGACAAGCCAATACACGCCGGGAAATAACCCCATCCAAATACCCACGCCGATGAGGTAGTGAAGGGAATGGCCCTCGCTAACGCGATCTCCGTTAGACACGATCCACAGATGGCCCTTGGGTGTCGCTACGAAGTGCAGATGCTCGCTTCTTACGCGGTCCAGCCCGTAAAGGTAAATGAGGAAAAAGTAGTACGCCGCGCGGATACCTGCCAGCAGTGTCAGAAGTGCACAGATCACGCCGGTCGCCATTTCAAACCGCCGAGGCTCCCGCGTCGGCTCAACTATCCCTTTCTTTTCGGTCAAAAGGGCGTAGATGACCAACGTCGTTTGCGGCGACACGATCAATACAGCCGCCCATAACGGCAGGCGCCTGGCTACCTCCATCCACACCACCGGGGCAGCGCAGAAAAACAGGAACAGCACATGCGGTAGGATTCCGACTCCTTTTGCCTTTGTCTCGGTCACCGCCATGCTTTTTGCTCGTCTTGCGGCTCGCCTGATTGTAGTGCCGTAATCCAAAACTGGCACTCCGAGGAGTATGCTAGTTCCCAGGACGTGCTGACGTGCGAGCGCAAACCATACGCTTTCTCTTTGCCGTTTTCCTCGCGTCTCTTTTCGCGGCAACTCCCACCCGCGCCCAGGAAGACGAAATCGTAGCTAACTTGGCCGGCGGCCGCGTCCTCATTCACGTCACGCGTGATGCCATCGTTTTCGGCGTTATCGACCATCCTTTGGAAGCCAAGTCCGTTCCTCCCCGCGTCGCCGCCATCGGCTCTTCGCACATCGGTATTTTCTTTGGAGCTTCTGAGTGGCAGGTTCCCGCGCAGCCAAAGCCTATCCGCCTCGATCGCAACATCGGCGACCTCCGCCCAAGCCAACAACAGTATTATCAGCCCCCCGGTTCGGGCGACCCCGACCTCGAACTAATCGGCATCGGCTTCCTCGAAAAACTTCGCCCCCTCGTTTCCCAGCTTCACCACAAATTCGATCTGAAGCCCGACGAGCCGCTCTTCGAAATTGTCCTGATCGGCTACGCTCCCAAAGATTATGGTCCGGAAGTCTGGCTCATCGATTACGGCGCCGAGCAGGAATCCGTTAGCAGCCGCTCCGACTACTTGCAAACGCGTCTCCTGCGCCCTCGCTTCACGCAGCTCTACCCGCCCGAAAAGCGTGAACCCAGAACGCTCTTCGAAGTGCGTTTTCCTGCCGATTTGCAGGCTGTTCCTCTACTGGGTCTAATCCAGGCGAACGATCCTGGCGTCGCCCGCCTGCGCTCGTCTGACCCGCGTTTTGCCAAAGTTGTCGAGCAGCTCGAACATGGCCAAGCGAACAAGTGCGTCACGCAAGACTCGGCCGACTTTCTCCGTGGGGCTCTGCCCCTGCTCGCGGGAGGTGCAAGCTTCATCGAGGGGAAGATGGGAGAGGCCGGTGGCTTCGAATGGATCGTCGCGCCAGAAGAGCCTGTCGAGAAGCAGCGCGCTGAAGATAAAGAACGCCCCGCGGACGCTCCGACACTCATGCGCAAACCCAAGCCTTAAAAAGGATTCGTCGCTCCTCCCATTTTTGGCTCAATCCCCCACGGCCGAACTCTGGCGCGCATGGCGCCCAATGTCCCGCCTGTAATGCATACCCTCGAAACTTATTTTTCCTGCGGCCTCATACGCCGTTTGCAGAGCATCCTCGAGCGATTCTCCAGTTGCAGTCACACCTAAGACCCGTCCGCCGTTTGTGACGATCTTATCGCCAATGCGCTTTGTCCCCGCGTGCAACACTTTGACGTTCCGAAGCGCGCCTGCTTCTTCCAGCCCGTGAATCTCTTTTCCACTTTCGAATTTCCCGGGATAGCCGCCCGAGGCCAGCACCACGCACGCGCTCGCCCCCGGCTTCCACTTCAATTTCTCCGGCTGCAACCTTCCCGCCGCCACATCGTTTAGCACTTGCGTCAGATCAAAATCCATCCGTGCCGCAATCGCTTGTGTCTCGGGGTCACCCAGCCGGCAATTGAATTCCAGCACTTTGGGGCCATTTCTCGTCAACATCAATCCCACATACAAAAATCCCTGGTACCGGATTCCATCCGCCACCAATCCCTTCAATGTCGGCTCGACAATCGTCGTCTGAATGACACGCCGCAACTCCTCCGGCAGCAGCTCATCGGACGAGTACGCACCCATCCCACCGGTGTTCGGTCCTTGATTGTCGTCGAACGCGCGCTTGTGGTCGCGCGTCGGCACCAGGGCCACGTAGCGCTCACCGTCCATCAGAAGGATGAAGGACAACTCCTCGCCCTCAAGTGCCTCCTCGAGCATCACGCGTTTCCCGCCGGCGCCCAGCTCATTCCTCTCCATTACGCGCTCGATGAAATTCGTCGCGGCATCCGGATTCGGCGCAATAAACACGCCTTTTCCCGCGCACAATCCATCCGCCTTAATCACCACCGGCCAATCCACCGCGAACAGCGCCGCATAAGCATCACCCGGCGAGTCGTAAGCTCCATACATCTCCGCCGTCGGCACACTATGCCGCTGCAAAAACTCCTTAGCGAAAATCTTGCTGCCTTCGAGCTGCGCGGCTTGTTTGGTTGGCCCAACCACAAGCCGGCCGCGCTCCGAAAATGCGTCCACCAGCCCATTCACCAGTGGCAATTCGGGCCCGACCACGGTCAAATCCGGCGCGATTTTCTCTGCCAAGACCACCAATCCCGCCACATCACCGGCGTCCGCCGCAACACATTCCGCCTCGCTTGCAATCCCGCCATTTCCCGGCGCGCACCAGACCTTTTCGACGCTAGCGCTGTCGCGCAACTTCCATACCAGCGCGTGCTCTCTTCCGCCTCCGCCAATCACCAAGATTTTCATCGGCAGCGCCTCACATCGCCCTTCTCCGAACATTAGCCGCCACCCCTAACACTGTCAACTCAAGGAAGCGCTGTTTTTGCTTGCTACACTGAAATCCTAAGCAAGCCAAATCCGTTTTAGTAACTATGAAGCGCTTTCAACCGAGCCGCACCGCGGAGTACATGGCCTTCTTCCGAGCTCTGGAATCCGCGCGCCCCGCCTCTCAACGCCTCTTTAACGATCCTTTCGCTCCCTACTTCGTCCGCCCTTACTTGCGTCGAGCTGCTTCGGTCTCCCGCTGGGCCCCCGCTGCCGCGATTGTGAATCGGTATAGCGACCTCCGTCTTCCGGGAGCGCGCACTTCCGCGGTTGCACGGACAAAGATGATCGATGACGCTTTGCTCGAAGCGCTTCGAACCCAAATCTCTCAGGTGGTCATTCTCGGCGCCGGCTTCGATTGCCGCGCTTACCGCATGGCTGAACTCGGCAACACGGTTGTGTTCGAGGTCGACCATCCCGCCACACTGGCCATGAAACTCGATCGTCTGCGCCCGGCCCTATTGAGAACTCCAGAGAATATTCGCTACGTAGAAATCGATTTTCTTCGCCAAGCCTTGCCCGAAGTGCTGATGGGCGCAGGATTTCAGTCCTCGCGGCCTGCCGTCTTCCTTTGGGAAGGCGTGAGCCACTACCTCACGCCGGAGGCCGTCGATTCGGTGCTTCACTTCGTAGCCGCCTGCGCACCCCGCACGCGCCTGATCTTCACCTATATCCACGCGGGCATGTTGGACCACTCCGTTGCCTTCAAATCTGCGGCCCGGCTCCTTCGCGACTTCAAGAGCATCAGCGAGCCTTGGATCTTCGGCCTAAATCCAGAAGATGTGCGAGCTTTCCTTCGCGACCATGCTCTTCATCTCGATCGCGACCTTGGCGCCGCCGAGTATCGGAAGTTGTACTTTGGGAAAAGCGCCGAACGTATGGTGGGGTATGAGTTTTATCACGTCGCCGTAGCACACGTAGAAGATGGCAGCGCTTAACCATTAATTGGCTGTTTATAGGTTACCAGCTAGAGGAAGCTTAAGCCCTACGCGTTGCTCATTGCTCGAATGGGAATTGTAACTCCAGCTGCTGCGTCCGAGGAGGCCAGCATGTGGCAGCGGCCATCAAAAATCCCGCCTGGGTCGATGACCATGCACGGAGAATGCACTTCACCGGTGACGACACCTTTGGCCTGAATCTCGACGCGGCCCTTCGCGAAGATCACTCCATCGAAGCGGCCCGAGATGACGACTCGGTTTCCCTCGATCTGCCCTTCGACTTTTGCGTTTTCACCGAGCACCACGGTCTGCTCGGAAATGATGTTTCCCTTCACGTGTCCGTCAATGCGGAACGTTCCCTTCAGCGTCAGCGTGCCTTCCAGCAGAACGCCTTGATCTATAAATCCTGTCCACTCTTCAACGCCATCTTTCGAGGAGCCGGGCCACTTCCATGCCATGAAGATTTCCCCCAAACAGTCTGCTCTTCCAATTTAACGTGGCACGGAAGGAAGTCAACGCCGCCACGCACCCAGGGTGTCGAATGAATTCCTGCGCGAAGGTCCAGTAGAGGAAAAACTCTAAGCCTATTTCATCAACCGATCGTAAATCCCCATTAGCTGTGCCTCGTCATAATACTCCAAAACCAACTGCCCGGGCCGCACTTTGGTCCTTTGTCGCAGAAGAACTTTTGTGCCGAGGTGCCGCTGCAGTTCCTCCAGCGCTTCGCGGATGTTCGGGTCCACTTGCGTTTCGGTCAATGTACGGGCGGTTCGTGCGCGTCGCGAGGAGAGTCTCTCGATCTGCCGCACGGTCAATCCGCCGCGCGCGGCGCGTTGCGCATAGCGCATGCGCAACTGCGTATCGGCAACCGCCAGCAATGCCCGGCCGTGTCCTGCAGTGAGCTTTCCCTCTTCGATCCAATCCTGGATTGTGGGCTCGAGTTTGAGCAGCCGAATCGCGTTCGCCACTGTAGCTCGATCTTTTCCCGTGCGCTCCGCCACCGCCTCTTGCGTGGCATGAAATTCATCCATCAGGCGTTCGAACGCGCGTGCTTGTTCTATCGCATTTAGATCTTCACGCTGGATGTTTTCGACCAGCGTCATTTCGAGTGCCAGCTCATCCGGGACCTGGCGGACAATTGCGGACACTTGCCGGAGTCCCGCACGCTGCGCCGCACGCCACCGCCGTTCACCCGCGATAAGCTGAAAGCGCTTCCCGATGGGGCGCACAACAAGCGGCTGTATGATTCCGCTCGTTTGTATTGAGCGCGCCAGTTCGTCGAGCGATTCCTCGCGGAAACGTGTGCGCGGCTGATAAGGGCTGGGTTCGATCAAGTCGATATCGATCTGCATGGGCCCTGAGGGTGCTGTCAGGGGCGACACGGATGCATGCGCAACCCCGCCACCTGTCGCCGGCAACGAAGTAACCGGCGGATGCCCCACAGTAGGATTGATGGGAACCGGCGGTTCAGGTTCCCGAATGAGCGCTCCGAGCCCCCGCCCCAACGCGTTTCTCGGCATTAGCAATTACCTCCTGAGCTAGCTGAGTATACCCCTCCGCACCTTTGCTGTGTATATCGTAGAAAATAATAGGCTTGCCGAAGCTCGGGGCCTCTGCGAGCCGCACGTTCCGGGGAATCAGGCTTTCGAATACCTGGGAACCGAAAAAGCTGCGCAAATCAGTCGCGACCTGGCGCGAAAGTGTCGTGCGCTCGTCGTACATTGTCAGCAGGATGCCCTCGATTTCAAGGCTGGGATTCAGAGTTCGGCGGATGCGCATCAGCGTATCCAGTAGCTCGGAGACGCCCTCCAGCGCGAGGTACTCGCACTGAATCGGCACCATGACCGAGTCAGCAGCTACCAAGGCGTTGAGCGTCAAGAGATCGAGTGCAGGTGGACAATCCAGAACGATGAACTTGTATTTGTCCCGAAGGGGCTGCAAGTGGGATTGTAACCTGTATTCTCTGCTATCGGCCGTAACTAATTCCACGGCAGCCCCCGCAAGGTTCTTGTCGGCCGGAACCACATCGAGTCCCTCGACTTGAGATTTTTGCACGATTCGGTCGAAGGGTTCTCCGAGAATGAGGGCATGATACATCGTGCGGCGGGAGGGATCTTTCTGAAATCCAATGGCGGCAGTCGCATTCGCCTGAGAATCGCAGTCCAAAAGGAGGGTCGATTGTTCAGCCGCTGCCAAGCACGCCGCGAGGTTTACCGCAGTAGTGGTCTTTCCCACCCCGCCTTTTTGATTTGCTACCGCGATGACCCGGGCCAAGAGGGATCCCCTAAACGTTAAAAAATAACAGAGCCTTGCAGCGAAAGCAAGTTGTTTCACGTGAAACAATGGTTGAGGCCAGAATTCCTGTGGAATTCTGATGTTCCACGTGAAACAAGGCCGCTAGTCCCTTCTTGTTACAGGATTTGTACAGAACATTCGCGAAATTGGGTCCCCAACATTGTTCCACAAGGAGCATTTGAGTCGCTGGGGTTTACCGTGGTAGCGCCCTTCTTATTGTGACGAACCGCAAAGGGTGCCTCCGCCTGCGCGGCTGGGCGCGAGCGTCGTTCCACGTGGAACGCCTTCCGTTCATCCTACTCGCGACACAGTCCCTGTCTTGTTCCACGTGGAACCTTGGCTCGCTTTAAGCATATTCGAGCACTCGTGGCGGCGGTCGTTCCACGTGGAACTACATGCGCACTGTTCCAGTTTGGAGCGTTAAACAAGCTTGCGTGATTCGCTCTCGGGCCAAGTCAGATCGGCTATTTCTGGACCGCCGATTGTCGGTCCGCCGACAATTTCTTCTCTCCCACCAAAATGTATCGCCGCAATGACTGCGGCACGAGGATCGGCTCTTGCCACTCCCAGTCCGCGGACTTTCGCACTTCGTCCAAATCCCGCCCCCCGATCCAAAGCAAAAGTCGGTGCGCCGACAATTGCCCAGATGCCGCCCACTTCAGAAACGGTCCGAACTCGCCGACCGCTCGCGAGCACACAAAGTCCAGAGGGGCCAACTCCTCGCCCAGCTCCTCGTAGCGGCTAATCAACACGCGCGCGCGAAGCTCAAGTTCACGGAGAACCTCCGCCAAGAACGTTCCTTTTTTGATGTTTGACTCCACCAGAAACAGATCGATTTCCGGCCGCAGGATCTTGAGAGGAATTCCCGGAAACCCCGGACCTGAACCAATGTCGGCAAGCCGACCAAACACTGGGACAGCCACGGCGCCAAACATGGATTCGCAGAAGTGACGATGTAGTATTTCCAGGGGATCGCGGATTGCGGTCAGGTTCAGCTTCTCGTTCCACTGTCGCAGCATCCTTATATATTGTTGAATACAAGCGATTTGCTTGTCGTCAAGGGAGATCTGAAACTCCTGCAGGGCGCGTCGAATTACGCCCGCAGCCAAGGGCTCCTCTGTCTGTGTTACCATAATAGTAAATACTCACTAATGCCACAGTTCGGCATCTTTTAGGCCTGCACAGTTTTCACGGCGGGCCTCCCGGCCACCAGAAACTTGGGTCCCGCGACCCCTGCCGTGATGTCCACTGCTGCGTGCCACACAACCACAGGCAACAAGCTGCCGAGAAGCAGCCGACCACCTGCAAACAACAAACCAAGAAGCCCGGTGCCGATGATTCCACCTCTTCCTTGATAGGCGTGAGCGAAACCAAAAAGAACGGAAGAGATCACAATCACGCTCCAGACCGGCATTCCCGAGTGGCTCAGTGCCGCTATGGCGAAGCCCCGATAAAGAAACTCCTCGCAAACACCCGCGGTCACTGCCAACGCGCAATACGGCGCAAACTCAACAGCTCTGGTCGGCAGCAAGTGCTCCGCGAGCTTGCGCATCAAGTCGACGGTCGGTCCACTCATGCGCCCAACCCGCCGCAGATTGAACCACTGAAACGCAGCCAGTAAGGCGGTGCCCCCGAGACTCACTAAAACGAGGTCGAAGCCAACCCGCCGCGCGAGACCCAGCTCCGTCGTGGTCAGACCCCGCGCCAACGCTCGCCAGGCAACCACACCGAGAAGCAACCACTGCGTGGCGATTGTCACACCGTAAAGCGCGAGCTTCTCCTTCGTCCCTGCCGCGGGCATAGACAACAATCGCCGGAGCCGCACGCGGCCCCGCCACGGGATGAACACGCCAAGAACCAGGAAAATAAGCCAGAAGTCCCAAGGCATTGCCCGATGAGAACATTTTCCCGGCTACGAACGCAAGCCGTCCATGGAACGCGAGTACTGCGTATCCCACGCAACTTGCCACACTCAGGTATAGGCTTTCAGTGACGCCGCGCGCCCCCCGGATGAATGAGCACGTTTTTCGTGGCGTAGCTATAATCGAAGCTTGCCTGCGACAAGCAGGCGCAGCACAGCGAGGTGTGGCTTGACCGATTCCGTGAAGCTCACGGCCATGGTCAAGGCAGCGGGTTGAGCGGCGAAGTTGAGTCCCGGGACGCTGGACTCAATATTACGCCGTCTGCCGTTGCCGTCTGATCCGAACGTGCTCGTTGGCTTCAACACCAACGACGATGCCGGGGTGTATCTGCTCGGTGAAGGATTGGGGCTGGTGCAGACCGTCGATTTTTTCACACCGATCGTCGACGATCCTTTTACCTTTGGCCAGATTGCCGCAGCAAATTCGTTGAGCGATGTGTACGCCATGGGTGGCCGGCCGGTTTCTGCGTTATCTATCGTCGGGTTCCCGGAAAAGGGCGACACTGCGATTCTCGAGCAGATCATCCGGGGCGGCCTCGACAAAATGAGTGAAGCAAAATGCACAGTAATTGGCGGCCACTCCATCCGCAATGAGGACATTCAATTCGGCTATGCCGTCAGCGGTATCGTTAACCCGCTGCAAATTTGGAGAAATGTCGGCGCGCAGACAAATGACGTGCTTTTACTGACCAAAGCCCTCGGCACCGGCGTAATTTCCACCGCGCTTAAACGAGAGCGCGCGGCAAAGGAATCCCTCGACGCCGCAGTAGCTTCGATGTCTTGCCTGAATCGCGCTGCAGCCGATGCGCTGCACGAAGTGGAAAGCAAAGCTGGCCCACATTCCATTCACGCGGTGACCGATGTTACGGGGTTCGGCCTGCTGGGGCACGCGCGTGAAATGGCTCTAGGCAACTCGGCCACCGGGACTCGTGCGGTCACTCTGGAAATCGACCATCACGCTGTACCGTTGCTTCCCGGAGCACTCGAAGCTGCCCGCGCGGGCATGCTCCCGGGCGGATTGAGAAACAACAAGGAGTTTCTGGGCGATTGCGTCGGCTTTGCGCCCGACGTTTCCGAAGGACACCGTGCTCTTCTATACGACCCACAAACTTCCGGTGGCCTTCTCGTCGCCTTAGCGCCGGAAGCCGTAGAGACAGCACTTCAAGCCTTTGAACAGCACGCTGTTCCGGTCGCACGCATTGGCCGCGTTCTGCCGAAGGCGTCACCCATGCTGTCTGTCATTTAGGGAGCGAGCCGCACTCGGCATGGACACCATCACTCACGGAATTGCTGGGGCGCTCATCGCAAAGGCAGCATTTGGCGGGAGAGACTTGGTTTCTCCCGGGGGAATCGAAAGACGCCGCCTCGCCACCTGGGCGCTCACCGTCGGCGCCGTTTTTCCCGACTCCGATGTTTTGCGCGAATTCTTCTCGCACGATCCGCTGCTCATCATCACCTGGCATCGAAGCATTACGCACTCGCTGCTCTGTTTGCCGATCTGGTCGGTAATTCTGGCCGCACTCACGGCAGCTATCGCACGCTGGCGAAAATGGGAATCGCCGTCGTTCCTGGCGCTGGCGGGTATCTACGCGGTGGGAATCCTGAGCCACATCTTCTTGGATCTGTGCACCTCGTTTGGCACGATGATCTGGTCGCCATTGGAATGGTCACGGCCAGCCTGGGACGTTCTGCTCATCGTCGATTTCACGTTCAGCGGCATTTTGCTCGTGCCGCAATGGATGGCGTGGGCCAACGAAAACCCGGAGCACTCGCGCCGCCGAGCCATGCTGTTATGGGTGATCTTCACGCCCTTGCCGTTCCTGGTTTCACAGCTTGCTGCTCGCGTTGGTGCTCCCGTTTCAGGCAGCGCTACGTTGCTTCTGACCGTCTTCGCGGCTGTGCTGTTTCTGTTTCCGTTAGTTCGCGACTGGGGCTTGCGCGTGCCTTACGCGAGGCGGAATCGCATCGGACTCGCGGCCGCAACGGCTTACATTCTCGCTGCCACCTACGCACATCACGCAGCCTTCGGGCGCATCAAGCAGTTCGCGGCGCAGCAGGGCCTGGAAGTGCAGGCGATTGGCGCATTGCCGCTTCCGCCATCTTTCTGGCACTGGGACGGACTCGTGCGCGGGCCGCGCGGCGTCTACGAAGTGCGCATGGATTTGAGCGACGACCTGCTGAGCAGCAGGACTGCAAAGAGCGCGGAAGTCATCCAGCGTACCTACTACCCCGATGCGTTCCCGAACAGTTTTATCGCTGCCGCACGAAACCTGCGACAGGTGCAAGAAGTGCTTTGGTTTTCGCGCTTCCCCGTGACGCGATTCCACATGGAGGGCGACGAAGCGGTGGTGGAAATCTCTGACCTGCGCTTCGCATCCGTGCGCCGCGACCGCGCCTCCTCCTTCACCTATCGCGTACGCTTCTCTGGGGATGGACAGGTCCTCTCCCAAGGATGGGTCCGGCGCTAGGATTCCCGCTATTCCTCAGCTTCAACGTTTGGTCGGTGTGTCTTTTTTCTGCGGATGGATCACAATGTGACGCTCTTCGCCCGTGCCGACACTTTCTGTGCGCACGCCGGGCATGTCTTTCAGCGCCAGATGCACGATGCGGCGCTCGCGTGAGGACATAGGATTGAGCTGAAAGGGCTGGCGGGAGAGCATTACGCGTTCCGCCGCCACGCGTGCGGTCATGCGCAATTCTTCGAAACGGATCGCCCGATACCCGGCACAATCCAGATGAATTTTCTCGTGGTAGGCGGGCTCGAGATTCAGTACGCGAAAGACCAAGTGCTCGAGCGCTTTCAGAACTTCTCCCGAACGTGCCAGTAAAATGTCCTTGTCCTTCCCGTCCAGGTCCGCGAATATTTCTGCCTCGCCCTCTTCCGAAGCCCCGGCAGGTTCGAGAGTGTGCACTTTCAACGTCAGTTCGAAATGGGCGGCGCGCAGCACTTTCTCCAAGAAGGTCTGCAGGACTTCCGCCGCGGCTGCGCGGTCGAGGTTCCCGTTGTGGACGAATTGTTTAGCCATCTTGGAGGTTACGTATTAGGTTCTGAGTCTTAACTAAAGGCGCTTGATATTCCGGGAGTCAGGAATCACTTCGGTCCAGTTCTAACTTACAACTTAGAACTTACTACTTACAACTTCTCCAACTTCTCACTTCTTTGCGCGTGAAGGCTTGGCCGGAGCTGGAAGCGGGTGCGTTCGGTTCAAGTACCACTGTTGCAGAATACCGATCACGCTGCTGGTGAGAATATACAGCGCAAGACCGCTGGAGAACGGGAAAATCACAAACATCACGGACATGGAAATGGGCAGGAGTTTCATCATTTGCGCCTGCTGTGGATCGGTTGTGGTCATGGGCGTCATCTTTGACACCGCGTACATGGAGACTCCCACGGTGATGGGCAAAATGTAAAACGGATCCTTCGAAGCTAGGTCTCGCACCCAAAGCCAAGGGGCATGCCGCAACTCGATCGCATAGCGCAGCGCGCTGTTCAGCCCGAACCAAATGGGCATTTGCAGAAGCATAGGAATGCACCCGCCTACCGGATTGATCTTCTCGCGCGAATACAGGGCCATAATTTCCTTATTCATCTCCTGTTTGCGCGGGTCGTTCATTTTGTACTTCTTGTATTTTTCCTGGATCTGTTTGATTTGCGGAGCCACGCGCTGCATCTTCAGGCTGGTTCGATAGCTGGAAATACGCAGCGGGAAAAGCACCATGTTGACCACAACGGTCAGCACAACAATGGTCCAGCCCCAGTTCGGGATGTAATCGTGCAGCCACTTCAGTCCGTGGAACAGCGGGTCAGCGATAAACTCCAGCCAGCCGAATTGCACCAGCGAGTTCATCTGCGGGCGCATGGCCTTCAAAATGTCGTAATCTTTCGGGCCGACGAACACGCGCATGGCCATCGGCTGCGCGGTGCTCGCGGTCGCCACTTCAGGAATGGCTTCCGATTCCTCCTTGCCGTTTACCGTTTTGGTGTCCCAAACTTTCCAGTAGCGCGTCTGCAGCGTAGTCGAAAACGAATCTGCGGGAGGCAGAAAGGCAGCAGTAAAGTATCGGTCTTCGACGCCCGTAAAGCTCTTGCCGCCTTGCCAGGTGTTGCCCCATTTATCCGGGCTGTCGAGTTTCTTCTCCAAAAACATCGAGAGCTTGCCGTTTTCACTGTAGAAGGTGTTGTTGGTGGCCGAAGGTGCGGGATCGGTTACGGTCACGTCGCCAAAGCCGCCGCGCCACGCGAGACCCGCCAGCACATGCGAGCCATTGAGGGTGGTTGTGGTCTCCACGTTGACCACGTAATTGTGGTCGAAATGGAATTTCTTGACGACTTCGAGGTGGCCATCGCTCCAGGTGAAGGTCACGTCAGCAGGCGCTTCCAACGACGCGCTGTCGCTCGAAACCTTGTATAAGCCGGAGTTCGCGGCCTTTTCTAATTGAGGATCATCAAAAACCAGCGAGAAGGGCCAACCGCCCGTCTTTGCCGCGGATTCCGGATGCACCAGGTCGAGAATGCGCTGTGGCTTGGCGTCGTCTTTGTACTGCTTGAGTTGCCAGCTCTTCACCACCGCGCCACGATTCGAAAACTCCACGCGGTAGAGCGCGTTTTCCACGACAATCGTGCGTTCTTGGGATTCTTCAGTTGGCGGGGCAGCGGGCACCGTCTTGGTACTAGCGGAAGCGCCGGCAGGCGCAGGGGCCTGGGGGCTGGCACTGGTTCCTGGAGTTGCGGATGGCCCGGGCGTCGCCGGCGCGCTGACCGCCGGCTGCTCCTTTTGCGGCTGATTGATCGGCGGCTTGGGCCCAAAATATTTCGCCCACAGCAGAATGATCCCCATCGAAAGCAGCGACGCCACGAGGATGCGCAGTTCCGGCGTGAACTTGTCTTTCTTTTTCCCAATCTGGGGAAATTGACCAAGCGGCGGAGTGCTCACGAGCACACCTCGCAGTGTACTGGCCGGTCTTTAGCTTGCCCTGAGCTGCGAAGGGCCTGCCCTGACGCAGGGAGGGACCGGTCCGAATTCCTTTCGCACGTCTCTTCACGAAAATTCATCAATGCAAATTTCTCCGGAACCGGGTCGTACCCGAATCGCCGCGACAACGGATGGCAACGCAACAAACGCTGGATACCCAGCCACACCCCACGCGCCACGCCGAATCGCTCGATGGCCTCGTACGCATATCGCGAACAACTCGGCTCAAAGCGGCAGCTTCCCGCGAACAACACGGACAGGTACGCCTTGTAGCAATCCAGCGCAAACAGCGCCGCCCGCACGCCAAACTGTCTCTGCACGCTCGGAGTAGCGGCGGGTTTATCCCGCCGCAGCAGCGGCATAAAGCCGCTGCTACCTTCGCAGCACGAATCTTCTACCTTGGACGCTTTCACAATTTCCCCAGCACCCGCACCAATTCCTCCGCCAGCGCCGCAAACGGCGCTTTGGCCACCGTGCTCTTCGGGTGAATGACGATGTCCCATCCTGCGGGTATCTCCTGCCGGTGGCAGCGCACGATTTCGCGCACCCGGCGCCGGATGCGGTTGCGCACCACCGCACCGCCCAATGCCTTCTTGATGCTGAAGCCGAACCGGCTCAGGGCAAGCTCGTTGGAGCGAACGAAAACGGTGAAGTGGGAACTCGCGAGGCGTTTTCCGGCGCGGTACACGGCGTCAAACGCTCCGCGGCGCACCAGGCGCGCTTCGCGCGGAAAGGCCAAGCCCACCGCGGGCCCGCCATTACTCCGGAGTGAGCCGATGACGTCCCTTCTTGCGGCGCGCCGCAAGCACTTTGCGGCCACCGGCGTTCTTCATGCGGGAACGAAACCCGTGTGTCTTCGAGCGGCGGCGTCGCCGCGGTTGAAATGTACGCTTAGGCAAAGCATTCCCCCTTCATCCTTCTACGTGCCAGCGGTTTCCGAGGTATCGCTGGTTTTCTCTCGCGCCGACGTTCGTCATTCCGAACGAAGTCCGCGAAGTGAGGAATCTCTCCTCCGGCACACACAGCTCACAACCGCTTCCCAGGCAGCTTTCGGAATTATCTAGTGTACTTGCCGCCCGCGCGCAGGGTCAAGAAAGCCACGGGGTAATACGGGTTGAGGGGAATTTGCTACACCTGGGAATTGCGGGATCGACCCTGCGACACGATCTTAACCTCTACGATTTTCCATCGCCTTGGCGTGACCGACCGCCATGGCTAGTTGTTTTGGGTGTCCGACAGATTCCGGGCCTCGCCGCGACCGACTGCCTTCTATTTTTTTCCGAGGAAGCGCTCGACGATCTCCGGCAGCATCGGCTCGACGGCGAGCGTGTAGTGGATGGTGTTCGGCACGATTGCCAACTGGTTTGCGGGCCGCAGTGAGCCATCGATCCCGGCATCGCGCTGGCCGCCTCCCAACGCCTTCCAGAACTCGACCATGTGTTCGGGCCGGA
>Ga0187782_10001794_pt1 | contig 15754 bp, 12 predicted proteins | sample 0715_SJ02_MP15_2_FD_132454 | JGI IMG/M metagenome (GOLD analysis project Ga0187782, IMG submission 132454) | Tropical peat soil microbial communities from peatlands in Department of Meta, Colombia - 0715_SJ02_MP15_20_MG | ecosystem: Environmental > Terrestrial > Soil > Wetlands > Peat | place...
CTTTTGGCGCTTGCGACGACCGCCGTATGGTTCATTTACGGAGTTTTGACGGGCGGAGACTCTCGGTTCGCCAGCTGGCAAACTTACCGGATTCTCAGCATGCTCGTCACGGCGTTTGCGGTCGCTGCGACTCATCGCACCGCTGGGGACTTTCGAGCACTGGCGAAATGGTTCATCGCGGCCTCGGCTTACCGTGCAATCATGTGCTGCATTTCCTATTTCACCTGGGGCCGAGATACCGTAGGCGATAGCGGTGCCTTCCTGACCACGCACGACGATACGATCGGTTGGGTCGGCGGCATTCTCATATTGATCGTGGATATCTTCGAGCGCCGATCGGCGGCCACGACGCTGCGCGACGGTGCAATGATTCTTCTGTTCCTCGCCGCCATTCAATGGAACAGCCGCAGACTGGCCTGGGTGTCGCTCGGGATGGGGTTAGCCGTGTGGTATATCATCGTTCCTTCCGGTTTGGCTAAGAGGCGGATCAATCGGCTGCTGATCTACGTCGTACCGGTATTGCTCGCGTACGTCGTCGTGGGCTGGGGCCGAGCAGATCGGATCTTCCTGCCGCTGCGCTCACTGGCGTCCGTTTCGACCCAGGAAGACTCCTCGACGCTCGCGCGCAATGCGGAGAACTTGGGCCTGATCGTGACGGCGAACAGCGCGCATTTCGGCATCGGGACCGGGTGGGGAAAGCGATACATCCCGCTCACGATGAAATATGATATTTCCGGATTCGAGCTCTGGCCCTACGTGCCACACAACAGCATTCTCGGCTTGCTGGCATTCACCGGGCAACTCGGGTTCGCGGGATTCTGGCTGGCCGTCCCGACATCTGTGTTTCTCAATGCGAGAACGGCCCGTCTGAGCTCCGATGCCAAGGCAAGGGGAGTCGGTTTGATCGGGGCTGCGCAGCTGGTGGTGTGCGCAAACCAGTTTTATGCCGATATGGGTCTATTCGACATAAAGCCGATGTACGTCATGGCGGTGAGCTACGCGATTGCCTTGCGAATGCCCTCGGTCGCGGGCGTCTGGCCCGCGGCGAGAGCCGGCCCTCCACGCGAACGGGGCCTCATCGCCGGGAAGCCAGCCCCGGCACGCTCCTCGTGACCTGGTTTTCTCAGTCGGTCTGGATGGCGAAGTCATACTGTTCCACGGCGTCGGCGGGAACGGGGTCCTGACACGTGCTGTTCCAGACATAAAACGATTGCCGCTGCGACGAATAGGCGAGCCCGTTCATGAACTCCGGCGGGTCGACGGGCAGCGCGCTCGTTGCCGGGTTCCAGGTCGCCCCCTGGTCGGAAGAGACGACCACAGACTGGTTGGCGATCGCGGCCAGGTCTCCATTGGGAAGCTCGATGAGTCGACCCTCCGTGCTGCTCAGCGTCACCGAGCTCGTAATATCGTTCCACGTCTGCCCGTTGTCGGTACTTCGCGTCAGCGTGCCATCATAACTCAACCAGTAAATCGACCCGTCCGATGCGACCAAGGGCGTGAGGATCCCCCCGGACGTGGTGGCCTGCGTCCAATTCGTCCCGCCGTCCGTGGTCCGATAGATCCCACCGGCCGAGCACCCGACGAGATGCGTCATGGCATCGATCACCAGCGGCATGCTGCAGTTCGCGTTCGAGGGAAGCTGAGCACCCACGTTTGTCCAGGTCAGGCCCCCGTCCGTCGAACGATTCAGCGTCGCCGGCTGTTCGTGAGCGCCGGCGACGATCGTTTGCCGGTTGGGATCGGAGAAATCGATGCTGACCAGATCGCAGTCAATCGCGGAACCCAGCTGAACGAAGGTGTTCCCGTCATCGTTCGTTTCGAAAACGCAACCCCCGTAGGATCCCGACACCCAGAATCGCGTGGAGTTCGCAGGATCGTATACGATCGCAAACGGTCGGTTGTCGACGGGGGCCGAAGCGTCGGAGCCTTGGCCGATCAGCTGCCAGGGCCCTCCGCTCCGACTCGCCCAGAGTCCGACGGCCGCCACCCCCGCGAAAACGACGTCCTCGTCGGGTTTTGCCGAGATCAGCGTCAAGTTTCCGCAGGTCGAGGGGTAATTGGCAAGAACGCCCGTGACGTTGTTCCAGTGTCCCGTGGGAATGGTGACATCGGCGCCACTGGCTGCGGCTTCGAGCGCCGATGAGGGGCCGCCATCGGCTCCGGCTCCAATCGTCGTCGTCGAAAGCGGGATGACGCAGCTCGCGGCGAGCGCCGACGCGAGAATGGCGCCGGTCGCGGCCGGCGCGCCCAGCGATCGCAGGCGCGAGGCGGCACGGATGGTCAAGGGAGAGTGATGCATCGGGGAGCCACGACCGCGACCGCCTGCCGGACCGCGGCGGGCCGTCGGGTCATTTTCTCGCTTCCTGCGGTTTCCAATCGGGACTGGGCGTCTCCGGAAAAACGAGGACCCGCCGGCCGGCGAAATTGAGGACGAGACCGATGGCGGTGGCCAACAGCTTGGAGATGGCGGCGCTGAAGCCGGTCACGATGAACAATTTCGTCGAGTAGAGGTCGACGACGCTGACCGCCGCGACGACGGCAAGAAAAATGAGGAACTCGGAGACCGAATTCCATCGCGCCCGGTGGCGAAAAAGTATCTTGATGGATAAGTAATAGTTGACGAACGCGGCGACGAAGAACGCCGTCAGCGCCGAGGGCGTGACGCCCACGGCGGGCAGCAGCGCGACAAACAATATGAAATTGACGATCGCCGAAAACCCACCGATGAGGATGTAAAAGAAGAACTGAACGATCCAGGGCGCCTTGTACAGGTTGTACTTGAGAATGCAATAGAGCGCGCGCCAGCCGTCCTTCACACCGATCTTCTTGCCCTCGGCGTATGTCCGGCCGCGGTACGAAATACCCATTTCGTAAATGCGGAGCCTTTGATGGGCGATCTTCGCCACGACCTCCGGCTCGAAGCCGAAACGGCTTTCCTCGAGCGGAATGGCCTGGATCACTTCCCGCCGAAAAACTTTGTAGCAAGTCTCCATGTCGGTCAGGTTGAGATCCGTGAGCATGTTCGAGAGAAGCGTCAGAAACCGATTTCCGAGCGAATGCCAGAAATACAGAACACGGTGGTAACCGGTGGAGAGGAATCTCGATCCGAGGACCACGTCCGCATCGCCGTTTCGAAGCGGAACGAGAAGCCGCCTGAGGTCCATCGGGTCGTATTCGAGGTCCGCGTCTTGTATGGCGACGAAATCGCCGGTAGCCCGCGCTATGCCGGTCCGCAGCGCGGCTCCCTTGCCCTGATTCTTCACGTGGTGCAGAAGGACGAGCCCCGGCAGGCGGGCGGCGAGAGCGGCTGCGACCGCGCGGCTTCGGTCCCTCGAGCAATCGTCGACGATGATGATCTCGAGGTCCAGCGTCTCATCTTTGATCGAGACGACCTTTTCGATGCATGCTTCGAGCGTTTGTTCTTCATTGTAGCAGGGCACGACGACGCTCAGTTTGACGAGCCCGTTGGTCGGCTTCGCTGCGAACGCCGACGCCCCGAGCGGAGAAGGTTCGGCCAGCGAAGGGGCGCGGAGTAGTGCCTCGGCTTTGGAGGTCGTCGGTTCGTCCAGCATCGTGTTACCGCTCGTCACGCCGAGGATGGGCGCCTCGCCCTCACATTGTGCCAACAAATTTCACAGTTCGGCGTCAAAGTCACCCGAAAACAGAACGGCTTGCGCCTGTCAGTGCGACCACGGCGTTGGCCATCCACCTGGGCGCGCCGGGAAGCTCGCGGTCGGAAGCGGCGACCTTGCGCAAGAAACCGACGCACGACTCCAAGGCCCCTCGAAGGCTACCCGCTTCGGTCCGCATTCCGCGAAAATACTCGATGCCGAAGACCAGCCCCGTTCCGCGCAGAGCCAGGCGCTCGAATCCGAGTCTGTCGGCCAACTGAGACGCGGCGAGCGCCGCGGTGGCGAGACGCTCACCGACTTCCGGTGAAACGAGCGCGGGCAGGCACCAGAGCCGCCCGGCGAGGGGAAGGGAGAATGCGAACCGCCAAGGGTCGGCGTGCGGCATGGTGGGGTGCTTGCGTGCGATGCGCGGTTCGAGCTCGCCGTGCAAGAAGGCGCGCGCGCGCCATTTGGCGACGTCCGTGTGGTCCGAGAGGTGGACCGAATAGGCCGCGTCGGAGAAAATGAGCTTCACACCGATCTCTTCGAGGTCGAGGCCCAGCGCCATGTCCTCCGCGCGCGGAAGCGAAAGATCGAGGCCGCCGACGCGAAGGTAATCCTCCCGTCGCATCGATGCGTTGCCCGTCGCGAGGAGGGTGCCGTCGACTCTCAGTTTGCCGGACGCAACGGCGCGAGACAGCTGATCCCATTTGAGGCCGTGATAGCGTTCGAAGAGCGGCTTTTGGTCGATTTTCGGATCCGAGGCGTAACGGCCGAACACCGCCACCGGCGCGCCCGGCGTGTGGTAAGCGAGGTGCGTCTCCAGAAACCGCGGCGGCAGTTCCATGTCGTCGTCGACCAGGAGGAGGACCCGACCTTTTGCCTGAAGCGCGCCCCGGTGCCTGGCCGCCGATGGGCCGGCGTTCGCTTGTTGGATCAGGGTCAGGGCGAAGGGGTAGCGCGCCGGGACAACATGGTCGCGCACGGAAGCTCGTGATCCGTCATCGACGACGACGACCTCGAACCGATCGGGGGCGAGCGTCTGGCGCGCCAGCGAGTCGAGCAAACGCAGAAGCAGGTCGAGCCGGTTGTACGTTGCCAGCACGACGCTCATCTCCACCGCCCGCGGAGCTTCTCTCTCCTGGGCAGCAAGAGATCCGAGGTTGGGGGACGACTCGCGCATCATGGCATCTCGGCGTAGTTTCGCCTGGCGTGGGCTCGACTGCAAACACCGTTTGGCTCGCTACGAGCGCGCTCACGCTTTTCGCATGCCGCGGCGGAGGCGAAGCGGCGGCTCTCCACGCGCACGGTCGTCGAGCCCGTTGGGGCGACGAAGGGAAATCGGGAAGCCACCGGTTGCCGGCAGTCGCCGAGAAAAGTGCGACCCAAGGGGGAGGATCCGCACCCGCGTGGGACTGGAACGGCGTGATCGGAACCGGCCAGAGCCTTGCCGTCGGCGCCCACGGTGGAACGCCGATTTTGACCTCCCAAGCCTTTCACAATTTGAAGCTGGATGTCGGTCGTGCACACCTCGGCATGCCGCCTTACGATCCGAACGATCCAAGCCTCTCAATGGTTCCGCTTGTGGAGCCGATTCGTCCGGAAGCGACGACCTTCCCGAGCGCTTACCCCTCGAACGTCTACGGCGAGACGCCCCATACCGCGATGGCGGACCAGATCTCTCTTCTTTACCGCCGCGACGTCGGCGCCGATTACGTCACCGTCCACACCGTCGTGGGGGAGTCGGGTCAAGGAATTGGGTTCATCGACAAGTCGGCCACTGCGACCCCGACGGTGGGACATGCCTATGCGGCCACCCTCTTCGAGGTCGCCGCCCTCAAGCGCCTCGCCGCCGCCGCAGGCAAGACGTACGGCGTCGCCGCCATCGTTCTCACCCATGGCGAGACGGATGCCCACCGCGACCAGTACGAGGACGAGGTCGCCCGTCTGCATCGTGACTACAACGCGGACATTGCTGCGATCACGGGTCAGACGCGCAAGATACCCATTCTCTTCACGCAGCAGCAGACGAGCCCCCCCGACCATTCGATGCCGGCCTCGCTTCTCGCTCAATGGTATCTCGAGCTCGACGACCCCGGCCAATTCATTTGCGCGGGCCCCAAGTACCAGTATCCGTACGCGCCGGATCACCTTCACCTGCTGGCTCGCGGCTACGACTGGCTTGGCGAGAAGTACGGTGAGGTCTACTACGAGACCATCGTTCTGGGGCACGATTGGGAGCCGCTTCGGCCAATCGCCATCCGTCGCACGGGTCGCGAGATCATCGTGGATTTTCATGTCCCCCGGCCTCCGCTCGCCTGGGACGAAAACCTTCCTGAGCCGCATCAGCGAGCGCATCGAGCATGGGTCCGCGGACGAGGCTTCGAGGTGGAGGGTCGGAGCGGCGAGGAAACGATCGCCGCGGTTCGCATCGAGCAAAATTCAGTCATCGTCGTTCTCGCCGGAGAGCCGAGCACGACGGAGCTCGTCGTTCGTTATGCGATCACGCAAGACGGAGAAGGAACGCTGGGAGGCCTAGCGACCGGTCGTATCGGGCAGCTGCGTGACTCGGACTCGGCGGTCGGCTTCGCGACAGGGTTGCCGCTTTACAATTACGCCGTGTCGTTCGCCGCCCCCGTGAACTGAGTCGCCGGTGCCCAAGCTCATCATCCTGTCGATCGTGCTGGTCAGCTTCGGCCTGCCGGTTTGGTTCTCGAGCGAGCGGCAACCGCGTCGCGCGCTTCGCCGTACGCAGCGACTCATTTTCGTCTTCATCTTCGTGTGGGCGTACCTCTGCCTGCATTGGTATCCAGCCTTGGTTCCGCTCAAGTGACGCTGTCGGGCTCGAGAGCGCGCAATTGCGTCCTGCAAAACCGAGCGGTACAAGCGCTCGGCATGTGCGGGTTCGCTTCGCGAGTGTCCTCGGCGGTTCGTATGGTGCTCGCGTCGCGCTTGTCGACCGCGATGCTGGCCGCAGCGCTGGTGGCACCCCCGTTGGGAATGTTCGCGTGCGCGGGGCCCGGAGAATACATTTGGTTTCAGCAGCTCCCTGCGGACATTGCGCCATTGTCCGGCGAGTACGCCATCGGTTTGGGTGACGTGCTCGAAATTCGCGTGCTCGGTCACGAGGAGATGACGCTCAAGGAGCGAGTGCGACCCGACGGTCGACTATCCATACCCCTCATCGGCGATGTCGAGGCCAGAGGCAAGCGCGTCAGCGGTCTCAAGGCGGAGCTCGAGGGCCGCTTGAAGGATTACATCGTATCGCCCAGCGTATCGGTGATTCTGTCGGAGCCTCAGCCGCTCACCGTCCTGCTCTTCGGAGAAGTCACGCGCCCGGGGGCCATTCCTCTGGACCACGATCGCAGGCTGGCTCACGCGCTCGCGCTCGCGGGAGGTCTGACCGACTACGCCTCGAGGAGCAGCATCTTCGTCGTGCGGAACAGTCCGAAACCCATTCGCATTCGTTTCACGTACGAATCGATTTACCGCGATATCGACAAGGCCGGGGAGTTTCAGCTTCAACCCGGTGATATCGTCGAGGTCGAATGACCGATCCGTGTTCCGCAAAGTCGCCGCCGCTCGCAGGGCGCAGGGGCCCGGCGTACGAGGGACGAGGGCGCAGGGGCGCTCGAGACGTTGGAGGGTGAGCTCGCGGACGCTACACTTGCCGGGTGAGCTTTGCGACGGACGATGGCCGAAGAACGTAACAACTTGGCCGGGGAGGCCCCCGAGGGGGAGGAATCCGACGCCGGCGGGTTCGACTTCGAACTCGTCCGAAACGTCATTGGCTTCGCCTTTCGCGCGGCGCGCAGGCGGTCGGGCCTCGTCTCGGCGACGTTTCTGTGCGTCGCGACGCTGGGAATCGCGGTGTCCGCCGCGTTGCCACCGGTCTACACGGCGAAAGTCCAGCTCCTTGCGCAGCGCGGCTCGGCAATCCGCATGCTCAGCAGCCTCAACCCAGGGATGGATTCGGTCGACAGCCCGACCAAAAACGTGCCCACGACCATTTTGCGCTTCGACAATCTTGTCTCGCTCGCGAAGGAAGCGAACCTGGTGCGGCGCTTCCAGAGCACTCGCCCCCCCTTGCTCCGCTTGAAGGACGGGCTCTTCGCCCGAGTTTTCGGCGCGCCTTCCGACGAGGACATGCTCTCGGTCATGGCGTTCACGCTCGAGAAGCGGCTGATGGTCGAAGTCCCAGACGACTCGACGGTGATACTCAGCGCGGAGTGGTCCGACCCACAGGTCGCGTACGATTTGGTCACCCTCGTCCAGAGGAACTTTCAGGAGGCGCGATACGACAGCGACGTGGCGGTCATCAACGACAGCATTGCGGTCCTCGAGGACCGCGCAAAGACCTCGCTCGAGCGCGTGGACGCCGAGCTCGCCGCGTATCGCCGAGTTCTGGCCGATCAGGCGGCGGCCCAGAGAAATTCGATCGCGGCGGATCGACCGGCGGAGGTCCAGGCGAGGAGGATGCGCTTCGCTCCGCCAGTGACCGCCGGCAGCGCCAACGCGGCGCTGGCGGCGCTGGCGACGGCGCAAAAAGCGAGCTCCGACCTGACCGATACCCTCGAGGATAAAAGGCGGCGCATCAAGGAGCTCGAAGACGAGCAGCAGCGCACGTTGGATTCGCTCAAACAGCAGCTCGAACAGGCGAAGCTCACGCTTACCCCGATGCATCCCACGGTCATCGCCCTCGAACAACGGATCGAGGCGGTCACCGAGCCGCCGGCGGAGCTTACCCAGCTCCGGACGGACGTGCGCTCCTTGATGGCCCAGATCGTACCCTCCGTGCCGCCTCCGCCCTTGGCTCAGCCGATGGTCGAGCCGCTCCAGGGTCGGCCACCGGTTGCCGAGACCTCGATTGCAGACGCCGGCGGCGCCGACGCGGACTCCGACGGCGGATTGGCGGCCGCGCTGGTGCCGCTCGGCCCGCAGGACGGCGCAATCTGGCTTGAACAATCGAAGCTCAACGCGGCTATTCACGCGTACCAGGACGCGATGGGGCGTATCGACGCCGCGAGAGTCGAGCTCGACGTCACGAGCACGGCGTACAAGCATCGATACGTCGTGATCAACCCTGCGGCGGTACCTCACAAGCCCAAGAAGGAGACCGCCCGAACGGTCGCGGTCGGAGCCGTCGTGGGCGGCTTGCTTTTCGCGATCTTGCTCGCCGCCGGTATCGACCTGGCGTCCGGGCGAATTCTCGAGCCGTGGCAAGTTCGCAAGCAGTCGAGGCTCGACGTGCTGGCCGAATTTGATGTGGCTTCGTCCTGAAGGGCATGACGGACGCTCGACGCACGTGAGGGTCCCGTGTAGGGTCGACGGCCCGTCGGTCGGGCTCGCGAGGTGCGCGTGAAATCGGACAAGGTTGCGTCGACGAGCTTGGCGGTCCGGCACGAGGTGCAGGCCGCGAAGAACGTCTGGGACGACGTTCGGCTGCAGAAGTTCTGGCTCGCCATAGACCGCCATCGCTGGCAGTCGCTCTCGGTCATCGCCGCCAGCGCTGCCGTCGACACGTACGCTTTGGCGGAGCTTCTGGCGCAGCTCGCCTGGCGGTATCACGGCCAGCCTTCGAATGTCTTCGATTTGCGGGACCTCAGCATGCGGCTGGTGGACTACGAGCTCCGCGAGATGCGCGCCCAGATAGCCTCGGGGACGCGCCTGGTCGTTGCCCTGCGGTCCATTTTCGAAAACCCGACGGCCGCACCCGTCGCGAAGCAGACCGACGCCGCTTTGATCTGCATCGTCCTTGGAAAGACGACCTTGAAAGACGTGAGAGAGACGACCGCCGCCGTGGGCCGCGACGCGGTCATCGGATCCGTCGTCCTTCGCCCTCCCAGGCGAAAGCGTTCGGCGCGCACCAGCCCATGATCTCGTCCGCGTGTTCGAACGGCGCCTCGGCCTGGACATCGGCCGCGCGGCGGTGCGTCGCGTTCGTCGGGGTCGTCGCACTGTCCGTAGCCTGCCCCCCGTCGCCCCGCGGTCGGGACGCCACTCCTCAGGCCGAGGCTCCGGAGCCCTACGAAGTGAGCGAGTCCATCTACGATGGCGGGTGGAAGAACGGATGGCACGACTCGGGGACAGCGGTGCGCGAGCTGAGCGAACGAGCTCCCGCCAAGGTGCGCTTCAATGTCTCGTGGGAATGGGTCCTGAATCGGCCCGCGATCGAGGGCGGCGCCGACGGCAAGTTCGGAGGCGTCGTCTTTCGAGTGCAGGAGCCCCCCGGGGAAGGAGAATTCCTCGAGGTGGAGCTGGCCTCGAGCCGGGGGCCCGTGGCGCGGGCGGTGAAGCTCAAGCCGGATCACCGGACGTTGATCGATGGAGGCTGGACGCAGGTCATCCTTCCCATGGATGAGCTGGATCCGCAGGGAGCGGCGTTCGATCGGATCGTCTTTCGGCCTTTCCGGCCTTTCGGCACCGATTGGGTGCTGTTCGACAAGATCGCGCTCGCGAAGGCCACCGCGGCGCTCAACGCGTCGACGCTGGTTGGCAAGCGAGTGCAAACGCACCTGCAGTGCGATGCCCCTGCGCTCAAGATCAGCCCGCTGATTTACGGGATTGCCGGTGCCGAGGCGGGGTGGGAACGGCTCGGTGCGACTGGCCGCCGGTGGGGAGGCAACCCGGCAAGCCGTTACAATTGGGAGGCGAACTGCGACAACCGGGCGGCCGATTGGTTTTTCGAGAATGCGTCCTCGGCCCCGTACACGCAATTCTTGACGGAGAACGCGGCGCACGCTGTCGCCAGCGCGCTCACCATCCCGATGCTGGGATGGGTCGCAAAGGACGGCACGTCGTATTCGTTCCCCGTTTCGGTATTTGGCGCGCAGGCGAAGACCGATCCCTGGAAGGGCGACGCGGGCAACGGGATCGGCACGTCGGGTGCGCCCATCGCTCCGGGAGCGCCGACTCGAACGAGTGTACCCGCGCCGCCCGAGTGGGCCCACCGGTGGGTGGAGGCCATTCGGGCCGAGGACGCGAAAACCGGCAAGCGCGGCGTGAACGAGTACATTCTCGACAACGAGCCTGCGCTCTGGAGTGTTACGCACCGGGACGTGCATCCGGATCCCGTTGGGTTCGACGAGCTGCTCGATCGGACGGTTCGTTACGGCAGGGCCATCCGCGAGGCCGATCCCGACGCCGTGATTGCCGGCCCCGCCGAATGGGGGTGGTCAGGGTATTTCTACTCCGCCAAGGACCTCGTGACACGCTATGCGGACCGTGCCGCGCACGGCGGTCTACCGCTCATCGAGTGGTACTTGCGCAAGCTTCGCGACTACGAGAGACAGACGGGAACGCGAGTCCTCGATGTCCTCGATCTTCATTATTATCCTCAGGAAAACAACGTTTACGGTGGCGGCGGTACGGATCGGGAAACCCAGCTCCTGCGCTTGCGCTCGACCCGCAGCCTCTGGGACGACGGCTACGTCGACGAATCATGGATAAAGGACGTGGTCCGCCTATTGCCTCGAATGAGAGAATGGGTAGACCGAAACTACCCCGGCCTCGGTCTGTCGATCGGCGAATGGAACTTCGGAGGCGAGCGGGACATCACCGGCGCGCTCGCAACCGCGGAAACGCTCGGGCGCTTTGCGCAGTTCGGCGTCACCTCGGCCTTCTACTGGTTGGCGCCTCCGGCCGGTTCCGCTTCCGCCTTCGGCTTCCTCGCGTACCGTAACTTCGACGCCAAGGGCGGGCGATTCCTCGACTGGTACATCCCAACGACGCGGGCCGAACGGGCTTCGTTTTTTGCTTCGCGTGACGAAGACAGGAAGCATTTGGTCGTCGTTGCCCTCAATCTGGCCCCCGACGTTCCGGTGATCGCCGACCTCGACGTGTCCTCGTGCGGAGTCGTCGGATCGTACCAAACATACGTCTACACCCGCGACGCTCCGGGGTTCGCGGTCCACGGGCCGGCCGAAACGGGCCCCCTCGAGCGCCTCCTGCCCCCGTGGTCGATTACGGTCTTCGATGTGCACTTGCGAGGCGGGGCGGACGGGAGCGCAGAATAGGTGAACCGAGCGCTCTCTGTCCGCGGGCCGGGGCCTTGACATCGCGCGGCGTCGGTGAGACTCGGGGAAGCGTCGATGAATTCGATCAGCCCGCGATTGCGCGCGTGGATGCCGCTGGCCGTGTGCACCTACGGAATCCTCGTTGCTTGCGCATTTGGGTTCGTCTTCTACCGCCGGCAGGGCCTGCTCGATCCCGCAATCAACCTCAACGCGTTTGGCACGATCGCCCGCCACATTGCTCACGGCGACGGGTTCTCTCAAGGCCACGGCCCTACGATACGTCGCGCGCCACTTTACCCTTACATGGGCGGCGCGCTGCTGGCGATTCTCGGTCGCGATGCGCCCGGCATATCGCAGCTTGAGCTGTATTGGCCGATCATCGCCGCGAACTGCATCATCTTCGGCGCTACGTGCGTCGTCGTCTGGCGACTCGCAGCACGAATTTTCGGCCCTCGCACGGGCCTGCTGGCGGCGGTGGCGTGTCCTTGGTTCCCTCAATCGCTGCGCTACGTCGGCATGACCGAGGTCGAGACGCTGATGGGTCTTTGCGTCGCCCTTCTCGCGGCGACGGGTCTGGCGCTGGCGACTCGACCCGGGGCGCGTACCGGGGCGGCTTTCGGAGCCGTTGCTGCCGCCGCGACGCTCGCCAAGCCCATCGTGCTCTTCTACCCGTTCGTTTTCATCGCGTGTGCGGTCTGGCACTGGAAGAGCGCTGCAGCAAGGCCGCTCGCTGCTTTGGCCGGAACGGGCGCGGCGCTGCTGTGCTTCGGCGTGCTCTTGGCGCCCTGGAGCCTGCGGAACATGGCTGTCTCCGGGGGCGCGTTCAAGGGGATCAGCAGCAACGGCCCTGGCGAGTTTCTGCGCGGGTACGTCAATGCGCAGCCCAAATACTATCTTCTTCGTCAGGACTTCGGCGGCAACGGACCGGGTGAAAAGTGGGATCCCGAGGCCAACGCCTATGAAGAGAAGCTCCTGAAGCCGTATGGGATCCCGTTCTATTGGGCGATTCGTGAAACCGACGGAACCTACGAAACGGCGCCTCCTCACCCCGCAGTGTCCGACGCGATTCTCGAAGTCCAAAAGGACGAGGCAGAATCGGCCGAGGTCAAGCGGCAAGTCGTGAGCCACCCTGCGGCCTTCGTTCGAAAGTTTATCGTGCAGCTTTTTACTTTCTGGTACGTCGTCGAGACGCGCAAGAAATCGCTTCTGGTCGGAGGGATTTCTGCCGTCGTGCTCGCGCTTTCGGCGTTGGGCGTGGTTCGCGCCCGCCGACACCAAGAGGTCGTCTGGCCTATCGTGGCAGTCGTCGTTTACTTCAATGCGATGTACGCGGTCTTTCTTGCGTTCGCCCGATACTCGATGCCGCTCTTTCCGACGCTGGCGATCCTCGCTGCGGGCGGCACCGCCGCCCTCGCCGAACGCTTGATCCCTCGACGCAAAAGGTCGTCCGCGTCCGACGCGGTCCCCGCTCGTGGAAACCATGTGCGAGCGTAGCCGGGCGGCGGAGGGAATGCCGGCGCCCTGCAGGGCGGAATTCACCTAGGCGCGCGCAGATAGGCATCCAGCAGCGACTGCAGCTGTTCGACCGTCCTCGCTCCGATGAGCGCAACGGAGACGCCTTCCGCGCGCGACGCGAACTCGAGCGCCAGTCGAGTCAGCGACGTCCCCCGCTCGGCTGCTTGCCGCCTGCAGTCGGCGAGCTGCTCTGCACGGTGCCGCTGCTCCTCGCTTGTGGGATAGTAGCGCGCAAGATCGATCTCCTCGACGGGCTTCGCGAGCACCCCGTTGGCAAGGCACTCTCGCGCGATACCGGCCACCTCCTTGGCCCGGAGTTCCGGCAGGAGGGCATCGATGTTACGACGCTCGAGGAGATTCAAGAGGAATTGGAGTGACGACATCCCAGGATAGTTCAACGCCAGCCGCCCAACTTCGATCGTGTCGCACGAGATACCATAATAGCGAATCTTGCCGGCTCGTTTGAGAGCCTCGAGAGCCGGCTCCCATTCTCCACGCTCGACGACCTCGGCTGGAGGGCTGTGCAGCTGCAGCAGGTCGAGATAGTCGGTCTGCAGCCGACGAAGGCTGGCCTCGACGGCCTTGTGCAGATAGTCGGGGGAGAAGTTCTGGGTCAGCACCCCGCGGGCGGCCGCAGAAAGGCGATCGCGACGGATTCCAAGAGACCGGATGACCGGACGCAAAAGTGGCTTCAACCGTGCTGCGAAGCGGCGGCGCGCGGGAAGGCAATATCCAGCCTTGGTCGCGATGACGACTCGGCTGCGCGTCCGACGAAAGGCGCGGCCGATGAGCGTTTCGCTTTCCCCTTGCGAGTAGATGTCCGCTGTATCGAAGAAATTGATTCCCGAGTCTCTTGCCGCACTAAGCAGATTGAGAAATCCGTTGGAATTGTGCTGAAAGATACCCCCTATTCTCGCACACCCCAGGCCGAGCTCGGAGACCATCAAGTCCGTCTTGCCAAACTTCCGGGTTCGCACACGGGTGAGTATGATGCAGGAGCGTGCTCCTCGGAAAGTGCATTCCTCGGCGGCTCGTCTATGCTGCGGAGCGTGTCGGAACACGAACCGGTGATCGTAGTCGGCAGTGGTCCAGCGGGTGCGGCCGCGGCCTGGTTTCTGTGCAGAGCCGGCGCCAAGGTGCTCTTGCTGGAAGCAGGCGCAGAGCGCACTGCGTTCGGGTTGACCGTCCGGGTGCGCGGGTTCACCCTGCTCCGATATCGCCGACCGCTGCGGAAGCGTGAAGGCATTGCGGCCACGGCCGATCCGAACGCGACGCTTTTCGAGGAGCTCGCGCCCGGCGGGCTCACGAATCACTGGAGCTGCGCCGTACCGCGCTTCGCTCCCGAGGACTTCGCCGACGCGGAGCGCGCAGGCGACGCCTACGCTTGGCCGCTCGGATACGACGACATCGCGCCGTGGTACGACGAAGTCGAGCCGCTGCTGCACGTCGCGGGTGTGCGGGTCGGGTGCGATCGCCTTCCGGCCGGGAGGGTCCACGATCCGCGCGTGCTCGGGGCGGACTGGGTGCCCATCGCCGAGCAGGCCAAGGTCGTCAGTCGTGCCGTCGTTCCGATGCCGTACGCCTACGGCGCGGAGAGCTCGGTGACCGCCAGTGGGACGGTGTTCAATTCGTTCGTCCGACTCATCAGGCCCGCGGTTCGCGCCGGCCGCCTCCAGACGCGGTACGGGGCGCGGGTCATCCGGCTCGAATGGTCTTCACGCTCCCGACGTGTGGAGGCGGTCGTCGTTCGAGATGCAAGGACGAATTCGGAGAATCGAGTCCCCTGCCGCGCGGTGGTCCTGGCCGCCGGAGCGATCGGCAGCGCCGAGATCTTACTGGCTTCTTCGAGCCCCGACTTCCCCGAGGGTCTCGGCAATAGCCACCAGGTGCTGGGGCGATACCTGCACGATCACCCGCTCGGCAAGCTCGTAGTCGATATCGACACGCCGATTTCAATCCATCCGCCTTCCTACGTCACGCGTCCGGCGCTCGAGCGTAGCCGGCCCCTGTACGCAGCGGCGTGCATGCAGTGGAGCGGCACAGGCGTTCTTGCTGGCAGCCTCCTTCGAGGGAAACCCGGCAGGTCGACCCGACTGGGCTTCAGCGTGTTCGGTACGATGGCGCCCTCGCCCGACGACTGGGTCGCCCTCGAGCCGGGTCGCAACGCAACCGACGGGAGAGAGCGGTTGGTCCTCCACGTTCGTCATCCGGCCGAAGCGACGACCGCCCTCGAGGCGGCGCGGGACGATCTGGTCGACGTCCTGAGTCGAACGGGGCTCAAACCGCGCGTTCGGATCTGGCACATCGAGCCCGTCGGCCATTCGAACCATTACGGCGGAACGTGTCGCATGCACGCGTCGCCGCGTTTCGGCATGCTCGACGGTTACGGCCGTCTTCACGCCGTCCGGAACGTCGCCGTCGCCGATTCAGCGGCATTCACTACCGGCCCGGAGAAGAACCCCGTCTTGACGGCGATGGCCCTGGCTGCGCGAACCGGCGATCGACTGGCCAGAGAAGTGAGGGCGGGAGACGTCTGAGCGGTCGTGACTCGCACCACTTGAGCTATAGAGATCCTCCAACTTTCGCGGTATTGCGATGCGAGAAAAGATTCAC
>Ga0187782_10001795_pt1 | contig 15752 bp, 14 predicted proteins | sample 0715_SJ02_MP15_2_FD_132454 | JGI IMG/M metagenome (GOLD analysis project Ga0187782, IMG submission 132454) | Tropical peat soil microbial communities from peatlands in Department of Meta, Colombia - 0715_SJ02_MP15_20_MG | ecosystem: Environmental > Terrestrial > Soil > Wetlands > Peat | place...
GCCGATCTGTGATCCGGCCTTGGGAAGCTTGGTCACTCCGAGGATGACCTCTGCCTTCCGAAGAGGAGTTGGCCCTGAGGGAGAGGAAGGGGTGCCCCTCCATCAAACCCCCCCTTCTCTGCCTGGCAGGAGCTTCTTCTGCATGCCCCGGCCGTCCCAGACGAGGTCGCCCGTCTCCCTCTCGACGAGCCTCAAGGCCCCCTTGCGGCAAAGGCCCACGCACATCCCGCAGTTGTAGCACCTGTCATTGTGGAACATGACTTCTCCATTTTTCCCGTCTATCTCCAATGCTCTGTACAGGCATGCGTCCGTGCAGGTCCGACAGAGGGTGCACTTACCCTTGTCGATCTCGATCCTCGCAGGGGGAAGCGCCACATCAGGGGGGAGGAACTCGAAGGGCTCCCAGAGCGGAATCTCTTCGGGATCCTGGGGCTTGACCTTGCCCCTGAACTCTTCGATGCCCCTGTACCCCTTGATCTCCATCCATCGAGTGATGCCTTTCAGGATCTTTCCGACGACCCCATACCCGTAGATGAGAACGGCGGTACACAGTTGGATTGTCGGGCATCCGACGAGAATATACTGAAGCGCATCTTCGGCCTCGATGATTCCGCCGGTGCCTGAGACCGGCACGCGAACCGTCCTCACCATCTCAGCCACCTTGCCCAGGGAGAGCGGCACAAAGGCCCTGCCCGGCAGGTATCCCGCGCTGTACGTGCCGAAGACTTCCTCCCTCTCCGTATCTATCACGAGTCCGAGAGGCGTGCTGTGGGCAGAGAGAGCATCGGCCCCTGCTTTTTCGTAGACTCCGGCATAGTACCCCGCCGGTTCCAGGTTCGGCGTCATTTTTACGGCAACGGGAAGATGTGTCGCAGCCTTGACAGCCCTGATGATGCGGGTGGCGAGTTCCGGATCCGCGCCTATGGCCATTCCCACTTCGCCCCCCTCCCGGGTCAGGAGCTTGTGGGGACAAGACATATTGACTTCGAGCATGTCGACTCCCGCGAGGGAGAACCGTCTGGCAAGCTCGATCCAGTCTTCGACCTCGTGGCTTGCAGCGATGCTGCCTATCACTCGCACATCGGCTTTCCGGCAGAGCTCCACTATTTGCGGCACCTGTTCCCCTATGTATTCATCGGGACGGATGTTCGAGGTGATCATGTCGCACACAGCGCTCCCGACGAACTCCCGCCCGAGAAACCTCAAGGATGCCATGTTCGGCACGACCCTTCTCCCCGCGATCGGAACATGCTCGTGAGCGCACGTTTTGAGGACCACGCCGCCAAAACCGCTCTCGACGCATCGTCTCACGTCTCTCGCATCGTGGCTTACCTCGGAAGAAGCTGCGAGGACGGGGTTCTTGAAGGACAGGCCGCACATGGTTACCCTAAGATCAACCTTTTTTGACACTCAACACCTCCTCAAGGGAGCCGATTGCCCTGTTACATTCCCAATGCTTTTTTTCCTTCTTCTGACAAGTCGGTCTTGAAGGCAGCGACTTTTGCCTTGCCTTCTTTCGTCACGAAGGCATTGCCGTTCTTTATCTCCATGTAGCCCAGAACCTCGAGCTCTTCGATGAGGGGAACCATTATCTCCTCACTCAACGCCGGATATATCTCGAGCTGTTCTTCTTTCGAGAAGGCGTGGAGTATCTCCTCTTTCGCGATCCCCTGCCTCGGCAAGACCTTGTTGAGTATGGCCATTTGTCTGCGAAAATAGGGGATGGAAAGGCCCTTGTCGGCAAGGTCGAAGGCCTTGACGACGAAGAGCGCAGCAGTCCTCGAATCGACGCACGTCAGCATCACGTCCCTTTGGACCGTCCTCGCCGGGTGCGGGGGCCACTCGTACGCATGGAGGGGCTTCAGACATTCCATGTGGTATTGAGGCTCGCGGTATGTCGAGAGCACGTTCGCGAAGCCGAGCCCGTCGCTTCCTGCCTTAGAGGGGTCCTTTCTGCTCACCGGGGCGTACCAAAAGGGAAAATAGTAATCGGGCGGCACATACCGGGGGCCGGCAGAGAAGAGGGCGTCAACTTTCGGGACCAAGAGGGGCCATACGCTGGGGCAGAGCCTCCCCAGATATCTTTCCCCGTCAAAGACGACTTCGTCCCCGATTTTGTGCTGGAAATGGCACGGATACTTCTCTTCGTCTCCCAAAAAACAGACAAGCGTCGCTTTGACTTTGAACATCGGGTCTCTCCTTCCCTTCCGCGTGAGATGTCGACCTTCCGCCCTGCTTTTAGGCTCCTTGCCCGGATAGTACCTGTCGTTGGCAACCAAGGCATAGCCCATCGTGACCAGCTCTTTCCTAGGAGGAGCAATAAGCATGCCCTTATTCCCAGGGCGAGGAAGGAACAGACAAATACGGAAGGTCAGGGTAAATGAGACAGAGAAGATTGACGCCATTTCGTCGAATTCACGGAATAGCGTGAAATCTTACTTGCAGGATGGATATTTGTGGGTGTAGCAAGATTGGATGGTGCTCGATATTTCCAGGATCGACTATTTATCCCTCACGGGTTCGATCAATACGCCTTCTATTTCTAAATCGACCTTCAGGCGTTTGGTGGCATCCTTGGCCTCGTTGATATCATTGAAAGGGCCGGCGATAACGCGAAAGCTGTCGTTCTTTGCGAGGACCCTTGCCGGGATTTGCGGTCCCTGGTGGTTGATGATGGCGGCAAGCCTGATGGCATCGATCTTGTTATGCAGGTCACCAGCCGAGACATACCACGCATCCAGTTTCAGCTCCGGTACTTCCGGCTTGCCGTATAGTTTTTCCGGGTGCCTGACTTCTATAGTCTCCGCCATTCCTTTTTCATTTCCTTGGCTGGTCTCGGATACGGGAACAGGAATCCCCCGGGCCTCGGCCAATGCTTCCTCGATCTTTTTCCAATCAAGGATTCGGGCCGATTTCTTTTCAATATTCTTCAGTTTTGCTAGTGTTTTCGCCAACTCGACAGGGTCGCGCTCCCCCGGGGGCGTATGAACTTCGAGGTAAACCACTCCATCGTGCAGACCTATGAGGTACGGCTGATTGACGATGCGCACGGCCGTATTAACCGGAGTGCTCTCGTACAGTTTCTTTATGTCCTCCGGGTACAGCCTTATGCAGCCGTTGGTTGCATTGAGGCCAATGCTGTACGGCTTATTGGTACCGTGGACCAGGTAACCCGGCTTACTCAAGTACAGCGCGTATTCTCCCAGGGGATTGAGAGGTCCCGGCAGAACTTTGGGGGGCAGGGGATCGCCCTTTTTTCGGTGATCTTCCGCAATGGAGGCAGGGACGATCCACGTCGGCCGGACCGTTTTGCGCTGCACATACATCGGACCCGTAGGCGACGGCCGCTCTGTGGAACCGATACCGACCGGGTAGGTCGCCACCGCCAGGGACCTGCTATTTCCCCTGAATTGAAAGAGCCTCATGGAGGCCAAGTTGATGACGATGCCTTTCCTGAGGCAGTCCGGCAGGATATGGGAGAGGGGCAACACGACATGCTCTTCAGCTTCGGGAACCCATACGTCTACCCCTGGATTGGCCGCACTGATTTCGTCGCTCCCCAAGCTGAAGTGCCTCGCAACATCGGGCAGCGTATCCCCCTTTGCAAGCGTCATGGATGCCAACCGGCCGATGACGTCATCATCTTTTGCAACGGAAAAGTCGTTCCGTTCGATATTTTCTTCCGGAACGCCTTGAATTGTCGGGGGTTTCACCGGCACAGCTTTTGGCTCGGTTTTCACTATTTTTATTACGGCACATCCATGGAGCGCCAGAAGAAACATAAATGGAAGGATAAGGGAGCGCCGATTCAATAAGGCTGAGAGGTCAACGATGCGGTGCATGGGTCAACATTTCACTGAGTATATCCGCTCTGCTTGTATAGTCATGCCAGTTGTCGTCGGCTCCGGTGTGATGATAACTATACCGCCTTCTATGGCTTTATCTCAACTGTCGTACCGTTTGGGACTAAGTTGGCAATTTCTTCTATCTCTTCGTCCGTGACGGCAATACACCCTTCAGTCCAGTCAACCTCAGTATGGAGATCACCGACCCACGAGAAACCATTCTTAAGGCCGTGGATCATGATGTTTCCGCCGGGAGAAACGCCCAGATCTCTTGCCCTTTTCACATCTCTCTCGTTTGGATAGGAAATATGGAGAGACAGGTGGTAACGGCTATCCCTGTTCCTTGAATCGATTTTGTAGGTTCCCTCCGGGGTCTTATTATCCCCTTGCCTTTCTTTCGGACCATTCGGGTTTCCCCCCAAGGCTATCTTATAGGTCTTGAGCACCTTGTCTTTTGAGAGCAAGCTCAATCTCCGTTCGCTTTTCTCTATGAGAATCTTAGATACCATTCCCTTCTGGATTAGAAAATCCCTGCTCTTCAGCTCTCGTTCAAGACCTTCGATCTTTTCCTGCTGCGCAGCGTTCTCGCTCTCCTTGTTCTTGACCTCTTGTTCGAGGGTTTCGATCTTTTTCTGCAGGGTAGTATTCTCGCTCTCCTTGTTCCTCACCTCTTGCTCGAGAGCTGCAATTTGTGTTTGCTGCGCAATAATGTTCTTTTCCTTGATGGTCACATTATTGATATGGGAGATCATCTCCTCACTGTCCTGCCTGTACCTGCTTCCCGGGTAATCCTTTAGGATCCTTTGAAAACACGCCAGGGACTTCTGATAATCCTTTTGCTCATTGCTGGAATACGCGTAGATGATACCCATTTCGAAAAGGGCCCTGTCTGCTGCCGTTGGATACTCTCGAATAATCTGCTCATATTTGTCCAGAGAAGCCTTGTAGCTTCCCCGGCTGAAAAGATCATTCGCTTCCTTGAAGGTTGACCCCAGCGATCCCTCGTAGAGGTGACCGCACCCGGACACTAGAATCAAGGTTATTATGATGCAGGCAAAGAAAAAGTAGAGACGCGCGGCTATCCTACTTTGCTCCCTATCCGCACACGCAATCAATCCGTCCATGCTGTGTCCGGTGATCAAGAAAACCCGACAAGGCGGCAGGGGCCAAGAACCCTGCCGCCTCTTTCTCCCGAACCCCAAGGGCAGACTTACTTCTTCATTGATTGCTTGAAAGTGGTGTTAGCCTGCTGAGCCTGCGCCTCGGCTGCCTGTGCTGTTTCCTCGGCTGAATCCGCTTTCTGCTCAGCCATCTTGGCCGCCTCATTGGCCTGCTGTGCTGCCTGGAATGCCTGATCGGCTTTCTGGTTGGAGGCCTGGGATGCCTTCGTTGCGTTCTCATTGGCATCCTGTGCCGCCTTTAACGCCTGATCAGCTTTCAAGTTGGTCTGCTGCTGCTGGGCCGCCATTTTCTCGAGGTCACCCTTCGTAGCGCAGCCCATAACAGCAATACCGAAAACAATCACCGTTGAAATCGCCAAAAGACCCTTCTTCATGTGCTTTTACCTCCTTCTTATGCTTTCATTCATCCGCGACTTCGTGAAGGCCTGTCGAATGTATGCTTGAATACTCTGCAAGGTTCAGGCCATTGAGACTACGATCGAGGCACGGGCAATGGGGGTGTGCTGGAAACCGGATGAATGCTATTTTCTTGGACGGCTCATCCGGAGAGAAGAAAGCTGGCCTGGAATGGTGGAGGTATTTCCCTGCATCTCGTGTCTGGAAATCTCTTCACTTACGAAGGCAAAAGGAACACGGTTCGCGTCCACATCATGAAGGGGAGGGCGCCGGCACAAGTTGAATGCACGCACAGGTGGATGAAATGATCGATGAGGCGGGGTGCCTTATTCCAATTCTAAATCATAGCGATATCGAGGCGCCGAGGAAGGAGCGACGAAGTTGTACAGTTCCAGTACATCGAGGAGCGTATGACGAAGGCAACAAAGATAGCGCTGAGTGAGAATTGGAATCAGGCCAGAACCCGGCCGAGGGGCTCATAGGGAAGGCCGAAAGCATTCGCCACCGCCTCGTATGTCACCTTTCCCTCCACGAGGTTCACCCCTCTCGCAAGGGCCTTATCAAGGCGCGCCGCATCCCTCCACCCCCTGTCCGCGAGGCTGAGCACGTAGGGAAGGGTATTGACCGTCAACGCCCTGGTGGCAGTGCGCGGCAGGGCGCCGGGCATATTGGCCACCGTGTAGTGGATCACCCCTTCCTCCACGTATATGGGATTTCCGTGGGTGGTCGGGCGAGAGGTCTCGGCAGACCCTCCTTGGTCTATGGCGACGTCCACGAGGACCGACCCGGGTCTCATTGACTTGAGCATATCCCTGGTAATCAGCCTCGGGGCCTTGGCCCCATGAACGAGCACCGCACTGATCACGAGATCCGCGTAGGTAAGGACCGTTCTCACGTTGTAGTCGTCGGCAATCATGGTGGTCACCCGGCCGCGGAAGAAGTCGTCGGCCCTGCGGAGGCGGCGAGGGTCGATATCGAGGATGGTCACTGCCGCCCCCATACCGACAGAGATGCGCGCTGCATTCGATCCGACGGTGCCGGCGCCGAAAATGACGACCTGCGCAGGGGGTACGCCAGGGACCCCGCCAAGGAGCACGCCGCGGCCCCCGAACGTCTCTTCGAGGTACTTGGCGCCTTCCTGGGGCGCCATTTTCCCTGCGATCTCGCTCATCGGGGAGAGAAGGGGAAGAAAGCCGTCCGGAGTCTCCACCGTTTCGTAAGCTATGCCGATAACTTTGCGCGAAATGAGGCTGCGCGTGAGGGCTTCGGAGGCGGCAAGGTGGAGGTAGGTAAAGAGTACCTGCCCCTCCGTGAGCATGTCACATTCCTCGGGAAGCGGTTCTTTTACCTTGAGAATGAGCTCCGCCGTACCGAAGATGTGAGCCGCACCGGGCACGATCTCAGCACCGGCCCGTGCGTAGGCTTCGTCGTCGAACCCGCTCCCTGCGCCGGCGCCCTTCTGCACAAGGACCCTATGCCCTCGGCGGGCGAGCGTCTGGGCCCCTCCGGGCACGATCGCCACACGGTGCTCTTCGCTCTTGATCTCTTGAGGCACGCCGACTACCATCTCTTCTCCCACTAGGGTTCGCTCTTAAGGGCATCTGGTCCGCTTGCCCAACTCTTAAGAATGAAGGGCAGCTAGCCGGACTTGTCCTGAAGGTGAAGGGTAATGAGCTTCGAGCGGCTCTTCGTGTTGAATTTCCTGAATATCCGGTTGAGATGCGCCTTTACCGTGTGCTCACTCAATGAAAGAGAGCTGGCAATCTCCTTGTTGGTGCACCCGCGGCACACGAAGTCTATGATTTCCTTCTCCCTGTCCGTGACGCCGTCGCCCTTTTGCGCGGGCTGCTGCGTCGTTGTCCCCTGATGGAGAAAAGCCTTCAGGGTATCGTTGTCCACCCATATCTGCCCCTCAGCCACCTTCTGGAGCGCTTTCTTGAACAAAGGAACACCGGTATCGATCGAGAGGACTCCGCTCGTAGGAAAACTGACGAGGGAAGCGATGATCTTCTCTTTTTCCCCTCCCATGTCTACGAGGAGCACCTTTGCACCGGGATGTGAGGCGAACAGGCTTTGGTCGACGGTATTGGCGTCTGCAAGGATGATGTCCGGCACAAAACCGTCGGGCAGAGGTTCGGAAGGCCTCCCCGCGACCCCTTGATGGCCGCAACTCGCCAGAAGGCTCACCATGCCTTCTGATACGAGCCTACTGCGCAAGGTGACGAGCACGTTCATCTTCTCACCTCAACCTTATGGGATCGAGTGGTTCGTACGCTCTAAGGCACCTTAAGCAGTACTTCCTTTTGATGACTACTCAGGCACCTTCGCACTACTACCATAAGACGATATAAGAATAGTATTCTCTCGCATCAGGAAGTGCAACTATTAATCGCTGGCATTGCGAAGGTCAACGAAAAAAAAACGGGGAGGGGGTCTTAAGGTTTTGCCATAAACGAGATCAGCTCCACTGAGCTGCGCTTTTTGTCCCAAAAAACCTCAACGTCGAGCTGACGCACGCCGTTAATAGGCGTATCGGTCACGACGAGGGAAAAGGAAAACCCTGACGGGTCCTCCCCGTTGACGAGGCCTTCGGTCTTTCCCGGCTCCGGATAGCCGAGGAGCTCGATTTCCTTGAGCTTGTCGTCGGCTATGATGGTTGCTTCGGTGACCTTCCTCGCATGGTCCTCCATGTTCAAGGAGCTTATCACCAAGGTGACAAAGGAAACGAGGGCAATAGCGGCAACAGCGACTGCGATAATGACCTCAAGAAGGGTTGTTCCCGCCTCTGAGCGCATTTTCCTCGAAATACCCATTTTCTCCTGTAACCCTCGCCGTCAGGGGATTAACGAGCAAAGAATAGAGGTCCCCATCGTCCTCTCCCTGGAGGTGGAGTATGACCCTGTCCACTATGCCTTCGGCACGGAAGGTCATGTAGCACTTACCCGCGGAGAACGGCTGCCCATTGATCACCACGTCCTTGATGTGGTAGCCCTCAGACAGCTCGATCTTGCCGGTCTCAACGAATCCTCCTTTTACGTCTAAGGCGCCGACCCTTATGTCCCCTGTCGTGACATCGAATTGAACAACCCTGTTCTCATAGTTCGACACCGCGTCTTCCCTGATCACGGCGATGTTGATGGAGAAATCCTCGAGAAGCGCCTCTCTGCCCTTCTTTGCCATGACATTCCAGTTGACCGACGCGAACGTAATGAAAATGGACATAAGGAGAATGACGATGAGGAGCTCAAGAAGGGTGAATCCTCTAGTCTTTGGAGAGATCGGCACTCGAAATCTCCGCATCTCGGCCCGTTCCTCCTGGCTGCCCGGTACGACCGTAGCTTGTGATCTCATAGTCCTTCCCGTCCTGCGTGGGAGAGGTATAGTTGTACGGATTGCCCCAGGGGTCTTTGGGAACCGCATTCCCATCGAGATATCCCCCGTCCCTCCATTTCATTGGGACAGGGGCAGTATCAGGCTTATTGATCAGCGCTTGGAGTCCCTGTTCCGTGGTGGGATATTCCCCGCTGTCGATCTTGTAAAGCTTCAGGGCGCTCTCGATCGTTCTGATATCCATCTTTGCCTTGACCCGTCGGGCTTCCTCGGGCCTCTCCATGATCCTCGGAATGAGGAGGGTGGCGAGAATGCCGACGATCACGATGACGATCATCAGCTCTATGAGGGTAAAGCCGCGCCGCTCCTGTAATTTCTTCCCTGCCATACTTTTCCTCCTTGCTTGTTACCCTTTGCTCAATAGCTTGTTCATCTCGAAGAGCGGCAACATGATGGAAACCAGGATGAACGCAATGATCGCCCCGAGGATGACGATGATCAAAGGCTCAACCATGGAGGTGAAGGCCGCTATCTTCTGATTCGCGTTTGTTTCGTAATACTCTGAGACGCTCGCCAGCATCTCCTCGAGATTTCCCGCCGTCTCCCCCACGGACACCATGTCCGCGACATAGGGCGGGAAGACATCGGTGGCCCTCAGGGCCATGGACAAGTCTGTGCCCCGCTCCACCATCTTGGACATGTTGATGACCGTGTCGGTCACGATGGTGTTCTTCATGGTGGAGCTCACCACCACGAGGGATTGCAGCATGTGGACGCCGCTTTTCAGCAAGGTGCCCATGATCTTCGCGAATCTGCTGACCAGTATCATCCGGTAGAGGCCGCCCAGCACGGGGAACTTGAGCGTCAGGCTGTCCCAGAACTGCCTTCCCTTCGCACTCTTCTTGACCCATTGAGAGAAGCCGAAGATCGCGAGGCCGACGACGATCACGATGATGAAGAGGTAACCGTTGGCGAAGTTCGTGATGGTCATGAGGAGGCGCGTCGGGAGGGGGAGCTGCTGGTTCATGCGCTCGAAGATCTTTGTCACCATGGGTACGACATAGCCGATGAGGAACATGAGAACGCCTGCCCCCACCACGATCATGATGATGGGGTAGATGAGGGCGGCCCTGATCTTGCCTCTCACGTTCGCGCGACTTTCGAGCAGATCAGCCTGGTATTTCAGGATAGAATCGAGGGCCCCGGTCTTCTCGCCCGCTGCCACCGAATAGACGAAGAGGTTGTCGAATATGCCGGGGTAGGCCTTGAGGGCATCGGAAAACGAGGATCCTCCCTTCACCTCGTCGCGCAGATAGCCTACTATTGCCCGCTCTCTTTCACCCTCCATCTGGTTCGTGATGATGGTCAGGGCCTGGAAGAGGGGTACGCCGCCCTTGAGGAGCGATGCGAGCTGTCTGGCCAGCAGTATAGGCAGCCTCTGTTTTATGCCGAAGGAGAAGTAGAGCTTCCTGCTGCGCCGCGCCCCGTTGGTCACCTCAGCCAGGGAGACCAGATAGAGCCCCCTCTTTTTAATCTCGGTCCTCGCAGCGGACTCTCCGTCAGCCTCGACGAAACCGTTCTGTACTTTGCCCCCGTTGTTAACTGCGGAGTACCTGAAATTCATGCATTTCCTTCTGGCCGTTCACTCTTCATGTCTTCTCGGAAGAAAGGCGAAAAGCTATCCGATCACCCTCTATCTACTCTATGGTCACCCGCATGACCTCTGATACGGAGGTGTCACCCGCCAGGGCCCTGTTGATCCCGTCTTGCCGCAGCGTCACCATGCCATCTTTGACTGCCTCCGCCTTGATCTCCTCGGAAGAGACTTTCTCCTGGACCATGTGCCTGAGCTTCGTGTTGAGCGTGAGAAGCTCGAATATGCCCAGCCTTCCGAGATAGCCCGTGTTGAGGCATTCGGGACAGCCTTTCCCTTTGTAGACGAGGCTGTTCTCGCCTTTCCCGTATTCTCCGAGCAACTTTCTCTCGAAGGGTGTCGGGTCGTAGATCTCCCTGCAGTGCGGGCAGATCTTCCGGACCAACCGTTGTGCGAGGATAGCGGTGATCGACGAGGTGAGCAGGTAAGGCTCTATGCCCATGTCGACGAGCCTCGTCAGGGCGCTCGCGGAATCGTTCGTGTGGAGCGTCGAAAAGACGAGGTGGCCGGTGAGGGCAGCCTGTATGGCGATCCTCGCCGTCTCCTCGTCGCGGACCTCTCCCACCATGATCACGTCAGGGTCCTGCCTCAAGAATGATCGGAGGGCCCTGGCAAAATCGAGCTGTATCTTCGGGTTTACCTGAATCTGCCCTATGCCGCCGAGGATGTATTCGACCGGGTCCTCCACGGTGAGAATGTTCTTCTCCGGCGTGTTGATGTACTGGAGCACCGCATAGAGGGTCGTCGTCTTTCCGGACCCCGTAGGGCCTGTCACGAGGAAGACGCCCTGGGGCCTGGAGACGAGGGAGACCATGGTCTTTTCCAGGTCCGGGTTCATGCCGACTGAGTGGAGGTCGATCAACGCGCCTCCCCTGTCAAGGAGCCTCATGACCACCTGCTCGCCGAAGGCGGAAGGGATAATGGATACCCTCACGTCTATGTCTTTTTCGCTGACCCGAACCATGATCCGCCCGTCCTGGGGAAGCCTCTTCTCTGCCACATCGAGGCCGGCCATGACCTTGATCCTGGAAACTATGGCGTTCTGCGCCCTTTTCGGCGGGGTGTACGTATCATAGAGGAGCCCATCTATCCTGTACCTGACCCTGAGGTCTCTCTCGAGGGGCTGGATGTGGATGTCGCTTGCCCTGTCTTTCACCGCGATCGAGAAGAGCAGGTTGACGAGCTTTATGATGGGCGGCTCGTTTGCAGCATCATCAAGCAGGTCGTGACCGCTCGGGATCTCCTGGGCGATCTCGGTGAGGGCGCTCTCTCCGAGGTCCTCGACAACGCCGATCACCACTTCTCTTCCCTGCTCCTCTTTGAAGGCACCGAGGTACTCGAGGAATTCTTTTTTCGGCACATACCTCTTTTCCACGGGCAAGCTGGAAAAGATGCTCAGGATGTCGGAATTGACGCCGTTCTCCTCGTCGGAGACCGCCACGAGGGCAGGGGGGTCGGCCTTGACACCGAGGGGCACTATGCCGTTCTTCTGAAAGAAAGAGTGATGGATTCTAGCTATGCGGTTTGGGAGGGGCGCAAGCTCTTCTTCGATAGCTGCGAGAGAGTCCATTATTTCTTTCCCTGGGGCTTCAGAAGCTTCTCCTGATGAGACTTGAGGTCGTCGCTGATCTTCTGGAGCGTTTCTGCGTCGTAGACAATCTTCGGGGTGAGGAAGACGAGGAGATTGGTGCGCGTGTCGGACTTGGCGGTGTATCCGAAAAGACTCCCGAGGATGGGAATGTTCCGCAGGAGCGGAATGCCCTGGTTGCTATCCTGCTGGTTTCCCTGAATAATGCCGCTGATCACGATAGTCTGGTTATCCCTCACCCCCACGGTCGTCTTGGTTGACCTTTTGTTCGTTGTCGGCGCCGTCTGGACTCCGGTCCCCACCTGGGCCGTCGTGGTCTGCACCGTGGTCACCTCTGCGAATATGTTGAGGTAGACGAGGCCGTCCCTGTTGATATACGGCTTTACCTTCAGGTGTACTCCCACGTCCCGGTAATCGAAGTTGGTGATGGGGTTTCCCGCTGAGTCGAGGCGGACGCTCGTCGTATAGGGGATGTTCGAGCCCACGAGCACCTCCGCTTCCTCGTTGTTGAGGGTGAGGAGCTGGGGCGTCGAGAGGATATTTGCCTTCTGGTCCACTGCGAGGGCCTGGATGAAGGCCTGGACGTTCGCGAACTGGACCCCGTCGAACGTTATGGTCTGGCCGAAAACGCCGATATTGAGGCCGGACTTGAGGGCGCCGAGGGCAGTCGTCACGCCTGAGGTTGTCGTTGTCGTGGTAGTCGTGTTACTGGGGATGGACTGGGAAAGACCGGAGATCAGCGGCACGAGGGCCGCGCCGGAGGTCGGGTCCGTGCCGATGATGTTGCCGCCGATGACCTGGTTGCCCTTCACGGTACCGCCCGTGAGCCACTCGACGCCGAGGGTCTGGGTCTTCGTAAGGGTCAGCTCGACAATGGCAGCCTCGACGAGGACCTGCGGTCTGTAAGTATCTATCTCTCCTATGATGCGCCTGATCTCCTTCATGTCTTCAGGGGGCGCGCTGATGAGGAGCGAGTTCGTTGCCGGATAAGACGTGATGAAGATCTTCTCCTTGGCTGTCTGTGCCTTCTTTCCCTCCGCGAGAAGGGCCTGCAACGCCTTGGCAAGGTCCGCGGCGCTCGTGTGCTGCACGCTGTAGACCTCGATCCCGGAGAGCTGCTTCGAAACCGGGACATCGACCTCCGCGATGAGGGCCTTGAGCCTCTGGAGGTTCGCGGAAGTATCGATCATGATGAGGGCGTTGGCGGAAGGCACGCTCACCAGGTATGCATCCCGGGACATGAGGGGCCTCAAGATCCCTACCATGGTGTTGGAATCGAGGTATTCCAGGGGGCAGACAAGCGTCGTGATCCTCTCCTCCGGAGATAGCTTCATGAATTTCTCCGGATCGAGGGTCTCCACCGCCATTCCCTTGGCATCGGCGCCCCGCACGATCTTCAGGGCCTCCGGCGTCGCGACTATGCTGAAGCCGTAGTAATTGAGCACGCTCTCGAAGACCCTGAACACCTCGTCTTTCGTCAGGCTCCTCGGCGAGAGCACGGTGACTCTTCCCTTGACGACTGCCTCGTCGTAGACGAAATTTTTCCCCATGATGCTGCTCACGAACCTGATGAGGTCCCGCAGCTCTATGTTGTCGAACTGCATCTGCACCATTCCGCCGGCTGGCGGTGTCATCGGAGGCGTTGTCACAGGGGCCGTGCGCGCAGCCGGCGGCGGAAGCTGCGGAGCAGCCTCCAGCGGTATAGGCTGCTGGTGCCTCTCGGAAGGGGTTTGGGGAGGGGTGGACGGAGCCGCTGCTTGAGCCAGCTCCCGGCCGCCCTCCGGCGATACCTTGAAGACGACCGGTTCGTCTGCCAATGCGGAAGGCCCATGAACAAGGAGGGCCATGAGAATGGCGCAAAAGAAGAAAGACGCTGCCGGTCTCAACTGCCGCAAACGCTCCTCCATCCTACCTGATTTCATAGCGGAGGGTCTCCGGTCTTCCGCCCCGCAGGACCTGCACTTCGAACGAAGTTTCATTCTTCAGTTCGTTGTATACCTTGCTAATGTCTTCTGAAGCGTCCAGGCGGTGACCGTTAATTTCCTGCAGCGTATCATCGGGGGCGATGCCGATCTTCTGCGCAATGCTCCCCTGGTCGACGGCCACTACCTTCAAGCCGTTATCGGATGCCTTGACTGCCACGGCAGACATGACCGCGCTGTTATCAGCCTTCAGTTTGTCCGCTAGAGACTTGGGGATGACGGTAACGCCGCCTTCCTTTCTGATCCCCTTGATGTCCTTGCTCAAATCGATCTTGCCCGGGGCGGGTTGGGGTCGTACGCCTTCTGCGCCTTGCTGCGCCCCCGCCGTCCGCTCGTACACGGGCGAGAAGAGTTTGAGAATCACTGCAAACTCCCCCTTCTCTAACTTTATCGAGTCTTTTCTTATCTCCTTAAGGGCAAGACCGTTCGTGACAAACTCTCCCGGCTCGAATGTCCAGACACCCTTCTGTCCGCCAAGGTCGATGACCGCATAGCTGTCCTTCTTATGCAATCCCAATACCACGCCCTTAAGGGCCATCGCCTTTACCGCAGCGGTGAGGGCTTCCTCCTCTATCTCTTTCTCCGACTTCGGCTTGGGAATCTCAACCTGCAGCTTAGCCCTGAACAGGTTGCGCTCCATGAGCGCCTTATAGTCGCGCTCCATTGTCGGGCCAGCCGGCTGGCTGCCCGGCATTGGGACCACCTTGGGGGAAGGGGGCTGCAGGGCTTCCGGTACGCTGAGGAGCGCGGCGTTGATGGCGGAGAGGACGACCACGCCCACGACCGCGCCCACCAGGGTAGATATGCCGAAGGGTATTACTCTCTTGACGTCCAGCGACATGTCCTTCCGTACCCGGCTTTTCTCACCACAATGCCTTCATTTCAAGACGTTTCCGCTTCGTATAGTAGACCACCACCAGCCGTCCTTTGTCAAACAAAGGAATAATTTGAAAACCTCCCCTATGGCGCAAGGCTTTGCCGCTCTCGTTAAGGGCCTGAGATGGTGACGCTCGGCGCCGCCTGGTTCCCCGTGATGCGAATAAAGCCCCTTCCCTTCAGCGGGAAGTTTCTCGATAGGGTATTGTAAGCGAGGCTTATGTCTATGTTCTGTCCCTGATCGGTCGTTTCAATCGTCCCCTTGCCCTTCAGCGTTATCACATCGCTCGCGAGGGCCACGGTCGTAATCTCGATTCGCTGGCCGTCCATTCGCCCCTCTATGGTGATCCGCTTGTATGGGATGACGAGGCGCGGCATATTCCTGATCTGCAACTCCGTTACTTCGCCCCCTCTGAGATCGAACCGGAACGAGCCTGTCTGCTTGTCCGGTCTGCCCACGGGCACCTCCTTCTTTATGACCCCGTCCAGGAATCCGCTTATGCCCTTGAACCAAGGGAAAGTCCCCTCAGGACACTTGCCGATATTCACGTCCTGAAGCTTAAGGGAAAGATTCGGATTGCCCTGACCGGTAAGGGAAATATCGTCGACGCTCGCCCGGAGCATACCGTCGTACACAGAGGCTTTGGAATTGATCGTCAATCTCCCCCGAAGGAGGGACAACGGGCTCCAGGCGATATCGATATTCGACAATTCGAAGGGAGCCGCCTGGCCAATGTTGCCAATGGGACGCAAGAGGAGCTTCGATGCGGTGATCCCCATAGCCTTCACGCTGACGCCTTCCATGGCTATGGCTGTCTTGCCGTTTCCTGCCACGTTTTGCAGTGCGATCTTGAGGGCCTTTTGATAGGGGAAAAAGAGGTAGAGGATGAATCCTGCCAC
>Ga0187782_10001796_pt1 | contig 15746 bp, 14 predicted proteins | sample 0715_SJ02_MP15_2_FD_132454 | JGI IMG/M metagenome (GOLD analysis project Ga0187782, IMG submission 132454) | Tropical peat soil microbial communities from peatlands in Department of Meta, Colombia - 0715_SJ02_MP15_20_MG | ecosystem: Environmental > Terrestrial > Soil > Wetlands > Peat | place...
AGCCAGCTGGAATTGAGCGTGGGCCCTGGACGCGAGGTCACTTCAGGAAGGGTTCGATGGTACGCGTTGCTCTCGCTTCTGCTCCTTGCCGCCACCATGGCCGAGTTTCTGACGGGCTCAACCCCGATTCTGAGGGTCGCCGCTGACCCCGTTGGATTCCTTTTTCTCGTAGGAATGTATGGCGGCGGGGCGTTACTCATCAGAGAGGCCGCCATACGCTGGGGTAAGCGCTGGGGTACGGTCCTCCTTCTTGGCGGAGCCTACGCGGTCGGAGAGGAAGGGTTCGACGCTAAGACGATGATCGACCCGACCAGTCCCATAATAGGCAACCAGCTTTTTACGCACTACCTTGGAGTGAACTGGGTTCCGCTGGCCGCCCTGACCCTCTTTCACGCCGCGTTCAGCATCACGGTCCCGCTTGTCCTCTTGGAGCTGCTCTTCCCTGAGACGAAGGGCAGGTCGCTCGTCGGCAATCGGGGTCTCGTGCTGACGATGGTGACCTATGGCTTTGTCACGGCGTTCCTCGTGCCATTTGGAGACCCATACGTGCCTTCGATGTGGGTGTACCTCTTCCTCGCCGCGTACGCACTGGCGTTTGTCGCGGCAGCCTTCCTCGCTCCCAAGGAGTTCCTGAGGGCGAAACTGGAGGCACCCGACAGGTCGGGGCGGAGATTCGTCCTCCTGGGACTAGGTTTCTTGGCTAACTTCTTCCTCGTGGACACGGTGGGGATACATCTGCTTCCCTGGCAGTTGACGGCCGCCCTGTTCGTGCCTTTGGCAGCCATGACGGCGCTGTATCTGGTGGAGCATGCTGGGAGGTCCGGAAACGAGATCGTGAAGGTCAGCTTCGTCCTAGGCATGCTGCTGGTCTTCGTCCCCATTGACGTGCTAGTGGAGTTGGGGGGCGATGTGGGTGTGCTTGCCTATACCGCCTTAATTCTAGTGCTGGTCTTGGGGATTCGACGGCGAATCGTGCGACGTGGCCAAGGTTCAGTCCTTGCTGAAGGACGAAGTGTCTCCGTAAACTGAATCTAACTGCATGTTCATGCCACGACACTTCCCAAGTCCGAACCGAACAGGCTCGGAAGACTCCCATGGCCGCTGTTACGCGAGGGCAGCAAGCCCATTAGTTGTAGTGCCTCTTGACATCCTTGTTGAACGGGAGATTCAGGATCTCATCGAGGACCCTGTTTGCCTGGACATCTGACTTCGTCCTCGGATCTCTGAAGAGAAGCTCAAGGAGAACCGACCTTCCGCCAACTAGGAACGCCTCCATTGCGAACTCCAGCCGGACCAGTCTGGGGACCAAAGCCAAGTTCAGGAGCTTGCTCGGTATCCGACCTATCCTTTCTCTGTGAACGCCCTTCCTATCGACCAAGACGGGCACTTCCACGGCTGCGTCGTCGGGCAGACCGTCGATTAGACCGTCGTTGCGGACATCAAGTACGAACCTCCTGCGTTCGTCATTGACCATGGAATCTATCAGCGGAGCAATGTCCTCCTTGCTCTTGACAGGTGGGATTTCGTTCAGCAACGCTGACGGGGGGGCGCCAGCAAGCGCGAGCACTATGCTTGTCCTGTCTCTCAGTCTTTTCAGGTAGCGGGAGAAGCCGACCTCACTGTCGGGCCCCCCGAACTTGCCGTACCAATGCTTTTTCGTCTTGAAATCGTAGTGGTACTTCCAGCTGCCTCCTCTGACGGTGTCTCCGATCGGAAAGAGGCCGTAGAGCTGGTACATGTCCACAGCCGCCCTGCTCATCTGGATGTCGAACTCGTCGGCAGGGGTGTAGGTGTTCCAGTGCTTCTCCGCCTTACTTTGAATCCACTCGTCCAAGAGAGGATATGCATCCCTGCCGAGGTGTTCAAAGCGCGTGAGCCAAATGTTGTGGTTGAAGCCTGCCACCTGGAAGTCGACCTGACTGACGTCAAGGCCCAGGACCTTGCAGATGTCTTTGTAGTGCTTGTAACCATGGCAGTAGCCGACGACCTTTACCTTGCTTTTCCTCGTCAGAAGTGTTCCCGCCTCACACTCCGGATTTGCGACGTCAATCAGCCATGCTTTTGGGCAGTAATCCTCCATGTCTCTGGCAAGAGAGCGGAAAAGCGACAGCTGGTGATACGCGCCGAAAGTGGTGTAGTAATCGGAGACCATGTTGAACTCGACCGCTTCGACTCCTCTGTAGTACCCGTGCTTTTCTCCCGCCTCTCTCACAGCCTCCTGCTCGTAATGCCCGCCTGCCAGAGCGGTATCTATCACAAAGTCAGCGTCCTTCAGCGCCTCGGCCAGTTTGGTCGTCTTCCGAAAGCGTATTTTGGCCCGGACCGCCTCAGCATAGGTGACTGCCATCGACCGGACGGAGCCGAGCCTCTCCTCATCGGTGTCCATCAGAATCACCTCGCTCCCAAAGAGGCCCGGGGTGAGGCACAGGTCCTTGACCACGTCCATGGAGAACCGTGCGCTGCCGGCGCCGACCAACGCGATTCTATTTTCGACCAAGGTTAGGAAAATCGAGGGGACGTGATGTATTAAGGATGAGGAGCGGCGGAGAGGTCTCTGAGATTTCCCTTCTCGTAGTGCCCATGCTCTTGTGCTTGAAGAGTCTGGTTATGAATCATACAGTCGGGAGAGGGTAGAAGTACTAATAGAGCGCACCGCAGCAACGAATCAGCATGATACGTGATGTGGCGGCAGAGAGACCGTTATGCCGTTCCCCAGTCTCGATCCTAGTCGATGACCCCTCGCCAGGGATTAATCCTCTCTACTACTTCGCGAGCACCGTCCCTCCTAATTCGACTGCCTATCACTACGTCTCGAAAGGGGGAGAGTGGTACTTCGACTCCGATTCGACTTTCGGCCATCCCATCTCCAGGACGGTCGACCCCAGCTTCGTGCTCGAGTTCACGAAGTGGATTAGGGAGACTAAGGTCAAGGGGAAGACCTCAGTCGTCCCATATGCGGCCGGCCTGGGCCGAATCGATGGCAAGATCGAGGGCATCCCCAGAGACCAAGTCCTGGCGTTCATACGCGCCATCTCTTCCATCAGGGACAAGTTCGATGTTTCGTCGGAGCTCCTTACTCACACCAGGGCGGTCGATCTCGACTCGATGAAGCTGATGGAGGTCTCGGAACACGACTGGTCCCAGAGCCAGACCTTCGAGACGCTCGCGCCGTACCTTACGGTCTCGCTTGAAATCCTGCAGAGGGCCGGCCTGGATGCGGGCGGCGTCACATCTCCTGTCGACTTCGGCGCCAAGGTCGAAGGGGACTATGCGATGGCCGTGCTCGAGGCTGTGAAGCACGTGAAAAAGATAGGACTCGCATGGTACTTTCTCCGCGTTGATTACGAGTCGCTTGTCGTTAAGCCCAGACTGATGTACCTCAACCGGGAGGCTCGCGAGGCTGTGGTCAGCATTGTCGCGTCGGTAAGGGATCCCTTCTTGAGTTCGATGCTCACCGATGAACCCGAAGGTGAATGGCTGGAGCGGGCGCTCCAACCTGTACTCTCGGGCGATGGGAGGCGCGGGCGGATTGTCCAGCAGGTCGCTGCAGGATCCTGGGTCGCACTCGTGACCCACTGGCAGTCCCTCTACTCCAACGGTACCAGGTACGGTCTCCACGCAGCGAGGGAGCTTGTGAGAAGGATGAACAGCAGACTGGGAGACAGAATCGTCTGGATGAGTTGCTCAGAGATAGCAGCCTACGTAGCGTGTGTCGCCGCCGCGAACATCCGAGTTCTTGAAGATGGCGCTGCAATCGAGGTCTCGAGCCCGTTCCAGTGCAGGAACCTCACGCTTAGCTTCCGCACCGCGCGCCCAGTCAGGAAATTGAGGCACGGTGGCAAGGTGTTGAGAAGAGCAAAGGGATCGCTGTCCGAAGGCACTTGGTCGGCGAGGGGCGACAGAGTGCTGGTATCCATTCCTCACCTAGAGGCATCGGGGGAGAGTTACATGGCGCGGCTAGCAGTCTCAGAGTCTCCGTAGAGGTAGCACGCCACAGACCTGGTGGGGGATACCTTCGTCATCTTCGGCTCGCTGACCTTGCACTTCGCCATTGCATAGGGACACCTTGGATGGAAGACACAACCCGAGGGTGGATTGACAGGGCTCGGCGCCTCCTTCCCCTGTTCCATTATCCTCCTCCCCTCTTCGCTCTCGGTGAAACGGTTGTCTGGATCGGTCTTCGGGATGGAGGCAATCAGCATCTTCGTGTACGGGTGGAACGGCTCGGTGATTACCTCGTCCCGGGTGCCGATCTCGGCGATCTTCCCTAGGTACATCACAGCGATCCTGTCGCTCATGAAACTCACGACCTTCATGTTGTGCGTTATGAAGAGGCTCGTGAGCGAGAGATTTCTCTTCAGGTCCCTCAGGAGGTTCAGGACCTGCGCCTGAATCGATGCATCAAGGGCGCTCGTCGGCTCATCGAGCACCACGAACTCAGGGGAGGTGATCAGAGCTCTCGCGATACCGATCCTCTGTTTCTGCCCGCCGGAGAACTCGTGGGGGAACCTGTTCGCGTACTCCTGCGCGAGGCCCACCAGTTCCATCATCCGCTCCACAGCCTCGTCGACCTGCCTCCTGGGAGGGCCGCTGGTGGCCACCAACGGCTCCGCTATGATGTCGCGTGCGCGCATGGAAGGGTCGAGAGAGCCCGCTGGGTCTTGGAAGACAACCTGCATTTTGCGCCTGAGGAGCCGTCTCTGGCGCCCCTTCAAGTTAGCAACGTCCATCCCCTCGAATAGAATCCTACCCGAGGTAGGCGGGATGAGGCCAAGGATGCACCTAGCCACCGTGCTCTTCCCTGACCCCGACTCCCCGACAAGGCCAAGCGTCTCTTCCTTGGATATCGTCAGTGAGACTCCGTCAACGGCCCGCACGAACCTTTTCTCCTTCTCTCCGCCGAGGAACCTGTCGAGCCTCGAAACCCCGAGATCGAAGTACTTGCGGAGTTCTTTAACGCGGAGAACCTCGCTGCCGTCGCTCATTCCTTCTCTCCGTGATACAGATGGCATGCCACCTCCCCCGAAGTCCCGACGGGGAGCAGTGCGGGCACCTCTCTTTCACATCTCGGAAACACGTAGGGACAGCGTGGATGAAAAGCGCACCCTCCCGGGATCCTCAGGAGGCTCGGGACCGAGCCGGCCAGCGATTCGAGGCTCTTCCGCGTCTCTTCCAGCCTTGGCTCCGCGTTCAGAAGCCCCTTCGTGTAAGGGTGTTTCGGGTCCCTGAATATCGAGCGGACATCGTTTGTCTCTATTATTCTGCCGGCGTACATTACGGCGATTTCGTCGGCCACCTCCGACACGACGCTCAGGTCGTGGGAGATGAACAGAACCGAGACCTCGAACTCCAGGACAAGGTCCTTGACCAGCGAAAGTATCTGCGCCTGGGTTGTGACATCCAGAGAGGTCGTCGGCTCGTCCGCGATGAGCAGGGAAGGTTTTGCCGCGAGCGCCATGGCTATCATTACCCTCTGCTTCATCCCTCCAGAGAACTCGTGAGGATATCGGTCGAGGGCGTCTTCCGGATCGGATATGCGGACGTCTCGCAGGACCTCCAGGACCTCTTCCCTCACCCTGTCCTCATCAATACCTTTCACTCCCCTTACCGATTCGAGTAACGATACGGAACGTGTCTGCTTCAGCTCCTTCCTCAGGATTCTCAGCCTGACCGCCTCAGCTATCTGCTCCCCCACCTTGAAGACGGGGTTGAGAGAAGACATCGGCTCTTGGAAGATCATGGATATACCTGTCCCTCTGACCAGTTCGAGCTCTTTCTCGCCAATCCTGAGCAGGTCCTTGCCATCGAAGATGATGCTGCTCCTTTGTCCGTACCGGCCGGGCGGAGTGGGGACCAGGCCCAGAGTCGAGAGCGCAAGAACACTCTTCCCCGAGCCGGACTCACCCACCACGCCGAGTATTTTCCCCGTGGGGATGTCGAGATCCACTCCGTTCAGAGCCTTCACGGATCCTTCCTCAGTCTCGAAGGTGAGCGTGACATCCCTGAAGGCCAGGACCGTCCCTGTCAAGCACCCTCTTGCCCCGCCGAGCTCTGGGCAGCTATGACCCTGCTTGACCTCGGATCGAGAGCATCTCTCAACCCGTCACCGAGGAGATTGAACCCGAGGACGATCAGGAGTATCGCCATTGCAGGCACGAGGACGAGCCAGGGCTGCAGGAAGAGCTGGGACTGGAAGTCGAAGACCATCCTCCCCAGCTCGGGCGTCGGGTACTGAGCTCCGAGCCCAAGATAAGCGAGCACCGACGTGTTGAGAATCACGTTTCCTATGTCGAGGGTTGCATAGATTATGATGGGAGAGATTATGTTGGGCACGATGTGCCTCAGCATTATCCCGGAGGAGGAGCGGCCTGCAGCCCGCGCCGCCTCGACGTAGGGCCTGCTCTTCACCGTGAGCGCTTCGCCCCTCGCGAGTCTGGTGTACTTTGGCCACCAGACCACGATCAGCGCCTCCATAGAGTGAATCAGGCTGGGCCCGAGGGTCGCCGCTATCGCCAGGGCGAGTATTATCCCCGGAAAGGCAATGAAGACGTCGGTTATCCTCATGATGAGCTGGTCGAGCTTCCCGCCCTCGTAGCCAGCCATGGTCCCGAGCCATACCCCTATCAGGACGGCGGAGATGATGACGGTGAACGCAACCTCGGCGTCCAGCGGAAAGGCGGCGACGACCTGGCTGAACAGGTCCCTCCCCAGCGGGTCCGTGCCGAAGATGTGCGAAAGGTTGGGGGGCCACTGGAGTATGGAGGGGGGCAGGTCAGGGACGCCTCTGGAAGTGATGGGGTTGTAGGGGAGAATGGCGGCGCCGAAAACTCCCTCGACCGCCGAGATGACGACGAAAACCACAGCGACGACCGCGCCGAAGTAGGAAAGCCTCTGCCTCCGGACGAGCTTCATCGTGGCGTACCACTGTTTGACAAAGGGAGGGATCAGGTTCCTCTGGTCAAACATTGGCTGTCACTCCAGCTGGACCCTCGGGTCCAGCATAGCGTAGAGTATGTCCGCCACGGCGTTCGCGACGACCACGAATATGGCGAAGATCAGCGTCGTTGCCATGATGGCGGGGTAGTCCAGGTTCTCCAATGCCTGGACGGTGAACCTGCCGATTCCGGGCCAGTTGAAGATGTCCTCGATTACGACGATCCCTCCCAGGAGAGTCGCGAAGTTCAGGGCCAGAATCGTCGTCGCCGGTATGAGGGCGTTTCGCAGGGCATGTTTGAAGATCACAACGGAACGGCCTAGGCCCTTGGCCTTAGCCGTCCTGACGTAGTCCTCCCCGAGGACACGCAGCATGTCGGACCTGACGAGCCTGGTGGTCACGCCTATGCCGTAGAAGCTGATGGCAAGCGCGATGGCAGGGAGGATGATGTGGCTGATCGAACTTTCCAGGTCGACCAGGTTTCCGGAGAGGATGCTGTCGAGAATGTAGAGGCCCGTCACTATGTGCACATGGAGCCCGCCGAGGGAGAAGCTCAGGCCCGTGGGGGGCGTGAGTGTGGGGTCGAGACGGCTCCCGCTGGGGAACCAGTGCAGAAGGTAGAAGAAGACGAAGAGGACGGCGAGGGCGGACAGGAAGGGGGGCGCTGAGGCGCCCGTGAGCGCGGCCACCCTGGAAAGCTGGTCCGGCCACCTGTCCTTGTTGATTGCAGCGATGACGCCCAGGGCTATGCCCACGATGACGATGATCACCATAGCAACGAGCGTGAGCTCGATCGTCGCCGGGAGGTACGCAGTGATCAAACCCAGGACGGGCTGATGAGTGTCTGGGGTTATGCCCCAGTTTCCTGACAGGAGGGAGACCAGGTAATAGTAGAAGGCTTCGGGGAGGGGGTCGTTGATGTGGTACTGGGCCGCCAGCATGTTCACGTAGCTCTGGGACGCCTTGATCCCCGCCCAGGCCCTGGCCGGGTCAGGAGAAACGACCCTCGCCACCACGAAGGTCAGAAGCACTACCCCGAACAGGACAGGTATGCAGAGGAGAGCCCTCTTGATGGCGAATCTAACCAGTGTCCCCCTTTTCATCCTTCAGGAACTCTTTCGGAGGCTACCTAAAAGAGGCTGCGGACTCTAGTCTATGAAGATTGGCAGAAGGCGGCGTTCAGGGCTCAGGACGGGCTGAGCCAGACAGAGGCCCAGTCGAAGCCATATCCGTCGAGCAGCGGGCTGTAGATCAGACCGTGCACGTTTGAGGTGTAGACGGCGTAACCCACATACTGGTAGTTCCATATGATGGGGGCGTTCTGCAGGGTGAGTTCTGTTATCTGGCTGTAGAGTTCTGCCCTCAACGTCAAATTGAAGGTCGATAGTGCCTCAGTTCCGAGGGCCTCGATCTGCGGGTTCGAGTACCCGTCGTTCCAGTTGTAGGCCGCGCTAGGCGTGGCGTAGTCTGCTGGGTCCTGGAAATCCGGAGTCCAGAAGTAGGCGAGCATCTGCGGCCTCAGAGTGCTGTTGAAAGGCAGGCCGACATAATCCCCGTAGCTCACGTCGGTCGCCCCCACTATGTTCACCTGCAGTCCAATCACGGATAGGTCGCTCTGGATGGCGGAGGCCACGAGAGCTCCGGAGGGCCAGTCAAGCGGGTAGACGAAACTAATCGGCGGAAGGGCCGTGCCGTTTGCGAAGTTCCCGCCCGGATATCCTGCCTGGGCCAGCTCCTGCTCAGCCAGGGTGACGTTGTACTGGTACGGTGTGATGCTGTCGTTGTACCCGAATAGCCCCTTGGGCATTGGCCCTGCGTACGAAATCCCGAATCCGTTGAGTATGTTGTTGTCGATGAACGAGTAGTTGATCGCATGTGCCATCGCGAGCCTTACCAGAGTCGAGCTGGTCGGAAACAGCTGGACATCGAGCCCTATCGGGGCGATGTTATCCGAGAGGCCTATGATCTGCACCTTGACGTTGGGAGAGCCGGATAGAGATGGGATGAGATTCGGATCGATGGAAGCGACCTGGACAGCCCCTCCCTTGATGTCGAGAAGCCTCGTGCTCGGGTCGTTCCGGTAGTCTATGATTATCTCGTTCAGGTAGGGCTTCGGCCCCCAGTAGTACGGGTTCCGCATCAGAGTGATGTGGTCTCCCTTGACCCACTGGGTCATCATGTAGGGTCCGGTTCCTATGAGGTTCGACTCCATGAAGGAGTTGACCGTGCCGTTTACGGTGCCTCCGTGGGCGAGGTCGACACTCTTGTCGATGATCGCGTTGTAGGGATCAGCCAGCGTGGAGATGAAAGCGGAGAACGGCGCGTTAAGCGAGACGGAAAAGTGGAACGGGTCGTAAATGTGGAACGTGCTCATGTTGAGCCCGGCGGTCGCGAAGACGTACCCGTTGGCCTGCCCGAGTACCCTGTTGAAGGTGTACTGAACGTCGGTCGCGTTGAACTCGTCAATGGTGCTGTTCGTCGCGGGGTTCACGAAATAGACGCCCTGTCTCAGCGTGAAGTTGTAGGTCAGTCCGTTGGGGCTCACGGTCCAGGAGGTGGCGAGCCTGGGGATGATTGTCTGGGTGGTCCAGTTGTAGCCTACGAGCCCGTCGGCGACGTTGTCGACGATTGCGAGTCCGGCGACAGTGTCAGAAGTTGCCGGGTCCACGGTCGCTGGCTCGAACTCCTCGTCGGCGATCAGGGTCCCTCCATAGACGGGCTGTGTTGGTGTCGTGGAGGACGTCGTGGTCGTGACGGTCGTGAGGGGTGTTGTGACGGTGGCGGTTGACGTGACCGTGGCAGTCGAAGTAGCGGTTGAGACAGCGGTTGAGGTGGCGGTTGTCGTTGTCACGGACGGGGGCAAAGTCACAACGTACGCGGCAGCGGCTGCGACGATTAAAATCAAAACAACTGCGACGACGATTACAAACCTCGAAACGGCCCGTCTACGGAAGACGTACAATCTCAGGACAGGCTTTCCACCGTCGGCCGTTACTTAAGTATTTTTTGTAAGCACAATTTATTGTAAGCGCTCGAGTATAAGAAAGGTCAGGTGGGAACTTCTACGTAGACGTCGCGCTTGGTGTAATACGACTCTGACCACATTGACTTGTACTTCGCCCTGAACTTATCGAGAACCTTCTCCACCTTGGTGGAATCTCGCACAAGTATCGCTTTGAATGGAATCGTGATGTCGTCTACTCCAAGTTCGATTTGAGGTTGTTTTGTCAGGTTTTTGTACCATTCATTATCGGAACCCTTCATCGGGACGAGGATGACTTGCTCACCGTCCAAGACGAACCATACAGGAGCCGAGAACCTTTTCTTTGTCTTTCGCCCGGCTACCGTTATGTTAACTTCGTTGGAATGCTTTAGCCTGCCGAGGAGGGTTCGCCGTGATTCCAAGGTCATGTCTTCCTGCTGCTTCACTAGAACCTTAATCTCTTTCCGTTCATCCGCGCCACGTTGAGGAGGAACCAGCAGGATGAAGTCGGGACTGGAGATCAAAGAGTCCCCCATTCATGGGCGGGGGGTCTTTGCGACGGCGAGGATCCCCAAGGGGACTGTGGTGGAGGAAATCAAGGGGAAACCTCAACACTACTCGAAGATTCCAGCTGCTCTTTTGCTGAGAAGAGGCATGGAGGTGACGAATGATGTCTACATCGTGCCACCAGAGGGCTCCGTGGGGTGGTTTCTCAACCATGCAACCAGGCCGAACTGCACCTATAGCATCTCGACCAGAGAGATAACGACGAAAAGGGAGATACGCAAGGGCGAAGAACTGACGCTCGATTATTCGGAGACCACCACCTGGCCCGACTACGCGGCGTTGTGGAAAAGGGGCAGACCCCCATAGACCGAACCGTAGTTCCCCGGGGACCAGCAAAAAGGTACTACCCATCTCCTTCGCCGATCTGCAGCTTCTTCGTTTACCTTACGCTATGCCGATTTGAAGAGAAGGGCTCCTATCGCTCATAGGTCCCTACGAGACGAGCCTGTTCGAGGATGTGGTCGGAGATCGCGTCGAGGAGACGCGCCCTGTCGAGACCTGGCTTGAGCTTCATTTCGTCCCCCAGTGCGTAGATCCAGAAGTAGTAGTTGTGGACCCCATGCCCCTTCGGCGGGTAAGGCCCCATGTATCCCTGCTTCCCCGCCCCGTTTACGCCCGCGGTGAAGGCGTCCGGCTTCTGACCCTCGGAGAGCTTCGTGACGCTCACAGGGATGCCGTATACCACCCAGTGGGTGAACCCGTGAAGGAGTGGTGCGTCAGGGTCGTGGGAGATTAGCGCGAACTCCTTCGTCCCCTTGGGTGCGCCGGTCCACTCCAGGGGCGGGGACTGGTTCCCGCCATCCCCTCCGTACTTCCTGTCCATTCGTCCTAAGGTGCTGAAAGCTGAACTGGTGACCTTCAGGTTCCCGAGCTTGAGACTCATCGCGGAATCCCGGGCCGGGCGTCATAAAAACTCTAGGCGTCAGAAAAAGGGGTTTAGAGACCCCAGTGTGAGTCTCTAAATCGCCAGAACCAATGGGCTGGATGAGTCTGTTGCCCGCCAAGGGAAAAGTTCGCGAGCCACTGGCTCGTCCCTGAAGATATGTCGAATGCCGCATGCCCAGTCACGCTTCCGTTGGAGTTGACGTCTAGCCCGCTCACACGGATGATGAAAGTGGTCCCCGAACTCATTGTCCCTTGGCCGGTGCCCGACATGCCAGCGCCGTTGAGGACGAGGTTCCCGCTGGAGATGGTGTAGGTGGTTGTGCCGATAGTCACACTTCCGGAAGTCATGCTGAGGGAGTAGCCCCACTGGTAGACACCAGTCACGGTGAATGTGAAGCTACCAGTAGCGTTGACCCTGTCAGGAGGATTGGTCAAGGAAGATGTCAGTGCAACTCCTTTCAGGTTGGAGAAGGTGATCGTGCACCCAACTGTAAGCTGAGTTCCTGACTGGAAGGGAAAGTGAGCGTTAGAAGGGAAGGTCCACGTGGAGGTAGTCTGGGTTGTCGTGCTTGTCTGAGGCGTCGTACAGGTCGTCGAGCTTGATGGAGTTGTAGTGGTCGTAGTTGTTGCTGCAAAGACCGCGCCCCCTCCTACGAGGAATGCTGCGACCAGGATAGCCGCCGGTAATTCGGTCTTCATTTTCGGCTTCGGGATAACCGGCAACCTGGTTATCAGACAGCGATTTTGAACGGGGAAAGATCGGGGTTGGAACGCCCTCGAGCTTCGAAGGGCGTTAGAGATGGCAATCAGGTGAGAGGCTTACGATGGCCCTATGTCGGCCATTATCGTTCATACGTCCAAGCCTTGTGGTTGGGAACGCCGTTCAATTCCATTGTTTGATAAATGATAGCCGAGATGCCGCGCTGAGCCACCAATCGAGTTGTGCGAGGCATGTGGCAAAGGACTGCACAGGAGCTGCAGTCGTCCGACCCCTCTTTTCACATCACCACTCCATGTATCCCACAACAGAAGCGCGACTGAGACTTTCACCTGTTGTGACAGGAAGGAAATCTGGACACTAATCGCTCCGCGGTGGCTTGACTCATCGACCTAGGAGAAGGGGGAATTGGCACCCCCACGGTGCGATGACGCTCAACAGCGGGTCAAAACGCCATCGCGGGACCGCTGGAGTGTAACTTTCCATCCCTCAGGAAGTAGTGCCACTCCTCCTGGCGCCTCGAGGATGGCTCGAGCTCCCATGAAGAACCCTCCCCCCGCTGACCTGTTCCAATGGTCGAAATCCGCACCCCCGCCCTCAGGAACTTGCTCTGGTTGTAGATGCGGCGGCCGTCTACCACGGCGGGAGATGCCATCAGGGACTTGAAATCATCGGGTCGCAACCTCTTGAAATCATCCCAGTCAGTAGCGATGAATGCGCACTCGGAACCGCGGAGGGCGTCCCTCGCACTCTTGGCATAAGTGACCTGTCTGCCAAATAGATTCTTCGAGTTCTCAATCGCCGCCGGGTCGAAAGCGGTGACTTCCGCGCCCCCCCTTATCAGGACCTTTGCAAGGGCGATTGCCGCCGACTCCCTGATATCGTCGGTACCCGCCTTGAAGGCCAGCCCGAGGAGGGCCACTTTCTTCCCCTCAAGAGAGCCACAGAGTTTCTCTGCCAGCCTGACTGCCTCGCTCACCTGTCCGCCGTTGACGGTGAGTGTCGCAGAAATGACGTCGTTGCCGATGCCAGCCGCCTTCAGATTGAACGCAAGAGTTCGGCAATCCCTCCCCAGACGCGACCCGCCGAACCCCAGGCCTGCGTTAAGGTATCCCTCGTCCATTCTCCCCACTTCAGCCAGCCCCTTCCTTACTTCGTCATAATCGCATCCAGGCACTCTGGTGCAATAGTTGGCAATCGTGTTGACGAAACTGACCTGGGTGGCCCTCCCCGCGCTGATTGCGTAGGCCATCATCTCCGCGTTCGGCGGCGTGGTGAGGATGGTCGGAGGACGTCTCTTGTAAAAAGCGTCGTACATCCTCAGGAGGGTGTTCGTCGACCTCCTGTCGTACCCCCCAATCACCATGGCGTCGGGGTGGAAGGCGTCGAAAAAAGAGGGCTCTTTGCGGGGGAGCTCTGCACTGAAAGCAAGCCCAAAATCTACGCCTGCCTCCTTTCGCGATTCACGTTCGAGCAAATGCTTGACAAGACCCTCTGTTGTTCCAGGTGTGACAGCGCAGTTCACCACAACGAGCTTGTACCCACGGGCCACAGCCAACTGGCGGCCCACCTCTCTCGAGGCAGATTCGACGTACTCTGGGTCAATCCGCCCATCATCGCGGCTGGGCGTCCCGACGGTGATGAAGATGATTTTGGAACGGGCGAGGCATTCGTAGCTCGATCGGAAGACAAGGGTCTTCTTCCTCAGTGAGCGGCGGAGAAGGGAATCAAACCCTTCTTCGTAGAAGTTGGAAGTACCCTTGCTAAGCGCTGTTACTTTGTTCTTGTCGATGTCCACTCCGGAGACATCGAATCCCCGACTGGCAAGGGATACGGCTGTATAGAGCCCCACATGCCCTAGGCCAACGATTGAGACCCTTTGCGTCGGCGAATGCTTCATCTTTGCTCAGGGAGGCTGGAGCCTCTTCTATCGCTGGCGCTCATGCTCTGGCAACCATTACCCTGTGGAGAGGGGACTCGCACTGGTCAGTGTTGACGAGATCGGAATCGTCGATGGCCTCGCGGCCCGTCCGTAGAAAGCAATCCCAGCACATCTTGATGGGCAACTTTTTCGACGTGTGTAAGACGCGCTTTTCTTTTTAGAGAATGTGGAGTCCGCCTTCAGATTCCAACTCTCACGAGGACCAAGCCAACAGCCTCTGTCCAAAGTTCTGTCATTTACGTGGCCGCGAGGAAAGAAGCAGATTCGCCCGCCTGGGTGCGGGTAGAGGCAGCGGCCGCGTCCCCGATACCAAGCTCGGAGGTTCCTGCAGCGCCCCGGATCCCAGGGATGTGCTCCTCCTGGCCTTGCTGAGGGTGCGCTTCGCGCTTCTTTACCTAGGGCTTCCCAGGAAGCCTGAACGCCCTCCAGAAGTCCCGCAGTCCCTCCCGGGTCGTGGAAGTCACCAGGGGGACACTCGGATCGGCGCCGTGAACAAAGGCCAAGTGAAGTTCGTATTCGCGCTGCCATTCGTCAGCAGAGTGCGTACTCTGAAGCCCTGCCTGAAGTATGGCTAGACAGGTGTCGCATCTCATGTCGTTAACCAATCCCTGATGCTAGCCATTTTCCATTTACGTTACCTAACGATTTTCAATCGTATGTATCTCATCTCCCTAAAAGAAGACCAACAGGTTAGGGGTTGCGGGAAGACTTCTTTCGGGTAACGCCTGGCTGCCATGAACTTATTCCCAATCTTCAAGCGGCTTCATGGGGAGGCCCCGACGTTTCGGCCGTCGATGCAAACGGTACCCGGGCCCCTTCGGTCGTGGCTGGGGGCAATTCGCGATGCTCCTTCATCCTCACATTCAGCTTGCGGAAGAATACGTACACCTCCTCTCCCGCTTGTTTGTTTATTCCTTCGATGAAGGGAGAGAGCTTCTGCCATGCCCCCTCCGGGACGAACATGTCATCGATTGTTGCAAGGCTCACGAAGCCCCTGTCGACTAGCACGCCAAGCGACTCGAAGAGGGCTGCAATCTGGTAGAAGGCGACCTTGTCTTTCTCTGGCAGCCTCTGGAACTCCTCGAAGGATTTCACCCCCAGATCATTAACCTTCAGCCAAGACGTCTGGACTTCCACAGTGTTTGCGAACTCGTAGATCCTCATTATCATCTCCATATCGGCCAGGTCGTTGTTCTGCTTGAGCTGGTCGGTAGAGAGCTTCGCCTGGATGACGGCCGCCTTCGCCTGCTCCGTCGATGCCATGATCAGCTTGCGGTTGTCCCTGATCTGGAGGACGACGAAGACAGCACCGAGGGCGATCGCAACCGAGCTCACAAAGGCTGCATCGGAGCTTAGCTGAGAGAAATCGATCGAGAGCAATGTCCCCATGGTTCCGGTCACCACTTTAAGACTTGCTTGGGTGGCCCAAGAGAACGATAGCCGCCGGGAATCACCACCATTGCGAATTTCCTCCGCACATGATGATCACAAAGTGGCCTGGATCCACCTCACTGACTATGATCATACAACCGTGTCTCGGTCTGACGAAGATCCGTCAGTCCTACGAAGTGATTCACCAGGCCGACAGGGTCGGGGGGAGATCACTTTCACTCGTGGAGAACTTCGAAAACGTTGTTCCAGTTGTCCAACGCGATCCCGACCCTCACCCACAACGGAACCAAGGCCTCCAACCACCTTGCCCCTTCGATACCGCCCA
>Ga0187782_10001798_pt1 | contig 15739 bp, 16 predicted proteins | sample 0715_SJ02_MP15_2_FD_132454 | JGI IMG/M metagenome (GOLD analysis project Ga0187782, IMG submission 132454) | Tropical peat soil microbial communities from peatlands in Department of Meta, Colombia - 0715_SJ02_MP15_20_MG | ecosystem: Environmental > Terrestrial > Soil > Wetlands > Peat | place...
ACCAAGAAGTAGGTGGCGCCAGGGCGCGGCAGGCGGGCGACCGGCTAGAAAAGCTGCTTGCTGGCCAACGCCGCGCCTCGTGCCAACGTCTCGAGCTTGGCCCAGGCGATGTCGCGGTGCACGCGGCCACCCAGCCCGCAATCGGTCGAGGCGATGACCCGCTCGCGGCCGACCAGGCCGGTGAAACGGCCGATCCGTTCGGCCACAAGCTCGGGATGCTCGACCACGTTGGTGGCGTGGCTCACCACGCCCGGCAGGATCACCTTGTCGTCAGGCAGCCTGGTGTCCTTCCATACCGCCCATTCGTGCTCGTGCCGGACGTTGCCGGCCTCGAACGAGTAGGCGCCAGCCTCGATCCTGAGCATCAGCTCCACGATGTCGCGCATGGCGACGTCGGTCGTGTGGGGGCCGTGCCAGCTGCCCCAGCAGAGGTGGAAGCGCACGCGGTCCTTGGGCAGTCCCTTCAGCGCGTGGTTCAGCGCCTCGATCTTGGGCATGGTGAACTTCCGATATTCGGCGACCGTCGGCTCGGGATTGATCTGGTCGAAATTCTCGGCGATCGCCGGATCGTCGATCTGCAGGACCAGGCCGGCGTCGACGATCGCCTTGTATTCCTCGCGCATGGCGTCGGCGCAGGCGAATACGAACTCGTCGTCGTCCTTGTAGAAGCGGTTGCCGATGCGCGCGCAGCTCGCGGGCCCGATCGAGGTCATGAAGCCCTCGCCGTAGCCGTTGGCGGCCAGCGCCGCCTTGAAGTTGGCGATATCGGACGCGATCGCAGCCTTGCCGCTGTAGCCGAGCTTGCCTACGCAAAACGGCCAGTTCATCGGCCGTGGACCGGTGCTGACGCCCGAGTCCGGGTCCGCATAGGCAGCTGCGAAGCGCGCGCGGTCGCGCCGGTCGGCGAAGGTCGAGAGCACGGTGTGGCCCGGCGAGGAGCGATGCACGGGCATCTTGTCGCGATCGATGTCCTCGATGGCAAGGCCACTCAGCCGCTCGAAAGAGTAGCTCCACCAGGCGCGGTAGTTGATCTTGTGGCCCATCGACTTGCCGTATTCGCCGTCGCCAGGCACGGCGATGCCCGCGTCCTTCTGCCGGCGCACGACGTCGGCGACCGAGGATTTGAGCTTCTTCTGGAAAGCGGCCTCGTCGACCTTGCCCGCCTCGCGTTGGCTGTTGGCGTCGATCAGATCGTCCGGCCGCGGCAGGCTGCCGGCGTGGCTGGTCAGGATGCGGTCGGTGCTTTTCAGCATGGTCAGCGTCCCCCTTTAGCGTCCTTTGAATTTCGCCGGCTTGCGCTTTTCCACGAAGGCGCGCGCCGCTTCCTGAAAATCCTCAGTGAGATAGAGCCGCTCGGGCGCTGCCATGTGCATGACCTCTCGGCTGATGCGGTCCATGTACCAGCGCCTCAGCCGCACCGTCGAGCGCACGCTGAGCGGCGGGTTCTTCGCCACCTCGGCCGCCAGCTGGCGCGCCATCTCGAGATGCTTGCCCTTGAGCGCCACGCGATTGATCAGGTTGGCCTCGAACGCCTCCTCGGCGGTAAAGAAGCGGCCGGTGAGGGCTGCATCCATGGTGAAAGCGCCGCCGCCGCGAAAATGCGTGAGGCCCCAATACTTGCCGGCACCGAGACCGCGGCCGGTCTCGGTGATCTGGAACTTCGTGCCCGCCTCGGCCACGATCAGGTCGCACTCCAGCACGAGGCCGACGGCGAGACCCAGCACATAGCCATGAGGCGCGGCGATCACCGGCTTCCAGTTCACCGCCTTTGTGAGCAGGTCGGCCGAATGCGTGCCGCGCCCCTGCGGGCCGCCCAGGCGCATGAATTCCTCGCGGCTGCGCAACTGCCGCTGCCGCACGTCGGCGCCGCTCGAGAAGGCGCGGCCGTTGCCGTGCAGGACGGCGACGTGCGCCTCGTCGTCCATATCGAAACGGTGCAGCGCGTCGCTCAGCACGCCCACCAGTTCGTCGGAGAAAGCGTTGAGCTTTTCCGGCCGATTGAGCGTCAAGGTAACGACCGGGCCTTCCCGCTCATACAGGACGAGCGCCATTGTTCCCTCCCTTTGCCCTCCCCTATGCTAGCCGACAAATCAGGGAGGGAACCATGCCGGCCATCCGCATGGCAGTCGCAGCGCTCGTTGCATTCTCGTTCGGCGCCAGTTCGGCAGCCGCCCAGAAGAAATACGATCCGGGAGCGTCGGACAGCGAGATCAAGCTCGGCCAGACGATGCCCTATAGCGGTCCGCTGTCGGGCTTCATCACCCTGGCCAAGGCCGAGCTTGCCTATTTCGACATGATCAACGCCCAGGGCGGCGTGAACGGCCGCAAGATCAGGTTGATCTCGCTCGACGACGGCTTCAGCCCGCCCAAGACGGTCGAGCTGACGAGGCAACTGGTCGAGTCGGACCAGGTTCTGGCGATTTCCGGGTCGCTCGGCACCGCGACCAATGCATCGGTCCAGAAGTACCTCAACACCAAGAAGGTGCCGCAACTCTTCATGGCGACGGGCGCGAGCCGCTGGGCCGATCCCGAGCACTTTCCCTACACGATGACGCTCACGCCGCTCTATCCCGCCGAGGCCCGCATCTACGCCACTTACATGCTCAAGGAAGTGGCCGATCCCAAGGTCGCGGTGCTCTACCAGAACGACGATTTCGGCAAGGACTTCCTCAAGGGCTTCCGCGACCGTTTGGGCGACAAGGCGGACTCGATCGTGACGCGCGCCGTGAGCTACGAGGTGACCGACGCCACCGTCGATTCGCAGCTGATCGATCTCGCTTCGACCAAGGCCAACGTGTTCCTCAACGTCACCACGCCGAAGTTCGCCGTCCAGTCGATCCGCAAGGCCCATGAGCTCGGCTGGCATCCGACGCAGTTCATCGACAATCCTGCGGCGTCGATCAACATCGTCATGCGGCCGGCCGGCATCGAAGCCGCCAGGGGCATCTTGTCGGCGGCCTTCGTCAAGGACCCGACCGATCCCCGGCTCAAGGATGACCCGGAGTTCCTGGCCTGGGTCGCGTGGATGAAGAAGTTCTTCCCGGCCGGCAGCCTGGAGGATCCGCAGAACGTCGTCGGCTACGTCCAGGCCCAGACCATGGTGCAGGTGCTCAAACAATGCGGCGACGAGTTGACGCGCGACAACGTCATGAAGCAGGCGGCCAATCTCAAGGACTTCCATCCGGCCATGCTGCTCAAGGGCATCAACATGAACACAAGCCCGACCGATTACCAGCCGATGGAAGAGCTGGCCCTTCAGCGCTTCAACGGCGAGCGCTTCGAATTGGTGGGCGGTCTGTTGAGTGCCCGCGTCAACTGAAGCAACGACGACGTCTACCGCCCGGGCAACCTCAGGTCGGCGACCTCCTCGCCGACGAACGCTTGTGGGTGCGAGGCCTTGCTGACGCCCAGGCGTCGTTCGAAATTTTCGACGCACAGCCTCGTCTGGCGCGCCAGTTCACGCCAGGTGCCGGCGCCGTCGAACTGCTGCAGCAGGCAACGATCGTAGTAGGTGAATTCGTCGTCCGCACCGCAGCCGAAACTCGTGCGGTCGCTCGCGGCGGCCGTCAAGATCACGCGGTTTGGCCGGCGCGTGTCGTCATTGATGAAAGAGCCGCTGTGACAGGCCGACACGATCACCACCGTCGGCGCCTTGCCGCAGCCCTCGCTCAGCGAGCGGTCGAGCAGTTCCGGACTGAATATCCGGCGGTCGACGCGCAGGAAAAAGCCATCCTCATTGCCGTGGCTGGTGATGAACGCCAGGCAGGCCTGGCCGCCGACCGAGCCGAGAGCGCTCCGCACGTTCGCCGAACTCGACAGACGGACGGGCGGAACGCTGGCAGGATCGGCCGAGTAGACGGCAATGTTGCGAACGCCGTGGGCGGCGAGTTTTTCGCGCATCGCTTCCACGCCATTGTCGAAAGCGGGCGTGCTGCTGTCGCCGGCGATCAGGACGACATGCCAAGCATCGGCCGCTATGCCGGTGCCTGGCGACACCGCGACCGGCTGGGGCGCACAGGCGCCGGCGAGCAGAAGAAGGCCCGCCAGGACCGACGACGACGCCGAACGCTCGCCCATACGCCACTCCATGCTTACCTGGTCGGGAGTTTCGCGCCGACCGAACGCAACGCCATCTCGGCATAGAGCGCCGCCATCTGCTCCTCGTCGAAATGCCGCCCGGGGATGTACCACATTGAAATGTGGGTGCACTGGTCCAGCAATGCCATTGCCACGGCCTTGAGGTCGCGTCGGCCGTCGGCCCGCGGTGGGTCGAAGACGCCGCGCTCGACGCCTTCGGCCAGGATGCCGACGAGAATGTCGCGGATGGCGCGGCGGCTGCGGCGTATGTCGCGCAGGCGCTCGGCGTCGAGCCAGCCGATCTCGCGGTTGGCGACCAGCGCCTCCACCCGCAGCCGGCAATGGCGCACGACATAGGCGCGCACGAAGGCAGCAAGCTTGGCGCGCGGATCGGCGCCCGCCTCGGCCACGGCCTGCAGGCACTGCCGTTCCAGCTCGGCCTGCGTCGAGGCGATGATGTCGTGCAAGAGCTCGTCTTTCGACTTGAAGTGGTTGTACAACGCGCCCTGCGTCAGGCCGCACGCCTTCATGATGTCGCGCACTGTCACCACGGGATAGCCACGTTCGGCGAATTGGGCGAACGCGGCGGCGCGAATCGCCTCGATCGACGGGACGGCGGCGGCGCGCACGCCCGTCTTGCGCTTGCTCATCGTGCCGCTCCCGCCGCACCCCCGGCGATGCCCTCGACCAACCGCCATCCCAATTCGGCGGCGGGACGCACCAGCTTGCCGGATTCGGCAGCGCGAAGGTTGGATGCCGTGCCGTCGAGCGCGCGGGCATAGACGCCCTGGCGGATGCAAGACACGCGAAAGAGATTGTAGGCCATGTAGAATTCCCACAGCGCCGGCTCGGGCACTCTTCGCCCGGCCAACCGGCAATAGTGCTCGACCATCTGGCGCTCGCCGGGCAGGCCCAGTACGTCGAGATCGTGGCCCAGCAGGCCGCCCCAGTCCTTGGGCGTGCGCCACAGCATGCAGAGATAGGACAGCTCCGCCAGCGGATCGCCCAAGGTCGAGATCTCCCAGTCGATGATGCCCAGAATCTTGGGCTCGCTGGCGTGAAACACCATGTTGTCGAGCCGGTAGTCGCCATGCACGAGCACCGTCTCGTCGCTCTCGGGCAAGTGCGCGGGCAGCCATTCGAGAAGCCTGTCCATGGCCTCGATCGACTCGGTTTCGGAGGCCTTGTACTGCTTGCCCCAACGCGCGATTTGGCGCGCGACGTAACTCCCGGGACGGCCGAAATCGGCGAGCCCGAGCGCCCTGTAGTCGACCGCATGCAGCCCGGCGAGGGTCTCGAACTTCGCCCGATAGACGGCAAGCCGCCCTTCCTTGGCGATTTCCGGCAGGAGCGGGTCCCACAACACGCGGCCGTCGCAATAGTCCATGATGTAGAAGGCGGTGCCGACCACGCTGTCGTCCAGGCACAGCGCGTAAGCGCGCGGCACCGGCACGTCGGTCTTGTTGAGCGCCGAGATGACGCGGAACTCGCGGTCGACCGCATGCGCCGATGGAAGCAGCTTGCCCGGCGGCTTTCGGCGCAGCACGTATCGGCGACCCGCCGCGTCAGTCAGCCGATAGGTCGGATTGGACTGGCCGCCCTTGAACTGCTCGACCCGGACCGGAGGCACAAAGCCCGCCACCTCGTCAGCCATGAAGCGCTCGAGCGAGCGCTCGTCGAAACGGTGTTTCTCCTGCACCGCCATCGTGCCGATATAGTCCGCGCCCCGTCTTGCCACGCGCCGCTCCTGAATGACCGTTCACCTCGGCGGCGAGTTTGCTCGTCCAAAGAGAGCCATGCAATAAGCGCAGCCGGGAGGCGACGCGTTGCATTTGCTGTCGATTTACCCGCCGACCGACTGGATCCTCCTGCTGGCGGCGGGAGCCTTCATCGGCCTGCTGTCGGGCCTGCTGGGCATCGGCGGCGGCATCGTCGCAGTGCCGCTCCTGCTCGACCTGTTTGCAGGCTTGGGCATGTCCCAGGAGGTAGCGACGCCGCTGGCGATCGGTACCGCGCAGACGAACGTGCTGATTGCCTCGCTCGCCGCCATCCTGGCGCACGGCGGCTCCGGCATGATCGATTGGCCGTTGGTGAGAGCCTGGTTGCCGGCAGTCATCGTCGGCTCCGCGGCAGGCATCGCGCTCGGGCCTTTGGCGCCACCGCGTGTTTTGACCGCGATCTTCGCCGTCTTCGCCGCCGGCCTCGGTGTGAAATTGGCGCTCGGCGAGCGCTTGGTCGTCGCCCGGTCGCAGCCGGCAGGCGCGGCCGGACAGGTGGCGCCCGCCCTGGTTGGAAGTCTTGCCGCGGCCCTCGGCATCGGCGGCGGAACGCTCAGCACGCCGGTGCTTTCGCTGTTCTCTTTTCCCATCCGGCGCGCGATCGGCGCCGGCGCGCTGTTCAACCTCGTCATTTCCCTGCCGGCCACCCTCGCCTTTCTAGCGATGGGTTGGAGCGAGTCGGGCCGGCCGGCGGACAGCGTGGGCGACGTCGCGATGGTTTGCGTGATCGCACTCAGCTTACCCGCGCTTGTCGTTGCGCCGTTGGCCGCGCATTGGTCGGCGTACGCACCACTGGTGTTACTGCGCCGCTCGTTTGCGCTCTGCCTCGTCGCCATCGCCGTTCGGCTCGCACTGCACACTTGAATTGCCGCTTGGGCAGCCCGCCTGTGTATGTTTAGTTAGCCGCCAAGGCAAGGCGGGGAGGCGTCGGTGAACCGGTTCCTGAGCAAGGATTTCCTGGCCGGCGTGATGTTCATCGCCTTCGGCCTCGCGGCCCTGTGGTTCGGCCGCAATCTGGCGCCGGGCACGCCGGTGCGCATGGGGCCCGGCTACGTGCCGCACATGCTGTCCTACATCCTGCTGGTGCTGGGCTTCTTGATTTCGCTGATCGCCACGATCTACGGCGGCGAGCCGATAGAGATTCCGCAATTTCGGCCAATCGCCTTGGTGACGATCGGGCTCGTCGCCTTCGCGCTCCTGTTCGAAACCACCGGGATGTTTCCCGCGCTGGCCGCGCTTGTCCTGATCGCGTCGCTGGGCAGCGAGGAGTTCAAGATCCTCGAGGTCATCGCCAACATCGTCGTCCTCACCATTCTTTGCGTGCTGGTCTTCAAGATCGGCCTCAACATGAACATCGACGTGCTGCGCGGGGTCTGGTGAGATGAACATGCTCTCCAACCTCGCGCTCGGCATGGGCGTGGCGCTGTCGTTGCAGAACCTGTTCTACGCCTTCGTCGGCTGCATGGTCGGCACCCTGATCGGCGTGCTGCCCGGCATCGGACCGGTGGCGACCATCGCCATGTTGCTGCCGATCACCTTCCACCTGCCCCCCGTGGCGGCGCTGATCATGCTGGCCGGCATCTACTACGGCGCGCAGTACGGCGGCTCGACCACCTCGATCCTGGTCAACCTGCCGGGCGAGGCCTCCTCGGTGGTGACCTGCATCGACGGCTACCAGATGGCGCGCAAGGGCCGCGCCGGTGCGGCGCTGTCGATCGCCGCCCTCGGCTCTTTTTTTGCCGGCACCGTGGGCACCTTGATCATCGTGCTGTTCGCCGAGCCGCTCACGCAGATGGCGCAGAAATTCGGGCCCGCCGACTACTGCTCGCTGATGGCGCTCGGATTGGTGGCGGCGGTGGTGCTGGCCAACGGCTCGGTGCTGAAGGCGATCGCCATGGTGTTCCTTGGCCTGCTGTTCGGGCTGGTCGGCACCGACGTCAACACCGGCGCGCAGCGTTTCACATTCGAAATCCCCGAACTCTCGGACGGCATCGACTTCGCGCCGATCGCCATGGGCCTGTTCGGCATTGCCGAGATCGTGGTCAACCTCGAAAGGAAGATGTCACGCTCGGGCGCGATCAAGGTGACCTCGCTGTGGCCCAACCGCGAGGAAGCCAGGCGCGCCTGGCCGGCGGTCATCCGCGGCACCGCGCTCGGCGCCGTCCTCGGCGTATTGCCGGGCGGCGGGCCGACCTTGGGCGCCTTTTCCTCGTATACGCTCGAAAAGAAGGTCTCCAGGCGCCCGGCCGAGTTCGGCCGCGGCGCGGTCGAAGGCGTGGCGGCGCCGGAATCGGCCAACAACGCCGCGGCGCAGACCTCGTTCATCCCGATGTTGACGCTCGGCATTCCCTCCAACGCAGTGATGGCGCTGATGGTCGGCGCCATGATCATTCAGGGGATCCAGCCCGGGCCGGAGGTCATGACCAAAAAGCCCGACCTGTTCTGGGGCATGATCGCCTCGATGTGGATCGGCAATCTGATGCTGGTGATCATCAATCTGCCGATGATTGGCATGTGGGTGAAGCTGCTCACGGTGCCCTACCGCTTCCTGGCGCCGGCGATCCTGCTGTTCTGCGCGATCGGCGCCTACAGCCTGCAGAACAGCATCTTCCATGTCGAGCAGGTCGCGATCTTCGGCGTGCTTGGCTATATCTTCGTGCGGCTGGGCTGCGAGGGCGCGCCGTTCCTGTTGGGCCTGGTCCTGGGGCCTCAGATGGAAGAATATTTCCGGCGCGCCATGCTGCTTTCGCGCGGCGATCCGGCGGTGTTCGTGCAGCGGCCAATCAGCCTTGGCCTCTTGATCACGACGGCGATTCTGCTGATTCTGATGGCCCTGCCCAGCCTCCGAAAGGCGCGCGAGGAAGCGTTCCAGGAAGAAGAAGGTTGAGGCGCCAAGAGGAGTTCTGCGATGTCCGACCTGCCCAAGCGCGTGCAGATCAACGAGGAAGGCCCTCGCGAGGGCTTCCAGTCGGAAAAGAGAATGATCCCGGTCGCCGATAAGGTGCGCCTCATCGAGGCGCTGGCCGAAACCGGCCTCAGCCATATCGCCTGCGTCTCGTACGTTAACCCCAGGCGCGTGCCGACCATGGCCGATGCCGAGGCGGTGGCCGCCGCGATCCACCAGAAGCCCGGCATCGAATACACTGCACTTTATCTCAATCAGCAGGGTCTCGAGCGCGCGCTCAGCGGCCCCTTGCATGTCGAGGCCAGCGTGCGCATCACCGCATCCGACACCTTCTCGCGCAAGAACATCGGCAAGTCGGTGCCCGACTCGCTGGTCGAGCAGCGGCTGTCGCTCAAGACTTTCAAGGAGCGCGGCATGCCGGTCAAATGGGGAGTGGTGCTGGGCGCCTTCGGCTGCAACTACGAGGGCGCACTCTCGACCGAACTCATCCTGCACCGAGTCCAGCAATTGCTCGACGAGGCGGAGATGGCGGGCTTCAAGCTCGAGGCGGTCAAGCTCACCGACGCCATGGGCTGGGCGACGCCGCAGTCGGTCGAGCGCCTGATCGAAGCCATTCGCAACAAATGGCCCGGCCTCGAGATCGGGCTTCACCTGCACGACACGCGCGGCGTGGGCATGGCCTCGGCCTTTGCCGGACTGCGGCTGGGCGTTACCGATTTCGACTCCTCGATCGCGGGCCTGGGCGGCTGCCCGTTTGCCGCCACCGAGGGCGCCGTGGGCAATATCTGCACCGAGGACTTCGCCTTCATGTGCGAGGAGATGGGCGTGCAGACCGGTCTCGACCTCGACAAGCTGATCGAGGCGGCCAAAGTCGCCGAGGACGTCGTCGGCCGGCCACTGCCCGGCCACGTCATGCGCGGCGGCACGCTGAACCACACCGGAATGGACGCGACATGAACGTCGAGACCCTGCTCCCTGATTCGACCTACGTCGAGGTCGACAAGCTGCCGTGGACGAAGACGCGTTTCCCCGGCATCGAGACCAAGACCCTGATGGAAGACAAGGCGACCGGCATGTCCACCATGATCTTCCGCTGGGCACCGGGCGCACGGTTGCCCGAGCACGAGCACGTCGAGATCGAGCAGAGTTTTATCCTGCAGGGCTCGCTCATCGACCAAGAGGGCACCTGCACTGCCGGCAACTATGTCTGGCGCCGCGCGGGCAGCCGACACGACGCCTGGACCGACGAAGGCTGCCTAGTGCTCGCGTTCTTCGTGAAGCCCAACAAGTTCTTCGACTGATGCCTGGCGTACTGGACGGCATTCGCGTCCTCGATTTCGGCCGCTACATCGCCGGACCTTTCTGCGGCACCATGCTGGCCGATCTCGGCGCCGAGGTGATCCGCATCGAGAAACTCGACGGCAGCGAAGATCGTTGGGTGACGCCGGTCGCCGAAGGCGGCGAAGGCGCGATGTTCCTCCAGATGGGCCGCAACAAGCTCGGCCTGACGCTCAATCCGGCAAAGCCCGCCGGGCGCGAGATCGTCAGAAAATTGGTGGCGATTTCCGACGTCGTGATCGCCAATCTTCCCTACGAAGATCTCAAGAGGATGGGCATCGACTACGACACCATCGCGGCGATCAATCCGCGCATCATTCTCGCCACCAATTCGACGTTCGGCTCGGAAGGCCCTTACGCCACGCGCGTCGGCTTCGACACGATCGGCCAGGCGATGTCGGGCGCCATGTATCTCTCGGGCGACGGCAAGGTGCCGACGCGCGCCAATGCCCCTTACGTCGATTTCGGCTCGGCGCTGCTCAGCACGGTGGGCGTGCTGGCGGCGCTGATCGACCGCGCCAGGAGCGGCAAGGGCCAGAAGGTCGAGACGGCCCTCCTGCGCACGGCCATCAACATCACCAACAGCCACCTGATCGAGCAGGCGCTGCTCGACCTCGACCGCATCGCCACGCTCAATCGCGGCTTTACCGCGGGTCCGTCCGACACTTTCAAGTGCAGGGACGGCTGGATCTACGCCATGACCATCGGCCAGCCGCTGTTCGTGCGCTGGTGCCGGCTGATGGGTAACGAGGACCTTGCGGCCGACCCGCGCTTCAAGGACGACCTGGCGCGCGGCGACAACGGCGAGGCGTTGTCGGCGATCATGCAGAAATGGTGCGACAGCCGCACCGTCGCCCAAGCTCTCGAGGCGCTCGAGGCCAACCGGATCCCGGCAGGCGCGGTTTACACGCCGCAGCAGTCGCTCGACGACAAGCACGTCAACGAGGCCGGCTTCTTCCACAAGATGGAGTTCCCCGGCACATCCAAGCCGGTGCCCGTGCTGCAGGAGCCGGTCAAACTGTCGCGCACGCCGCTCACCATCCGCCGCCGCGCGCCCAAGCTCGGCGAGCACACCGACCAGATCCTGCAGGAACTGGGCTACGACCGCGCCGCCATCGAGAAACTGAAGGCTGACCGGGTCGTCTGAAACGGCAAATTGGCATTAGCTGCTGGCCGCGTGCTCGAGCGCCGCGCGTGCAAGCAAGCGCGTCGAATCGAGCGTCGGCAGCGGCGAATTCTGGTCGCTCAGGATCAGCGGAATCTCCGTGCAGGCGAGCGCCACGGCATCGCAGCCCTGTTCTTTCAGCCGAGCGACGACGTTCTGATGATAGGCAATCGCCTGCGGCGTGAACACGCCGGCCGTCAGTTCCTGCATGATGAGACGGTTGATTTCGGCACATGCCGCAGGCTCGGGCCGCACCCAGGCGATGTCGCGCGCAGCCAGTGCGCGAGGATAGACTTCGCTCTCGACCAGCCAGCGCGTGCCCAGCAGTCCGAGCCGCCGGTAGCCGCGCCGGCTGGCCTCGGCGGCGACGATTTCGGCGATGTGCAGCCACGGCAGTGGCGAGCGCGCGCCGATCAGCGGCAGCGCGGCATGAATGGTGTTGTCGGGGCAAATGAGAAAGTTGGCTCCGGCGGCCGCGAGCTTGCCGGCGGAAGCGAGCATCAGTGCGGCCACGCCTTGCCAATCGCCGCGTTCGAGGCAGACGACATAGTCGGCCAGCGAATGGCCATGCAGCGAGACCTCGGGATGAGCGTGCGCCCCGCCGAATAGACGCGCGCCTTCGGCGCAAATGGTGCGGTAGCAGAGCGACGCGCCCTCCGCCGAACAGGCGACGATGCCGATGTGCTTGGCCATGCGCTCAGAGTATCTGAAAAACCTCGTAGACCGGCCCGCCGGGGTCGCGGCGGCCGAGAGCGACACAGACGATGCGGTTGAGAAAGCGGTATTTCTCCGAAGCCGTCTCGAACCAAGGCGTGGTGCGGAAGTAGTACTGGCTGGGATCCACCTTTTCGCCCTTGTTGAGCTGCTCGATCACCCACGCGGGTCCGTGGCGCATGCCGCGATAGCTCATGTAGATCAGGTGATCGTCGTGGGTCTTGAGGGTGAGCCGCACGTCGAGCATCAGGACCCCGTCGCGCCTTTGCAGCAGCCAGTCGCCGGCGGGCGTCGGCAGCACCGTGCCCTTGATCTCCGCGCCTTCGAACGTGCCGCCGGTGACGCTGGCAATGCGCCGGCGTCCGTAAGGTGTCTCGCCGACGTCGCTCACGCCAGGACCGACGGTCAGCGAGAGGGTGAAGAGATGCGACGAACGCAAGGTGGGCGCGGTCATGTTCGCCTCAAATCCGCGCGCCGCGGCCGGCCCAGTATGGCTCGCGCAGCTCGCGCTTCATGATCTTGCCGATGGTGCTGCGCGGCAGCGTGTCGCGGAACTCGACCGCAACCAGGCGCTGGGTCTTGCCGAGCCGGCGGTTGGCCCAGTCGCGCACTGCGCCTTCGTCAACGGTGCTGCCCTCGCGCCGCACGCAAAGCGCCATCGGCGACTCGCCCCATTGCTCGGAGGGTATGCCGATGACCGCCACGTCGACGATGTCGGGGTGCTTCAGCAAGAGCACTTCGATGTCGGCGGCATAGACGTTGAAGCCCCCTGAGATGATCATGTCCTTCTTGCGATCGAGCAGAACGACGAAGCCGTCCTCGTCGATGCGGCCCATGTCGCCGGATTTGAAGAACAGGCGGCCATTCTTGTCGTACCAGAACAGATCGCGCGTCTTGTCGGACTGCTTGTAGTAGCCCTTCATCATGGCTTGCGCGCGGCCGGCAAGCTCGCCCACCTCACCCTGCGGCAGCACCCTGCCCTGTTCGTCGAGCACCACGATCTCGCTGCCCAGTCCCGGCCGGCCGACCGTGTGCAGCTTGTCGGGAAATAGATTGGCCTCGAGCGTGCACGAGGCGCCGCCCTCGGTCAGGCCATAGATCTCGATCAGGCGCCCTGGCCAGCGCTTGAGGCAATCGGCCTTGATTTGGGCCCGCAGCGGTGCGCTGGTCGAGAGCTTCGCCTTGAAGGCGGAGAGGTCGTACTTGTCGAAGTCCGGATGCGCCAGGATGCGCTGATACTGCACCGGCACCAGCATGGCGTGCGTGACCCGCTCGCGTTGGGCAATCTCGAGAAACTTCACGACGTCCGATTTGGGCATCAGGATTGTCGTGCCGCCGACCCCGATGGTCGCCAGCACGGCAACCAGCGTGGTGTTGGAGTAGAGCGGAGTCGAGACGAGCGAGATCGTGTCGGGGCCGTAGTCGAACGCCGTGAAGCGCACCGCCAACAGGTCGCGCATGGCATGGCTGTGCAAGATGCCCTTGGGCAGGCCGGTCGTGCCGGAACTGTAGATGATGTTGAAGTCGTCGAGCTGGGCGATTTCCTGACCAGGCGGTGCCTCGAACGGCGCCTCGCCCGAGGGCGCCAGCCAGTCCTCGTAGTCGCGCCAGCCATCGCGCCTGAAATCGTAGGCGATGCGCCCGCCTGGGATCAGCTTGGAGAGTCTGGATTCGCAGGGCTCGACCAGGGCGCGATACTGGTCCGACAGGAACAGCACCTTGGCGTCGCAATCGTCGAGCATTTTTTCCAGCGCATCGGCCGCCGCCATCGTCGACAGCGGCACGACGCAGGCGCCCGAGCGCAGCGCGCCCATGAAGGTCTCGAGATACTCGACCGAGTTGGCGGCAAGGATCGCGATCTTGTCGCCCTTGCCGATGCCCATCGCGGCCAGGGCGCGGGCGACCTTGTTGAGGCGCCTGTCGAACTCGGCCCAGGTGCGCGTCTTGCCCGCGCACATCACCGCGCGCTTCGTCGGAGTTGCCTCGGCATGGCGCGCGATCCGGACCGGGATCGACAGGAAATCGGGAAAGTCTTCTTGGCTGGGTTGCGGAACCAATACTGTGTCGGGAGGACTCATGCTTGTTTCTTGGGTTCGACCTTCACCACCGGCCCGCCGGCCTTCTTCCACGCGCCGAGTCCGCCCTCGAGATGCGCAACTGGCGCAAGTCCCATGTCCTTTGCGGTCTTGGTCGCCAGCGCCGATCGCAAGGCGCCGGCACAGAAGAAGATGAACTTGTTGCCGGTCTGGAAGTAATCCTTGGCGTACGGGCTCTCCGGATCGATCCACATTTCGAGCATGCCGCGCGTGACATTGATCGAACCGGGGATCGTGCCGTCGCGCCACAATTCGCGCGGGTCGCGGAGATCGATGAAAGTGATGCCGGGTTTGCCGTGCAGCTTGATCGCCTCGTCGACCGGCATGGTCTCGATCTCGCCGTTGGCCTCGTCGACCATCTGCTGCACGGTCTTCTTCATCTTGAGCGGCATCGCCGTCCTCCCTTGCAATGGCGGACGCGACTCTAGCGCTCCGGGACGTTTTGGGCGAGTTCGGCCAGCCACACCTCGGGACTGCTGTCCGACGGCGCGCGCCAGTCGCCGCGCGGCGACAGCGAACCACCAGACGAAATCTTCGGGCCATTGGGTAACGCCGAGCGCTTGAACTGGTTGGCAAAGAAGCGCCGCAGAAAGAGCGCCAGCCAATGACGGATTTCCTTCAAGGCGAAAGCCCGCTTGGCCGATGCTGGCACGTTGGCCGGCCATGCTCCCTTCTTGACGTCGTGCCAGGCGTGCCAGGCGAGGAAGGCGATCTTGGACGGCCGATAGCCGAGCCGGGTGAGATAGTAGAGGTTGAAATCCTGCAGCACATAGGGGCCGACCATCTGCTCGGTCGACTGCACGGCGCCATCGCGGTCGGCAGGAATGAGTTCGGGCGAGATTTCGGTGTCCAGGATGGCGTGCAGGGTGGCGGCTGTCTTCTTGTCGACGTCGCCCGAGGCGGCGACGAAGCGGATCAGATGCTGAATGAGCGTCTTCGACACCGAGCCGTTGGGATTGTAGTGGGACATGTGGTCGCCCACGCCGTAGGTGCACCAACCGAGCCCCAGTTCGGACAGATCGCCGGTGCCGACCACCATGCCGCCATGCTGGTTGGCGAGACGGAACAAAAAGTCCGTCCGCAAGCCGGCCTGCACGTTCTCGAACGTGACGTCGTAGACCTTCTTACCCTTGCCGAAGGGATGGCCGATATCGGCCAGCATCTGCCGGGCGGCCGGTTTGATGTCGATCTCGCCGGCGGTGACGCCGAGTTCCCGCATCAGACGCCAGGCATTCCTGTGCGTCTTGGCCGACGTGCCGAAGCCGGGCATTGTGTAGGCGAGCACGTTCCTGCGGTGCTGTCCCAACTGGTCCATGGCACGGCAGGTGACGATCAGCGCGTGCGTCGAATCGAGCCCGCCCGACACGCCGATCACCGCCTTCTTCACGCCGCTCGCACGCAGGCGCTGCGCAAGGCCCTGGACCTGGATGTTGTAGGCCTCGTAGCAATTGTCGCGCAGCTTGGCGGGGTCGGACGGCACGTAGGGGAAGCGCTCTATGGCGCGCTCGAGCCTGGCGCCTTTCGCCGGCGCGTCGAGAACGAAATCGACCTTCCTGAAACGCGAGATGCGCGCGCCCTCTTCGCGCGCGCAATCGGCAAAGCCGTTGTTGCGCAGTCGCTCCTGGCGGATGCGGCCGAAATCGACGTCGGCCCGTACGATTGTCGA
>Ga0187782_10001799_pt1 | contig 15737 bp, 15 predicted proteins | sample 0715_SJ02_MP15_2_FD_132454 | JGI IMG/M metagenome (GOLD analysis project Ga0187782, IMG submission 132454) | Tropical peat soil microbial communities from peatlands in Department of Meta, Colombia - 0715_SJ02_MP15_20_MG | ecosystem: Environmental > Terrestrial > Soil > Wetlands > Peat | place...
TCTCGATGCTCCCCTCGCACGGCGCCCTATTCACGTGCACATCGGTGAGAGACATGAAAATGCTTATCCTTCTTGCCTTGTCCCGGAGGAACTCGCCCTCGTCGAGATCCTCGACCCCCAATACATGCCCGTCTGCCGGAGAGATAAGCTCATTCCCGGCGCTCTCGCTCAGCCTTACGGGGTTCCTGAAAAAAAAGAGGAAGAAGAGGAAGAAGAGGAAGAAGAGGGCCGCGAGGGGGAAGATGCGCAGAAAGAGGCAAAGAAGGGACAGGATGAGGGACGGCAGGATGAAGATCAACCCCTCCTTTGCTAAGGGTAATCCCATCAATCCTTTCTCCCGATCCAACTCATCATGGACCGCAGCTTCTTGCCGATCTGCTCGATGAGGTGCTCGCTGTCCTTTCTCTTCACGGCATTGTAGACCGGCCTTCCCGCCATGTTCTCCAGTATCCACTCCCTGGCGAACTGGCCCGTCTGTATTTCTTCGAGGATGCGCTCCATTTCCCTCCTCGTCGCATCGGTGATAATCCGCCTGCCCCGCGTCATATCGCCGTATTCGGCGGTGTCGCTGATCGAGTCGCGCATGTTCGCAATCCCCCCTTCGTAGATGAGATCGACGATAAGCTTCAACTCGTGGCAGCACTCGAAGTAAGCTATTTCAGGCTGATACCCGGCCCCGACCAGGGTGTCGAAGCCTGCTCTGATCAGCTCGGTCACGCCACCGCACAGCACGACCTGCTCGCCGAAGAGGTCGGTCTCCGTCTCTTCCTGAAACGTCGTCTCCAGCACCCCTGCCCTCGTGGCCCCTATGCCTTTCGCATAAGCCAGAGCCTTGTGGCGGGCCCTGCCGGAAGGGTCCTGGTATATGGCGATAAGGGATGGGACCCCCGCGCCGCGCTCATACTCCCTTCTCACGAGGTGGCCCGGTCCTTTGGGCGCGACCATGATGACGTCGATGTCAGGGGGGGGTACGATCTGGTTGAAATGGATATTGAAACCGTGGGAGAAGACCAGGGTCTTCCCCGCCTTGAGGTGGTCTTTGATCTCACTTCCGTACAACGACGCCTGCGTTTGATCCGGGGCGAGTATTTGGACCACCTCAGCTTCAGCTGCGGCCTTCGCTGCACTGATTGGAGCAAAGCCGTGGTCCCTGGCCAGCTGGAAATTGCGCGTACCCGGAAGCTCGGCAACGATCACACTGAGACCACTTTCCCTCAGGTTCTGCGCCTGGGCATGACCCTGGCTTCCGTAGCCGATGATCGCTATCTTTTTCCCGGACAGAACTCCCAGATCGGCATCTCCATCATAGTACATTTTCGCCATAGCTACCTCCTTTGGGCCCAACATCTTTAGCCCTCATCACCTTTTCACCCCTCAGCATGGCCACCGATCCGGTCCTCACGAGTTCTTTGACCCCAAGCGGCCTCACCAGGGACAGGAAGGCCTTCACCTTTTCTTCGTTGCCCGTGATTTCAACAACGTACGACCTCGTCGACACGTCAACGACCCTGCCCCTGAAGATCTCCACCATCCTCAGGATCTCCTCCCTCGTCTTCTCGCTCGCGTTTATCTTCACGAGCAGCATTTCCCTGGAAACGTATTCCGCGCCCTGGAAATCGGTCACCTTTATGACGTTCACCAGCTTGTTGAGCTGCTTGAGTATCTGTTCAAGTATGGCGTCGCTCCCGGTTGTCACGATCGTCATGGCCGACACCTCGGGGTCGAGCGTTTCCGCCACGCAGAGGCTCTCTATGTTGAACCCCCTCCCGCTGAAAAGGCCCGCAACCCGGGCGAGCACCCCGAACTCATTCTCCACGAGCACCGAAATAGTGTGTCTCACCTTCCTCCCCCTATACGAGCATCATGTCCCTGAGAGACGCCCCCGCGGGCACCATGGGGTAGACGAGTTCCTCGGGATTGACGTGGATGTCGACGAGCGTCGGTCTTCCATTCCCAAAGGCTTTTTTCAGCACCCTGTCCACTTCGCTCTCGTGCTCTACCTCGAATCCTGCTGCCCCGTAGGCCTCTGCAAGCTTCACGAAATTCGGCATACACTCAAGCTTCGAGACAGCATAGCGCTTATCGTAAAACAACTGCTGCCATTGCCTCACCATGCCTAGACACCCGTTGTTCAGTATGACTACCTTGACGGGGAGACCGTACTGCACGGCGGTCGCAAGCTCCTGGATGTTCATCTGTATGCTGCCGTCGCCGGCGATGTCGATAACGAGCGCATCGGGAAACGCCACTTGGGCCCCGATACCCGCCGGGAAACCGTAGCCCATAGTGCCCAACCCACCGGAAGTAAGGATCTGCCTGGGCTGGAGGAACTTGTAGAACTGGGCCGTCCACATCTGGTTCTGTCCCACCTCTGTGGCAATGATCGCCTTGCCTTTGGTGAGCGCATATATCCTCTCGATTACGTATTGCGGCTTAAGAGTTCCATCGCTCGTGTAGCTCACGGGATAGTCCGTCTTCCAGGTTTCCACCTGGCGCAGCCAGTCACCGATCTGCTGCATATATAGCTCGAAGACACTCCTCTCCTCGTCGACAATCTGCACCATCCTTTTCAACACGTTGCGCGCGTCGCCGACAATCGGGATGTCCACCCTTATGTTCTTGCTGATGGACGTGGGATCTATGTCGACGTGGATGATCTTCGCGTGGGGAGCGAACTCGTCCACTTTCCCTGTGGCCCTGTCGTCGAAGCGGGCCCCCACCGCGATGACCACATCGGACGTGCTGATTGCCATGTTCGCCGCATAGGTCCCGTGCATGCCGAGCATACCGAGAAACTGCGCATGATCGCCCGGGAAGCCGCCAAGGCCCATGAGCGTGCTCACAACTGGAATGGAGAGCCCTTCTGCGAACGCGACCAGGTCTTTGGACGCGTTCGAGCTGATGATGCCCCCTCCGGTATAGAGCACGGGCCTCTTCGACGATGCGATTAGCTTGATCGCCCTCTTTATCTGCCCCGGATGGCCGTGGTAGTTCGGCTGGTAGCCTTTCACAGCTACCTTCTCAGGGTACCTGAAATCGCAGGAATCAGCGGACACGTCTTTAGGTATGTCGATGAGTACGGGCCCCGGACGGCCTGATCTGGCGATGAAAAAAGCCTCCTTTATGATGCGGGCCATATCTTTCACATCCCTGACGAGGTAGCTGTGCTTGGTACAGGGTCTGGTAATGCCGACGATATCCGCCTCTTGGAAGGCGTCGTTGCCGATAAGGGCTGTATTGACCTGTCCGGAGAAAATGACAATAGGGATAGAATCCATGCATGCGGTAGCAATGCCGGTCACCGTATTGGTAGCGCCGGGACCCGAAGTGACGAGACAGGCGCCCACTCGGCCTGAGGAGCGCGCGTAACCGTCTGCTGCGTGGACCGCCGCCTGCTCGTGGCGCACGAGCACCTGTCTTATGTCTGCTCCATAGAGGGCATCCGTCAGGTTGAGCACCGCACCTCCCGGGTAGCAGAAGAGCGTGTCGACCCCCTCCAATTTCAAAGCTTCAACCAATATCTGCGCGCCGGTCCTCTTCATCTCGATCCCTTAGCCATCTTTCCCCGAAGCTCTTCCATGATGTCCTTGCACAGGAGCTTTTTCTTTTTGAGGACCTTCAATTCCCATTCTTCAGCTTCTGAAAGGAACGACTTCGAAAGCAGCATCTTGAGTCTCCTCTCAAGCGAAACATGGAGGCCTTTTGCCGCTTCGTAGAGGTCCTCTTCATTCCTGTCCTTTTCCGCAAACATGAGCTATAGATCGTATAAGATATGGGGAAAAATGTCAAACGGCGGGCTAAAATCCCTCGCTTGGCCTGCCACCATGCGCCTTTAGTTGTACAACAGTTTATTCGGTAGTATGACACAAGTCGATGGAAAGCCCGTCAGGGCAGCCACCTTCGTGGGCCTCCTTCATTTTTTGCCTAAGGCTTAAAGCGTTCCGCAAAGATAAGTCGCGATTTCCCCGGCGTAATCTTTCCTGAGCGCAGCATGCGGAAGTCTCTCGGGACCCTCCTTAGGCCGGGAGGAGCGGTGCGCTCGAAGAGCGCAGGGCGAGGACTGTCTGAGCGGAAAGTCCTTGTAGTGTGAGGACTTGCAGCGAGTTCCGCAGACCAGCGGGGGGAGGCCTTAGGAAGGGTGAGAGACGCGAGCCCTAGCAAGCGAAGGAAATGATGGAGCCGGGCTGTAAAACATTTCAAACGGGAATCAATTTTGTGGAAGGCTCTAGGGGCGCCTCAAGGTCCTATGGAGGAAACACGCCGACCTCGGCGAGTTTAGGTCAAGGCATGGCAAAAAAAAGAGCTTGAAAAATGGTGCAGGCTAGCATATAAATTCCTGATTTTCCATGAGGACTCTCGTAATACTCGGTCTGGCCTATATTCTCTTTATCCACGGCCTTGGAAGCATTTCTCTCTGGGACCCTGACGAGCCCAGGCAGGCCATAATGGCCCGGGAGATGGTAGAGCGCGGTGATTACGTGCACCCCTATCTGAACGGCACGCCCTACCTTGAAAAACCCCCGCTCTATCCGTGGCTTATCGTTCTTACCTCGAAGATCACGGGCAGGATAGACGAGTTCTCGTCCAGGCTGCCCTCTGCCCTCGCAGCCACGCTCCTGCTCCTCTTGACGTATTTCCTCGGCAAGCGGCTCGATCATGAGGTATCCGGTTTCCTCTCGGCCCTTATCCTGGCGGCGAATTTCCAGTTTCTCGGGAACGCCAGGGAATCCGTCATGGACATGACCTTCGCCTTTTTCATCGGCCTCGCCATATTCCTCGGCTACCTTTCTATCGACAAGGGGAAAAAGGGCCTCCTCACCCTGGCTCTTTTGCCCAGCGCCCTGGCCATTCTCAGCAAAGGTCCTGCAGGATTCGTGATCCCCGTGGTCGTCCTCTTCTTTTACTCCATAGCCACGAGGCGGCTTAAGGCAATGTTCGTGCCCTTGGCCGTGGGCTCCCTTCTGGCCCTTGCCCTATCCTCGGTCTGGTTCCTCCTTGCGGGAAAGGCGTATTTCAACGAGTTCATCCTCCATCAGAACATCAACCGCTTCACGACGGGCTTCGATCACGTGGAACCTTTCACGTATTACTTCTCGAAGCTCTTCACCAATTTCCTGCCGTGGAGCATTGCCCTGCCTTTCGCCGCTTTCTTTGCCTACAGGAGGCGCCTCTGGCTTCCCCTCATCTGGCTCGTCTTCGTGTTCTTCTTCTTCGATGCCTCGCGGAGCAAGCGCGCCATCTACCTTCTCTCCTGCTACCCCGCCTGTGCCCTCCTCGTCGGAATTTACTTGAAAGAGCAATGGTACTTGCTCGTACAAAAGGGCTGGACTACCGCTATCTTGAGCCTCTTTGCCCTGGCCCTCCTTGCGCTGCCGGCGCTCCTCTTTCCCGCGATACGCCGGGTGCCTCTTCTGGGGGACATGGTGGGGAAGGACCTGCTCTTTGTTGCGATGCTCGTGGTGATCTTCGGCTCATCTGGCCTCGCATTCCTCCTGTCAATCTTACAGAAGGCACCGGGTAAGGGCTTTTTGGCCCTCTTCATCTACCTCGTCTGCCTCGGCTTCCTCTATCATTCCCTCTATCTTCCGGCTGTCGATAGGGAGCAAAAGTCCGCCAGGCTGATCGTCGAAAAGATGCACGGCGCAGAAAAGACGCACCCGGTCTACATGTACGGCTTCAATTCCCCGGCCCTCATCTTCTATGTGGGCAAGCCCGTGCCCGTGCTCAGGGACGCAGCCGACCTTCCCGCGGAAAAAGATGATATAATGGTGGTCGTCGAGGATACTGGAGACAACACAGAGCCCTTCAAGAAGCTTTTCCCCCGCGCTCAAGGCGCGCGGTACGAAAAGACCAACTATGTTATCTTTACGGGAGCAAATGGAACATAAGATCGATATATCGGTCCTCGTGCCGGTCCTCAACGAGGAGGAGTCCTTACCGGAGCTGAATGAGCGTCTTGAGAGGACACTCAAGGGGATGGACAAAACCTACGAGATCATCTACATCAACGACGGAAGCACGGATAGCACGCAGTCCATACTCGAGGGGTTCCGGAAGCAGAACCCGCGCATCAAGGTCGTAGAGTTCAACAGGAACTATGGACAGCACATGGCGCTCTTTGCCGGATTCGAGCGCGCCGTCGGCCAGACCATGGTCACCATCGACGGTGACCTTCAAAACCCCCCCGAAGAGGTACCCAGGCTCGTCGAAAAAGTCGAAGAAGGATACGATGTGGTGGCGACGTACAGGAGAGGCAGGCAGGATCCCTTCTTGCGGCGGATCCCTTCATGGATCGTCAACAAGATCACGGCCCATCTGGTGGGCGCCCGCTTGAAGGACTACGGCTGCATGTTGAGGGCCTATAGCAGGCAGGTGATAGATTCCATAAATCTTTGCCAGGAGTCGTCCAGCTTCATCCCTGCCCTCGCCGCAACGTATGCACGGCGGATCGTCGAGATAGAGGTAGGCCATGAGGAGCGGAAGAAGGGGGTCTCCAAGTACGGCCTCTTTCGCCTCCTGAGGCTCAACTTCGATCTCATGACGGGCTTCTCCCTTTACCCCATACAGTTCATCAGCTTCGTAGGCGTGCTCATCGCCATCGTGGGCCTCGCATTCGCAGTTTTTCTCATCGTCCGGCGCTTCGTCGTCGGGCCCGAGTCAGAGGGCCTCTTTACCCTCTTCGCCATTCTCTTCTTCTTCGTGGGGGTCCAGATCTTCGCGCTCGGCGTCATCGGGGAGTATATCGGCAGGATCTTCCAGGAGGTGCGCAAAAGGCCCAGGTTCATCGTGAGGAAGGAACTGCGGTGAAAGCAGTGGTTCTCGCGTACCACGAGATCGGGTATGTCTGTCTTGAAGAGCTGCTCAAAAGCAGGATCGAAGTGGTCGCGCTTTTCACGCACAGGGATGACCCCGCAGAGGAGATCTGGTTCCGCACCCCCCGGGTCCTTGCAGAAGGGCACGGGATACCCGTGTTTGATCCGGACAGCGCGGATACACCTGCATTCCTCGAGAGCCTCAAGGCATTCGACCCCGATTATCTCTTCTCCTTTTACTACCGCCACATGCTTCCGAAGGCCGTGCTCCACGTTCCCAGGATCGCCGCCATGAACCTCCACGGCTCCCTTCTCCCGAGATTCCGCGGCCGCTGCCCGGTGAACTGGGTGCTCATAGAAGGGGAAAGGGGGACCGGGGTGACCCTCCACATGATGGAGGCAAAGCCCGACGCAGGGGACATCGTGGCCCAGAGGAGAGTCGAGATCTCCTTCGACGATACCGCCTATACCCTTGCCAACAAGCTCACGGCCGCGAGCGCCAGACTCATGAGGGACGTCATGCCCCTGCTCGAATCGGCTTCTTTCGAGAGGAAGCCCCAGACAGGGCCTTCTTCCTATTACGGCGGAAGAAGGCCGGAGGACGGGATCATTGATTGGACAAAGAGCGCTGAGGCCATCTACAATCTCGTGCGAGCGGTCACGCACCCGTACCCGGGCGCCTATACAACGATTGACGGCCGCAGGCTCTTCATCTGGAAGGCCCTGCCCCAGGAGGGCAAAGCCGACGGACCGGCAGGTCTGGTCGTGTCTCGCGACCCCCTCCTCGTCAAGACGGGCCGGGGCTTGCTCCGCCTCGATTCCCTCGAGCTCGAAGGGGGCCGCGAGATGGACGCAGGGGCCTTCAATCGCGCACACGACCTTTATCTAAAGTCTCTAGGAGGAAGGCTTTGAAAATACTCATACTCGGCGTGAACGGATTTATCGGCAACAGCCTCGCAACCCGGATCCTCGAGGAGACGGATTGGGATCTCTTCGGCATGGACATACGGGACGACAAGCTCGAGAAATGCCACGGGAACAGGTGCTTCCATTTCGTGGAAGGGGACATATCGATAAACAAGGAGTGGATCGAGTACCATGTGAAGAAGTGCGACGTAGTCCTTCCCCTCGTGGCCATCGCCACGCCGGCCACTTACGTGAAAGAGCCACTCAGGGTATTCGGCCTCGATTTCGAGGAGAATCTGAAGGTCGTGCGCCTGTGTGAAAAGTACGGCAAGAGGCTCATCTTCCCTTCCACGTCAGAGGTCTACGGCATGTGTCCCGACGGGGAATTCAGGGAAGACGAAAGCCCCCTCGTGGTGGGACCTATCAACAAACAGCGATGGATATACAGCATATCAAAGCAGCTTCTCGACCGGGTCATCTGGGCCTACGGCTTCGAGAAGGGCTTGCGCTTCACCCTTTTCCGCCCCTTCAACTGGATCGGCCCGAAGCTCGACGATCTCACCATGGAACCGGAGAAGGAAGGCAGCTCCAGGGTCGTCACCCAGTTCATTTCGAGCATGATCCGCGGCGAGCCCATACGCCTCGTGGACGGGGGACAGCAGAAACGGTGTTTCACCTATGTTGATGACGGGATAGACTGCCTTATGCGGATCATAGAGAACAGAAACGACGTATGCAACGGACAGATATTCAACATCGGCAACCCGAAGAACGAGGCCACGGTCAAGGAGCTTGCGCACCGCTTGAGGGACCTGTACGTGCGCTATGCCGGGGACAGTCCCGCAAAGCTCCCGGAAATTATCGAGGTATCTTCGAAAGAGTTCTATGGCAAGGGATACCAGGACATAGACCGGAGGGTTCCCTCCATAGAAAAGGCCGAGCGGATCCTCGGATGGGAACCCAAGGTCGACCTCGCATCCGCGCTCAAGAAGACGATAGAGTACTATCTGGTCCCGAATCAGGGCCGATCGTAAGCTATCTTTTCGACATGGACCGGGATAACATCATAGGGCTCAACGTCCACGTGGACACGTACGAGGGGATGCGCCGCGGCGTTCCGCGCCTTCTAGACCTCTTTCACCGGTACGCTGTCAGGACCACGTTCTTCGTCCCCATGGGCAAGGACCATACGGGGCGGACCGTGAAGCGCGTCTTTCTGCGGCGAGGCTTCGTCTCAAAGAGCCGGAGAACCGGGGTCCTCGAAACGTTCGGTGTAAAAACCCTCATGAGGGGCCTCTTCCTTCCCGGCCCCGAGATAGCCAAGGGAAATGACGTGCTCCTGAAAGGGCTCCGGGAAGGGGGCCACGAGGTCGGCATCCACGGGCTCGATCACGTTTACTGGCACGACCACATCAAAGGGTTGGACCGGGCAAGGACGTACGGGATCCTTCGAGAGGCAGTCAACACGTTTGAAGGGATCATGGGAGAGAAGCCCTGCTCTTTCGCCGCTCCCGGGTGGATGACCAACGCTCACGCCTTTGCCTTCTTCGAGGAATACGGCCTTGAGTACAGCGCTGACACGCGGGGCACAGCTCCATTTTTTCCGAGAATGGGAGGAAGAACCTTCAATGTCAAGCAGGTCCCCCTCACCCTGCCTACCCTCGACGAGATGGTGGGCATCGAGGGAGACGACCCCGAGACCCTCTCCCAGTATTTCCTCGCCTGTCTCCGACCCGGCCTCAACGTGATGGCCGTGCATACGGAGCTGGAAGGCAAGCGCTGGGTGCCATTCCTTACCTCATTCATAGCGCACGCCCTCGAGAGGGGATTTCGCTTCGAAAGGCTCATCGATATCGCCACGGGCCTCAACGCGGAAGCGCTGCAGGTATGCGACTGCGTTTACGGCGCCATCCGCGGCAGGGCCGGAGAGGTGACGTTGCAAGGCGAACCAATCAAACGAGAATGATGCTCAGGAAATACGAGTCATGCTGACAAGATGCGTGATCTACGACTGCGACGGTGTACTCTTCGATTCCCTGGAGGCCAACAGGACCCTCTACAACCACATTGCCGTCTCCCTGGGCAGGGGACCCATAACCGAAGAGGAACTCCGATTCTGCCACACAAACACGGTGCGTGAGAGCGTCCACTGCCTCTTCAGGGACGATCCTGAGGCAGAGGCAAAGGCTTTTCAATTCCTGGACGAGCGCATCGATTTCAGGGATTACATCCCCTATCTCCGGATGGAGCCGCACCTTCTTGAGACCCTAGCCTCGCTCCGTGAAAGGGGCGTGCGCACCGCGATATGTACGAACCGGACCACCTCCATGCCCCACCTCATGGAAAGATTCAACCTGTACGGCTACTTTGACATGGTGGTGACCGCCCTCGACGTGACCCACCCCAAGCCCCATCCAGAATCCGTAGACAAGATACTGCAGGGACTACGGGTCAGCAGGGCTGAGACGCTCTATGTCGGAGACTCGGAGGTAGACCTGAAGACTGCGGAGGCGGCCGGAGTCAGATTCGTCGCGTACAAGAACAAGGCCATCCCGACACGCTTCTTCATCGAAGACCATTGCGATGTGCTCACGCTTCTCTAGGGAGGCATTACGGATGGAGCAGCTTCTCCATCGCTTCGATTTCCTCGTTTGCGCTGTCGAGGTCCCAGACGAGCTTGACCATGTCGACGTCTTTCATGCCCGGGTTCTTCTTCTCCAGTACCTCGAATGCCTCAGTTTCTGAGACAATCACCCCATTCATGTTGCCGTCGAAACCGTGCTGAGTCAGGCGCGCAAAGGTGTCGGCGAGTGAGACGATGGCTACGACCGTCCGGTATTCGTCCGAGGCGCGAGTAACCGAGTGGTGGTACGAGGCAACTTCGACGAACACTTGCGGCAGTCTCCATTTTGTCATGAGCCATCCGCCTACCGTGTCATGGGAAGCGCCCATGACCCGTTCCTCGGCCTCGAGGACGGATATGTTCTCTTTGCTCGTAAGGTCAAGGATCTCCTGATACACGTCGTGCCTGAAGCGGTCGAGGACGACTGCGCCGACGTCGTGAATGAGGCCCGAAAGGTAGAGGCTGTCCCACCGGCCCAGGTTTAGCTGGCTGCAAACGATCTTCGCGATGACCCCAGTGGCCACCGAGTGGCGCCAGAAGCGGCGGAGGTCCAGGGTTTCAACGCCTTTCGGGGCCTTCAGGGACGCGGTCGTGCTGCACGAGATGCACAGGGAGGCTATTTCGCTTATTCCCAGCATCCTCACAGCCTGTTCGATGCTTGTAACCTTATTCTGGAGCCCGTAGAAGGCAGAATTGGCTATCTTGAGCACGTCCATCGCCATCGAGGGATCTCGCGATATGATTTGCCCTAAGGTTCGAAAATCAGCGTCTTCGCTGTTGAGGGCCTCGATGAGGTCCGTCATCACGGAAGGCAGCGGCGGGAGGAAATTGATTGTCTCTTCGACTTTTTCCCGAAAATTGTCTATCACTGACGGGGTCTCCCCAGGTGATTAATAAGCAATATCTCCCCAGTTGACTTCACTTCTATTATTATCGTTCGGCCTCAAGATTCCTTAAGGAAAGCGGCGATGTGGCAATCCACAGGGGCCGGCAGCCCCCTTTTTGTCCTCTTGCTCGCCTCCCACCGGGCTTCTTTTGTGATGGCCATCTTTGGTAAGGATGACGGAAGATCACGAACGTTGTCATCCCTTAAGCACCTTGAGGGTCTTCTTCCGGGATGGGTGCTCCCCTGGGATAACCGCATTAGCTCTTGCTTTTTTAGGGAAACGCAGGTAGACTTCACACATTCAGTCTTCCCGAATATTCCTCGAAAGGAGTCCCGTATGAAGAAGTACGAAACGGAGACCATAAGAAACGTCGGCATGTTTTCCCACGGCGGCGAGGGCAAGACCTCTCTCGTCGAGGCCATGCTCTTTCTTGCCGGCGAGAACAGTAGATTGGGCAGGGTCGACGACGGAACGTCCCTTATGGACTACGAGCCTGAGGAGATGGAAAGAAAGGCCTCAATTTCCGCATCCGTTGCCTGCTTCGACTGGAGCAAGCACAAGATCAACCTCATCGATACGCCCGGTGACGACAATTTTATTTACGATGCCAAGCTTTGCATGAGGGTGGTCGACGGCGCTGTCATCGTGGTGAGCGCCGTGTCGGGTGTCCGCGTCCAGACGGAGAAGGTGTGGGAGTATGCCAACGAGTTCGCCATACCCACGTTCCTCTTTATCAACAAGATGGACAGGGAGAGGGCCGATTTCGGCAGGACCCTCTCAGATTTGCAGAAGAGCTTCGTGGACAAGAGCATCGTACCTCTCCAGCTGCCCATTGGCCGGGAGGAAGCCTTCAAGGGGATCATCGACCTCATCGGCATGAAGGCGTATCTCTACAAGGACGATCAGTCAGGTGCCTTTCAGGTAACGGACATTCCGCCTGAGGCGGCCGATGACGCGGCCAAGGCAAGGGAGAGGCTGATCGAATCCGCCGTAGAGATGGACGATGAGATCATGGAGCGCTACCTCAACGGCGATGAGATCAAAGACGATGAGATCGCGGCGTGTCTGAAGGGAGGCATCTGGAACCGTAGGATAGTGCCCGTCATGGTCGGCTCCGCAGGAAAGGTAATGGGCGTTCAGCTCCTCCTCGACAATCTCGTCACGTACTCCCCTGATCCGCTTTACAAGGGGAAGGCAGAGGGTATCGATGCGAGGTCGGGTAAGGCGGTGGATAGACAGATGTCTGCCGGGGAGCCGTTCAGCGCTTTCATATTCAAGACCATCACCGATCCCTTCGCGGGAAAGCTTACCCTCTTCAAGGTGTACTCTGGGGAGCTCCACCCGGACAGCGTGGTGCTCGATATGAAGAAGGAAGAGAAAGAGCGGATAGGGCAGATATTCTACCTGGTCGGAAAGAAGCAGAAGCCGGCAGGATTCGTATCCATAGGGGACATCGCCGCGGTGGCCAAGCTCAAAGAGGCGACGACAGGCGATACCCTTTGTGACGAGAAATCGCCCATCCAGTATCCGGAGGTGGTCCTTCCGCCTCCCCTCATATCCTTCTCCCTCTACCCGAAGTCGAAAGGCGACGAGGACAAGCTCAATACCTCGCTGGCGCGCCTCATTGAGGAGGATCCGAGCATCCGCTATTCAAGGGACGAGCAGACCAAGGAATTCATTATCTCGGGTATGGGTCAGATACACATCGAGGTGCTCATCTCCCGGATGAGGAGGAAGTTCGGCGTGGACGTGGAGCTTCGGGAGCCGAAGGTGCCATACAAGGAAACCATAAAGGGCAGAATCAAGGTACAGGGAAAGTACAAAAAGCAGTCAGGTGGAAAAGGCCAGTACGGAGATTGCTGGCTGGAGCTTGAGCCCCTCGCCCGCGGCACGGGTTTCGAGTTCGTGGACAAGATCGTGGGTGGCTCGATCCCGAGGCAGTACATCCCTTCCGTGGAGAAAGGCATAGTGGAAGCCATGGACCACGGCATTCTTGCGGGCTATCCGGTGACCGACTTTAGGGCTACCGTGTATGACGGGTCGTACCACGACGTCGACTCATCAGACATGGCCTTCAAGATTGCCGCTTCCATGGGCTTCAAGAAGGGCATGGAGCAGTCACAGCCCGCCCTGCTCGAGCCCATCATGAAGGTTGAAGCGCTCGTGCCCGAGGAGTTCGTAGGGGACATTATGGGCGACATGAATTCGAAGCGCGGGAAGATCGTAGGCGTGGAAGCGAAAGGGAAGAACCAAGCGGTTCGGGCAGTGGTCCCCATGGCGGAGATGCTAAAGTATGCGCCTGATCTGAGGTCCATGACAGGCGGCCGCGGTACCTTCACGATGGAGTTTTCCCACTACGAGGAAGTGCCGGGGCACATAGCGCAGAAGGTAATCGACACGGCCAACAGAGGGCGGGAGGCGGCGGAAAAATAGCCTCGTTGCCGGAAGGGCCGGTTCTCTGCGCTGGTTCGGCCGGCTCCTCTCTCGACCTCCTCGTCACTCTCTTATTCCAATTCTAAATCATGACGATATCGAGGCGCCGAGGAAGGAGCGACGAAGGTGTACAGTTGCAGCACATCGAGGAGCAGATGACGAAGGCAACAAAGATAGCGCCGAGTGAGAATTGGAATTAGTCCCCAATGGCTCTTAGCTGAAGGGACACTAGGACAAGAAGCATGAAAGCGGTCATTCAGCGCGTGAGGGAAGCCAGCGTCGCTGTCGCCGGAGAGCGAGTGGGCGCCATAGGACCGGGCCTCGTGGTGCTCGTGGGCATCGGTCGGGAAGACACGGTCCGGGACATAGACTGGATGGTTGACAAAATCGTCAACCTGCGCATTTTCGAGATCGAGGAAGGGCGTCTCGACAAGTCGCTCCTCGATACGGGCGGGTCCCTCCTCCTCGTATCCCAGTTCACGCTCTACGGTGACTGCCGGAAAGGTAGGCGGCCTTCCTTCTCCGACGCCATGAGGCCTGAAGAAGCGAGGGACGCCTTCGACCTTTTTGTCGAAAAGACGCGAAAGATAGTCGGGCACGTGGAAACCGGGGTCTTTCAAGCTTCCATGGACCTAAGTCTCGTGAATGTCGGACCGGTGACGATCATCCTCGATTCCCGCGCCTGAACCACCTCGATCGGCTTACTTAAACGTCTCCTCGATCTCGGCCTTATATTTCTCCGCGCACTGAGGACATATGCTGTGGGTAAACGTGGCGTCCGTATGTTTACTAATATATGCCTCCAACTGGTTCCAGTAGCCCTCATCGTCGCGGATCTTCTTGCAGGATGCGCAGATGGGGATGAACCCCTTCAAGGTCTTGATCTCAGCGAGGGCTTCCTGGAGTTCCGTGATGAGCTTCTGCTGTTCCAATTTCTTTTGCCTCAAGGCGTCCTCCGCCCGCTTGATGCGAGCGATTGCCTGCACCCGAGCGACAAGCTCCCTATTGGTGATTGGCTTTATGATATAGCCGTCCGCCCCAACATTGAGTCCGTCGGCCTGGTAGTCCGGCGAAATCCTCACCCCGGAAACGAGGATAACAAAAGTGCCCTCCAGATCCTTATCTTCCTTTATCTGTTCGCACACCTCGATCCCTGTCATGTCGGGAAGCATGACCTCGAGCAAACTTATGGCCGGGTGCTGCGCGCGAGCGATTTTGAGACACTCCCCGCCGGAGGCGGCCTTGGCCACCTTGTACCCCTCATCTTCCAGAACCGTGGTGGTAAGCTCAAGAACATCTGGGCTATCGTCAGTAACGAGTATTCGGGTGCGCCCAGGCATTTCCGTCCTCCTTGCCAACGGCTTCGAGAAGTGGTGCCCTGCTACAGTCGTAATTGTAATGGTCGGGATCTAAAGCGGCAATACGTGACGCGTCAAAGAGGTGAAAGAGGCTGTATTTGAACTGGGGGGACGGACGCTCTTACGCAGAACTTTCGCGTCCTTTGGTGCAAAAGTTTCCCGACCCACTCCCCGTGAATGTCAGAACGGAATGCCCAGAGCCGGCTTGAGCACAACCGCCAGGGCGAGCCCTACATCCGCCCTTTGCCACAGACTCAACCTTTTTGAGACATCCACCTTCGCAAGCCTGAAAAAGAACATGCCTGCCCTTGAGAGGGCAGAACCGACCACTGCCCAGATCGGGATGGAGATGAAACTCACGATCAGGCCGAGCCAGATGCCGTGCAGCATAGACTCTCCCATCATGCACGCGTTGATGAACCATACTACGAGGCAGAGACCTATGAACACACGTTTCTCGGAAATCATTGCGGCCTCCTTTCGCCGCCACCTCGGTCCGCGCCCTGTGGCTCGATCTTCACTGATACATAGCTCTCCATGACCATATAACAAAAACCGTGCCATCTCTCGAAGAAGCCCCGCCCTCTTTTAGGTCCCAATAGACGCTCCTTTCCCTGAAGAAACCATGAAAAGAGAGATGCCCTTCTTACCCATAACCGCGAGAAGAACAGGACTGTGTCCTGGAAACAGGACAGGCGAGTGAGCACACCTTCACGAA
>Ga0187782_10001800_pt1 | contig 15732 bp, 8 predicted proteins | sample 0715_SJ02_MP15_2_FD_132454 | JGI IMG/M metagenome (GOLD analysis project Ga0187782, IMG submission 132454) | Tropical peat soil microbial communities from peatlands in Department of Meta, Colombia - 0715_SJ02_MP15_20_MG | ecosystem: Environmental > Terrestrial > Soil > Wetlands > Peat | place...
CCCTGGCGGTCGCCACCCGCCTCGACCGTACCGCCCAGCTTCTTGAGCGTGCTCACCAGTTCCTCGGCCGCTTCCGGTCCCGGGTTCTCGCGGCGCAGGAAGCCGTCCACGTATGCGGCCACCAGCTCCCGCTGTTCCAGCAGGTGTTCGCTGTCGACGAACTCCTCCGCCATGGAGACGCGGTTGCCGCCGTCCTTTTTAGAGATGTACATGCCGGCGTCGGCCACGCGCAGCACGTCCTCCACCTGCGCGCCGTGCAAAGGATACGTCGCCACACCGAAGCTGCCCGTGACCTTCATCTCGTGGAGCATGGGGTCGGTAGCGATCCACAACCGCAAACGTTCGGAGAGAGCTTGCGCCTGCTCGAGGCCGGTCTCGGGCATGAGGATGACGAATTCATCGCCGCCATAGCGCGCCACCACGTTCGACTGCCGGCTCTTCTGCTCGAGCAGCCGCCCGACGCGTGCCAGCACCAGGTCGCCCTCCAGGTGGCCGAGCGTGTCATTGATGTCCTTGAAGCCATCCAGGTCCACCATGACCACGGAGAACGGCCGCCCCGAGCGTGAAGCGCGCTTCCACTCGCCTTGTACCGATTCCAGGAAGAACCTCCGCGTCTTGATGCCGGTCAGCGAATCGGTGATGGCCTGCTGCTGCAGCTTCTGGAACACGTACGCGTTGTTGAGCGCGGTGGCCAGCAGGTCGGCAAGAGTGCGCAGGATCAGCACCTCCTGCTCAGCGAAAGCGTGCTCGCGGCGGCTCTCCACGTTGAGCACGCCCAGCAGCGTTTCCGCATAGGTCAGCGGAATGGCGAGCGCCGAGCGCGCATCCGGCAGCAGGGCACGGCCTTCGATCGCCTCCTGGACCAGGGTCAGCTCGTTGCTGCGCGCCGCCTTGCCGATGATGCCCGTACCCACGGGCACGCGGCGTCCCAGCGCGGCGGTGGTGGTGCCCGCCTCGGCTTTGATCTCGATCTCCTTGGTGGGGTAATCGAGGATGCCGATGCCGATGTGGTCGAAGTGAAAGTTCTTCTGGATCTCGCCCACGATCTCGGCCAGCATCTGCTCCGCGTTCTGGCTGGAAATCGCCGTCTTCGACACATTGTTGAGGAATTCCAGGTGGCGGGCGCGGCGCTGCTCCTCGGCGAACAGCCGCGCGTTTTCCATGGCCACCGCAACCTGGCCGGCCGCCGTCTCCATGACTTCGAGATCGCGGTTCTCATAGGCGAATTCGCGCTCGTAGTTCATCGCCGCCATAATACCGACCGGCTGGTTGAAGCGCTGGATCGGGACCGCCATGAAGCATTTCGCGGCCCGCCCTCCAAAGACGAACCCCAGGCGGAAGCGCACGGCCTCCATGTCCGAGCGGATCAGCAGTGGCCGCCCGGAGCGGATCACGTACTCCGAGATCCCGTTCGCCGCCTTGCGCGAGCGCTTGGGACGCACCTTGCCGTCCTCGACCTCGAGTTCGAAGCGCATCTCCCCCGATTCCAGAAAGGCGACATAGAAATTCCGCGTGTCGAACAGGTTTCCCAGCTCGCGGTGAATCGTGCGCAGGACCTCGTCGGGGTCCAGATGCGAGCTGACCGCTTGTCCCACCTGCGTCAGCAGTTCGAATTCCTTGGTGCGGCGCTGGGCCCGGTGCATGAGCACGTAGTTCTCCAGCGTCATCCCGATCTGCCGGGCCATGCCCCCGAGCAGGCGCAGGTGGGAAGAAGCGAAGCTGCGCGGCGCCGGATGAGGGAACATCAGCACCCCGAAATGGTGTTCGCGGGTATGCAGGCTGACCGCGGTCATGGCCTGCACCCGCTCCCGCTCGAAGAGGTTGCGCAAGCGCAGAACCAGTTCTTCCTGCCCGGGCGGGAGTTCGGCCAGCTCCTGGTGCAGGTCTGCGCTAACGGTGAGCCCCTGGCGGCGAAAGACCAGGCTGCTGAATGCGTCCCCCGCACCGCCCACTTTCAGCGCCGGCAGGAACTCGGCTGAGAAGCCGCGCTCCACGCAGGGCAAGGTATCCTGCCAGCGTTCATTCACGAACAGAGCGGCGCGCTCGGCCTTGAGCAGCCGCATCAGGCGCTCCAGCATCCGCTCGAGGCGCGCCGCCATTTCCGCAGGTTGCATTGGCTCCGTCGAGTCGATCTCCAGCGTGGAGAAAGCCAGCAGGTTCTCTTCCACGATCCGCCGCTCGTTTTCATAGAGCACCATCACCATGGCGATGCCCAGCAGCATCTGCGGCAACGGGTCCAGGACGTGGCCGACCCGGCCGAAGACGTGGTAGAGCGAGGTGCGGAATTGCGCCGGGAGCAGCAGGAAGGCCCACAAGACCAGGGAAAACGCCAGCAGGCGGAAGGCTACGGAACCGGTGGCGCGCGCGTGGCGCAGAAAGCGGTAAGCGCAGAGCAGCAGCAGCGCTGCCACGCCGATTTCGATCTCCAAACGCCAGCTGGCGCCGGGCCACGCCGCTACCCCGGCCCAGATGGCCGCGATCACCGCCAGCACGCTGTCCCAAACGCTGAGGCGGTAGGGCCCCTTCAACAGCCGGGTAGAAACGAAGATGCACAGCGCAGTCGCCGCCAGCAACATCCGGGCCAGCCAGGCGGTGGGCAGCTCGTGTCCCACGAAGTAGTTCCACAGCGCCAGCGCCCAGTACCCGCAGTAGGCTGCCCAGGCAAACTGCCAGGCGCGGAAATAGGGCTCACGGGTCTGTAGATAAAGATAGGAGAAAACCGCAAACAGCAGTAGCGCGGCAATGCTGGGAACAATGAGAATCCCGATAGGGATGGTTTCCATCAGCGCCTCGGCCACCGTCTCTGGCACGCCTCAGGCAAACGCGGAAGCCTGGCCCGGCGGCGCCAGAGTTTCCGCCGGATACCACTGGCATCGGAAGTTACGTTCAGTTTACTTCAACTACAGAGCCGTCTCAATGCGGGCGCGGCCTTCTGGAACAATGACTTACAGTCGCTCGCTACTCTCTGCTCGCTTCTCCCTACTCCGTCATTTAGCGTGGTACATTCAATATTTGTCTCTATGACAACGCCGTCGCCCGTTCGCGTCCGCTTTGCCCCCTCGCCCACCGGATACCTGCACGTCGGCGGAGCGCGCACCGCGCTGTTCAACTGGCTTTACGCCCGTCACACGGGCGGTGCCTTCATCCTCCGTATCGAAGACACCGACTTCGAGCGTTCCACCCAGGAGATGGTCGAGGGCATCCTGGTCGGCATGCGCTGGCTGGGGCTCAATTGGGATGAAGGGCCGTTCTTCCAGTCGCAGCGCATGGAACTCTATCGCGCGACTGCGGCCCGCCTGGTTGAATCCGGCCACGCTTATTACTGCTTCTGCAAGAAGGAACCAGAGGATGCCCCACCCGAAGCCGAGGGTATGGAGGGTGCCCCACCCTTGGCAGGTTTTGCCAAGGGTGGGGGTTTTCGTAAGAAGGAAGATGATCCGTGTCGCGCCATTGCAAGAGATCAAGCCGACCGCCGTCGCGCATCCGGAGAAGCCGCGGCCGTGCGCTTTTCTGTTCCCGAAACGGGCTCGACCCGTTTCGACGACGCGGTCTTCGGCCCCATCGAGATCTCGCACGCCGAGATCGAGGATTTCGTGCTGCTGCGCTCCGACGGCGTGCCCACATACCACCTGAGCGTAGTGGCCGACGACATCGACATGCGCATCACCCACATCATCCGCGGCGCTGACCATGTCTCCAACACGCCCAAGCAAAAGCTGCTCTACGAAGCCCTGGGCGCGCCGCTGCCCGTGTTCGCGCACGTCCCGCTGATTCTCGGCCCCGACAAGACGCGGCTCTCCAAGCGCCACGGCGCAACTTCGGTGATTGCGTATAAAGATGATGGTTTCCTGCCCGAGGCCTTCCGCAACTACCTGGCGCTGCTGGGATGGTCGCCGCCGGATTCGACCAAGGAAATCATGAGCGATCGGGAGCTGATCGCGCTCTTCTCGCTCGAAGGCATCTCGCACTCGAACGCCGTATTCGACCGCACCAAGCTCGAGTGGATGAACGCCGAATACATTCGCGCTCTGCCGGTAGAGCAATTGACCGAGCGCCTGCTGCCGATCGTGCGCGCCGCCGGATACGACGTCGACGCCGGTAAAATGCAGCGCATCACGCCGCTGATCCGCGAACGCATCAAGCTGCTGCGCGACGTGCTGACCGCAGCCGATTTCTTCTTTGTCGATGAATTGCCTGCCTACGACACCAACCTGCTGATTCCTCAGAAGGGCGACCTCGCGATGGCGAAGAAGGCGCTGGAACGCGCCCGCGAAGTGCTGGCGCACACGGAATTCAACCACCAGGCGCTCGACCAGGCCCTACGCAGCGCCGCCAAAGAAATGGGACTCAAGCCCGGACAGATGTTCCAGCCCATCCGCGTAGCCGTGACCGGCCGCACCGCCTCACCACCGTTGTTCGAGACGCTGGAGGTGCTGGGGAGGGAGACGGCGGTGAAACGGATGGAGCAGGCGATCCACCGAATGGAGCAACGTGCCGGCCGGATTGGTTCATAATCAGGGCTGACCAATTATCAGCGGACGCCATGACCCCTTTGGTCTTTACACCGTCGGACGAGCCGTATCTGGGGCGCGAACTTCTGTGCGCGTTCGATAACCTCATCTGTTCGTGTTTAGAACTGAACGCGAAGTGCGCCCCGCTGTCGCACGGGGACGAACTCACAGACTTCCAGCGCGCAGCGTGCATCTTAGTGCCCCAGACAATCACTCTTGCGCTTTCGAAACCCGAGGAACGCTTAGTTGGCGCAGACGTCGCGTCCGCTTCTGCGGACGCGACGAAATTAGCCCAGCACAAGCGTGCCGAGTAGCGGCCGCGCAGTGCTGGGACAGTGCGCCATTGAGACGTGAGCCCCTTCAGGGGCGGCACGGGCGCGTTTGGGAATCAATCTCAGCCGTCCCTACGGGACTCGGCAGATCTTGTCGGCGACCCTCCCGGCACTTCGTGCCGGGCTAATCTCAGTCGTCGCTGCGCGACTGCCTGGCAGCCCTGAGCCGAAAACACGAGTCTATTGGGGAATGAGTCAGTGCAGTTACCGCCTCGCCGCCTTCTTCGGCCTTCCCCCCAGCCTTCCATTCGCGCGCGAAGCGGCTTTCTTGGCGACGCTTCTGGATTTGCCTCCTATCTGGCCAAGCCGGGACGCCATCCACCGTTTCGACCCAAGAAAACCCTCCAACAGGGCCGGCACATAGAGGTCTGCATCGAGCTTGCCGAAACCCGAGGAACGCTTAGTTGGCGAGCGACGCGTGCGCTTTGCGGACGCGATGAAATTAGCCCAGCACAAGCGTGCCGCGTAGCCGGGGTCCCCGTCACGCGCCGGTTTTTGCGCGTGATGGGGTGGAGGAGCGGCCGCGCAGTGCTGGGACAGTGCGCCATTGAGACGTGAGCCCCTTCAGGGGCGGCACGGGCGGGTTTGGGAATCAATCTCAGCCGTCCCTGCCGGGACTGATCGTCTGCGACGCATCTAACCCGGCACTTCGTGCCGGGCTAATCTCAGTCGTCGCTGCGCGACTTCGGCAGCCTTGCCTAATAACGCGACTTCGGCTTAAGACTGGTTATCGCGGCCGACAACCGGCGCAGTTTCCACGAACTGCATGGGCCCCTATGACCCCCTCCAGATCCTTCGCTTGCGATCGCGCGGCCTGAGGGCAGGCCGGGAATCGTGAACCACGCGCTCCCAAGCTCAGGATGACAGAATGCTGGATAACATCGGAATCCCGCTCAACCATGTCCGCAAAACACCATGAAGCGGATCCGCCCGGACGCGCGATGTTCTGACTTCAGAACACGCTCAAAATACCCGAGTGAACTCCAGCCTGATTTGCTAGACTGCGATCTCTCTCATGAAACTGCGCCTGTTTCTCGTGTCCGCCGTGGTGCTGCTCTTCGTCTGGCCGCTGACGGCGGCTGATGCTGCTCCCAAAGACGATGTTCTGCTGCAGACCATGCAGAAGGAGCTCGAACGGGCGAACACCGCCCTGTCCGAGGCCGATCCCAAGCCCTATTTCGTGAGCTACTCCGCCCAGGACCAGGAACAAATGGCGGTTGTCGCCGCCCATGGCGCGCTGATTACGTCCGTATCGGCGCGCCGGCGCACCGGTGCGGTCAGCGTGCGCATCGGCAGCAGTACTCTCGACAATACCCACGGCAACCACCGCAACTCGGGCTTGAGCTCGGAAGTTCTCCCCCTGGGAAATGATGCCAACGCGATTGCGCGCACTTTCTGGCGCCTCACCGACCGCGAGTACCGTCAAGCCAGCGAAGCTTATCTGAATGCCAAGACCGGCAAAACGGTCCGGGCGCAGGAAGAGGACGACTCTCCGGATTTCTCGCCGGTCCCTGTCAGCCACCACCTCGATGACGCCCGCCGCGCGCCCGCTGCCGACCAGCACGCGTGGGAAGAACGGCTGCGGCGCCTGAGCGGACGGTTGCGGTCGCATCCCGAGATCTACACCTCGGTCGCCGTGCTGGCGGTAGAGAGCGGAAGCCAGTATTTCGTCTCCACCGAAGGCAGCGCCGTGGTCACCTCGCGACGCGTGGTGCGGCTGTTCTTCGAGGCCGATACCCGCGCCGAAGACGGCATGGAGTTGATTCGCGCCGAGTCCTTCCAGGCGCGCAGCTTCGAAGAGCTTCCGGATGAGAGCAGCCTGGCCGCCGCCATTGACCGCATGGGCGCCGATCTGGAAAAGCTTCGCGCCGCACCGCTGGCCGAGCCCTTCGATGGACCCGCGCTGCTCTCCGGCCGCGCTTCCGCCGTTTTCTTCCACGAGATCCTCGGCCATCGCCTGGAAGGGCAGCGGCAGCGCGGCGACGAAGAAGGCCAGACCTTCACCAAGAAAGTCCATCAGCAGGTGCTGCCCAAGTTCCTCTCGGTGGTGGACGATCCCACGCTGCGCGAACTGGGCGGCGCCCAGCTCTCCGGCTGGTATGAGTACGACGAAGAAGGCGTGGCGGCGGCGCGCGTGCCGGTGGTCGAGGATGGCATCCTGCAGGATTTCCTGATGTCGCGCATGCCGATCCGGAATTTTGCCCATTCCAACGGGCACGGACGTTCGGACGAAGTCCATATGCCGGCGGGCCGGCAGGGAAACTTGATCGTCAGCTCCACCCACACCGCCAGCGACGCCGAACTGCGCCGGATGCTGGTGGACGAGATCAAGCGCCAGAACAAGCCCTACGGGCTCTACTTTGAAGACATTCAGGGCGGCTTCACGCTCACGGCACGCGCGGTGCCGCAGAGCTTTCAGGTGCTGCCGGTGATGGTCTGGAAGGTGTATGCGGACGGCCGGCCCGACGAACTGGTCCGCGGGGTGGACATCGTGGGAACGCCGCTGGCCGCTCTCGAGCACATCCTGGTAAGCGGAGATATGCCCGCGGTCTTCAACGGTATCTGCGGCGCCGAGTCCGGACACATCCCGGTCTCCGCCGCTTCGCCGGCAATGCTTTTTTCCGAGATCGAGGTGCAGCGCCGCACCAAGTCCAACACGCGTCCGCCCATTCTGCCTCCGCCCGGGTTCGAGACCCGCAAGGAGGGCTCGCAGTGAGCATCCGATGCCTCCTCGCGCTGACGCTCCTGGCCGCTGCCGGCTCCGTTGCGCTCGCCCAGGACGCGCCCGACGCTGCGGCCGGCGATCCCATCGTGCAGGCGATGAAGACCGAACTCACCCGTTCCATGCAGCAACTGCGGCTCGAGCAGGCGCAACCGCCGTACTACATCGAGTACAGCGTGGTCGATATCGACCAGTTCATCGCCAGCGCGACTTTCGGCGCGTTGCGCAACCGCGTGCGCGTCCATGGGCGAGCGGTTCGTGCCGTGGTCCGCGTCGGCGACTACAAACAGGACAGCTATGAAGGCGCCGGCCAGGGTCAGATGGAGCTCATGCCCCTGGACGACGACACGCTGGCCCTGCGGCATCAACTCTGGCTCGCCACCGATCTGGCCTACAAGCAGGCCATCGAAGCTCTGACCGCCAAACAGGCCAAGCTAAAGCAGCTTGAGGTCGAGACCCCGACTGACGACTTTGCCCGCGCGCCCTCGGTCCAGATGATGGCTCCGCTTACTCGGCTGGAAGTTGACGAAAACGCATGGTCGAAGACCCTGGAATCCGCCTCCGCGCTCTACCGCGAAGTGCCGGACGTGCAATCGTTCGACTGTTCGCTGCAGTTCGCGGCGACGAACCGCTATCTGGTCAACTCCGAAGGCACCGTCGTCCGCCACGGCGCCACCAGCTACACGGTGAACGTGGCCGCATCGGCCCAGGCTCCGGACGGCATGCACCTGAACCGCGGACACGCCGTCAACACGCCCCGCCAGCAGGAGCTGCCCTCTCCCGATGAATTCCGTGCGTCGGCAAAGAAAATATTGAACGAGCTTCAGGCGCTGCGTGCCGCCCCCCTCGTCGAGGATGAATATCGCGGGCCGGTGCTGTTCGCGGCCGAAGCCTCCGACAGTATTTTCCTGCGGCTGGTCGCGCCCAACATTCTCGGCCGCAAGCCCGTGCCCGGCTCACCGGCGCGCACCACGGGCGAATACGCCAGCAGTTACAAGAGTCGCGTTCTTCCCGACTTCTTCACCGTCGTTGACGACCCCAGCGCTACCACCGCCGCCGGCCGCAGCCTGATGGGCGCTTATGCGGTGGACGATGAAGGCGTCCGCGGCGAGACCATTACCGCCATCGACAAGGGCGAACTCGTCGCCTACCTGCTGGGGCGGCAGCCGATCCGCGACTTCCCCGCCTCGAACGGCCACGGCCGCGCAGGCATCTCACCGGCGCCGTCGCCCGCCATATCGAACCTGTTCTTCCGCTCCAGCCACACCCTCAGCGGCGCGGAACTGAAGAAGCAGCTCGTCGATCTCTGCGCCGAGCGCTCCCTCGTCTACTGCTATCGGGCCGAGGAAACCGGATCGGACCTCGGTGCCAGCTTGCTGTATAAGGTCTGGGCGAAGGACGGGCACGAGGAACTGGTGCGCGGTGGCGTCTTCGGCGAACTCGACACACGCGCCCTGCGCAATGAAATCGTGGCCGCCGGCGACGACTATAAGACCTTCAACGTGGCCGGCGGCGTCCCCGAAAGCATCATCGCCCCTTCCATACTGCTGCAGGAACTGCAGGTCAAGCGCTCCACCGCCAATAAACAGAAGCTGCCGGTTTACGGACCTCCACCCGAAGGCGGGAAGTAGTTCCCGACGTGCTTTCCCATCTGCCCGGCTTTGCGAGATCTCCGGTCGCGAGTTGCCCATTCAGTGGTGCTCACCCGCAACGGTGATTCCTGTCACAGAAACGCATCCTCGCGGCTGGGAGACTCAGTCATCCAACGTGCGGGTACGAGGTTGCCGTATGGAACATCCAGTGATCCTCCTTCTTGGAAATGAACCCGTCTCAAAGAATGGTCTCGAAGACAGCCCGCCAAACGAGACGCCCGTAGCGGGCGCGAATGGATGGGCCCTCCACACCGAATCCTGTCCCCAGGACTGCTACAGTTTTGTGTCGCGATATCTCCTGGAGACGCACGTTGAGGCTGGGTCATCCACGCCCACAGATGTCTCGACGTCCGCCGACAGTCCCCCTGCTGATCTTTTGAAGGCAGCGTAGGGCGACGTCGAAAACAGATCCAAGATACGGGACGCCAGCCTGCGATAACACAGCAGGGCAGAGTGAAGTTAGAATCACCAAATGGACGTCTTCCGCATCGCGCTCGCCAATCTGCGTTACCCGGCAACTCCCGCGGAGTCGGTCACGCTGGCCGAGCAGGCCATCGCGCAAGCGTCTGTGGAACGCGCCGGCCTCATCTGCTTTCCGGAATGCTACGTTCCCGGCTACCGGGGACTGGGAAAGTCACCACCGCCTCCCGACCCCGCGTTTCTTGATCTCGCCTGGTCTGCCATTGCGGCGGCCGCAACGAAGGCAGGCACTGCGGTCGTTCTCGGCACCGAGCGCGTGGTTGACGGCGCTCTGCTGGCCACCGCGCTGGTCATCAATCGAGACGGAACCATCGCTGGGTTCCAGGACAAAGTCCAACTCGACCCCTCCGAAGAAGCCACCTATTCATTCGGCTCCGGCAGGCAGGTTTTCCAGACCGGTCCGCTGACGTTTGGGATCACGATCTGCCACGAGGGTTGGCGCTATCCGGAGACGGTCCGCTGGGCCGCCCGGCGCGGCGCTCAGGTCGTCTTCCACCCTCATTTTCATATTGCCGAGCCCGGCAGTTACCGGCCCTCGACCTTTGCCGATCCCGCGAACTCATTCCATGAGAAAGCGATGCTGTGTCGCGCCGCCGAGAACACCTGCTATTTCGCGTCGGTAAACTACGCCAGCAACGGCTCGCCGACCACTTCGGCGGTGGTACGTCCCGACGGGGCGCTGCTCAGCTACCAGCCCTATGGTAAAGAAGGCTTGCTCATCGCGGACCTTGACCTCACCGCGGCCACAGGCCTGCTCGCCGCGCGCTGCAGATAATGGGTAACGACCCCGAGTCGCGACTTACCCAAATGGCAAGCGCCGCCGGAGCCTGCCCTGAGCGAAGTCGAAGGGCGCGACCCAATGCAGTCCGGCACGTAAGTGCCGAGTAACCGTCCCCAGCCGAGGTCTAGTCCCGCCAGGGACGGCTAAGTGCGCCAGCAGATGTGGGGCGCCGTCACTTCGAGCCTAGATGTGGGCCACCAGCCGGCACATCCATCGTCTTGGGAATCACGCCCATGGGTGACCTCCGTCACTGATATACGCATCGGTTGCTGCTTAAGTGCGAGACACTGCCCACGCGGCGGCATCTTCCACCTCTCCGGGTCCCGGGACCCGGCATCACAGCTCACCGCCGCACCGGGTTGGTCCTCAGAATTTGGTATCCGTTTGCCTAGCAGAGGAGAAAACACTTTATGAGGTATACGTTACTCGTAGCCGTCACGCTAGCTGCTCTATTTAGCTTCGCGCAGCAATCCGCTCAGCCGCAATCCGGTGCTCAGCCCGCCGCCCCGACATCATCAACCCAGCCGCAGCCCGGTGCTCAGCCCGCCGCCCCGACATCATCAGCTCAGCCGCAGCCCGGTGCTCAACCCGCAGCGACATCATCAAACGGCTGTCTCGCCGTGAAACCGATAGGGTCGCACGCTCTTCGCAACATCATGCTTGCCGGTGTCGCCGGGGCATTGATTAGTAAGCAGCAGTACGAAGTGGTTGACGTAGTGAACTACCCTGGCCGGGTTGGCCAGAAATTCCACGGAAACGACTTACAAACCATTCAGACCAGCGGAACTAAGGTAGTAATACTGGACAAGCACCCTGTGGCTGAAGATGCCCAGAAGGCTTGCCACTGAAAGCGCGACCAGTACGCAACCAAGTCGCCCAAAGGAGGAAGCCAGCGCGGCTCGTGGGCGGATCGACGACCACTTCGGCGGTGGTGCGCCCGGACGGGACGTTGCTCAGCTACCAGCCCTACGGCAAAGAAAGGTTGCTCATCGCTGACCTTGCTTTCACTGCGGCTACAGGCCTTCTCGCCGCGCACTGCAAGTATGGGTAAGGATCACACGAGCAGGAGAGGCTCGGGTATGCCGCTTGTCCAGGGTCCTTCTACTCATTCTTTGTCATTCTGAGGAACCTGAGCCCCGAACTGCACCTGGCTTCAGGCAAAGAAGTATTTTTTTCTTGGCATGCCATTCGAGATACTGACCGAAATCAGTCATATTGAGACAATCGCCCACGGCCGCGGGATCCGCGATCTGCGACGGCTGCGTAGGACCTATGGCGAGGGACACTGGCGCAAGCGCAAGGGTTTCGCCACCGTGCGCCTGGCCGATGGTACGATGTGGTTTGTCGAACTTCACTGGTATGAAGCACACGGGATCGGCAAAAACGAAATCAAGATCAAGCGCTTCCTCCACGAGCAGCACGCGCAGCAGTAACGGCCGGCGGCTGGTCGTCTGTGTAGAGAACGAGCAGTACCCGGCCTCGCTCGAGCTGCGGAAGATCTACATCGCGCTGCCCGACCGTGTAGCGGGCGAGCATGGAATGTTGCGCGTAATTGACGAGTCCGGCGAAGACTATCTGTTTCCGGAAGGCTACTTCGTGCCGATCAAGCTTCCTTTGCAAGCCAGGCGCGCGGTCCTGCGGGCCCGGCAACCAGCATAGCGGGTGCACAGGCGCTCCGGGCAGGCTACTCCGAAGACCGAGGTCACACGGAAATGAAAATCCCCACCCGAGCAAAACCGGCTCGGGTGGGGCACCCTCAAGCGTGTCGGCCGCAAGAAACCGTAGGCTTGGGCCACCCGCCCACCCATCCAATTTCATGGCCCGGCGACTCTGCCGGTCAGAACGTGCCTCTAAGAGGTAGAAATGGCGGCCTTTGCTGTGTGCCCCTGTTCTTTGAACGTTGTGTTGCAGTAGGGATGGGCTAGCTGCGCATTCTCCAGCTGGCCCGTACCGCCATCTTTCTTTGAAATTATGTGGTCTATTGTCATCGCGTTGAGATGAATTAACCCACCGCAGATTTTGCATCGGACAGGATTTGTGAGGGCGTCTTTAAGGAACGTGGCCGATTTGACTTCTGTATTAAATTCCTTTCTCGACTCTTCGAGTTCGGACTCGCTTAACTTTAAGAACCTAAACCTGTCGTCCTTCCGAAGGGCCTCGATGATCTCACCTTCAGCCTTCCCACCTGCAATTTCGGTGAGGATAGCGCTGAACAGTTGTTCCAGTCTTGCAAAGCCTTTGATGCCGCTGCCCAGCGCCACGGTTACCTGGTTGGAAAAGGTCTTATACTTTAAGATGAAATCCTCGAAGGCTCGCCTGTTCTGGGTGAACGTAGTGAACAGGTCTTTCTCCTCGAATTCCCTTATGAGGCTTACCACGGCAAGGAAAGAGGTTGGTTGATACCTGCCGGACAAACTGTAGAAATAGACGACTGGATGCAGTCCTAAAGAAGAGGGATGGTCGCTCGAAATCCTATACATAACTCTGCGAGTGTTCTTTAAGAACTTGATCGTGTCCATTCCATCAGCATCCGGGACCAAAGCCGGTGCATTCGTGTTCGCTTCGGCCGGGGCGCCCTTCGCCTTCTTTTTCTTCTTCGGTACCCTTCTCTCCATACCGACGCCATTAGCGAGGTTGACTAAATCAAAAATCAGTGGAAGCGTCTGGGCAGAGTAGCCCTTGCCCGCGACTGGCAAGTCGAGGGTCTTTATAGGTGTTTGAAGCTCAGGGGTAAACAGGTACGTGTTTACCTCCTTCGCGATCTTCTCTATCTCTGACCTTTTGTCAGCCTCAAACTTCGCCCAGTACTTGTGACCCGTTCCAGAGCGGATGATTGCCCTGGCCGCCAAGGCGTTGGGATAATGCCGCGCCTTCAGAATCTTCAACTCTGTCGGGTCGATGGGCACCGCCTGCTGATTGATTTTGAAAAACGATGCCTCAGCCTTGTTGGAGTCACCGCTAACCCATTGCAATGCAATCGCTAGGGAACCAAGGCGCTTCGCCCGTTGTCTGACGTCCGGTTTCGCCTGATCGGGATATTGCACTGCCAGCTGATGTTCGACGTACGTACCCACAGATTTCTTTACCAGTGCCCGTGTCTTCTCCGCGTTCTTTCGCTGTTCTGCGGGGATCCTGTTGTCAAAAAACTCGCCCGAAATTTTTCCGTCGCCGTAATCGTCATGAACCCACGCTATGAGGGCGCTGAGTCGATGACCCCCGTCTATAACAAAAACGTTGGACTTCGACTGCCATAGAATTACAGCCGGTATCAGATCGCCGTTGAGGAACGTAGAGACAAAATCGCACACTATCTGTGGCGACCAGTTCGCAGTCTCTCTCTGGAAGTCAGGCTTGCGGAGCGCAGAGTACAGGAAGGCACTCTTGTCCAAATCCGAGATTTTTAGTGTCGTAGCCGTCTGAAATCCCGTAACCTCATCAGCTACCTCAAAATCTTCGCGTGGAATAAGCGCATCTAGATTGACCAAACTTGTGGGCATCTCTACATTCCCCGGTGCGGAGGTTAGTTCCACTGTGGCACGGTCTGGGTGTTTTGTCGAGCCGATACCCGAGCCCCTTTTCAGGGGCGGCACTGGTGACGGGACGCGGCAGTCCTGCTCACCCTCGGGAGCCGGGCAGCTCGCCCCAGCCTTGGTACAGCGTCCGGGACGGTAGCCATGTATCGAGGCAGTTTGCCATAGCGGCAGATACGATGATCCGCAGACCGGGAGATTTTCAACCTCTTGACATCAAGTTCAGTCGGATATACAGCATGCGCCATGTATTATCTACAAGATAATATGATTCGAACACTTGCTCTTTGATAATCGACGCCAAAACAATGAGAAACGCCACCTAAGTCCTTTGCGGAACTGTTTTTGCGGGTAAGTCCTTTATTTCATCAGTCCGCGACTGTTAACTGACTGTATAGTGCCCCTAGGCTGATGATTCCATTAGACCCCGGGGGGGGGTATCGCCCGAGTGCACATGGACAACGTAGGTCCCTCGCTGCGCTCGGGATTTCGCCTGCGGGCTCAGACGCCCGCAAAACGGCTCAACCTCTGCTATAGTCGCTGGCCGGGATGGAACTGATCTCGCCAGCGGATTTTGCCAAGCAGTCGGTCCTGGCGATCCAGGACTACTCGCTGCTGGCCTGGCGTTCGCTGGCCAATCTTTTCGGCCATCCGCGCTATTTCGGCGACACGGTGATGCAGGCCGACCTGATCGGCGTGGGCTCGCTGCCCATCGTGGTGCTGACCGGCTTCTTCACCGGCGCGGTGCTCGCCCTGCAAACCTCGAACACGCTCGACCGCTTCGGTTCCCTCTCGCTCACCGGGCAACTGGTGGCGCTTTCCATGGTGCGCGAACTGGGACCGGTGCTGACCGGACTGATGGTCTCGGGACGCAATGCCTCGGGCATGGCCAGCGAGCTGGGCTCCATGGTGGTGACCGAGCAGATCGATGCCATGCGCGCGCTGGGCACCGATCCCTACAAGAAGCTGGTGACGCCGCGCGTCATCGCCACCACGACCATGCTGTTTTTTCTGACCATCATCTCCGACCTGGTCGGGCTGACCGGAGGCTGGGCGGTGAGCCGCTTGATCCTCGGTCTGGACTCGAACCAGTACTGGACCACGGCCTGGCAGTCGCTGCACTTCGCCGACATCTTCATGGGCCTGCTGAAGCCGACCCTGTTCGGCTACATCATTGCCACGGTGGGCTGCTACTACGGCCTGGCCACCAAGGGCGGCACGCAAGGCGTCGGGCGCTCGACGACGCAGGCCGTGGTGGCGTCCTCGGTGCTTATCCTGGTGGCCGACTTCTTCGTCACCAAGCTGCTGATGGCCCTGCTGGAGCACTAAACCGCGATGCCCACTCAAGCTCCCAGCCAGTCGCGCGCGCTCGCCGTCGAACCCGCCCCCTGGGAGATGATCGTCTTCGACAACGTGAGTCTGGCCTTCGAGGAGAACCGGGTGCTGGACGGCATCTCGTTCCGCCTCGCGCACGGTGAGACCAAGATTCTGCTGGGCGTGGCCGGGACGGGAAATACGCTCATCCTCAAGCTGGCGCTGGGGCTGGTGAAGCCGGATAGCGGCCGCATCTACGTGCTGGGCCGGGAGGTGACCGCGATGGAGGAAGAAGACCTCTTCGGGCTGCGGCGCGAGATTGGGATGGTTTTCCAGGAAAGCGCCCTGTTCGACTCGCTGACGGTGAAAGAGAACGTCGGCTACCGGCTGATCGAGGAAGGAATCGCGGA
>Ga0187782_10001801_pt1 | contig 15728 bp, 14 predicted proteins | sample 0715_SJ02_MP15_2_FD_132454 | JGI IMG/M metagenome (GOLD analysis project Ga0187782, IMG submission 132454) | Tropical peat soil microbial communities from peatlands in Department of Meta, Colombia - 0715_SJ02_MP15_20_MG | ecosystem: Environmental > Terrestrial > Soil > Wetlands > Peat | place...
CGCCCCCATCTGGCGCGCGTCCCCCCGCACTTCCGACGCCGCCAGACGGTCGCGCAGGCCGAGCGGTTCACCTCGGAGCGGCTCGAGGAGCTCGAACGTCGCATCCTCGAGGCGCGCGAAGGGGTGCGCGACGCGGCGCTCGCGAGCTGGGAGGCCCTCCTCGCCCGGGTCGAGCGGGATGTTGGGAGGCTCTACCGAGTCGGCCGCGCGGTGGGCGAGCTCGACGCGCTCACCACCTTCGCGCACCTGGCCCAGACTCGCGGCTACGTCCGCCCGACGGTGGACGGATCGGCGACCCTCCTCGTCCGGGACGGACGGCATCCGGTGCTCGATCGCACGCTCGGCGAAGCCTTCGTCCCGAACGACACCGAGCTCGACGTGGAGCACCGGCGCCTCCTCGTCCTCACCGGTCCGAACATGGCCGGCAAGTCGACCTACATGCGCCAGGTGGGCCTGCTCGTCGTCCTCGCCCAGGCCGGCTCGTTCCTTCCCGCGCGGTTCGCGCGGATCGGGCTCGTCGATCGACTGTTCACCCGGATGGGGTTCACGGACGAGATCGGCCGCGGCAAGTCGAGCTTCATGGTGGAGATGAGCGAGGTCGCGGAGATCCTGCGCGGCGCGGACGACCGCTCGCTCGTACTGCTGGACGAGGTCGGACGGGGCACCAGCACCTACGACGGCCTCGCGATCGCGTGGGCGACCCTCAAGCACCTGCACGACGCCTGTCGTTGCCGATCGGTCCTCGCCACGCACTTCCACCAGCTCACCGACCTGATCGAGAGCTTGCCGGCCGCGCAGAACTCCCACCTGGCGGTGGACGACCGTCCCGAGGGCGTGGTCTTCCTCCACCGGCTCGTGCCCGGCGCGACCGATCGTAGCTACGGGCTCCATGTCGCCCGCCTGGCCGGGGTCCCCGACGACGTCCTCGACGAGGCGGACCGGCTGCTGCGCCGGCTGGAGTCCGACGGGGTCCGGCTCGAGCCGAAGGACCGGAGCCGTCCCCGCGGGACGCGCTACACGCAGGCCGTTCTTCTCGCGAGCGAGGGCACGGGCGAGGATCCGGTCCGCGCCGAGCTTCAGCGGCTCGATGTCGACCGGCTCGCCCCCGAGGAGGCCGCGGCCAAGCTCCGCGAGCTGCGGCGACGGGCCGGTCCGGCGGACCCCGGGGAGACCGGGCGGTGAGCGCCCCGGCCGGGGAACCCCGCCGCCCGATCCGTCGCCTCGACCCGGCCACCGTCGAGCGGATCGCGGCCGGCGAGGTCGTCGAACGGCCCGCGTCGGTGGTTAAGGAGCTCGTCGAGAACTCGATCGACGCCGGGGCGCGATCGGTGACCGTGCGGATCGAGGACGGAGGGCTCGCGCGGATCGTGGTCGCGGACGACGGGGTCGGCATCCCGCCGGAGGAGCTCGAGCTCGCGGTGGAGCGGCACGCCACGAGCAAGATCGATCCCGAGGGGCCGGTGGAGCGGATCGAGACCCTCGGGTTTCGCGGCGAGGCGCTCGCCGCGATCGCGACGGTCTCCCGCTTCGAGATCGCCTCCCGTCCGCGCGACCGGGACGCGGCGGAAGGGCTCCGCGTCGTCGGCGGAACCCTTTCGGGGCGCATCGAGATCTCCCGGGCGCCCGGGACGACCGTCGGGGTCGAGCAGCTCTTCTTCAACACGCCGGCGCGCCGCAAGTTCCTGCATTCGCCGGCCGCCGAACAGGTCGAGGTCGCGCGCACCCTCGAGCGGATCTACCTCGCGGAACCGTCGGTGTCGATCCGGCTCGAGGCGCGCGGCGAGGAGATCGCCTCCTACCCGGCGACCGCGGATCTCCGCGACGCAGCGTCGCGAGTGCTCGGGACCGACTTCCGTCGTAGCTCCTTCCGGGTGACGGGTACGGTCCCCGGTGGGAACCTCGAGGGGCATCTCGGGCGGCCCCCGCTCGCGGCGACCTCGACGCACAGCCTCTACCTCTCCGTGAACGGTCGGGCGATCGATGCTCGTCCGGTGCAACAGGCCGTGCGCGCGGCGTTCGCCGACTACCTTCCCCGGGGCCGATTCCCGATCGGGGTTCTCCACCTGACGGTCGCGCCGACGGGGATCGATGTCAACGTCCACCCGACGAAACAGGAGATCCGGTTCGCGCGGCCGCACGATCTGCTCGAAGCGGTTCGCCGGAGCGTCCGCGAATCGTTGCTCGCGGCGCCCCAGTTCGCCGAGCTCCCGAACCGTGGTGCCGCCCCGATCGCGTCGGCGGCGACCCGGTCTCCGCCCGCCCGCGTCGCCCCGTCCTCCGGGGGGGTCGCGGCCGCATCCGCCCTCCGGTCGAACCGCGCCCAGCAGACACTGGCCGACGTCGGCCCCGCGCCTCGGCTCCTGCCGTCGATCGTGGGGACCTCCCGCCATCCCGCCCTCGCCCTCCTCGGTTGTGTGCAGGCGCTCTACTGGGTCGCGGAGGCGGAGGAGGGGCTCGTGCTCATCGACCAGCACGCCGCGAGCGAGCGGGTGATCTTCGAGTCGCTGCGTCGCGAACTGCCCCTCGCGCGCCAGGCGCTCGTCGAACCCTTTCCGGTGCGGTTGAGCGGCGCGCAACGGAGCGCGCTCCGCGCCCACGCGGCGGACGTCGCGCGCGCCGGGTTCGACGTCGCCGAGTTCGGGCCGGGGGCCCACGCGGTCCGCACCGTCCCCGTGTTCGCGGGCCGGCGCGCCCCGCCGGAATCGGTGGCCCTGCTGCTCGACGAGCTGGCCAGCGGGGGTCGACCGACCGAGCCCGATGGCCTCGTGGAGCGGACGTCCGCGAGCCTCGCGTGCCACGCCGCGATCCGGGCCGGGGATCGGATCGCCCCCGAGGAGTTCGCGCGCGTCCTCGCGGCGCTCCATGCGCTCCCCGAAGCGTCGTCCACCTGCCCGCACGGACGCCCCATTGAGATCGACATCCCTCGCTCCCGGCTGGACCGATGGTTCCTGCGCAGCGGGCCATGACCCCCCCCGGCGTCGGCCGACCTGCCGTGCGGTCCGAGCGGGAACTCGTCGAGGTCGTCGGCCGGTACCTCGCCGGCGAGGGCTTCCGGGTCTACGTCGATCCCGACGGGCAGGACTATTTCGACCTCGTGGCGCGGCGCGCGGGGGAGATCGGGCTCGTGGAGGTCAAGGTCCGCGACGCCCGCGCGGTCCTCGCCCAGGCACTGCGTCGCCGGGCGTGGGGCGATTGGAGCGCGGTCGCGCTCGGCTCGGCCCGCTCGGCGGAGCGTCTCGTCGGACGCACCTCCTCGACGCGGGCGGCACCGGTCGGCGTCTGGAGCGTCGGGCCCGACACCGTCCGCGTCCACCGCGCCGCGCGGCGTTGGCGCCCCGCCGGGGGCGACGACCCGTACGCTGCCCTGCGCGAGCGCTTCCGTCGGTGGCTCGATCAGGTGGACGAGATCGCGCCGGACGGCTCGGTGCACTTCCGCGGGGTCCCCGGCGAGGTCCGGCGGCTCTCGGGCGGCCGTTCGTTCTCCGAGTGGCGGCTCGACGAGCCCCCGGCGCCCGGCACCTAGGCCCGCCGCCCCGACACCCCGTCGTTCACCGCGCGCGCGATCCGCTCGGGATCGTACCGCGCGGCATAGAGGGCTGCCTGGCGGACGACCTCGCGCACGAGCGCCGGGTCCGCGAAAAGTTCGGCCAGGGCCGACGCGAGGTCCCCGAGATCGTCCGTGGCCGAGTACTGCAACGCCCCCTCGGGAGGGGACGGAAGCCGCACCGAGGGGACCGCCGCGACCGCGCAGCCGGATCGCATCGCCCCGATCACGAGCGGGTCGAACGCCGGCTGGCCGCCCGCGAACAGCGCGACGTCCGCCGCGGTGAGCGCGGCACCGAACGTCGGTCCCTCTCGCCCCGGCACCGAGATGACGCCCGGATCGGCCGGGGCGATGGCACCGGTGACGACGAGCCGAGCTCCGGGGAAGAGCGGGCGGATCCGCCGGAACGTCTCGCGGGCGCGGTCGACGACCGGGGACGCGGCCCGGCTGTCCGGTGTCGGCGCCACGACGACCGGCACGTCCGGCGGGATCTCGAGCGCGGCCCGGGCGGCGGCCCGCGAGGCCGGTCGCGCGAGGTCTGCGACCGGCGGCACGGCGGACCGGACGCGGTCGCCGGCCACGCCGTACTCGCGCGCGAGCGCCGGCGCGAGCGCGTCATCGTCCGCGAACAGCACGTCCGCTTCGGCGAGCGCGGCCTGTTCGAGACGCCGGACGCTGCGGCGGTCCCGCCAGGCGTCGAGGCGATCGGACCAGCCCCGACGCGACAGGGCCCGGTGCTCCCGGTCGAACGCCTGGAGCTCGACCGATCGGACGAACGCCACGAGGGGGGGGTGGCCGGGGGTCCGGCCCGGGGCGCCGAGCGCGCCGAGCCCCGAGGGGTCGCGTACGACCAGGTCCACCGTGCGGCGGATCCGCTGTCCGGCCGCCGCGGCGAACCCGGCCTGATCGACGGCGGCGCCGGGTCGGCGCAGGGGCAGCGGCACCTCGACCGTCGCCACCCCCGGCGGGAGCGGCGCGGCCGCCGGGCCCTCGGGCCGGAGGACTCGGACGTCGTCCCCGCCGGCCGCGAACGCGGCCGCGAGGGCCCAGGCGCTTGCCGCGGGATCGTACGGATCGAGCGGCGCGGGGCCGAGGGCGACCACGTCGACCGTTCGGGACGACATCCGCTTCGCTCGGAGCGACCGGGGGTCGAAAAGAGTTCCGGCGGAGTCGCCCGGGCCTACGCGAAGGTCGGAAGGTCCGCGAGGAACGACCGGCCGACCATCTCGCTCGCGCCGGGGACTCCCATCCCGTCGAGGATCGAGGGAGCCACGTCGAGCAGGCTACGGGTGGCGAGGGTGGTCCCGGGCGCGATCCCATCCCCCGCCCCGATCAGGATCCCCTCCATCCGGTGGGTGCCGCTCCCGTAGAAGTAGTCCGGCCGGTCCCGCAGGAACGCCTGCGGGTAGCTGAAATCCATCCGGGGTTCGGCCCGCATCCCGTCGACCCGGATGAAGAGCGACGGACCCCGCTCGAAGCGATGGCCCCGGTAGAGGTCCCCCGGACCGAAGACCTCGATGTGCGCCTCGGGGAACGCCTCGAGCCGCGCTCGGATCTCCCGGAGGAGGACCTCGCGCCGGGCCGGCGTCAGCTCGGGGTTGTAGGGGTTCAGGTAGATCCCCTCGGGGACCGGGTAGGAGAAGGCGACCGTCCGCTTCCAGTCGATCTGGTCGGAAACGTCTTCGAACGAGGTGCGGCCGCTCAGGTACTGCGTGAGCGCCGCCGGGCGGCCCTCGCGCAAGGCCCCGGCGACCCGGCGGGTCAGCTTGCGCAGGAAGCCGACGCGCTGGGCGTACAACATCATGCGCGAGAGCGCCACCCGCCGCATCAGCGTCGCGTTCTCGCGGAAGACGAGGTACTGTTCGTTCGCGAGCCAGCGGTTCGTGAGGAACTCCGATTGGATGCCGCCGTGGCCGTGATCGGAGATCGCGAGCGTGATCGAGGGTCCCCCGTCGGCGCGGAATGCCGTGTCGACCTCGCGGCACGAAGCGTCGACGGCGCGCCAGAACTCCCGGAGGTCCGGCGGGATCTGGGCGACCGGGCGGTCGAGCTCGTTCCAGAACTCGTGCTCGACCCGGTCGGTCTCCCGGAACAGGGCGAAGAGGAAGTCGGGCCGGTGGTGCTCGGCGAGCCGCGCGGCCACATGGCCCCGCTGACGGACGGATTCGATCGCCGCGGCGATCCACTCCCCGCGTTCGGAGTCGCGGTACGTCGGGAGCTCGCACGGATAGGCGCCCCCGATCGTCTGCTGGATCTCGGCGCGGACGCTCTTCGGGTACGGGACCGGGTCCGTCGAGAACATCCCGGGGACGACGAAGCCGTGCAGGGGGTAGGCGCTCCGCATGGGGAAGTTGAGGACGCCGACCTTCGCGCCGACGCGCGACAGTCGGTCCCAGACCGCCTCGGCCGGGCGGAACGACTGGACGAGGCGCGAGCGCCCGGGACGTCCGTCCGGTTCCGTGAAGCCGAAGATCCCGAGCTCCCCCGGGTCCTTGCCGGTCGCGAACGAATACCACGCCGGGATCGTCTTCGCCGGATAGACCGAGCGCAGCGGCGCCCGGACGCCCCGGTGCACCAGCGAGCGCAGGAACGGCAGCTCGCCCGCCTCCATCAGCGGGTCGAGCAGATCGAACGTTCCGCCGTCCAGCCCGAGGACCAGGAACCGGCGTCGTGGAGAGCGCATCGTGGCACCCTGAAGGACCGAGAGTGGCGTTTTCACCGAAGCGTCGCTATAAAGGGTTTCGTCCAGCGCGGCGGCGCGCCCGGGCTAGAGCACCCGTACGGCCTCGAGGTTGTACGGCGCCTTCGACTCGACGTTGAACCGCTTGTGGAGGCTCGAGCAGAGATCGAGGATCTTCGACTCCTCGCCGTGGTTCAGGATGACGCGCTGCGGTCGAGGGTCCAGCGACGCGACGTAGTTCATCAACTGGACCCGGTCGGAGTGGCCCGAGAACCCTTCGATCGTGGCGAGGTCGATCTGGACCGGGACCGACGCCTGGCGCGACCCGTCGAGGAACGTCGCCTCCGAGAGGCCCCGTTGCAGGCGTCGCCCGAACGTGCCCTCGGCCTGGTAGCCGACGAAGAGGAGCCCGTTCTTCTCGTCCTGCGCCCACGCCCGGAAGTACTCCATCACCGGGCCGCCGCTCATCATGCCGGACGTCGCGAAGACGATGCACGGCTCCTTCGAGTCGAGGATGCCGATCCGCATCTGCGAGGAGTCGACGCGGTGGAAGATGTCGGACAGGAACGGATTGTCGCCCTGCTGGAAGATCTGCGTCCGCAACTGGCTGTTCAGGAACTCGGGGTACGCGGTGTGGATCGCGGTCGCCTCGAAGATCATCCCGTCCAGGTACACCGGCACGCGCGGGATCCTGCCCTCGCGCATCTTGTCCTCGAGCACGAGCATGACCTCCTGCGAGCGACCGACCGCGAAGACCGGGACGATCAGCTTGCCGCCCCGGTTCAACACCTTCGTGGCCAACGCGCTGAACTCGTCCGTCGCCTGCTGGCGGCTCGGCTGCACGTCGCGGTAGCCGCCGTAGGTGGACTCCATCACGAGCGTCTCGAGCCGGGGGAACCGGTTCGTTGCCGGGTTGAACAGCCAGCTTCGGTCGAACTTGATGTCACCGGAGTACGCGAGGTTGTGGTCGCCCTCGCCGAGATGGAAGTGGCAGATCGACGAGCCGAGGATGTGGCCGGCGTTGTGGAGCGTGAGCCGGATGTCCGGGGCGATGTCGGTCGTCTCGCCCCAGCGGAGCGGGATCGTGCGGGTGACGAGCTCGCGGACGTGGGAAGAGTCGTAGAGCCCGCGGCGGGCCTCCTGGTTGACGACCTTGATCGCGTCGAGGAGCATCAGGGTCATCAGGTCGCGCGTCGGCGCGGTGCAATAGATCGGTCCCTTGTACCCGTACTTGAGGAGGACCGGGACGAGGCCGCAGTGGTCGAGGTGGGCGTGCGTCACGACGACCGCATCGAGCGAGTCGAGCGGAAGGAGCTCGGGGGCGTTGAAGAACGGCGTGCGGTCCGAGCCGGGGTCGATCCCGCAGTCGATGAGGACCTTGGAGTTCTGCGTCGTGAGCAGGTGGGCGCTGCGCCCGACCTCCCGGTACCCGCCGAGCGCCGTGTTCCGGGCCCACAGCTTCTCGGGGAGGGGGTCGCGCGCGATGCGGATCCCGACCTTCTTCAGGAACGAGCGGCGGTCGTCGAACGAGTTGCGGAGGTGGATCCGGACCTCCTCGACGGTCTTCGAGGGGATCGGCGGGGTGCGGACGACGGTCGGCACCCAGCCGATCTTACGCTTGAGGTCGTTCAGCACCGAGCCGCCCCGGCCGATCGCCGCGCCGGGGTTCGCCGCCTCGATGGTGACCTCGCCGGTCTCGGGCTCGAAGAAGAGCTGGTTGATCTCGGCCTCGGGCGGGATGACCTCCCGGACCGCCTTCTCGGCCTCCTTCGGGTCGATCAGCGACGCGGGATCGGACCGGACGACGACCCGGCGGTGGAGGCGCTGGGCGACCTGGCGCAGGAGATCGCCACCGGAAAGGAACGAATCGAGCTGCTTCGTGTAGAGGACGATGTGCGGGCCTTCGAGCTCGATGTCGGTGACCTCGATGTTCTCCGGCAGCACTTCCGTGAGCGCTGTCCGTGTCTGCTCTATCAGGGAGTCGAAACTCATGCACTTACGAACGGGTTGGCGCGAACGGGTTCGGTAGACCGCGAGACCCGGCTGCGGCGGCGCTACCCGTGAACGAGGAGAGGAGAGGGTTCAGCCGTGTATTAATTTCCTTCGACGGAAATTCGTAATTGGTAAGGGACCCCGACCCGATATATAACGGCTCACGCGCCGCGCCGACCCCGGTGCCGCGGGCCAGCGCGGGGCGGGCCGCGACCGCCGGAGCCCCGAGCGCGCGACACCGATTAATCCTGCGTTCTCTACGGGCCCCCGACGCCCATGCGGAAGCACGAGGTCGTGGTCGTCGGCGCGGGGCTCACGGGGCAGCGCGCGGCGCTCGCGGCCCGCGAGGCCGGGCGCGACGTCGCGGTCGTCACGAAGCTCCACCCGCTCCGATCGCACTCCGGGGCGGCGCAGGGCGGGATCAACGCGGCGTTCGGCGCGGAGGATTCGGTCGACACCCACATCTACGACACGGTGAAGGGCTCGGACTACCTCGGCGACCAGGACGCGATCGAATTCTTCTGTCGGGAGGCCGGGCCGACCGTCATCGAGATGGAGCACTTCGGCACGGTCTTCAACCGCGCGCCCGACGGCTCCCTCGCGCGACGGGCGTTCGGCGGTGCGGGCTTCCCCCGCACGATCTACTCGGCGGACCGGACCGGTCTCGCCCTCCTCCAGGCGCTGTGGGAGCGGCTCGGGACAGAGCACTTCACGCTCTACTCGGAATGGGACCTGATGCAGCTCGTCGTCCGAGACGGCCGCGCGCAGGGCCTCATCGCCTTCGACCGGACGCGCGGCGAGTTCGAGGAGATCGCCGCGAAGGCGATCATCATCGCGACCGGACCCGCCGGGCGGATCTACGGCCGGACGACCAACGCCCACACGTGCACCGGGGACGGGGTCGCGGTCGCGTACGACGCCGGGGCGCTCCTCAAGGACATGGAGTTCGTCCAGTTCCACCCCACGGCGCTGCTCGAGACGAGCATCCTCATCACCGAGGGCGCCCGGGGCGAGGGGGCGTATCTCAAGAACGCGACCGGCGAGCGGTTCATGGCGCGCTATGCCCCCCGGGTGCTCGAGCTCGCATCGCGCGACGTCGTCTCCCGCGCGATCGTGACCGAGGTCGCCGAGGGGCGGGGGTTCAGCGGACCCGACGGGCCGTACGTCCATCTCGAGCTGATGCACCTCGGCAAGGAGCGTATCGAGTCGCGGCTCCAGGAGATCTGTGAGTTCTGCCGCCGCTTCGCGGGGATCGATCCGGTGACCGAACCGATCCCCGTCTATCCGGCCCAGCACTACATGATGGGCGGCGTGGGAACGAACATCGATACCCAGACGAACATCCCGGGGCTCTACGCCGCCGGGGAAGCCGCGTGCGTATCGATCCACGGCGCGAACCGGCTCGGGGCGAACTCCCTGCTCGAGACGCTGGTCTTCGGTAAGGTCGCCGGGGAGAAGGCGGCCGCGTATGCGTCGACCGCGCCGACCCCCGTCCTGCGCGACGCCGACCTCGACGCCGCCGTCGCGCCCCTGCGCGCGTGGTCGGCCCGCACGGACGGCGAGGATCCCTCGGTGCTCCGCACGGAGATGCAGCACACGATGGAGCGATACGCGGGGATCTACCGGAACGAGGCGGACCTTCTCGAGGGATTGCGACGGATCCGGGCGCTCAAGGTCCGCTTCGCCCGCGTGCGGGTCGTCGACTCGTCGAAGGTGTTCAACTTGAACCTCACCGACGCCGTGGAAGTCGGGCACATGCTCGAGCTCGCGGAGACGATCTTCGTCGGCGCGTACGCGCGTACCGAGAGCCGCGGCGCGCACGCGCGGACCGACTTTCCGAAGCGGGACGACGCGAAGTGGATGCGCCACACGCTCGCCGAGAAGACGCCGGACGGTCCGCGGCTGTCGTATTCGCCGGTGGCGTACACTCGGTGGGACCCGAAGGAGCGGGTGTACTGATGCCGGGCGAGGCGGTCCACGCCGACTTCGATGTCTATCGCCACGACCCCACGAAGGGTGGAGCCCCGCGCTACCAGCGGTATTCGCTCGATCTCCCCCCGCACACCCCGGTCCTCACCGCGCTGCTCCGGATCCGCGCGGACGTCGATCCGTCGCTGTCCCTGCGCTACTCCTGCCGCAGCGCGATCTGCGGCTCGTGCGCGATGCAGATCAACTCGAAGAGCCGGCTCGCCTGCGAAACTCCGATCGGCCCCGAGATCGCGCGGCACGGGCGCATCGTCGTCGAGCCGATGCGCAACCAGCCGGTCCTCCGGGACCTCGTCGTCGACCAGACGCCCTTCTGGACCCAGTACGAGCGGATCGAACCCCATCTGAAGCCGGACCCGGCGCACCCGATGCCGGAGGGCCGGCCAACCTCGATGACGCCGGAGCAGGTCGACCGGTTCAAGGAGACCCCGCGCTGCATCGCCTGCGCGGCGTGCTTCTCCGCATGCCCCGCGGTCGAGGCGGACGCGGCGTTCCCGGGCCCGATGGCGCTCGCCAAGCTCTACCGGTTCGTCGTCGACCCGCGGGACGGCGCGACCCAGGACCGGCTCGTGCGGATCCAGCCGAACGGCCTCTGGCTCTGCCTGCGTTGCCACCTCTGCACCGAGGCGTGCCCGAAGGACGTCCGGCCGTCCGAGCGGATCCGCGACCTGAAGGAGATGGCGATCGCGGTCCAGGGCGGGACCGAGAACGGCTCGCGCCACGCCGTGGGGTTCAAGGACAATCTTGCGGACCGCGGCGTCCTGTCGGAGATGAAGCTCGTCCGGCAGACGTACAGCGCGGCCGCGATGCTGAGGCAGGTCCCGCAGGGGATCCGGATCTGGCGGAAGAAGCCCGAGATCCTGAAGACGCCGCCCAAGATCGAGGGCGTGGACGAGCTCGACAAGATCTACGCGGCGCTCGACCCGACGACCGAGGATGAAAAGTGAAGCTCGCCTACTACCCCGGCTGCGTCGCGCAGGAATCGGGCCGCGAGCTCGACATGGCGACCCGGTGGGTCTGCCGCGCGCTCGGCATTGAGCTCGCCGAGTTCCCGAACTTCTCCTGCTGCGGCTCCGGGTTCGTCGACGAGGCGAACGAGGTCCTCAACATCGCGATCAACGCGCGCAATCTCGCCATTGCCGAGCGCGCCGGTCTCGACATCCTCACGATCTGTTCGACGTGCCAGGGGATGCTCACGCTCGCGAACGTGCGCCTGAAGGACCCGAAGGTCAAGACCCGGGTCGACGGCGCCCTGAAGCCGCTCGGGATCGAGTACCGTCAGTCGGTGAAGGTGAAGCACCTTTTGCGCGTGCTCACCGAGGACATCGGCCTCCCCGCGATCAAGGCGAAGGTCCGGCGGCCCCTTGCGGGTCTCAAGGTCGGCGCGTTCTACGGTTGCCACCTCCTCCGTCCGGCCGACGAGATGGGATGGGAGAGCGGGGAGGAGCCGCACGCTTTCGAGGACCTCCTCGGCGCGATCGGGGCCACCCCGGTCTACTACCGGGGCCGCGTCATGTGCTGCGGTTTCCCGATCCAGTTCGTCAAGGCGGAGACCGCCGCCCGCATCGCCGGTCGCCAGGTGCTCGACGCGAAGGCGCACGGCGCCGATGCGATGGCGACGCCGTGCCCCCTCTGCCACATCTCGCTCGACGCCTATCAGAACCAGGCCGCGAAGGCGGTCGACCAGCCGCTCGGCCTGCCCGTCTTCCACCTTCCGCAGGTCGTCGGCCTGGCCCTCGGCGCGTCGCCCGAGGAGATGGGGCTCTCGCGGCACCTGGTCCCCACGGACTCGGCGCTCGCGAAGATCGCCGTGGCGCGATGACCGGCGCGTCGGGGGGAGCGGCGGCTGGTTCGGGACCCCCCTCGGGACCGAAACCGACCCGGGACTGGAGCCCCCCGCCGATCGCTCCCCGTCCAAAACGACGCCGCCGATGGATCGTCGTGGGAGCCCTCGTGGCCGTCGGGATCGTCGTCGCGGTCGTCGTGCTCCTCGCGATCGACTACGCGGCGGGCCCGTCGTGCGCCCCGCCCGTCCCGAAGCTCTGGCAGACCGGGAGCACGACGGTCCTCGTTCCGTGCGGGACGCACGTCACGCTGCCGGCCGATTCGTACGTGGGGTACAGCGCCGGGAGGTTCTCGGACGCGGAGATCCTCCTCGGCAAGTTCCAGAGCTCGGCGCCGATCGGGGCCTATCTCCTGAACAGTTCGCAGTTCGACTCTCTGAATTCGAATCCGCATCCCACCGGTCCGCCGGGGCAACCGTTCTGGACGTGCGGAGTGGTCGCCTCGTGCCAGCTCAACGCCGACGTTCCGCCCTCCCCGAGCGAGTACTTCCTCGCCCTCGAGAATTTCAACTCGACCAACGCGTCGGTCGTCTGGTCGCAGTCGCTCACGGTCGCGTGGATCAGCGTCAACAATTCCTGAGGCGGAGCGCTACGGGTCCCGGTCGGCCGTGAGGGCCTTCGCGCCGTCCCCCTGCGTGACGTAGACGTGGAGACGGTCGCACATCCGACGGAAGTGGCCGCGGCCACGGCCCGAACCGTACTCCCGCGCGAGGTGTTGGCCGATGGCGGCGTCCGACCCCTCCCGATCGACCTCGGGCGTGAACATGCACTGGAAGACGAGGTAGCGATGTCCTTCGAGGTCGAAGCGGTCGGTCTCGGGGGCGCCGCAGAACGGGCAGGACACCACGGAGGTCGGAGGGTCCCCGGGGGGCTAAGCGTTGACGGGTCGGGGAGGTCAGTCGATGTACCCGAGGGAGCGCAGGCGCTCCTTCAGGTGGCGCTCGTCCTCCTCGCTGAACGGCGACTCGCTCGATGCCTCGATCAGACGGGCGAGGACGAAGGCGACGAACGCATCCACGGTCTCGAACGACGATCCCCGGATGCGGGTCTCGATCGCCCGCACGATCTCCTCGGGTAGCGCGATCGTCCGCGTCGGGCCGTCGTCGGGGGGGCGCTCGGTCATCGGTCCGGTGCCCGCGAGGCGTCTCGGGACGGATAGAGTTTCGCGAGGGGGGCCGGACCGCTCACTCCCACTCGATCGTGGCCGGCGGCTTGTCCGTCACGTCGTAGAGCACCCGCACCACCTGGCCGGAGAGCTCCCGCGTGACCCGTTCGGAGATCCGGGCCAGGACCGACCGGGGGAGTTCCATCGCGGTGGCGGTCATCGCATCGATCGACTCGACGACCCGGACGCTGACGACCTCCCCGTGCACCCGATTGTCGCCGAGGACCCCGACGGAACGGACCGGCAGGAGGACTGCGAAGTACTGCCAGGGGCGCGCGATCCGATGCTCCGCGACCGCGCGCTCGATCTCCTCCTCGACGACCGCGTTCGCGACCCGCGCTCGCTGGACCCGTTCGGGCGTCACCGGGCCCGCCACCCGAACGGCGAGGCCCGGGCCGGGGAATGGCTGGCGTTCGGCGTCCGGCACCCCGAGGAAGCGTGCGAGCGCCCGCACCTCGTCCTTGTAGAGATCGCGCAGCGGCTCGACGACCTTCAAGCGCGAATCGGCCGGAAGGCCGCCCACGTTGTGGTGCGTCTTGATCGTGTCCCGCGCCCCACCGCCGCTCTCGATCCAGTCGGGAGCGATCGTCCCCTGCACGAGGCGGTCCGTGCCGAACCGCTCGGCCTCGACCTCGAAGAGCCGGATGAACGTCTCGCCGATCCGCCGGCGTTTCTCCTCGGGGTCGGTGACGTCGCGGAGCGCCGAGAAGAATCGGTCCGACGCCGCGACCAACTCGAACTTGAGCCCGCTCGTCCCGAAGAGCTCGCGAACGCGGTCGACCTCGTGGGCGCGCAGGAGCCCCGTGTCGACGAAGATCGCGCGGGCGCGATCGCCCAGCGCGCGCTCGGCGAGAAGCGCCGCGGTCGTCGAGTCGATCCCGCCGGACGCGGCGATGAGGGTCTTGTCCGGGACCTCCTGACGGAGCCGTTCCAGGGACTCGGGGACGAACTTCGCCGGGTCGATCATGCCGAACTGCCCGCGGCCGCCGCAGGCTCCTCGCGCCACTTCGCCCGATACGCCTCGAGCGCGCGGACGAGCTCGGGGTGCTGGAGCGCGAGGATGGACGTTGCGAGGAGGGCGGCGTTCTCGGCCGAGTCGAGCCCCACCGCGGCGACCGGAATGCCGGGCGGCATCTGGACGACCGACAGTAGGCTGTCGAGCCCCAGACCGCGGTGGAGGGGGACGCCGATGACCGGCTTCAGCGTACGCGCGGCGACGACGCCGGGCAGGGCCGCGGACAGCCCCGCCATCGCGATGAAGACGTCCGTCGCGGGATCGCGGACGAGCCGGTCGACCTTCTCCGGGTTGCGGTGGGCCGAGGCGACGTGCACCTCGCACGGGATGTGGAACTCGTCGAGCCGCGCCTTGACCTTCTCCGCGATCTCGAGATCCGATTTGCTCCCGACGAGGACGGCGACCTTCACGATCGGGAGCGAGCGCTCGCATCACAAAACGCTTCGGGAGCTATCCGCGGTACACCGGCGGGGCCTTCGAGGGTACGGCGGTGCTTCATAGTCGGCCGCCTTTCGTTCGGTTCTGTGGGAACGGTTTACATCTCGCGAGGCCGGTTCCGGCGCTGGCTCGGCTCGCAGTTCGGCCTCGACGAGGAAGGCGGGGACCGGGTCGCCCGCCGGATCACCCACGGCCTCGGCGCCCTGCTGCTGATCTACTACGTCCTGCCGGACGTCCTCTTCTTCGTCATTCCCAAGGAAGGGCTCCTCATCGCGGCGCTCGCGGCCGCGTGGATCATCGAGGGACTTCGGCACGCCTATCGCTTCCAGCTGCCGATGATCCGACCGTACGAGGATCGTCGGATCGCGAGCTTCGCGTTCTACGCGACCGCGCTCGCCGGAGCGGTCCTGCTCTTCCCGGAGCCGATCGCCGCGGCGGTCATCCTCGGCACCGCGCTCGTCGACCCGATCGCGGGCGAGCTCCGGCTCTCGACCGCGTACCGCTGGCTGTACCCGGCGCTGCCGTTCGTCGTCTACGCCGCCCTCGCGTTCGTCGCCCTGTCAGGGATCGGAGGGTGGCCGTCCCACGCAGCCGCCGCGCTCGCCCTGCTGGCGGCGGCGATCGCGCTCGCCGCCGAGTATCCGAAGGTACCGTGGGTCGACGACGATCTCGCGATGACGTTCGCCCCGGCGATCGCGCTGTACGTACTGGGCGTCGCGGTGCTGGGCCTACCGGTCTAGCGCGCGGATCCTACACGATCGGGGTCAGGACGGCGTGCGGGGAGCCTTTCTCGGGGTCCGGGCTGATCGCGTAGATCGTCGTGCGCGGCCGGATCCCGTAGATGCACGGCGCGCTGTCGATGTTCATGATCCGGAAGTACGTGTCCATCATGTTCAGGATCTCGCTCGAGACGAGCAGGCCGGGTTTCAACAGCCCGATCCCGAGGTTGCCGACGTGCTTCGTCCGTGCGATCGCCTGGAAGTACATCCGGATGGCGACCTGGTCGCCCATCAGGCTCTCGAACGTGTCGAACGCGGTGTACTCCATGAACGGCTTGCGGTCCG
>Ga0187782_10001802_pt1 | contig 15725 bp, 13 predicted proteins | sample 0715_SJ02_MP15_2_FD_132454 | JGI IMG/M metagenome (GOLD analysis project Ga0187782, IMG submission 132454) | Tropical peat soil microbial communities from peatlands in Department of Meta, Colombia - 0715_SJ02_MP15_20_MG | ecosystem: Environmental > Terrestrial > Soil > Wetlands > Peat | place...
CGGCGGCGTGGTGACGGTGGCCCCAACCGCCAACTGGGATGCGCAATGCTTGCTGACCGGCCCCACCGCTGCCACGTGTGCGAATATCACGGGCGGGGCTCCGCCTGTGCCGGGCCCTCTGCCGTTGCCCAGGAACCGCACCATGCTCACCTGGGATACGGACAATAATGTGGGCATCCCGTTCCGCTGGGCGGATATCAACGCGGATCAGCAGGCAGCGCTCGATTTCGGCGATGCGATCCCGACATGGACGCGCTTGTGGTATCTGCGCGGCGATCGCAGCAACGAGATCAACTCCTCGGGCGTGGGGCTTTATCGCGCGAGGGACGGCGTGCTCGGCGACATGGTCGACTCGAGCCCTATCTGGATCGGCCCGCCCTCCTCGCCCTGGCCGACCGTCTGGCACGATCGCATCAACGCGGGGGCGCCCCTGCCGGAGAACGCCGGCCAGACCTACGCGCAGTACATCACCCAGGAGGGAACGCGGCTCAATGTAGTCTATGCCGGCGCGAACGACGGCTTCCTGCACGGCTTCGAGGCCGGAAGCTTCGATGGGAACGGCAACTTCGTGAACGTGAATAACGATGGGTTGGAAGTGCTCGCCTACATGCCGGGAGGGACGCTCGTCAGCGCCCCATCACCGTCGGGCGCCGGCGGCTGCCTGGATCCGACGAACACCGACACCTTGGTGCAGAACATCCACGGCTGGACGCCGGCGATCGGTGCGAACGCGGCCTGCGTCGATCCGCTCCTCGACTATGCGAACCCGCAATACGGCCACAACTTCTTCGTCGATGCCACCCCGGGCACGGGCGACTTATTCTGGGGCGGTAACTGGCATACCTGGGTCGTGGGCGGGCTGGGCGTCGGCGGTGCCGGAATCTACGCCCTCGACGTCAGCGATCCGACCGGCAGCGGGCCGGGCACCGTCGCATTCGCGGAGGGCAATGCCGGAAATCTCGTATTGGGCGAGTGGAATCCGAGCACCATCAATTGCGCCAATGTCGCGAACTGCGGCCAGAACCTGGGCAACACCTTCGGGACGCCGCAGATCCGGCGGCTCCATAACGGCAACTGGGCGGCGATCTTCGGCAACGGATTCGGCAGCCAATCGGGCGATGCCGGGATCTTCATCATGCTGATCGACAGCACGGTGGGTCCGAGCAACATCACCTTCTACTACCTGAGCACACAAACCGCCGGCAACGGCAACGGCATCGCCTATACGACGCCCGCCGACCTCGACGGTGATCACATCACCGACTATGTCTATGCAGGGGATTTGCTCGGCAACGTCTGGAAGTTCGATTTGACGAGCGCGAATCCCTTCCAATGGGGTGTCGTCGGACCGACGGGTATCTCGGTCAACAACGGTGGCGGCTCGCCGGCACCTCTGTTCACGGACCAAGCCGGTCAACCGATCACCAGCCAGTTGCTGGCCGTTCAGGTGTTCACGGGCGGCGCATCCCGCCTCCTCATCGAATTCGGAACGGGGCAGCGCACCCAGATCACGAATGCCGCCCCGGCTCAGTACGCAAGCGGCATGCAATCGCTTTACGGCGTATGGGACTGGAACATGAGCGCATGGAACTCGATGTCGACGGCGACCTACGCGAGCCTCGCTCCGGGGGCCACCGGCATGGGATCGCCCTACACGCTCGGCGTCTCGAACCTTACGGCGCAGACCCTGTCCGCGCCCAATGCGAACGGCGTGGTCGAAGGCACCAACGTCACGGTGTGCTGGCAGGGCACCAGCACCTGCGCAGGCGGCCCCAACAACAGTTTCGGTTGGTACGCGAATCTGCCGAGCTCTCAAGAGCAGATCATCTACAACCCGGTGTTCTTCCAGGGGGCGTTCATCGTCAACTCGGTCGTGCCGGCGAACAACGTTCCCACCTCGTGCACGATCAACTTAGACACGGGCTATACTTACGCGCTGTCGGTCGCGAACGGGGGCATCTTTACCAACACCTTCCCGACCTACACCAAGAACGGGACGCTCGTCCTTGATTCGCTGGCGGCGGGCGTCAACACGAACGCGACAGGCAGCGTGTACGTCGTGACGACCGCCGAGCATACCGCGAACATCATCTTCCAGACGATCTCGGGTACACCGGGCGGGCAGAAGGTCAACATCCCCTCGAATACCAAGGCCAAGCGCCTCACTTGGGTCGAGCGGCGGTAAGGGGAGAACGCATCGATGCACCTGCACACAGAATCATCGCGACGCACAGGATCATCGCGACGCCAGCGGGGCATCACGCTGATCGAGCTCATGGTCACCGTGGCGATCGTCGGCATTCTGGCCGCGATCGCCTATGCCTCCTATTCAACGCAGACGACGCAGGCCCGCCGCACGGACGCGAGGAGCGCACTCCTCGATCTCGCGGGCCGCGAAGAGAAGATCTTCAGCACCAACAATGCCTATAGCGGCTTGCCCTCCGATCTGGGCTATGCCGCGGTCGGCGTCCCCTGGCCGATCATCGTGGGAAGCGGCTATTACAACGTCAGCGTCCAGGTGCCGGATCCCAACCAGGCACCGGTCACACCGACGACCTATTTCATCACCGCAACGCCCATCGGTACGCAGGCCAACGACGCGGCCTGTGCCACCCTGACCTTGAACAACCTGGGTCAGCAGGGCTCAACAGGTACCGCGCCGCCGGCGACCTGCTGGACGAACTAGTTCACGCTATATCCGCGCCCCTCGATGCAGGCCGCCATCGCCCGCTGATAATCCGACGCGTTGCCGGCACCCGCCTGCTGCGCCGCCCACTGCTGGCACTCGCGGCGGTCGATGGATTGCTGCTCCTCGCTCTGGCCATTCTTCGGGTACATGAAAATCCGTCCCGGCTGAGCCGCGTCGGGCGCTACGGGCTGCGCGGCCTGGGGCAGAGGCTGGGGTGCCGCAGCCGGCGGTGCAACCGCCGGTGGCGCGCCGGCCTGCGGCGCACTGGGGTAGGCCGCGCCCGGCGGGGGCGCCGCGGGAGGCGCTCCATACGGGGCCTCTGCTGAACCGTTCGGGTCCGTGACGGGCGGCGGGTCGGTCGCGACGTAGCCGTTATAGTCCGGATTCCAGGTGTAGTAGACGTCGTTCGCATAGTAGTACGGCACGCCCGCGTACCAATAGGTCGCGTAGGCGAGCGGCAGCACCGGCAGGAACCACGCAAATCCCACGCCATAATAGGCGCGCGGCCAGTAACCACCATGCCAATACCCGCCGTGCCAGTAGGCGCCCGTCGAATAGCCGTGGAAGCCCCCATAACCGCCGTGGTAGCCGCCGTAGCCGGCCCATCCGGTGGAACCATGCCCGGCAAACGTCGACCCGTGTACGGCCCCGGCGTAGCTCCGTGCGGCGCCGCCAAAGGCGTGCGTCCCGCCGCCATAGTGCGGAGCCGGCGCGAAATGGGCGCCTCCTGAGTAGCGAGCGCCTCCCGCGTAGTGCGCGCCGCCGCCCATATGCGGCGCCGCCGCATGGCCACCGCCGCCGGCGTGACCCCCACCGCCGGCGTGACCCCCACCGTGTCCGCCTCCGCCCGGGTGCGCCTGCGCCAGGGCGGGTGCCGCGGCCAGCATGGAGCCTAAAATGGCAACGGCGAAACCGATTCGTTTAGTCATCGCTGCAAATCTCCGCACCGGCGCGAGGCCCGGCGCCTGAAACGTATGAAGCCTAAACTCAAGAACGCGCTACGACCCCCCGGGTGCACATAAGTAATGCAAAGGACTGTTTATCCCTTGGCCCTAGCCTCCACATAATCCCGATCGACAAGATTATCAAGACGTCGATGCACGGCGCAGCGGCGAAAGTCGCAGTGCACGGCGCGCGGCGAAGGTCGCAATGCGCGGCGCAGCGGCGAAAGTCGCACTGCGGATCGAGGGCCGCCTCGACGCGCAACGGTGAACATAATCCGCGCTCCGGCCTCGCGATGCAGCTCAGCCGCGATGCAGCTCAAGCCTCCCTGCCGGCTGCCGATACGTTTTGGGCTTGAAGACCTCATTTGCACGAGCCACAACAGCCACGGACCGGGCACGGTGTGCGGCGGCGGCCGCGATCGCCTTGGGGAGCTCGGCCGTGAATTCCTCGGCGGGAACGGCGAGCACCGAGTTTGGCGTCACGGCCACCGTGGTCAACCACTGCATGGTCGCGAGCCGCGGGATCTCGTTCGGCAGCTACGATCCGACCAGCCCCAGCGCCATGACCGCCCAGGGGGCCATCACCGCCCGGTGCACCAAGGGCGACTCGGTGTCGGTCGCGCTCAATCAGGGCGCGAGCCCGGCGCCCGGGTCGACGGCGGCGGTGCCTGCACGGCGGATGACCAATGGCAGCTCCTACTTGCCTTACCACATCTACATCGGCGCGCCGCCCAACAAGGAGGAGTGGGGGGCGGGAGGCGCCGGAAGGAGCGAGCCGCCTGCACAAGTGGCCGCCGCCTGGAGTACGCCGATCACGTTCATCACCTACGCTTCGCTCCCCGCGGGCACCAACGTGCCGGCGGGCGAGTACAGCGATGTCGTCACCGCGACCGTGACGTTCTAATAGGTGAGCGTTGCGATGATCGTATCGGAGTAGAGGCCGGCGCTCACATCCTGACCGGCCGGCAGGAGGCCGTACATCGGCGCGACGTACTGCGTGCCGCTCTGCCCACCGCCGCCGCTGCAGGTAACGCCGCCGCCGGGGTAGCACAAATAATAGTAATACGTGCCGGCGACGCCATTGCCCGTGCCCCCGCCGAAGATCTCGGTGTCGGCGGCGTTCACGTAGATATTGTAACTGAGCGACTGCGTGCCCATGGTGAGCGTGCGCGTGGTGTAAGTCCCGCTGCTTCCTGCGCTGACCGTGAGATAGGCGGTGAAACCGGTTCCGGTATAGGTGCAGGTGAAGCTGATGCTGCCGTTCGTGCTCACGGCGGTCGCGGAGGTCGGGTCGTAGTTGCCGAACGCAAGACCGCTCGTGGACATCGTGCAGGATGGCGGACCCGCGTGTGCGCACCCCGCCCAGCCAAGCGCGGCCAACGACAAAAACACGGCGACACACGAGCGCATCATCGCGCGACCGCCATCTCGAGAGCGCAATGGACCGGGCCCAGATCGATCACCGGGCTCGAGCTCGCCGGCACTCTCACCGGGCAACTCAGGCGTCCGTCCGCAGTGTCTGCACGCAGCACGTACTTGCCGCCCGGAAGATCGGAGAAGTAGAAGCTTCCATCGAGTCCGATCAGCGTTTTGACCGGCTTATCCTCCACGAGCACCGAGGCGGTTCCGTAGCGCACGGCCTTGCCGCCGAGCATGAGCACCCCGCGGGCAGCGTGCAACGCGCGCACGCCGAAGCGTACGACGGTTCCGCCGAGACGCGGCACGCTCACCGACTCCTCGGTCGCATCGATTTGAAATTCGAGTGGTACGCTCGCCTGGTCCATCCCGACCTTGTTGATCTGGTAGGGCAACAAGTTGGTCACCAGGAGATTTCCGCTCGCATCGGTCTTGCCGATCGGCTGGTTCTGGCTGGTGATCTCCACGTCGGAGAGACCGGGGGTCTCGATGAGCGCATACCCGTTCTGCAATGCGCGACTCGCGTAGAGGTGATTCTCGAGCGCGACCAGGCTTCCGGAGAGCAGCAAGCTCTCGCCGGTCTCGCCGCCGAAGCGCTGCGCGGTGAGCTGCGCAAGACCGTATTGGCTCTGATAGGCGAGCTGACCGAGCCCGGTCGAGCCGGCGCTCGCGTCTTGCACGTTCACGTTGTAGCCCCAGCCCGTGTTGATGGGGACCGAGCGCTGGGCATAAAAGCCGTAAGCGCTGCCTTCGTTGCGATCATGCGAGGCATCCACGCCGAAGCTGCCTCCGCCGAGCGGCACGGCAAAGGTGAGCATCAGCTGGTTGTCGTTGGGACCGGGCAGATTCAGCTGCCGATTGAAAGTGAGCGCAATGCGCGAGCCGCCGACGAGATTGATCTCGCTGGTGAATCCGAGATTGCGCTGACGCGTGCCGTCGTCGAAGCGCGTGTCGCCCCCGCTCACTTGCAGGCTGAGATGGGCATTCGGTAGCCAGGCGGCGTTCACGGAGGCGATTCGGCGCGTTCGGTCCGCCGGCGGCAAGAGATCATCTCCGATGCGCTGATAGCCGCTCGAGTAGATCTGCGCCCCGCCCCCGGCGCTGAAGTAGCGGCTGTTGTACTGGTAGACGGTGGAGGTGCCGTAGCCGCTCGCACCCTCCGCGCGGCTTCCCGCGACCCCCGTCGTGAGCACGCCCGCGGGGAGCCGCACGCTCACCGAGGGACCCGCATTCACCAGATCGTTGTCCGCTTCGAGTCGAAAGCCCGCGGTGAGCTGATCGCTGAAGCCGTAGCTCTCACGGGCCAGCAGCACCCCGCGGCCGGATAGATAGCCGTTCGCCAAGGTCGAGGCGCGCTCGAGGCCGAGCTCATAGGCATAGTCGGAGAGGCCCGGCGCCAGCATCTGGCTGGCGCCGTAGAAATTCTGTTGCAGGACGGTCGTCCCGCCGAAGGGGTCCTGCACCACGACCCTCACGTTGTTGGCGCCGGCCGAGAGACCCAGGCTCGCCAAGCTGAATGGACCGGCCGGGACCTGACGCTGTCCGACGAGCACGCCGTTTTCGTAGATATCGATCGTGCCGGGTGCCTGCAGCACGCCGCTGATCAGCGGCTGCGGAAAGGTGATGAGGTAGGGATTGAGATCGAACGCACGTACGACGCCGATCCCTCCGATGAGAGCGGAGCCGCCCAGCCCATCGCTCGAGGAGGCGAACTGATCGCCGACCGTCCAGCGCTGCAAGCTCCCCGGCTCGTCGTACTCGAGACGCGACAGGCCGCGCGAGAAGCCGGTGACCTCGTTCCAGGACGGGTTGTCGCGCAAGAGCCCACGGCCGAGCGCAAAGCCTGCGTCGAGGTACACCGAATCGTCGCGCATCGTGCCTGCATTGAGGCCGTAGTTGACGAACGCGCTGGGAACCGCGCCCGCCGCGCTTGCGTGCGGGCTCGTGCTGAGATCGATCCGGCTGGTGCCGAAAGCGCTCGGCGGCAGGACGAGTGAGAGCCGTCCCGCCTCGGCGTCGACCTTGACCTTGACGCCGTCGGCGAGCGAGCTCACGTCGAGGAATTGCTTGGTGTCGATGGTTTGGCCGGCGTTGCGGCGAAACGCGATGCGCGCGCGCTCGAGCGATTCCGCATCGACCAGCACATGGCCCGGTTGAATCAGCACGAAAGCCGTACCGTAGCAGCTTCCGTTCACGCAAAGGTCGAGCAGCATCTTGTCCGGCTGCGCGTTCAGGGTTCCGGACATGAGGAGCGCCGAGGCGATCAGGGAGAGTCGGCGCCTTCGCATGCCTGGGCATCCGGCGTGATGGCGCGGATGAGCGAGGCGCCCGCAAGATCCGGCCATGTGACCGACACCGTGGCCGCGCGTTCACACGCCCCGGCCGGCAGCTTCATGTTGAGAAACCAGCTGCGGCCCGGCAGCACGTAGTTTTCCGTCGTCTGACGCTGCTCGAGGACATGTCCGGCGCCATCGAGCACGGCGACTTTGATATTCTGCGGATCGAGGCGCTGCGTGCCGCTGTCGCCGAGACTCACCGCGAGTACGCCGCGCTCCACGCTCACCGCTCCGAGTGACGGCACGCGCGTGCGCTGCGCAGGCTCGACGAAAACGGGCATGCTGATCTGCGTGAGCACGCGTATCTGCGGCTGCGAGCCTGCCGCGGTGTCGAGATCCGGCAGCTCATCGAGCAGCAACCGGTAGGCGCCCTCGGTGGCCCCCGGGTCGAGAAGCGTGCCCACTCGAAACTGCGCCGACTGTCCGGCGGGAATCTCGGCGAGCTCCGGAGTGACGATGAGATCCTTGCTGGGCGAGAGCTGCCATCGCCCGTCGTCCGCCACGGTCCAGAGCATGGCGCGCACCTGCACGCGCAGCGGCGACTCCGCGACGTTCTTGAGCGTGACGATGTCGGTGCGGTGGCGCGCGCCGAGTTCCACCCGCAGCGGGTTGATGGAGAAGGTGGCCGCGCGCACGTCGAGCGCGAAGCAGAACAAAAGCCCAGCGAGCGCCCAGAAGGGGGCCGAGATACGGTGCGGTTCCATGGTCATCCTCCCCGCGAGGATGGCCCGCTGCGCGCTGGCGGCGGGCCACCCCGATGGGGAGATCGACAGATCAGAAAGTGACGGTCGCCGTCACCGTATCGCTGTACGCTCCAGCCGGCACGTCCGTGCCCGCGGGCAGCGACCCGTACGTCGTGAAGGTCAGCGCCGTATTGACGCTCGTGGAGGTCTGGGCGGGTGGCTCGTTGGTGCCTACCGTTCCGGTACCCCACTCCGTGGTGCTGGGCGAGGCGGCGATGTAGATGTGATAAGGCAGGAGGTTGGCGCCGTTGATCATCTGACGTGCCGGCACTGCAGCCGTCGAGCCAGCGGCCGGGTTGGCCCCCTGATTGAGCGCCACGGAGACGGAGTCTCCCTTGGTGCACTTCGCCGTGACCCCGCCCTGCGCCGTCACGGCGCTTGCGCTGGTCGGATCGTAGTTGCCGAACGCGATGTTCGTGCTGGAAATGGTGCAGTCGTTGATCACCGTGGCCGTCACATTGAAGCTCGTCGTCAGCGTCCCGGCCCCGGCACTCATTGCCGAGGCTCCTAGAACGAACGCGACGGTGGCGGCCAAAACCTTGCTGTGAGACATCATTTCATCACCTCGGGTCTGAAGCTTCGCTACAGCAGCTATTCTGGCGAGGTGGCGCGGGGGCGACGTGACTACCGTCGCAGAACGCGAGGGGGTGCCTCAAGATCCCTCGTAAAGTGCCGATAACCGCGCATTTTGCAGTGTAACTGCGTCACGCTCGAGCGTACCTGCATCACGACTCGAGTGCGCACATCGCGCGGCTCGACAATAAATCCGCGCTCATGCCGCGCGGCTGCGGCGAGCGATCGGTCACAGTTTCACCAGACTCAGAAATTCTCGGACTGATAGACCACGCGCCCGCCGACGACCGTGCGCAGCACCTTCACTCGGGCGATGTCCTCCGCCGGAATTTCGAGCACATCGCGGTCGAGCACGATGAGATCGGCGAGCTTGCCGGCCTCGAGCGAGCCGGTCGCGAGCTCTTGGTGCAGCTCGTACGAGGAGTTCATGGTGATGGCGCGCAGCACCTGCGCTCGTGTGAGGCCGCTATCCTCGCCGAGGCGTCCCGCATACTGGGGCGGTGCCGTCGGGGAGTTCGTGCGCGTCACGCCCACCTTGAGCGCGAACCATTCATCGAGCGGATCCACCGGCCAGTCGCTTCCGTAGGCGATCCGCGCACCCTGCGCCGCGAGGTACCCGGCGGGCTCGAGATACTTGAAACGCGCCGGGCCGAGGTAGTCGCGCAAGCCGTCGATCGTATCGGCAGCGGGCTTTTCCCACTGAAAGGACAGCACCGGAATTGCGTCGAGCTTGCGATATCGTGCGAAATCCTGCGGATCCACGATCTCGTCATGAGCGATGGCCGCGCGAATGTCCTTGTCCGCAAAGCGCTCGCGCAGCGCCGCGATGCCGTCGAGCGCCTCGTGTACCGCGCGGTCGCCGTCCGCGTGCATGTGCGGCTCGAAGCCGGCGCTCGCCGTGGCGATCAGGACCTCGCGCAACACCGCTGCGGGAAAATACACATCCGGTCCGCGATTGCTCCCCTGCACCCAGCGTCGATTCGTCCCCGTGCCCTGGGGAGTGAAGTAAGGCTCGAGCATCGAGCCGGTGAGCGCGGGCGCGGCGATCACCCCGTCGAGGAACAGTTTCACGTTACGCACGGTGAGCTTGGGCTCGACGTCGACCGGGCCCTGATCGTAGCGGCGCGCGAGCGAGCTCACCTTCGCGGTCGCGCTTTGCGCATCGCGTCCCTCGGGCGGTGTGATCAAGACGGCGAAGTGCGCGCGCGCGGTGAGATGGCCGCTGCGCTCCACCGCGGCGAACGCGGCGAGCATCTGCGGCAGTGCCATCGCATCCAGGAACGTGGTGATGCCTTGCTTGCGCATGGCCTCGAGGGCCGCCTCGGCGGATTTGAGGTCATCGCTCGGGGTGGGCTTCGGCAGCCGCTCGCTCACCAGCTCCTGCGCGGCATCCTCCAGGATGCCCGTGGGTTTTCCGGACGAATCGTGCGCGATACGCCCGCCGAGCGGATCCTTGGTCGCGGCGTCGATGCCCGCGATCGCGAGGGCACGGGAGTTGGCGAGCGAGGTATGTCCGAAGGAGGAGGTGACGAGGATCGGGCGCTTGGTCGCGAGCGCATCCAGGGTGGCGCGCGTCGTGGTGGTGCCCGCGGGCCGCATGCCTTCTTGAAACCAGTTGACCACCTCGAGCCAGGCGTCGGGCTCGCGCGAGCGGGTCCGATCGAGACACCCTTGGATCTTCGCCTGCATCGCTTCGATGGTGAGTTGCTCGTAATTCAAACTGCATTTGAGGAGTGCCGCGCCGCCCATCAAAGGATGCATGTGCCCGTCGACCAATCCCGGCATCAGCATGCGTCCCTTGAGGTCGACGACCTCGGTGCGCGCGCCGATGAACGGCCCGAGGCTCGTGTCGCTTCCGACATAGACGATGCGCCCGCGGCGAATCGCGATCGCCTGCTGCACGCTGTCGCGTGCATCGACGGTGTAGACGAGTCCGTGGCGGTACACCGCGTCCGCGGGCTCAACGGGCGCCGGGGGCGAGGGGCTCAGCGCCTGCGCGGGGGCCGCGGGCCCGGGAGGCTGGGCGGCGGCCATCTCGGCGCAGCGTGCCGGCGGCGCGGCGAGCCACTGTGCCGAGAGGAGCAGGCCTGCGAACGCGACCTCAAACCGCACGGAGCGCTCGCTCCAGATCGGCGATGAGATCGTCGGGGTCCTCGATGCCGACCGAGATCCTGATGAGCGCATCATCGATTCCGATCCGATCGCGGGTCTCCTTCGAGAGGCCCGAATGCGTGGTGCTCGCGGGGTGAGAGATCAGGGTTTCCGTGCCGCCCAGGCTCACCGCCAACTTGATGACCTGCAGCCCGTCGAGCAGTCGGAACGCCTCCGCTTCGCCACCCCTGACCCGGAATCCGAAGGTCGAGCCGGCGCTCTGGCATTGACGCTCGAACACGCCTTGGCGCGGATCGTCCGCGGCGAGAAATCCGAGGTAATTCACGTCCGCGATCTTGGCGTGCCTTCGCAGGAAGCCTGCAACCTGCGCCGCATTCTGCGCCGCCCTGTGCATGCGCAGGGACAAGGTCTCCATGGAGCGCATGATCATCCACGCCGTATTGGGATCGAGTTGAGTCCCGAGCGCGCCGCGCAGCCTCTTGATCGGATCGACGATCGCCCGTGCACCGACCACCCCGCCCGCCACCAGATCCGAATGCCCGCCGACATACTTGGTGAGCGAGTACAGGACGAGATCGGCGCCGTGCGCAAGGGGGCGCTGAAAGACCGGACCCAAGAACGTGTTGTCCACCAGCACGGGCGGCCGGCCGCCCGATTGACGCGCGCCGATCGTCTCGGAGATCTCGCGCATCAGGTTGAGATCCACGAGACCATTGGTCGGATTGGCCGGGGTTTCCGTCATGATGACGGCCACTCGGCCGCGCTTCTCGGCTGCGCGCGCGAGTGCCTGCGCGGCGGCATCCTCGACGGCCTTGCGATCGTACCCTTGGGTGAAGCCCACGGCGCTCACGCCGAATGTGGGCAAGGTCTTCTCGATCAACGTCTCGGTGCCTCCGTAGAGCGGCTGGCTCATCAGGATCGTATCGCCGGGACGCACATGGGCCCAGAGCGCCGTGGAGATCGCGGACATGCCGCTCGAGAACACTCCCGCGGTCTCTCCTTGCTCCCAGAGCGCGAGGCGATCCTCCAGCACCTCGAGATTCGGATTGTTGAAGCGCGAATAGACCAGGCCCGCGGCCTGGCCGGCCTTGGGCTCGCGGCGCCCGGAGGTATAGTCGAAGAAATCCTTACCCTCCTGCGCCGTCTTGAATACGAACGTCGATGTCAGGAATATCGGCGGCTTGAGCGCGCCCTCCGACAGAGAAGGGTCGTAGCCGTAGCCCATCATCTGCGTCTCGGGCTTCAGCACGTGGTCGCCGATTTTACGTTTATGATATGCCTCGTAGCTCACGTCGCCTCCGAAAGCTCGCGTGTGATGGGGCCATATTACCCGCTGGCCTCGAGGCGGGGAATTCGCGCCGGCGGAGCCAAAAGGTACTTGATCGTGCTGCTCTTGAGTATCGCGCTCCTCGCCTTCGTGAGTACTCTGGCCGGTGGCTTGCTGGCGCTCGGGCTGCGAGACAAGCTGCACTTGATATTGGGGTTCAGCGCCGGGGCGGTCATCGGTGTGGCCTTCTTCGATCTGCTTCCCGAGGCGGTCAACCTGGGCGTCGGGTTCCACCCGCCGAGCGCGATCCTATCGTGGACTGCGCTCGGCTTTCTCGCCTATCTGGTTCTCGATCGGATTCTCCTGTTTCACGGTGAGTCCGCGCCGCGCGCCTCGGTGGGCGCCGGCGTATTGTGCTGCCACAGCCTTCTCGATGGAGTCTCGATCGGGCTTGCATTCCAGGTTTCCCGGGCCGTCGGCATCGTCGTGGCGATTGCGGTGTTGACCCACGACTTTTCCGACGGAGTCAACACGATGAACGTGGTGCTCAAGAATGGCGGCGATCGGTCCCTCGCGCTCCGCTGGCTCCTGCTCGATGCCGCGGCGCCGGTGGTCGGCGTCGCGGCGACACGGCTCGGCGCGCTGCCGAGCGAGGGATTCGGTCTGGTGCTCGCGCTACTGGCTGGGTTTTTCGTCTACATCGGGGCGAGCGATCTGATTCCGGAGAGCTATCACGCGCACCCGAAGTTTCTCACCACGGCGACGACCCTGGCGGGCGCAGCGACCCTCTATGTGGTGATCGCACTCGTCGGTTGACGGCCTGGGCCGCGGGTGCTCGCGATGGACCGCGCTCGCTCAATCGGGCAGGCTCGCCGGCAGCCTCGTCCGACTCGTCGCGGCGCTGCCGCTCGAGGCCACCATGATGCTGGCGATCGCCGCCCACTGAAGGCCCGTCAGGCGCTCGTGCAGGAACACAAGCCCCGCGAGCGCACCGAGCGCCGGCCCTGCGCTCATCAGCACACCGTACGTGCGGGCTGGCAAGCGTGTCAGGGCGAACATCTCCAACGAATACGGCAGCGCGCTCGATAGCAATGCCACGCCGCACGCAGCCGGCAGCAGGGCGGGAGCTAGAAGGGCCGCCCCGGCATGCGCGATGCCGATCGGCCCGACGACCAGCGCGCCCACGACGGTACCGAGCGCCGTGCTCGTGCCCCCGTGCGCCGTTCCCGCCTTCTGCCCGAAAACGATATACAGCGCCCAGCAAGATCCCGCGGCGAGGCCAAATGCGATTCCCGCAGGCGATACGGGTTTTGCTTCCAGCCCCAGAGGGAGCAACGCCGCTATGCCGAGCGCTGCCAGCGCGATCCACAGAAAATCGAGCGCTCGGTGGGATGCAGCCATCGCGACCGCGAGCGGTCCAGTGAACTCCACGGCGACCGCAATCCCGAGCGGAATGCGCGCCAGCGACAAGTAGAAGAACAGGTTCATCCATCCCATGGCGATGCCGTAGATCAGGATGCTGCGCGCATCGCGTGCCGTGGGCCACCGGCGCCACGGACGCCACACCGCGAGCAGCATGAGGCTCGCCAGCACCAGCCGCAGCGCCGTCGTGCCCGACGCTCCCACCACTGGAAACAGCTCCTTGGCGAGCGCGGCGCCGATCTGAAAGCTCACCATCGAGATGACCAGCACGCCGACGGGGAGCGCCGTCGAAGATGACTTGAACGGTGCGGTCGCGACCACAATAATTGCAACTTAGCCGAGTGCGTGCGACTTTGCACGAGCCGCGCCGCTGAAGGAGCCGAGAAGATCGCCGCCAACCCCATTGGGGAGTCGCAGTCCGCGCTTGCGCCGCCCCCACCGCTCGAGCGTGACAGCGTTCCGCGCGACACCGTGGCGCTCGCGCGCTTCTTGCTCGGCAAGATCGTGGTGCGCCGATTCGGCTCGAGTTTCGCATCCGGTCGAATCGTCGAGACCGAAGCCTACCTCGAGGGCGATCCGGCCTGCCATGCGTATCGGGGCATCACGCCGCGCAACCGCTCGCTGTTCCTCGACGTCGGCCATGCGTACGTCTATCTCTGCTACGGCACCAGCTATCTCCTCAACGTGTCGAGCGAGGCGGCGGGCACGGGCGCGGGCGTGCTGTTGCGCGCGCTCGAGCCCCTGTCGGGCATCGAGCGGATGCGGCGTGCGCGCGGCAGCGGTGCCTTGCGCGATCTTGCCAGAGGTCCCGGTCGCTTGACGGCGGCGCTCGACGTCGATAGGCGCCTCGACGGCATGGACCTGTTCCGTCGCGGGAGCTTGTGGATCGGCAGCGATGACCTCACAGTCGGTCCGATCGGTCAAAGCGTGCGCATCGGACTCACCAAGGGGGCCGATGCGCGCCTGCGCTTTTTTCTAGCCGGCAGCGCCTACGTGAGTGGCGCGCGCCACCTCAATGCGGCGCCCCCTTCACACTCTGCGGCGCGAGCGCGCGCGCCTGGCGAAGCCGCCGGGCATCGCCCCAATGCGAGGAGCCCGACTGAGTAATCCGCGCGAGCCTCATCGCTCTTCGAGTCCGATCGCAGCGTTGCTCGAGGATCGGCCGTTCCTCATCATCGATGGTGCACTCGCCACCGAGCTCGAGCGCCGTGGTGCGGATCTCAACGATCCTCTGTGGTCCGCGAAATGCCTCCTGGAGCGTCCGGACCTCGTTAGCGCGGTGCATCGTGATTACTTCATGGCCGGCGCCGATCTCGCCACCACGGCGACCTATCAAGCCACCTTCGAGGGGTTCGAGCGGCGCGGCATCACGCCCGGTGGCGCCGCGCGGCTGATGCGCGAGGCGGTGGCCCTGGCGGCTGCAGCCAGAGACGAGTTCTGGTCGGCACTCGAAAATCGCGGCGACCGTGCTCGGCCGCTCATCGCGGCGTCCATCGGCCCCTACGGCGCCATGCTGGCCGACGGCTCGGAGTACCGGGGCCGCTACGGCGTGAGCGATGCCGAGCTCGCCGCATTTCATGCACCGCGCCTGCGTCTCTTGGCACAATCGGGCGCGGACCTATTGGCGTGCGAGACGATCCCGTGCCTGCGCGAGGCGATCGTCATTTCGCGCCTGCTCGAGGAGCACCCGGCGATCAGCGCCTGGGTCAGCTTCTCGTGCCGGGACGGCGCGCACAATGCCGAGGGCGAGCCGATCGCGGATTGCGCGGCGGCCATGGATGGGAACCCCCGGATTTGCGCCGTCGGCGTCAATTGCACGCGCCCCCGTGAGGTTGCTTCCCTGTTACATCGAATGCGCGAGCGCACGGATAAGCCCTTGGCCGCATACCCGAATTCCGGAGAGCGCTATGACGCGCTCCGCAAGAGCTGGAGCGGGGAGGCTGTGCGCACCTCGTTCGGTGATTACGCGCGCGAGTGGTATCGCGCGGGGGCGCGCTTGATCGGCGGTTGCTGCCGGACGACGCCGGATGACATCCGCGCGATCTACGCCGCGCGCAACGCACTCTGAGCGCGCTCGTCGTGCTCGGCTTCGAGGCGCGCGGATCCGATTCAGGACACTAGTGGTCCGAGAAGTTCGGCTCGCGCTTTTCGAAGAACGCGCGCACGCCCTCGACGCAGTCATGGGTCTCGAGCGTCATCTCCTGAGCGCTGCGCTCGGCACGC
>Ga0187782_10001803_pt1 | contig 15724 bp, 15 predicted proteins | sample 0715_SJ02_MP15_2_FD_132454 | JGI IMG/M metagenome (GOLD analysis project Ga0187782, IMG submission 132454) | Tropical peat soil microbial communities from peatlands in Department of Meta, Colombia - 0715_SJ02_MP15_20_MG | ecosystem: Environmental > Terrestrial > Soil > Wetlands > Peat | place...
GACGACCCTTCCCAGGCAGAGCTGGAGGCACGTCGCATCTTCGGCCTCCCCATAGGAGGTGAGAGGCCGAGCTCTCTCCTTGTGGAGGAGGCCTACCCCCATGACAAGGAGATATACCTCTCCGTCACCCTCGACAGAGGGGACAGGGCGTTCGTAACGATTGCCGCCTCTTCGGGGGGCGTAGACGTCGAGTCCATGGCCGGGAAGGTCGTCAGGAAGATACCCCTGGACGGGATAGACTCCGCCTTCGCGACCGAAGTCGCCACCCTGCTAGAGCTCCCAGCCGCCCAGGTCGGGCAGTTCGTCGGCATCCTCCTGTCCCTCGAGAAGCTGGCGAGAGAGAAGGAGTGCGAACTGGCTGAGATCAACCCGCTTGCGGTGGGAAAGGACGGGTTCCTGATGCCCCTCGACGCCAAGGTCATAGTGGACGACAACGCCCTGTTCAGACACCCTGAGTTCGCCAAACTCCACCCTGAGGACGAGTTCGAGGGGGAAGCCTCGAGGCAGGGGTTCGCCTTTGTGAGGCTCGGCGGGGACATAGCCGTGGTCGGGAACGGAGCCGGGCTGGTACTTTCGACCCTGGATCTTGTCGGGGACGCCGGGGGGAGCCCTGCCTGCTTCCTTGACCTCGGGGGAGGCGCCCAGCAGGAGCGCATCGAGGCCGCGCTGAGGCTCGTCAACAGGTTGCCTGGGGTCGACAGGATACTCATCAACATCTACGGGGGGATAACGAGGACGACTGATGTGGCAGCGGGCATAAACACGGTGCTCGCCGAAGGCGCCATGAGACCCATCTACGCCAGGGTGAGCGGGGCCGAGGAGGAAGAGGCGCGCAGGCTCCTCGCGGGGACCCCCGTTAAGATGTACTCGACGGCTCCCGAAGCAGTGGAGGCGGTGGTGAAAGGGGCATGATGCTCCCGAAGCAGGGGGACGCGGTCCTGGTGCAGAACATGACGGGTAGGTACGGCAGGCTCCATACGAGGCTTATGCTCGACTACGGGACGAACGTCGCTGCGGGCGCCGCCCCGGGGAAGGGGGGCCAGTCTGTAGAGGGGGTCCCCGTCTACAATACTGTGCAGGAGGCGGTCGACAGGACGGGTGCGAGGGCGTCTGTGTGCTTCGTGCCCGCGGAGTTCACGCTGGCGGCGGGAGAGGAGGCCCTCAAAGCCGGGATAAAGCTCCTGGTGATAATAACGGAGCACGTCCCCATAAGAGACGAGCTCAGGCTGGTCGAACTTGCCCAAAGGAACGGGGCGTCGATAGTGGGCCCCAACTGCCCCGGTCTGATCGTCCCGTCGGAGAAGGTGAAGCTCGGCATAATGCCGGCGCCTTCCTTCTCCCCGGGGAACGTCGCGCTCTTCTCCAGGAGTGGGACCCTCACCTACGAGATAGCGGGCCAACTTACCAGCGCTGGGTTCGGCCAGTCGGTGGCGGTGGGGGTAGGTGGGGACCCGATCAACGGCTCGACCCCCATCGAGTGGATGGACTTCGTGCAGGGGATGGAGGACACCAAGGCGGTTGTTGCGGTGGGGGAGATAGGGGGAGACGCAGAGGAGAGGCTGGCGAGGCACATTCAGAAGTCGGGGTACAGGAAGCCGATCGTCGCTTACGTAGCGGGGAGGCACGCGCCCAAGGAGAAGAAGATGGGGCACGCCGGGGCGATAATCTACGGAGACTACGGGACAGCCGAGTCCAAGATCAAGGCACTCTCTGCCGCTGGTGTGAGTCTGGCCATGACGCCGTCCGAGGTTCCCCTCCTCCTTGAAGAGGCACTCCGCTGATCAGGGAGCCAATAATCAGATCGCCTCTAGCTCTTCGTCGGCGGCTAGCTCAGTAAGTGGCGACTGGGCTGAGCCCTCAAACGAAGGCTTTTATCATCGCGAGTGGAGAAGGTTTCGAAAATGAAGACTTTCAAAAGTCGTACAAGATTAGCGCTTAGTAGGGCTGCAGCCATAGGAATTGTGGTTGTCCTCGTCGTCGTAGTCGCAGCAGGTGCGTATTACTATTCCACGACAACCTCATCGTCCACCACCACTACTACTACAACCACCCCTACGACCACAACCACCCCTACGACATCTACAACCACTCCCACTACGTCCACAACCACCCCTACGACATCTACAACCACTCCCACTACGTCCACAACCACGCCCGCATTCACACTGAATGCGATCAACAGCAGCCAGCTAACCGACGAAACCATGGGCCAATCAGCTCAAACGCCGTATGACTCGCTCGACCCGGCTTCAGGCTTCTTCGTAACTGATGGCTACTTCGCGAACGTCTTCCAGGGCTTGGTACAGTACAACGGCTCGAGCAGCACGGAAGTCGTGCCGTCACTGGCATCGAGCTATAGTGTATCGAGCAACTATGAGAATTACACGTTCACAATGCGGCCGAACACCTGGTTCTCCAACAAGGACCCGATAAACGCCTATGTGGCGTGGTTCAGCTTCGTCAGGGGGAACTGGATTAACGCTCCGATCGCCACCTATTACTCCAACTATGTCGACATCTTCTACAGCGGTTCGATACCCTACAGCCCCAGCTGCTCAAGCGATCCGACCTCGAGTGCATGCCAGACCATGCCCGACGCTGTTGGTAACCTGTGGCCATGGGGCCTTGAGAGTGCGCTGAGCGCGACCTTCCACATACCGATCACCGATGAGAACGCGCTCGTCGCAGCGCTCAACAACGTCCTGAGCAATTTCGATACGACCAATTCGAGCATTCAGGCTCTGATGGCGTACCCACACCAGGCTTTCGTGGCTTCCAGCAGTTCGAACTTCCAAATGAACTTGATCCAGCCGTACAGACTGTTACTTCTCGCCCTCCCACCTCAGTGGGGAGCGTTAGTTGATCCAGTCTACATCGATGCGAATGGTGGCGTGCAAAACAACACCGTACCCGCAAACTTCGAAACGAAAGGTATGCCAGGCAGCGGTCCGTACATGTATGGTACCATTGGTTCGGGTCAGACCTTGCTTACACTGAACGCAAACCCCAACTACTGGGCCCAGGGAGTATCGGGACTGGCTCCGGTGCTCCAGCCTGCAATCATAAAGACCATCATAATGAAGTTCGGCGTTGAACCGGCCACACAGATAGAGGACTTCGCCTCCAACAACGCTCAGCTGGTCGACCCGCAGCCATCTGAGTTCGGGAACCTATACTCGGCCTACAAGTATAGCTCGTACTTCCCCTTCAGCCAGCTTCTGAGGACAGCCGGTTATCCGCTCTGTGACCTCGCAAACGGTATGAACACCCAGGTCTTCCCGACCAATAGCACCCTGCTCAGGGAGGGAATCGTTCACTCGATTAACTACAGCCAGTTTGTGACCCAACTTTACACATTCCAGGGCCAGTCTCTTGCGCAGCTTTTCATCCCGCCTGTTCCGCCCGGATGGGGACCACTGGACAATCCGCAGAACATTTCGCTATACTCCTACAACATAAGCCTGGCAGCACAGTACGTGAACGAGGCTGGCATACAAGGGCATTTCTACACCGTTATGGCTAACGGCACGGTTCTGGGTGACTCGAGTGGCACACTACTGCCGCCGCTCCAATACGACTATCTGGTGCCGCTCTCTCCGACCCAGCTGACAGTCAACTCCATCCTGAGCGACGACCTTGCCCAGGTAGGCATCAGGATCACTCCAACTGGCATAACCGAAGGTGAGTACGAGGTTGAAACAGCCACACCACAGTCGACGGTTAACATCAACATGGTTGGATGGTGCGCAGACTGGCCGGACCCAGTCTTCCAGCAATTCAACGACCTTGCGACCGAAGCCGCCCACGAGAATAACTGGGTAAACAACGCGTCGCTGAACGAGTTTGCTGCGGAGGTACCCTTCGAGACCAACCAGGCACTGCAGATTCAACAGATGACCACCGCCTATCAGATGTTCACGCAGCTCGCGACGATAATACAGTACCCGAACGTAGCAAACATCTTCGTCACGCAGCCATACGTCCAGAACCTGGTTTATTCGCCATTCCAGTTCGCAGTCTTCTACAACCTAGCCTATTATTCGCCCGCTACAGGATCCTAGACACGGTCTGGGATTCCCCTTTTATTTTCACCTCCCCAGCGTGAGCTCTACAAAGAGCCCCCCTGGACTAGGGAATTCTCAGGTATGATTACGCTCTAACGACGGTTTCTTTATACGCTGTAAAGGCTTAATATCATATTTCAAGCTATTAAGCTCCCGGAAACTTGGTTTCAAACTTCGCGTTATTCGTGACCCGCAGGGCAATTAACGCGGTCATAACCATGTTTCTTCTTGTCGCTCTGGTTTTCTCCCTCCTCCACATACTGGTGCCTTCGCCCGTAGCGATGGCTAGAATCATCCTCGGTAATCCCAGGGCCTCCACCGGTATTATCAACGCGATCATCAAAGAGAACGACCTCAACGCTCCGATATACATTCAGTTCTACAATTATGTGGTCGGGCTACTCCACGGAAACTTTGGAACAGACACCTTTTACCACATCCCTGAACTACTGGAGATAGAGACATACCTTCCGATTACGCTAGAGTTAGTGATTATCGGGCAGATACTTGGGGTCCTCATCGGGCTCTACACAGGGGCAATAGCAGCCGCCAACAGAAACCGGGCGCCCGACTATGGTATGAAGGCCCTCTATCTGACTACTTGGTCGGCGCCGATCTTCTTGGTCGGTTTCGTCATGCAGCTGGTGTTCGCTTACTGGTTGAACCTGCTGCCGGCGACGGAAATGGTCGACCCAACGCTCACCGCGCCGCCTACGGTCACGGGTGCGCCGCTCATAGACTCCCTGCTCGCCGGCAATTGGGTGTACTTTTGGAGCGCTCTCCAGCACCTCATCCTCCCTGCCTTCGCGATCGCTGTGATTGGGTTTGGCCTTGTGACCAGGCTTGGCCGTGCGAGTATGATAGACGCCCTCGACCGTGACTATGTCAAGCTCGCTTACATGAAAGGGTTGAGTAAAGGAAAGGTGGTCTGGGGGACTGCCTTCAGGAACGCGATGATTCCAATAATCACGCTGGTGGCCCTGCTCTTCGCATTCTCGGTCGGGGGGGCCGTGATAATCGAAGACGTGTTCTCGTACCACGGAATGGGTTTCTTCACCGTAAATGCCATCTACAACGACGACTATACCGCAGTACTCGCGTTCACGATTATCAGCGGCATCGCAGTCATCCTTGCGAATTTTGTCGCCGACCTCCTTTACGCGGTGGCGGACCCTCGGGTGAGGTTGACGTAGATGGGTCTTTCTTCTATATTCGATCACTTAACAAGGAAGCCGATCAGGTCGACTGGTAAGGTCTCGCTAGGGACAGTCGCGTCCACGGCTGAAAGTAAGGAGGTGAAGAAAGGTGCTTCATTCTACCTCGAGTACATCAGGAAGGATAAGCCCGCGCTGGCTGGAATGGTCATCATAGGTGCATTCATGGTTTTCGCAGTGTTCGAAGCGATCATGCAAGAGCTTGCTTCAGTCCTCGGACGGCCGGACCTGGGTTGGATGTTCCTTCCCACGAACCCTCTGGCACTTTACTTCAACCTAAAGCTAGAACCACCTTCGCTGACCAACTTCCCAGCGAACCTCATGGGCACGAACTTTCAGGGCCAGAGCATACTGTCGCGCGTTCTTTACGCAACTCCCCACGACGCGACCGCCTCGGTCGTCGTCGTCGGCAGCGCCATATTGATTGGAATGTTTCTCGGATCCGCGGCCGGATACTTCGGCGGCTGGGTAGACGAGATAATGATGAGGCTGACTGATGCGTTTCTTGCGCTGCCCCCCCTCGTGCTCGCGATCGCTGTTGCCGTGGTAATCGGAGGAGGCTTCACCTCTCTCCTGTACGCTCTGATGATCATCTGGTGGCCCACGTACGCTAGGTTCTTCCGGGCTCAGGCTCTGACTCTACGCAACAAACCCTACGTTGAAGCGGCGAAGCTGAGTGGTTCGAGTTCTTTTGGAATCCTTGTAAAGCACATCATTCCTAACTCGGTCGACCCTATAATAGCCTACGCGACGCTTGACATGGGGACTGTGATACTCACATATGCGGCTCTCGCTTTCCTTGGCATAGGAATAAGTTCAGGTTACCCGGAGTGGGGAGCCGAGTCTTCACAGGGCTTGCAGTTCTTCCCGCTGCAGTGGTGGTACTCAATCATGCCAGGGGCGGTTATAGCGGTTGTAGTGATCGCATTCACTCTAGTCGGAGACAGATTACAGGACCTAATCGGAGGACGGACTAACTACTAGATGTCGGCCCCGGGCACCGGCAGGAATATCGTCAGCGTAGAGAATCTGGCAATCACCTACAGGACGGTCTATGGAACCCTGAAGGCCCTTAACGGAGTTAACCTATCGGTGGTTGAGGGGGAGAGCGTTTCCCTTGTCGGAGAAAGTGGGTGCGGCAAATCAACCCTAGGGTTGGCTACCGTCCGCCTCCTGCCTCTCAACGCGAGTTACTCTTCAGGGCGCCTCATCCTAGACGGGAAGAATGTCGCCACGATGAGCAACCGCGAAACGGTTGCCATGAGAGGGAGCACTGCATTCATGATCTTCCAGGACCCCCTCAACACACTGAACCCCGTAAAACGCATCGGGGTCCAGATGCTTGAAGCCGTCCGCTCCAGGGATAGGCACAGAGGGTCTTCCTTCAACGAGGGGGACGCGCATAAGGAAGTGGTCGACAAACTCGGCGACGTCCGGATGCCCGATCCGGATACAATCATCATGCGATACCCACATCAGCTTTCCGGGGGGCAGATTCAGCGAGTCGTCATCGCCATGGGTTTGCTCATGCGCCCCAAGCTTATGATTGCGGACGAGCCCACCTCCGCCTTGGACGTGACAGTGCAGGCCCAGGTTCTCAAGCTGATGCGCGAGCTTCAACGGGAGTACAATATGTCAATCATATTCATCACCCACGACATTAACGTGGCTTACAACATAAGCGACAGGATGGTGGTTATGTACGCAGGCGAAGTGGTCGAAGAGGGGGAAGCTGGAACGGTCACGAAGAACGCGCTGCACCCCTATTCACAGGCACTCATTGCGAGCGTGCCAAGGACAAGCAAAGACCAGGGGAGGCTTACGTCGATTTCCGGCTCGGCGGCGAACATGCTCAATCCTCCCAGTGGTTGCCGCTTCCACACACGCTGCCCGTATGCGATGGATGTCTGTAGTTCGAGGTCGCCTCCTGAAATTGAAAAAAATGGCGGATTGGTGAGGTGTTTCTTGCATGGCGGAAACGCTAGTTGAGACCATAGGCCTGAAGAAATACTTCAGGACTGGCAAGTCCGGGATTCTAGAGACACTGCTGAGGCAGCAGCCGCCAGAGGTGAAGGCGGTGGACGACGTAAACATCAAGCTCCAGGAGGGGGAGGTACTCGCGCTGGTGGGGGAGAGCGGTTGCGGAAAGACAACCCTCGGTAGGATGATCGCAACGCTGGAGACTCCGACGGCCGGGAACATTCTCTACTCTGGCGAGAAGATATCCAAGAAGAACCTCCACGAAGTCCGCAAACAAATCCAGATGGTCTTCCAGAACCCATTCGAAAGCCTCGACCCTAGGGCCACGGTCAAGGCAATAGTGACTGAGCCGCTGCAGAAGCTCGGCTTTCGGAAAGCGGCGAAAGACGCGGCGGTCGAAAAGGCGCTGGACTCTGTAGGACTCGAACACAATTTCGCGGAACGCAGGCCACGTGACCTTTCAGGGGGGCAGAGGCAGAGGGTGGCGGTCGCAAGGGCGATAATTTCCACACCGAAGGTCGTCATTTTGGACGAACCCACCTCTGCACTCGATGCCTCGGTCCAGTCCCAGGTGCTGAATCTGCTCCTGGACCTAAGGAACGAGTTCAACCTGACCTACCTGTTCATCACACACAACATCGCAGTCGCACGGTTCATTTCTGACCGCACGATGACCATGTATGCGGGAGAGATCATCGAATCTGGGCCGACCAGAGATCTTATGGCTAGCCCGAAACATCCATACACCCAAGCGCTCCTAAAATCGGTGCCGTCACTGGACTCCAAGGAGGTCGCCCCTCCGACCGGAGAAGTACCAAGTCTCGTCAACCTTCCGTCGGGGTGCAGATACAATCCGAGGTGTCCCTACGTGATGGACGTCTGCAGAAAGGAGGATCCAAGGCCGAGGAAGGTGGGGGGAGAGGATGTTTCCTGCTGGCTTTACAAGTGAGAGCCCCTCCGATCCGGAGACAGTACTGAAACTGAGGCCTAGGGTCACCAAGACTTTTCTAAAAGGCCTAATAGCGATCGGGGTCTTCTCGATTTTTCTTGAGATCACGCCCGCGAACTTCGTGCACTACCTGATTTTTCTCGCACTGTCTATTGGCGTGCTGCTCATATTTGTCGGAGTCAAGCACGAAACGAAGATCGAGATTTCAGAAGACGGCCTGAGGGTTAAGCGGCTCTTCCGGGCCGTCGATTCGGTTAGCTATCAGGACATCATGGACATCTCGGTGTCCCAAGGGATGTTGGCTAGGAGGTTCGATTGTGGTACGGTATTCATAATCCTGAAGTCCGGGAGCGGAAGCGTCCGACTGATGGGAGGGGGCGCGGCTGAGCAACTCGAAGACGTCCCCGGACCGAGTCATGTCTACGACCTGCTCTCGTCGAGGCTGAGCCCGTTCGGCGGGAGTGACGACGACCTCGAGAAATCGGGGGACTAGGGTACCTCGCGAGGGGTTTCGCTCTCTCATCGTCATCGGGAGGCCATGAAGCGGGGCATTCAGGGTGCCGGAAACGGTGATTCCGACCGAAAGCTTCATAGTCGCGGGCCAGGGGCCAACCGGCCAATCGGGTCGAAAACATGCCTATAGCAGATGCTACAAAGAAGCAGATAGCCCAGAAGAGGAGGCTTTTCCTGAAGGTCTGCCTCAGATGCGGGGCTAGGAACCCGCTCAATGCAGAGCGCTGTAGGAAGTGCAAGTCGTCTGACCTGAGATTGAAGAACAGGTCCGTCGGGCTCAAGAAGTAAGCGACGCATGTGTATCTCCTTGAAGTCTTTGGCTCAATTCATGGCCCACTAGACAAAGAGGTCAAGGGCTGCCAGTGGTCGTCTTCTCAAAATTCCCTTTTTCGAGCAGTCCAGCTTATTTAACGACCAAGTGCCGGGCAAAGTGGGCCCGTGGTCTAGCATGGTTATGACGTCGCTCTCACACGGCGAATCGCGAGACACTTTCGCGCGCTAGAATCCCCGGTTCGAATCCGGGCGGGCCCAGTTTCAATCTGGCTTTCCAGCGAATCTCGTTCCAGTCAACCTTCCGACCCTTGTTGCCCATTCCGAATTCGCTGGAACAAGAGGTCTTTCTTTCCACTCCGCCAGCAGTTCACTCTTTTTTGGCGATCAGCAACTGGCCCTCGCGACCTGCGAAGAGCGCACGGTCTCGCTTTGGAACTCCCTCCACGAAACCTAGCTTGACGAAGTCTGGGTGCTCGACCTTCGCAAATGCAAAGCCAGCGGCGGTGGCCATCCTCTTTAGCTCAGAGTCCTCGTAGAACCTGATGCGCGAAGCTAAGGGCTCCGGGGCCGCAGGGGTTCCTTTGAGCTTCTTCGTAGACGTGAACACGACAAGCCTGCCGCCACGAGCCAGAACTCTGAACATCTCTGCGAAGGCCTTTGCTGGGTCGGGAATGAATCCCAGGACCCCCGTCATGACGGTGCAGCTGAAGGTAGAGTCTTCGAACGGCAGGCATTCGGCCTCCCCCTCGCGAATCTGCAGGCGCCCTGACGTCACGGCCGTGCTGTTGATCTTCCGCGCGAGTCTGACCATTTCGGCGCTGTGGTCTACTCCGGCCCCTGTGCAGCCGCTCTTCAATGCATCTTTCAGGAAGGCGCCGCCACCGCAACCTACATCGAGAATCTTGTCGCTGACCGACAATTGTAGTGCCGCCAAGATAGCCCTGAAGTTGGGTCTATGATAGATCGGGTTCGCGTAGGTGGTGCGGGCCGACATTCCCGTTGGTCTTCTAGCGTTCCTATCCGTAAGCCAGTCCCCGAGCTTCGGCTCCCTGAGGGAATCTAGGAAGGGGGCGGCAACCTGGTCTGCGAACCAGCCCAGTGCCCCGTCCTGGTCCCACGCAAAACCTGCGCTCCATCCTGTGTGATATACCGTGACAGTGGTTCCTCTCTTGGTCCCTTGGAATCTGAATCTAATCTTGGACTCACGAGCAGTGTCCCATACCATGTGATGCCAAGCGACTGTCAGCAACTTCCCCGGTTTCCATGATACGACTCGTCCAAGTTCTTTGCCACCACCTCGAATGGTCCCTTTTGGTCCGGGGTCGAACTCTACCCCTAGCCGGTGCAGTGCTAGGCAAAGCTCGTCTGTGAATGTTTGGAATGCAACAGAGGGTTTCAGGGCTGTTTCGGCCCTGAGGCTGACGACCATCGGCCCAAGCCGCATAGAGACATAGTTATCTCTTCAGAGAGTGGCAGATCCCTTGAGCCCTGCAGGAGAAATCTTGTCGCACCTGAGGTCCCGAACCCTGGTCCTGCAAGATGCACGTACTTCATGAGACCATCCACTCCAAAGTACTTTGCCGGTTGCCTAGACAAGTAACCGATGCTCAGTTTTGTCGCCTAAGAAACTCCCCCGGGGACGGAACTGATTATATGAGGGGATTCACGGCTCGTGCCATGAGTTCAAGCAAGCGCAAGGAAATCGTGTCAGACTTCTTCCGCCTGATAGGTGAAGGGAGACCAAAGGACGGGCTGAAATATTTTGCAGCTAATTGCGTTCAGCACAATCCGTACGTTCACGGCGGAATGGACGCCCTGCTGGACTCGATGGCCGCCGTACAGAGGGAGCAAAGAGAGTTTACGGAGCCGAGCATCTCTCTCAAACACGTGCTGGAACAGGGAAATGTCGTCTCGGCGCACACCGAAATTCTGTTCTCAAAGTCAGACCCAGGCAAGGGGGGATTGAGGCAGGTCCACATCTTCCGCTTTGGGAACAACGACGAAGTCGTCGAGTACTGGGACGTCACTCAAGTAATATCGTCAGACATGCCCAACGCGGCGGGGGCCTTCTAGAAATTGGGTCAGGTCGAGCTCGGTGCCCAAGTTAATCACCGCAGAGGGAATGTGACCTAACATGGCTCGGTGGGAATTCGAGACCGTACTTTCACGTCCTCCCGGTGTAGGCACATGGACCATGGCGCTTGTGCCCCCGGCAATTGCGGAAGAGACGGGGATCAGGGCTCGGCTGCGCGTCAAGGGGACGATTGACGGGGTCCCGTTTCGATGTTCGCTTCTCCCTGCGGGGAGGGGGAGACACTTCGTGGTCGTGAACAGGGAAATCAGGGACAGGATAGGAAAGGTTGCTGGGGCGAGCGTGAAGGTACTGATGGACGTCGACACCGCCCCGGTAGGGGTGGCGGTCCCATCCGACCTTGCGAAGGCGCTCAGAGGAAACAAGAAGGCGCAGAAGGCGTTCGAGAACATGGCCCCCTCGCATCGGAAGGCCTATGTCCAGTGGATAGAAGGAGCGAAGATGCCAGAAACTCGGGTCCGTAGGCTGAAGAAGGCCCTGGGTATGATAGCCGAGAACCGCGTTCTCTAGCCCAATATGCCCTTGTTGGCCTCGTAGGCGAGCCGTGTCAACAGGTCCGCTTCTGAGTTCTGTTCCCTGGGTATCCACTCGAAGGTGATGGAACCGAACTCTTTCAGGAGATCTTTCGCTTCCTTGAGCTTGCCAACGTACATCCCCCCCTTGACCTTCCACCCCTGGCTCATCTGGCCGACCAGGAGCTTCGAGTCAGAGCGTATGATTACGTCCCCCTCAACGCCAAGCTCCTTGAGCCTCTTGAAGGCCTCGCCCAGCGCAGTGTACTCGGCATAATTGCTGGTGACGTTGTGCCCTGCCAGCCCCGACCCTTCCGCCAGTTTTTTCGGTCCCTCATAGATTACGAAGCCGTACGTCCCTGTGCCCGGATTGTTCGGTTCGACGAGTCCATCTACATACACTGTGATGGTCATTGAAACTCGTCCTTCAGACCCAGGGGGCCTGCAGCCTGCTTATCTGCGCTGAAATCTTGTCGACGTAGTCGTTCATCCTGGCAAGCATCGTCTTCGACGTGATGAAACCCATGACTTCGTTACCTTCCTTTACCAGGATTCTCCTCACTCCCTTCTCCGTCATTGTCTGAGATACCACAGAAAGGGGAGTGCTGGCGTCGATGCTGAGAAGATCCGTCGACATCACCTCTCCCATTGTTACACCCCGGGGGTCCAGCCCCTCTGAGACCACCTTGCTGATTATGTCCCATTCGGTCACCACCCCCTCGGGCTCGGCAGGTGTTCCGATTATTGCGAAGCCATGCTTCGAGTCTTTCATGGCCCTCGCCCCTTCGAGGACGCTGGTCGTGCCAGAAACCGCGAGGAAGTCCTTCTCAACAATGTCCCGGGCGTACAGGACCATGATGCTTCGCGGGCTATGAGTCAATTAATCCTTTCGTCGCCGCCCACACGCGAGGTAGAGGAGACGTATGGAATATAGGCCTCTCCACGAGTCTCCCCCGCGTGCGAACTTCAGTGCGAGACGGCCTACTAATCTTCGTCGTCGTTTTCGTGGTGTTCGAGCTCAGCATAAACGGCATATGGGCGACCGACCACGGCATCTCTTTCACCCAGCTCGACTACGCCCTCTGGCACGACCACTCGGTAGGGCTTGAGAGTGCCGCGACGGTCCCACCCTGGACAGTTGACGACTTCGTCTACAAGGGTGTAAACTATTCCGCGCTTGCTCCTGGGACGCCTTTCCTCGCGCTCCCTTTTCTCGGCGCCGCGTTCACCCTTAATGGTGGATATACCTCCTGGGGCCCGTCGATCACCCTTTCAGAGACCTTTGTAGCCCTCATGGGCGCCGGGGCCGCTTCCTTCGTCTACCTCTTGGGTCGCATGTTCTTCCGCCGGTCAACAGCGGCTTTCCTCGCCCTCGCGTTCGCCTTCTCGACGATCTGCTGGCCCTTCGCGACGTACTTCTTCCAAAGCGACGTGTCTGCGTTCTTCGTGCTTATGACAGCTTACTTCGCGCTAAGGGCAAGTCGGGCTTCCGGGTCTGGAAGCACGGCGTCACTGGTGTCGGGCCTGGCGGCTGGTGTCGCCTTCTCGGTCGACTACGTGAATGCCGTCCTCCTGCCCTTCGTCATAGTTTTCCTCTTGGTCTCGAAGAGGAGTTCAAAGGCGTCCATGGCGCGTTCTGCGTTTGCTTTCATAATTGGGGCCCTCCCTGGGCTGGCGGCCATTGGAGCATACAACTATGCCATATTCGGGAACCCCTTCACCAGCACCGAACAATACTTCAACGGTAAAACATCGGTGTTCGCATCTTTCACGAATCCGGTCTACTCTGGCTTGGAGCTCGATCTCTTCAGTTTCTCGAGGGGACTCTTCGTCTACTCTCCCATCCTGGCTCTGGGCGTGATGGGGTACCTTGACGCCCTCCGTGGCAAGGGGAACAAGAGGGAAACACTTCTGTTGCTTGGGATGTTCCTCTGTATCCTTCTGCCTTACTCAGCATGGTACCAGCCAGACGGAGGCGTGGCATTCGGGCCTAGGTTCCTTGTCGCTGCAATCCCTTTCCTTCTTCTTCCTGCAGGGTACGTTCTCGAATCCATAAGCAGGAAGGCTCTCTGGTGCGTTTACGCAACTCTGACCGCAGGTATCGTCATCAACGGGTTGGGAGCCCTCGTGTCCGCCATCCCTCCCCAGACCCCCTCTAACGTCTCCCCTCTCACGAACACGATCATCCCGAGGTTGCTAGTAGGCAACCTCAATGTCTGGTGGATCGGGGACATAGGTAACTATTGGCCGATCGCGGCGTTTACTCTGATTGGGTTCGCGGCTGTCGTTCCGGTAGCATGGTATGAAATCATCCGCCAGCGGGAACTCGTCATCACAGGAACAGATTCAGCGGCGGCTCCCATACGCGATTTGGGTGGCAAGCGCTCCACTTCTGAATAATCAAAAACGGAGCGGCCGTCTTTTTCGGACGAGCCGCCAGTCCAGAAGAAGGCCCTTGGCGGACCTTACATTCCTTGTTCTCCGCTCTCGCTTGTGGAGGCCTGACCTTCGGCGCCAGACATGCCCTCAGCTCCGCCAACGACCGCGCCGGTGGCGAACCTGTTGGCTACCTGGGTCACCTTGATCTTGCCCTGCCAGCCCTGCTTGGCTCCGGCCACAAAGATGACGAAACCATCGATCTTTGCAATGCCGTCACCGCGCCTGCTGATCTCGGAAATGGTCACGTCGTACTCCTTTCCTACTTCAACCGGCTTTGGCTTGAAGGACCTGAAGCCGCCGCTTCCGCCGCTGCTCCGCCCGTAGCCCCCTCGTCCGAAACTCGTTCTTTCACATCCTAGCGTTTCTTCGGTACCGCTGAAAACTCGCCCTCCCTTTCGGGTTATTAAGCGTGGTGCCATCTGGACCATCCTTACGGGGAAATGTCGAAACCCCTAAGGCTTCACAGTTTTCTTATTGGTCATTAGAGAGCTGCTCTGACCGGCAGAGACGTAAAACGATCGCACGACAATCTTGCTGTAGATTCGCCGATCAGGGGCCTACAGAGAGCCACTTCACACTGAACGTACCACCAAAGTAGGCCGATGGCTGGGCCTTCTCATAGGCAGGGACCGGGTTAGAGGGCCAGGCGTAATCAATCGACGTGATCCAGGCGACACAATTCGAATAGGGAGATGTGTTGCATACACCTGTAGGAGAAACAGCGTCCCACCCCGCTAACGAATTGGTGACACCGTTGATTGTGGCGCTTGCACTTGTGAATACGACCTGATTAACGGGTGTGAGTCCCAAGAAGCCGAAATAATAGGGGGACTCGTCGATGAATTCAGCTGTTGCCATTGGAAATCCCTCGGTTGTAGGAACCGGGGGGCTCGTGCCAGTCTGAGGTGGGTTATCGGTTGTATCCGTGATGGTGGTAGTGCAGTAACCAGCCGAACAGGTAACCGAGGCCACCATCGTGTCACCAGGATGGACAGCTATAGGGAGTATCATCGAAGGCCCAGGATAGAACTCGTACCAAGCGTAGTAGGATGTTCCTGCAACGCCAGGATTCGCAGCTCCGCCATAGAAGCAGTCTGAACTCGTGCCGGTCTGCTCAACATAGCCATTGTCGAAACCATCTATTCCAATCCAAACGGCATTGGAGTCCCATGAGTTCTGAGTGTCTGGGCAGAATCCTGAACAGGTCGCCCCACTGTCTTGGCACACTCCTATTCCGGGGGGACAAGTACTAGGAGAGGTAGAGATACAGGACCCTGTTCCCGGAGTGCCAAATTCATATGATATCCTTGGAACCTTCCAGGAGGCACTGACTGCAGAAACCCCCGAGCCAGTTGGCGATAGAACAGCATATCCTGCCCAATTCAAGGAAGCAAAACACTGGGTTACGGGTAAGGGGCAGGGTCCTGAAAGGGCCGAGGGATTTTCAGGCGAACTGGCAGGGATGTTCGGATGGCCCATATGGGCAAGTAGTCCTGGGCTCGGTACTAGTAAGTTCGATGTAGTGGCGACTTCCGTAGAACTAGATTGGTTAACTTGTACGCCGACATACACTGTCCCAATGAGAAGGACCACGGACAAGGCAAGCGTTATCGACAGAAGCCTCTTGCTCTTCGTGACTTAGCCCTCGGCACTTCTGTGTCATTCAGATTATTTAAGGGATAACCACC
>Ga0187782_10001805_pt1 | contig 15723 bp, 10 predicted proteins | sample 0715_SJ02_MP15_2_FD_132454 | JGI IMG/M metagenome (GOLD analysis project Ga0187782, IMG submission 132454) | Tropical peat soil microbial communities from peatlands in Department of Meta, Colombia - 0715_SJ02_MP15_20_MG | ecosystem: Environmental > Terrestrial > Soil > Wetlands > Peat | place...
CAATCGTCAATCCTACAGCGCCGGCCAGAGTTGTTCCCAAATCTTGAACTCGTGGTGGAACCCGGTCTCTTCAGCGCGGGTGAGCTTGCGGCCCGAAGCCACGTCCAGGGTTTCCTGAAAGATTTTGCGGCCCACCTCCTCGATGGTCTCTTTGCGCTCCAGGATGGTTCCCGCATTGATATCCAAATCTTCGTAGGTTCGAGCGAGTTGGGGATTGGAGCCAATCTTCATTACTGGTCCGAGAGCGCAGCCGATGCCCGTTCCTCGGCCCGTGGTGAACAGACACACCTGCGCGCCGCTCAGGAAAAGGGCGGGTGTACAAAGGTGGTCGTATCCCGGCGTATAGAGAACGTACAAGCCCTTACGGTCACCCAACCACTCCCCGTAATCGATGAGGTCTTCCACGATAGAAGTGCCCCCTTTAGCCTTCACCCCGCTGGACTTCAAATAGATATTGTAGAGTCCGCCTTTAATGTTGCCGGGGGATGGGTTATCACGAAAATCCTCGCCGAACTTCTTCACATAGGCCTCGTAGCGCTTCAGCGCCTGCATCAACTTTTTCCCCACTGCGCGCGTGCGGGCGCGGCGCACCAAGTCCACCATTGCGGCGCCCTGTAGTTCGGGGATTTCCGGAAGGAAGACCGCTGCCCCGGCCCGCACGAACATGTCGGAAGCGACTCCCACGGCAGGATTAGCGGTCACCCCCGACCAGCGATCCGATCCGCCGCATTCTGTCCCGACGATGAGGCTTGAGATGGGCGCTGGCTCGCGCTTGAATTGGTTGGCGTGATGAAGCAGTTTTTCAACGATTTCCAGGCCGCGCTCCACCGTTCTGCGGCTGCCGCCCAGATGCTGGATCGTCATATTCACCACGCGCTGGTTATAGTCCGGGACGGCTGTTTGGAAAATCGGGGCCGAGCATTCCACGCAGGTCTTCCCGCATCCGAGGTCAACATAAACAACCGCACCCAGGTTGGGGTGCCGCAGCGTGTTCACGAGCCACCGGTTCAGCATTTCCACAGCGCGCCCATCCGGCATGCCGCAGCCAGACTCGTGCACGATGGGAACCACGCCATCCACGTTGGGAAACTTCTCGCGCGTGTAGATTTCTCCCATCGCGCGTCGGGCGATTTCCTTCACCTCCGTGGACGAGCACATCCCGGAGGTCACCACGCCGATCAGGTTGCGAATTCCTACACCGCCGTCGCTGCGCTTGTAGCCGTCGAACGTGAGGCGAGTCAATTCGGAGTCGAGCGGGGCAGGCCCAGGGTTATCGCGATAACGCACTCGCAAGCGTGGCAGCCGTCGCTGGATATTGGCTTCGTTCACCGGGTCGCCAGGCTCGAGTGAGACGGACGCCAAGCCAATAGGATCGCCAAGAGAGATAAAGGGTGTTCCCTCCGGAATTTCCTTGATGGCGAAACTTTGCCCGCGCAGGGCGCGCCCGGAAATCATCAAAAGTTGGCCCCCATACTTAAGTTGAGTCCCCTGCTCGATGAACTCCGCCGTCACCACGGCAACATTGTCTTTCTCGGGATTGATGACAATTGCGAGATCCTCTAGCCGCTTCGGTTCCATAAACAGTTTTCACCTCATTCTTGATTATAGGGGAAAGGCGGCAGGGGTGTGACCCGCAAGTCGTTGGGCGCTAAACGAGCAGCCAACGCACCAAACTGGGTAGTGCAGACCCCCGGTTTTGGGGTCCGTGGCTTAGCGACGGGCCTAAGAAAAAGCTGCAGACCCCAAAACCGGGGGTTCGCGCTACTCCTTTCTCGCCGGGGGCAATATGGAAATTTGTAACATCTACCCTAACACCAATTCCGCCGCATCCGGCACTCGCACCTTCGAGCCAATGAAGGCGTAGTAAGTGATAAAGAGGTAGCAGACGAGGACCACGAGCATGGCCACGGCCATGCTATGGGTCAGTTGAAACAGCAGACCCATGATGGGTGTGGCCACGGCACCTCCGATAATGGCCATGATGATCATGGACCCGCCCAGCTTGGTGTTGGGTCCCAATTCTTTGATGCCTAAGGCAAATATTGTGGGGAACATGAGCGACATGAAAAAGCTGGTCAGGAACAACGCCCAAACACCCGCCCAACCCGGAAACAACACGCCAATACTCACCAGGGTCACGTTGACGCAACCGTAAATCCCCATCAACCGGCTGGGCTGAAAGAACTTCATCAGGTAAGTGGCCGTGAACCTGCCGACACCGAACGCCACAAGGCTCCCGGTTAGAAAGTAGCCGGCCACTTTTTCCGGCTGCCGCGTGTAGTCCTGCATGTATTGAATGAAGTAGCTCCAGGTTCCCACCTGCGCTCCGACATAAAAGAACTGCGCGATCACCCCTTGAACAAAATGCGGGTACCGAAACAAATCCCTGAGCTTGCCGTGCTGGCGGTTGGCTTCCGGTTCCGCTTCTTCCGCGATTTTGGGGAACTTGGTCCTGATTATGAGCAACGCCCAGATGAAAACCACCGTGCCGAGCACAAGATAGGGCGTCACAACGCGCATCGTCTCAGTTGCCAGGTAGGCGTCGTATGTACCGGCAGCTTTCAAGGCGCTGACTTGTTGAGGGCCCAACTCAACCCCTGAAAAGATGAAAACGGTCCCGACAAAAACACCTGTCACGGCCCCAAGGGGGTTAAAGGCTTGCGAGAGATTGAGCCGCCGCTCGGAGGTCCTCGGATCACCCAACAGCGCAATAAAAGAGTTCGCCCCCGTTTCCAGAAACGCCGCTCCGCTCGCGATCACGAACAAAGCGAAGAGGAAAAAACCATAAGCCCGAACGTTCGCAGCCGGCCAGAACAGAAAAGTGCCCGCGCTGTACAGAAACAGGCCCGTTACCAAGCCCGCCTTATACCCATATTTTCGCATCACCAACGCAGCCGGCATAGAAAGCAGGAAGTATCCCATGTAGAAAGCCGATTGGATCAGGCCCGCCTTGAGGCGGGTCATCTCAAATGACTTCATGAACTGCTTGATCAGAATGTCATTCATGTTGCTAGGGATGCCCCAAAGCAAGAACAGCGCGGTCACCAAAACAAAAGGCACCGTACATCCGGCCATAAACAGCCGGGGCGCTAAGTAGGGATTCGAGCTGTCGGTCGTCTTCAGCATAAATAGAACTCCCGGGGAGTTGTTGTAGGGGTAACCCTTGTGGTTGCCCCCCGCCACTGCGAGCGCGGACCTGCTTTCTAGGTCCGCGGTTCGTCCCCGCATGACAACGAAAAGCCGCAGGCCTCGGAGTGCAGGTCTGCGCTACCAGCTTGGTGCTGTCCAGAGCGGCCACAGAACCGCCCGTACGTTGTCGCTGGAGACGCCCTAGGCTTCAATGTCGTCGGTCTTCAGACGTCCTTCTCGCTCCAGACGCTCAAAGATGTTCGCTGTTTCCCTGATACCCTGCTCCAAAGCTGTGTGCAGATCCTCGCCCAAGTCGTGCCTCAAGGCGCTGTCGTCCAGGTCCGGCGCGATGGGCAGGTTCTTGCCTCGAGCTTGGATGAGTCCATGGGCCTCAGGTAGAAGCTGTTCCAGCGTGTGGATGAACTCTTCCACGCGCACGACGCTTCCCCTTGGGGTATAAACCTTAGCCCCTGGGATGTCCCGCTCCGCACAGCGAATAAAGGTTCGTGCCGTGTCCCGGACGTATTGCAGGTCGACAGCGCCAGTGAAACCGATAGTGTAAGGACGACGCAGCACGCCAGCCTTAATGGCTTTAGTGGGTCCAGAACTTATTCCAATGTCTCTGCCCACGCCATAAACGGCCCAGGGACGAATGCCCACACTGGAGATCCCGTCGTTCAGAAAGTAAACACGCGCGTTGCCTTCGTTGCACTGTTTGAAAACGCCGTAGTGTGTTCCCGGAAGCAAGGGCGCGCCCTCGGGGACTGTACCCCCACCGTAAAACTCTTCCGGACCGAAAACCGCCGCGGAACTGGCATAGACAATACGGCGCACCAAGTCCCGGCGCCGGCGCGCCACTTCGAAGACGTTCAGCGTGCCGATGACATTGACCATCGCTCCACGCAGTGGATCAGCGGCGCATCCTGGCACCTGCAAACCCGCCAGGTGCAAGACGTGGGTGATTCCGTTCTCCGCAACGGCGCGATCCAGGTCGGCGTATTTCGTTACGTCGCCTTGGATAAAGTTAACCTCTTTAAGCTGGCCCCCATCCAGGATAGCGCTAAGTCGCTGGAAGCCGGGATCGACGTCAAAAATACTGGGCGCCTCGCCACCTTCCAGCAGAGTCTTGACAATCCACGCACCGATGAAGCCTTTGGCCCCCGTAATCAAAAAGCGTTTTGATCGCTCTCCCTTGGAGGACGCTCGGTTCGTTTGGGCCATGGTGGTGAATTATAGCAGGTACGGGTAGAGGGCAGAAAGCAGCGGGCCTTGGGCAGCGGCAGCAGGCAGAAGGCAGTGGGCAGTTGGTGTGTCCGGATGAGGGGGTCGGCAGTCCAAAAACCAAGACTGGGCGAGCCTCTTGACATTCGGTCTACCCCTGCAATAATTCTCACCATATGAGAAACGTTCAAGCCACGCCTGCCTCGGGAGGGCGCGCCTATACTGTTAAGTCGCTGGTTAAGGCACTGAAAATCTTGGAAGTCTTGGCGGAAGGAGAAGAATCGGCTTATACGCTCACGCAATTGAGCCACTGTCTGCGCCTTCACATCACCACCGTCCATCGCTTGCTCGTGAACCTGGTCAGCCATGGTTTTGTCGAAGAAGCTCCCGGGTCGCGCGGCTACCAGCTTAGTTTCAAGGTGCTACGGATGGGCCTCCGGGTATTGGATCGCCTCGATTTCCGCTTGGTCGCTGAACCGCTCCTGCGAGAACTGCATCAACAAACGAAAGAGACCGTGCAGTTGGCAATTCTCCACGAGACTGGGGCGATTTCCATTGAAAAGTTCGGGAGTCCCCAGCCGGTGAGCCTCGACGCGCGACTAGGCGAGGTGATGCCCCTGCACTGTACCGGCGTCGGCAAGACCCTCTTAGCCTATCAAGGCGGGGACTTGTTGAAGCGGGTCGCCCGCACAGCCGGCTTTCCTCGTTTCACCCCCCACACGATCACGAGTCTGGCAAACCTGAAGAAGGAACTCGAGCGGATCCGCGAGCAAGGCTATGCAGTGGATGAGGAGGAGGCGGTCGAGGGCCTGCGCTGTGTTGCCGGCCCAGTGTTCGATCATGCCGGCCGTGTGGTGGCAGCTTTCAGCGTCGCCGGACCTGCAACGCGCATTACTCCCCCACGCTTGCCTGAAATTGCCCGCATGGTTAGCGCCACCAGCCAGCAGATTTCCTTTCGCTTGGGATACCGGCGAGGACGGGAGGGCAGTGGGCAGATGGGCAGGTAGGCAGTAGCCACTGGCCCATTCCCCATCTGCACCATCTGCCTACCTGCCCACCTGCCTGTCTCTACTCCCCATTCCCTAGCTGGTTGTGCGTTCCCTGCGACTCGTTCACCACGGCCTTGTTCAAATCGTGCTCGAAAACATTGCGGTCGCAAATGATGTAGTCCGTCCGGGGGCCAAGGTAAATGCCGACTGACGAGTAAGATTTATCGCCCTTGCGCGTGCCGCGAATGATATTGGAGGTAAACCTGAGATCGCACGTGGCGCCTTCGATGCGTATTGCGTAGCCCGTGGCGCCGGAGCGTCCATCACCTTCGATGGTGTTATCTGTAAAGGTATTTCTATTTGCAGCGTTGCTTTCTGACTCATCGCGAAAGAAAATTCCCGCCCGCCCGTTGCCGGTTACCACATTCTTGAAAAAAACGTTGTCCGTGTCCTTGTGACCAAGGGAGATTCCGTCCTGGCCGTTGTTCCAGGATTGGTTCTCCTCATAACGCGCGTGCTGGACGCGCCAGCAAAGGTAAAGGCCGTCTGCGCCATTGTCATGGGCGCGGTTATAGCGAACCAGCCCCCGCAGGGCGCCGGTCCCCAGATGGATGCCCAGCTCCGCGTTCCCATAGACTTCGCAATTTTCCACCACGGGGTCCTCCACAAATTGGGTACTGATGCCATCCCCCGGAAAATTCCGCGCCACGCAATTCCGGATGGTCATGCGCTTGGAGTGGAAGAAATAAATTCCGCCCGCCTGGCAGCCGTCCAGGACCTCGCTGCCCGCCCGATTCCCATCCACAGTGAGGTCCTCGACGCGCACATCCTCGACCTCATATCCCGCGATGAGAGGGAAAGTATTGAAAACCTCACCGGCTTTCTCAACGGAATAATCCATGTGCAGGAAGCGGTCGAAGTACAACGTCTGGCCCTCGATGCGGACGAGGGTGCGCACGCTGGGAGTCCAGCCGGAAGGCGAGGTCTTATCAACGAGGGTGACTCCCATGCCAGGCGCAAATCCGCTCGCGTCCTCAACGGTAGCTTTGAATTCACCGTAGTCGGCATCCAACGCCAATTTGCTCTTGACCCCGGCCGCTTTCTTCAGAATGGTCTTTTCGGGTCCTTCGCCACGCAGGGTGATGTGGCTGGCCAAGCGGAGGGAATTATGAAGCGTATAAGTTCCAGCCTTGATCAGGACGATTCCCCCGCCGGCGGCGGCCACGCGGTCAACGGCCTTCTGGAGGGCTGTGTTATCGGTACCGACCACATCAGCTCCCACAGGACCCACGCTCACTGTCATGAAATTCTCCTTTAGCCAAGCCAGACGGCCGCGTGCCAACCAAACGAGCAATAGCAATATGAGTAGCAGAGTTCGACGCAAAGGCAAAGGCGCACGCCTGAGTGTTTGCACGGTAACCTCCAGAATAGAGGGTAGCGGGGACCTCCGTTTTTGAGGTCCGCGGCTCTTACCCTCAGCCTACTGACGGCTGCCTACTGCACGTCGAGATGTTGCTGGCCACCGTGCAGTGCAGCCTTTTTCCCATTCCAGTAGAACGACCCCGAGAGTTTACCCGGAAGAGTCACATCCGCAATAAGCTCTTGCCCTTTCCGCTGATAAGAAACAATGATGTCCCCTGCCGGGTGAGGAAGCGTAGCCTTAAGCTGCGTGAGCGGACCCAAATGAGGTTGAATGGTGACCTCGCGGAAGCCCGGAGCTGAGGGTTCAATTCCCGCCACCGTGGCCAGCAAATCGAAGTTGGGATGAGCGCTCCAGGCGTGGCAATCTGAACGCGTGGGTTCAGGGTTTTCAGCCCAAGTGGTCAGGCCGAGCGCCAACATGTTGCGCCAGGGGCCGAGCTGCGCCACGTATTCATCTCCCAAGCCCACTTTCTTCATGGCCCGGAAGAGGTAGAAGCGGAAGTAGTAGGTAGCTTGGGTAAGGCTGGGATCAGACAGCACGTTTATCATGACAGCGCGTTGGTCGGCGGCGGGAACGGCGTCCTCGAGCACGGCCAGGATATTCGCATGCTGGCTGAACGTCGCGCGGGCGGGCGTGTCAGCTACCAGCTTTCGCGCCGGGTCCCAGCAGCTTCGATAGACAGCCGCAGCAATCTTTTCGGCGAGTTGCCGGTCGCGCGCCGCCTGCTCCCTGCTGCCATAAGATTCTTCCAGGTCCGCAGCGTAACGCAGCCCGGCGGCGAATTGCAGGCTGAGCATGGAGGACTGCCCATTGCTTTCCTGCGCAGGAACGCCATCGTCGAACTGGTGTGGCCAATCCACGAAATTCCACCATTCAAGGCGCCCCAGCAATCCCGAGGGCGAAAGGCCATGCTCGAACCATGCCAACACGTTTCGGACACCCGGCAGGTAACCGCGCAAGAAATCAACATCGCCGTGGTACCACCAGAGGTCGTGCATCATGCCGATCCAAAAGAGTGAGAACTCCGGGATGTATTGAGGCAAAAACGAAGGGTAGCGGCTCTGGGTCAACCCTTCCGGGGTGCGGGATTCATCCAGCGATTCGATGGCATTCTTCACCAGTCGGTCGTCGCCGGTCATGTAAAGTGAGATAAGCGCCTGGATGCGCGTGTCGCCTCCGTACTGGAGTTGTTCCCAGTACGGGCAATCCATGTAAGTCTCGTGCGCGCAGAGCCGCGCCGTGTGCCAGCCTACCTCCCAGATTCTTGCCAGTTCCGCATCGTCACTCTCAAAGCTGGCACGAATCTGGAAGGGGTAGGCGGTAAAGCGCGACCGCATATCTTCGATGACAAGCGGTTCTGCGCCGGTCTCGGCATCCAATTGCACGTAGCGAAAGGTGCGCCACCAAAGGGGGCGAAAAATGCGGTGCTGGCCTCCATCGGGCTGAAAACGGTCCTCGATGCCACGGATTTCCTTGCCCTCGATCTCGTTGCGATTGCCTTTCTCACGCCCCTTGTAGAGTGCCTCGGCATAAGTCAGCTTGACGTTGGCGCCTTGCCCCCCGCTGGTGACCAGCTCGGGGTAGCCTGTGGTCAGGTAACTTTGATCGAAGAGCAGCGAGGCGTGTGAATTCGCCGGCAGGGTAACGGGGTGATTGCCCTGAACGAATTCCAAAGGGAGCTCGAGGCCGCTCGCACGGGCCACGCGAGAGAATCTCTCGAGCTTGTCCTCCATCAACGGAATAGTTCGCGGGATCAGCATCCATCGTGATGGAGTATCCTTAATGCCGCGTGGCCCGCCTTCGGTAAGGGGCTCTGCCGCCACCCAGCCCGAATCGTCAAAATCCAGCGTTTCCCAGCCCCACGGATACTTCGCGCCATCCACATCCTCGCCTGGGCCGGTCACTAAATACCCGCCGATCTTCCACGCATCCAGGCGAATCATACGCACGGCCTGGCTCTTGAAACACTTCCAGGACTTGTCAGTGTTCACGATCTCTTCCGCACCGCTGTCGCCTTGAACGATCAGGCCGGTTTCGTTGCTCATCTGCGCCTGAGGAGCGAGTTCGGCGAAGTTCCACACGACGGCTGCCAGCGCGTTCCGGCCGGCGACAAGCCGCGGAGCAATATCTAGAGTCTCGTAGCGCCAATGGTCCAGATCGCCCCGCGCGGGGCCGGCCACCACGCGCTCGCCATTAACGAAGAGTTCATAACGGTTGTCGCCGCTCACGTGGATGACAAAGTGCTGCGGAACGGACTCAAGCGTGAACGTCTTGCGGAAATGAAATACCCCGAACTCCCTCTGTGGCCCCTCAGGATGAGTAATCCACCAGGCCTTCCAGAGATGGTTCAGCAAGTCTTCCCTCGTCGTCTGTGAAGTGGAGATCGAGCAAGGAATGAGAAAGAGTGTGGCAACTAACACAATGTTGCGGATCCTAGTTTGATAACGCATGTCCCATTCTCCTCCCCCGGCGTGGAGTGTGCTTTGGCGCACCGGAGTCGGCCTATAATACACCCAGCCACCGAGGTTAGCACTCACCGAATCCCTCTCACCGATTAACGTACGCCGAATCCCAACTTCCAAGTTTGCATGGTACGAATTGGGCGGCCATTCGTGACAACCCTGATGCGCAGCCAGCCGGGAGCCACGGAGGAGTAATTCGCCTAATTGTGAGTAAGCGTTCTGGGCTTTTCCACAAGCGGGAGCCATTTGGCCAATGGCGGTCTATCAGGGTTGAGCCTTCTCAGGAATGACGTCGAGCACGCGCTTGCGCACTTCCGCGGCCAAGCTAAGGGCGTCTTCTGCGGTGACGCGGTCCGGCCAAAACTCGAAATCGTAGCGTACCTCGACCGCATAGGAGCTCAGGTCCGCCAAGTCTAGCCCAGCCAATGGCCATGCCGGAAGCGCTTCGCCCAGATGCTGTAACTGCTCCAGGTTGTGGGTAGGGGGAAAAGGCTGTCCTCTGAATGTCAGCAGCCCCTTCAGATACTTTTCAACCGCCTGCTGAGCGTGAAAGCAAGCCGTGTCGTACGGACCATCGCTTTCTATCACGCGCCTGGCCGCGTTAAGATCGCTCTCAGCCTTGAGAAACCAGCCTCGCACCAGTGCGAGTTCACCGGGCATAAAGCGTTCTTCCCTCACTTAGGATAGTGGTGATGAAAGCATTTGGAACGTCCGACCAGGACTCAACCTCTTCCGGGGTCCACACCACCAAATCATTCGCTGGAAAGACCCCAACCAGCGCCCGCAGGTATCGCGCCGCACGTTTGTAACGGGGCAGGTCGGACTCTTCGATGACCAAGATGTCCAGATCACTGCTCGGATTGGCTTGTCCCCTGGCTCGTGATCCAAACAGTACAATTCTCAGCGGCGAACCGACCGCCAGAATGCGGCGGACCACCTCTTGAAGGGTCGCTTCAGTCACCGGAGGAAAATCCAAGACGCGGTGCATACTCAATTTCAGCCTCCGACTCCCAACAGAATATCACCATTTCGCTTCCTATCCTCCGCGCTTTTCGACGAGCGGATGTCCGCGCCGGGTCCAAGAGGTCAGTCGTTGGTGGCGACGGACGCCTTTTGGCCAAGGGCGGCGTTGCATTCAGACGACGTCCCTGTCAGCGCCACTTGCAATACGCCCGATTCCTAACGGCAGCTTATATGAGCACACTTCGAGCTGATTGTTAACCACGGTACACCGGGGGAGGATGACCGGGCACCGATTCGGGCTCGCGAACCTCCGCAAGTTGTGACATATTACGAGGAAAACTGGAGTAGCAGCTATGGGAATGGCAGGAATGATAGGGTCGATGCGCTCCCTCATGCACGACGCATCGGTAGTGAAACAGAAAGTGAAGCCAGGGACAGCGAAACGCATGCTGCGATTCGCCATTCCTTATACCGGCCTTCTGGCACTCTTTCTCGTGGTCGTTATCGTGGACGCGGGCATTGGCATCGTCAATCCCTTGCTCTATCGGGAAATTATTAATAACGGCTTCCTGAAGGGCAACGCTACACTAATTATCCGGTTTGCAGTCCTGGCGGGCGTTCTCGGCTTGGTCGACGGCGCGCTCGGCCTCGCGTCGTCCTATTTATCCGCCACCGTCGGCGCTCGCGTCGTGCTCGCCCTGCGCGCGAAACTATTCGAGCACATCCAGCAAATGCCACTCGCCTTCTTCACGCGCGTGCAGACGGGAGCCTTGGTGAGCCGCTTGAACACGGACGTCGGCGGCGCACAGAGCGCCTTCACCGACATCCTCTCGAACGTGGTCGGCAACACCGTGACACTGGTCTTGGTCCTGGGAGCGATGTTCGTGCTCTCCTGGCAGATGACTCTCGCGGCTCTCCTATTGGTTCCATTTTTCATTTTTCCGGCTCGCTTCTGGGGGCGAAAACTCCAACAAATCATGCGCGAGAACTTCAACCTGACGGCGGCGATGAGCAGCCTGATGACGGAACGATTTAATGTGGCGGGCGCCTATGTGGCCAAGCTCTTCGGCCGCCCCCGGGACGATCGCAGGGAATTCGAAGCAAAAGCTCAGCGCGTCTCCGATATCGGAGTAAAGACCACAATCTACGGCCGCCTCTTCGGCACGTCGCTCGTGCTCATGACGGTCATCGCGACCTCACTCGCCTACGGCTGGGGTGGCGTGCTCACCGTTCAACACCGCCTTGACCTCGGCACGGTCGTGGCCTTCCTCTCTTATCTCGGTCGCCTCTACATTACGATGACAGGGCTTTCCAATGTCCAAGTGACCCTGATGACGGCGCTCGTTTCCTTCGAGCGCGTCTTCGAGGTGCTCGACCTGCCGCCGATGATACAAGAGAGCCCTCAAGCCGTCCCCCTTCCCAGTGGTCCGGCTCGGATTTCTTTCGATCATGTCTCGTTTCGCTACCCGATGGCGTCGGAGGTCTCGCTGGCGTCGCTGGAAACCATTGCCGTGCTCGATAAAACGCCGGAGAAAACGGTGCTGTCCGACATCACCTTTGTCGTTGAACCGGGCCAGCTCGTAGCACTGGTGGGCCCTTCCGGCGGAGGCAAGACCACGATCACTCATCTGGTCGCCCGGCTCTATGACGTGCAGAGCGGCTCCGTCGCGATCAACGGCATCGACGTTCGCAACACGAAGCTCGATTCTCTGCATCAACGCGTCGGCACCGTCATGCAGGATGCCCACCTTTTTCATGACACCATTCGCGCCAATCTTCTCTATGCGAAGCCCGATGCCACGGAGGAAGAACTTAACGAAGCATTGCGCGCGGCGCAGATCCTACCGCTCATCGCCTCCCTGCCGAAGGGCCTCGACACGCTGGTCGGCGAGCGTGGGTATCGCTTCTCCGGAGGCGAGAAGCAACGTCTGGCCATTGCCCGCCTGCTTCTCAAGGCGCCCGAAATCGTCATTCTCGACGAGGCGACCGCGCACCTGGATTCCGAATCCGAAGCCGCCATCCAGCGGGCGTTCGAAGTTGCGCTCCGCGGGCGCACCTCCATCGTGATCGCGCACCGCCTCTCGACCATCCTCAAAGCTAATCAAATCCTCGTCCTGAATGAAGGGCGTATTGTGGAGCGTGGAACCCACGCGGAACTCTTAGAGCGGCGCGGCCTTTATGCGGACTTATATCAACGCCAGTTTGCATCTCCCGGATAACGCGCTTGGCGGATAGGCGAGGTCGAAAGGAACTCCGTGCCAACTGACTTCGCTACTGTGTGTCACTCCATGCGCACCGCGGCCATGGGGTCGATGCGCGAGGCACGCCGTGCCGGCAAGTATCCGGCGAACAAAGCCACCACCAGGAGGAGCAGCGAGACCGCGGCGAGGGTGGGCAAGTCATGCGGCGAAAGCCCAAAAAGCATGCTGGCAAGGAGGCGGCTGGCGGCCAAAGCGCAAGGTATTCCGATCCCTAGCCCCGCGAGAGCCAGCGCCAGAGCTTCTCGCAGGACCACCCAAAGCACGTTTCGCGGCGGAGCGCCCAGCGTCATGCGTATTCCGATTTCGCGGGTACGCCGGGTAACGGTGTAGGACAGCAGGCCGTACAAACCGATCGAAGCCAACGAAAGCGCCAATCCCGCGAAGAAGCTCGAGAGCAGGGCGATGACGCGCTCCTCTACGAGAGCCTGATCGACCTCTTGCGCAACCGTCTTCGTGCTCGAGGGATATTCGTGTCCGAGCGACTCGATCTCATGCCCTACTGCCCTAGCCAGCGCTTCGGGCGCTTCCCTGGTCCGCACAAAAAGATGGCCCTCTTGAGTCCATTGCGGATACTGAAAACAGGGAACGTAAACAACCGCCGCGGCTGCATTGTGGAGATCGAAGAGTCGCGAATTGCTTGCGATGCCCACAATTTCAAGATTCTGAAGTTCTGGCATAAAGCCGAAGCGAATACGCTGGCCGAGGGCATTGCCTGAGGGGAAAAGCCGCCCAGCAAGACTGCTGCTGAGGATGGCCACGTGAGGGTGATGCTCGTCGTCAGTGTCTTCAAAATTGCGGCCACGGAGCAAGCCCATTCCGAGTGTCGCAAAGAAGCGAGGCGAAACCATCGCTTCTTCGGCCATCACGCCGGCGTCCGGGCTGGAAGCGGCGGCCATGGTCGAAACGGTGTCACCCCACCCTCCCTGTCCAGGAAGGGAAGCATCCGAGAAAGCAGCCGAAAGGACGCCCGGTACACCCGAAATGCGCGCCACAAGCTGCCGGTGGTAGCCACTCATATCCAGGTTTTGGTAGCCGCCCGGCCTGGGACAAAGGTTCAACTCAAGCACGCTTTGCTGCATACCGGGATCGATGGAACACAACTTCCGGAAGCTCCGCACCAGGAGCCCAGCCCCCAGCAGCACCGTAAGCGAAAGGGCAACCTGGGTGATGATGAGCGCCTTGCCCAGCTTCCCCGTGGCGCCCGTCAGGCTGCGCGAAGCCTCCTGGAGTACTGAAGCCGGATCTTGGCGCGAGGCACGCCAAGCAGGGGCCAAGCCGAAAAGGACTCCAGTCAGGATGGCCACGGACGCGGTGAGAGAGAGCACACGCCAATCAGGGCTCAGATCGAGGACGACCGGCGTAACATATCCCTCTGTAAGGAGGCCGACGAGCGATCGGCTTCCCCAGTACGCGAAGGCAAGTCCCAAGAGCGCGCCAGAGGCAGAGAGGGCGAGGCTCTCGGTCAATACCTGCCGGGCCAGAGCCCAGCGGCTGGCTCCCAAGGCCACACGGACGCTCATTTCGTGGCTGCGCGTGGCCGCACGCGCCAGCATCAGGCTCGCCAGGTTCACGCAGGCGACCAGGAGGATTAATCCCACAATACCCATGAGCACATAGAGCGGTCGCGTGAAGTGGGACCGCAGCGAGGCGTTAATGCCTGTCGCCGCGGGCGACACATCCAAACCCATTGAGAAGAATAGCTGTCGGCGCAGTCCGGGAGTCTCGGTGGAAGCCGTGGCTCGCAGCACTTCCGGCCAGAACGATTGCAGTTGGGCTCGAGCCTGCGCGACGGTGACGCCTTCCTTCAGTCGGCCTGTAATAAATACCCAAAGCATGGCGCGGTTGTCGGTAGGCTTCATCGGAATCGTAACGTCGGGCGACTTGCCGATCGTCATACCTGTAAACCACTTGCGTGACACGCCGATTATGGTGAAGTGTTGTCCGTCGATCGCAATCCCTTTTCCGACAACGTTCGAAGCCCCACCGAAACGACGTTGCCAGAACTCGTAACTGAGCACGGCAACCGGCGAGGTCCCCGTCCCTGCGAAATTCACGTCTTCCGGCGCGAGCAACCGTCCCAGAAGAGGCGTCGCGCCCAACTCGGAATAGTAATTCCCGGTGACCGAGCGCACATCGGCTTGCGAGAGGACTCCGTTGATCTCGACGTTGGTCATCCCGCCAAAGCTCCAGCCAATTAAGCCTGAAAAAACCTTTTGCCCTCGTTCGATCTCGCGAAACATCGGAAACGAGAACATGATTTTGTCGCCCCGGCGGACCACCGAAAGCTCTACGAGCCGCTCAGGTTGCCGGACCGGAAGATCGCGGAGGAGCAGAGCATCGAGCAGGGAGAAGATGGCGGTGTTGGCGCCGATCCCCAGCGCTAGTGAGAGTACCGCCACGCACGTAAAGCCGGGGTTTTTGCCCAGCACGCGCATGGAATATCGCAGATTCCGCCAGAAACTCGCCATAGTGTTCGCTCTCGCAACTCAACCTTGCGAGGCCCGCTCCACATTATAGTGTTAGTGCGGGCGCGCCGCGACCGTTTTGGAGTGCGGCAGCGTGAAACCGCTTCTTCCCCGGGATGTTTTCGGAGCTCGAGCGAGCCGTTCACTCACATCAAACCCAGATGGTCCAAGAAGGGAGAAGTATGGTAGACTGCGCTCGCCCGTGAGGAAAGGAATGAGCTCGGCCGAAACCATCCCCTTTATTCTCAAGCTGGATAGCCCCGAGGCGTCGCTGGAGCTGGTGGGCGGCAAGGGTGCGTCGCTGGCGCGCATGGCGGCGGCCGGTCTGCCTGTGCCGTCTGGTTACCTTGTTACCACCCACGCCTACCGCTACTATGTGAGCAGCAACGGACTCGTCGACGCGATCCTGGCTGCCGCGGCGCAAGCCGATGCAGACGACCCAACGACACTCGAGCGCGCTGCGGCGCAAATCCAGTCCCTGCTCGCCGCGAGCAAGATACCCGAGGATGTCGCCGCGCTGATTGAGCGGTCTTACAGCGAACTAGGCCAGGACGATCCGCCCGTGGCGGTGCGCTCGTCCGCCACCGCGGAAGACTTGCCGGAGATGTCGTTCGCGGGGCAAATGGAAACCTATCTCAACGTGTGCGGGGCGGGGAATGTGCTGGCCGCCGTCAAGCGATGCTGGGGGTCGCTGTGGACGGCGCGGGCGCTCAGTTACCGCGCGCAGCATGGCGTCCGCCCCGAAGACGTCAGCATGGCCGTGGTGGTGCAGCAATTGATACCGGCCGATGTCGCAGGCATCCTTTTCAC
>Ga0187782_10001806_pt1 | contig 15722 bp, 9 predicted proteins | sample 0715_SJ02_MP15_2_FD_132454 | JGI IMG/M metagenome (GOLD analysis project Ga0187782, IMG submission 132454) | Tropical peat soil microbial communities from peatlands in Department of Meta, Colombia - 0715_SJ02_MP15_20_MG | ecosystem: Environmental > Terrestrial > Soil > Wetlands > Peat | place...
ATCGCCGAGCTCCGCAAAGCCGAATCTCTCGATCCCTCGCAGCCCGATGCGCCCTACACTCTCGGAGTCACCTTCTGGCAGCAGGGCGAGTTTGACGACGCGGTGCGTGAATTCCAGGCTGCCCTTCGCGTCAAACCCGAATACGCTGAAGCCTACTACGCTCTCGGCTCGGTGCTGAAGCAACAAGGCAAGCTTCCGGAGGCCGCTGCCGCGCTGCGCGAAACCATCCGCCTCCAGCCGGATTTTGCGGGCGCGCACACCACTCTTGCCGCCGTTCTCCGCCAATCGGGCGATGCGCAAGGTGCGGCCGCGGAGTCGCGCCTCGGCAGCCAACTTGCCAAGCGTCAGACCGATCTGCAAGCCGCGCTCTTCGCCACCAATTCCGGGCGCCGCTTGCGCCGCCTCGGCGACCTCGATGGTGCCATCTCGCAATTCCGCGCCGCCCTGGCGGCGACCCCGGATTACGCGCCCGCGCATTTTGAGCTGGGATTGGCGCTACAACAGCAGGGCAATAAGGAGGAGGCTCGCCGCGAATTCCAGCGCGCCAACGAACTCGATGCGCATTTCGCCCTGCCCGCCGACAAATAGGTTGAGCTTGTAGTGGCCGCCTTCCGCTTGCTCTGAGGTAACGAAGGGAGGTGGCGCTCTGCGAAGGTATGGCGGGAATTCGACGGCGTATTTCGTATCAACTGGCCGCTTTGTGCAGTGCGACCAGCTCCGAGCTAACCGGCACGCCCCGCACTACCTTGACGTGAATCACGCCCTCAAACGGTTTTAACTGCCCGGCGCTCGAAACTCCCAGCGCCTTTAAGAGTTCGCCCACCGAATTCTGTTGGCTCACGTACTCGACCGACGCCTGCGTTCCAATGGTCGTCGTCCCTGCGAGAATCAGCACAGAATACGAAGCCTCCAGCCCCGGAACCAATGCAATCAACGCATAATCCTCAGTCAGGACCTGATTCGAAGGGGTGGCTAGGTATTCCTTTGCCTCGCCATCTCGCGGGTGCACATTCACAATTTCCACGTTGCCTTCTCGTCCGCAACAATCCACACGCCGGAAAATGAATTCTCTGGTATTCGGTATCTCTAACAACGTTAGGTTCTCCGACGGGGAACCTATAAAAATCAAGTCATTGTTCTTGGCGTCATCCAGCGAAAAGAGGCTGCCGCGCTTCACACGAAGCTGCTTGCGCAATTGCCCGAACACGCCATCGAGCGCGTGAATCGCAAGCACTTCCCCGACCCCGGTGTAGTGATCGAGTATCGGCGCCTTGGCGTCGTGCTTGGCGTCGAAGTAGCGCATTCCCGTATCCGGACGGCCCACAAACGGTGCGTTGCTGAAAATCACCCAAGGCTGCTCGTGGTGCCCGAGGAACCCTTCCCAAAACGCGCGAATCGGTGGGGCGACGGCCACACTGCCCTCAGCAGCACGACTCTCAGTGCTGTGCTGCAGCAGGAGGCGGTCAATGCCAACAGCCAGCGACGCGGCAAGCAGCATCGCGAACGCCACCAGCACGATTACCCAACGCCGGGTCGAAGCGGCCGCCATAGGGCCACCCGACACCCCGGAACCCGGTACCACTTCTGGTGCGGCCAGCGCAGCCGCTTCCCTTTCGTGGAACTTCAGACCGTAGGTGCCTTTGGGAATTTCCACCACCACACGGTCCGCAGAGCCTTCCGAGGCATAGTACTCGGCGAGTTTCGCCCGCAAGCGCGCGGCTTGCACGCGGACCAGAGAATCCAGATGGGGATCAAAGTCCTCGTGCCGCCCGAAGACTTCCGTTGCGATTTGGTACTCCTTCGGGCTCGCGCCCGGATGGCTCGACGCTTGCTTGGCCAAGTATTGCAGGAGCTTGCGCAGCGAATCGGAACTATGCAGGGAGCGGCTGGCCAAAAGTCTTTCAATCTGGGCCTGATTTTCGGTCGTACCATTCATGGGAATATCGGCGACGGATTGTAACACACAGGTAACCTCTTTCGAAGCCCCTTGATAATTGGCGGCTTACCTCGCGTAACCGTTTCAGAACCCAAAGATACTATCCCCCGCTCCCAAAAAATTGCTACAAGCCATCGCAATATTGGAGTGCAGTGCTCCAGTTCCGAGTTTTTGTCTTTATGTGGGCCTCGCCGAGGGGCCGCTTGGAATGTCCATTTGACGGGTGCTGTGGCGCACTGCGTAGAGCCGAGGAGTTGGGGGGCTTAGGTCCGTATCGTGGTCGGTTCGGCGAGTTGTCTTCCGGTCCATTTTGATTCTCAGGGTGCGCAGCTTTGTGCTGTGGGGTGTCCTTGTTGGACTGGCTTTGCAACCGATTAGACCGGCAGTCCTAAGCCTGCATGCCAAATTTCGGTTTGGCGGCGCTTGGTAACCAACCAGCGCCGTGATTGGGAGGGGAAATGAAAAGGCAAGTCACGTTGGTGGGCATCCTCGTTGTCTGCTTGCTGTGCGCATTGTCCGCAAGTCCGGCCAAAGGTCAGGCCGTTTATGGCAGCATCTTGGGTACCGTCACCGATCCTCAGGGTGCCGCCGTGCCCGGCGCCAAAATTACCGTCACCTCGGCCACCAAGAACACTTCCGAGGAAACCACCACTAATGAGAGCGGAAACTACACCGTGACTCACCTGATCCCCGACGTTTACAACGTGAGGATCGAGGCCAAGGGCTTCAAGGCTCAGGACATTAAGAACGTAACCGTCTCCGCGGATATCGGTTCGCACGTGGACTCCGCTCTCGAGGTCGGCGCTGTAACCCAGACCGTCGAAGTAACAGGCAGCGAAGTGCCGCAGCTCGTCACGGACCGCGCTGACGTCGACATCCAATTCAACCAGCAGTACGTCGTGGACCTGCCAGTGTTGGATCGTAACTTCACGAATTTCGAGCTGCTCTCCCCTGGAACACAGAAGCTCGTAGGTTGGAGCCACGCAGCGACGGAAAACCCCCAGGGCGGCGGCCAAATCTTTGTCAATGGCCAGCACTTCTCAGGCACCAATTTCGAGCTCGACGGCACCGACAACCAAGACGCGATTCTCGGCATCATCGTCGTGAACCCCAACCTGGACGCCATAGCAGAAACTAAGATCGCGCTTCAGGATTACGACGCAGAATCGGGCAAAGCCGTCGCCGGCACGGTCGGAGTGCAGATCAAGTCCGGGTCCAATGATATCCACGGCAGCGGTTTCTATTACTACCGCAACAGCGCTCAGCAAGCCCGCGATCCTTTCACCAATGCTCCTGGCGTGCCGCTCGCTCCTGCAACCTGGAAGCAATATGGTGGCTCGGTCGGCGGACCGATCATTAAGGACAAGCTGTTTTTCTTCGGTGATTATCAGGGCACTAAACAGATTCAGGGCATAACAAACCTGTACACCATCCCGACCGCGGAGGTGATAAGTACGTGCAATCCGGCGACGAATGCCAGCAGCGCCACTCCCGGCTACTGCGACTTGAGCCAGTATCTCTACGGGCCTGTCGTAAATGGTGTTCAGGCGGGCCAGATCTACGACCCCAATACGGGAAACTTGGCGGATGGTTCAGGCCGTACAGCGTTCGCGAACAATATGATTCCGATCGGCGACATTCCTGCGGGGATTGGCAAGCTCCTCGCCGAGTTCCCCACCCCGACAGTCCCGTATGCGGCTGGTGTAAGTCCGACTGGGCTAGCCAACAACTTTGTATCTACGGGTAATGGTCCCTATAACCAGTATTCGTTTGACACGCGAATCGACTACAACGCGCCCCGTAACTACCAGGTTTTCGGACGCTTCAGCCTCGACTACTTCAGCTTGTCCGGACTCGGTGGCTTGGGTGCACTCGGTGGCGCGGGATTTGGGCCGGGTGGTTTGGATGGCTCTTCCATCAACCACGACTATAGCGTGGCCGGTGGTTTCACGAAAGCGATCGGCACGCATTGGCTTACGGATTTCCGCATTGGATGGTTTCAGTACAACCCGATGACGCATTACTCCGACGCGAGTCAGTCGCCCATGGATGCGTTCGGGTTTCCGTGTTTGAATAGCACCAGCACCCTTCCAAACACAAATTGCGCTTCAGGGATCGCTGGCCAACCTGTGACCGGCGGTCTGTCGGGTTTTCAGTTTTCTTCAGGAATTGACGACCCTAGCAATTTTGGAGACGGCTTGAACATCGGCCGCTGCAACTGCCCATTAACGGAAAGAGAGCGCCAAATCCAGTTCGTCAATAACTGGACGCGTATCATGGGCAATCACACCTTCAAATTCGGCGTGGACATTCGCTACGCCACGAACCTCCGCATTCCCAGCGATTCCAGCCGCACCGGTATTCTGAACTTCGACGCCGGCGATACTTCCAACGCTGGAGCCAACGGCTTGTCTTTAGCCACTTTTCTTCTGGGCGACGTGACCTCCTTTCAGCGGTTCGTAAGCCCCATCAGCGTGCAAGCCATCGGGCATCAGTGGCGCCAATTCCTCTATGGCCAAGACAGTTGGCGCGTCACCCCGAAGTTCACCATGACCTTAGGCCTACGCTGGGAAATTTACAATCCAGAGGCCGTCACTGCCAAAGGCAACGCCGGTTTTGGGGACTTGAATAATGGCGAGCTTCTCGTGGCTGGCTACGGCGGGGTTTCGAATAACGGCGGCGTCGCGAATACCTTCAAAGCTTTTGCTCCCCGCCTCAGCTTCGCCTATCAACTCAATACCAAGACCGTTCTGCGCGTCGGTTACGGCCGCAGCTTTGACATCGGCGTGTTCGGTTCCAACTTCGGACACGCCGTCACGCAAAACTTGCCGATCCTCGCATCGCAGAGCCTATCAGATTCAAACATTAATCCGCTGTATACGGATAATCGTAGTCCCGTTTTCAACCTCCAAAACCTCGCAAACGGCGCTACTACGATTGGCCCACCCGCGTATAGCTTCGCGAACCTGATAGCCGATCTTGACACGAACGGTTTTCTGCCAATACAGGGCCCCGATGGAACCGCCTCTACCTATATTCGCCCAAGAGTTCAGCGACTTCCCACCATTGACGAGTGGAATGCTACGCTGCAGCGTCAACTCACGCCGAGCGTCAACTTGACGGTCAGTTATATCGGCAACAAAGGCACGCATATGTTTGCTGGCAATGGTCCCTCCTACAGTTACAACGATGTTGCCATCGGCACCGGTACCGCTCCTGTAACTTGCGGGACCTCAGGCTGCAGCATCCAGTGGGATCCAAGCATCCCACCCAACGAGCGGCGCATCCTCTATCTGAATGGCGTTTACGCCTTCACCTACTCAAACATACCTACCTACGCGCCGTGTTGCGCATACAGCTTAGGCAATTATTTTGGCACCGACGCCAGCAACGAATACGAGGCTCTGCAGATAAAGGCAGAAAAACGCTTCAGCTATGGACTGCAGTTCCTGGCACACTACACGTTCTCTCATGCCTACGCGTACGACTCTAACTACTATGACGTGGATTCAAAGTACGCCTATGGCCCGAACCCCAACAATCGGACCCACGAGTTTGTGGCTAGCACCATTTACCAACTCCCCTTTGGCAGGGGCAAACAATTTATGAGCAATGCCGGCCGGGCGATGGACCTTATAATCGGTGGCTGGCAAGTCAGCAACACTTTAACCTGGGGCGGCGGTCTGCCCTGGACGCCAAGCATTGCCGAATGCGGCTTCATCGAGGATGCCGGACCGTGCCGTCCGAACATGGTTCCCGGCGAGAGGCTTAAGACCGGTGTCACGCGAACTTCCGCAGGCACGTTTTGGTTCACGCCGATTGCTCCGCTCGCGTATCCAACCGATACCGTCACCGCAGCTAACGCCGGCCTGGATACGTGCACGCTGGCACGGCCGGTATCCGGACCATTCTCGCTGCCCGCTTGCGGCCAAATCGGCAATGTGGGATTCGATTCTTACCGGGGCCCACACGTCTTCTTCGACGACATGGCATTGTCCAAGAGCTTTACAATCACGGAGCGCGTCAAGGCGCAGTTCCGCTTCGATGCCTACAACGTCTTTAACCACCCCGTGCTGGGCTTCAACGCGAATCAAGGTAATACTTGCGTTGAGACCAGTTGCGGCTCGACCGCCGGTCAGATCACCGACATTGAAAACGACAATTCCCCGGGTTCGCCGACAGGGATGCGGCAACTTCAGTTCGGGGTCCGCGTGACTTTTTAATCCCCAAACAACTAACACCCCAAAAGGAAAGGGGAGCCCACAAGGCTCCCCTTCTTTTTTGGAGTGCGGCGGCTAGCCGCCGCTTTCACGGTCGAAAAGCATCTGGAAATTCCACCAGAGAGCAACATTCTCGCGCGAGCAGCCTTTCTCTCCGAATCTCTGGACCTCTCCTCTCTCTTCCGCTAACCTCTTTCTCCAACTGACATGGCACTCACGCAAACCGACCCCTCTCTCTACAATCCCGATCTCGCTCCCATCCCCATCGGGAAGCGCTCCTGGACTACCTACAACTACGCCTCCCTCTGGGTGGCCATGAGCGTCTGCATTCCCACCTACATGCTCGCATCCGGCCTGATCGCTGTCGGCATGAACTGGGTGCAGGCTATTTTCACTATCCTTCTTGGCAACCTCATCGTTTTGATTCCCATGCTCCTCAACGCGCACGCCGGCACCAAATACGGCATCCCATTCCCTGTGTTCGTTCGCGCCTCCTTCGGCGTGCGCGGCGCCAATGTTCCCGCCGTTCTTCGCGCCCTCGTCGCCTGCGGCTGGTTTGGTATTCAGAGCTGGATTGGCGGTCAGGCTATTTATTCCATGCTGCGCATCCTCTGGCCCGGTGCCGCGAGTATTCATGGCGCCGCGGGGCTTTGCTTCTTTTTCTTCTGGTGCATCAACATGTTCGTCATCTGGCGCGGCATTGAGACCATCAAATTCCTCGAAGGCATCGGCGCGCCCTTCATGCTCCTCGTCGGCCTGCTGCTTCTGTTTTGGGTCACGCGTAAGGCCGGCGGCATGGGCCCAGTTCTTCACTCCCCCAGCAAATTCCACTCCGCCAGCGAATTTCTTCGCGTTTTTGTACCTTCCCTCACCGGCATGGTTGGTTTTTGGGCTACGGTCGCTCTCAACATTCCCGATTTCACTCGCTACGCTAAATCCCAGCGCGCACAAATGCTCGGCCAGGCCCTCGGCCTACCCACCGCCATGACCCTCTACTCCTTCATAGGCGTCGCGGTCACTTCCGCTTCCGTCGTTCTCTTCGGCGAAGCCATCTGGGACCCTGTCGCCCTTCTCGGCCGCTTCAACCAACCGCTCATCGCCATCATCGCGCTCGTCGCCCTGCTGCTCGCTACGCTCAACACCAACGTCGCCGCCAACGTCGTCTCGCCCTCCAACGATTTCTCGAACCTCCGCCCCAGCCTCATCTCCTTCCGCACCGGCGGCCTGATCACCGGCTTTCTCGGCATCGCCATGATGCCTTGGAAGCTTATGGCCACCTACAGCTCCTACATCTTTGGCTGGCTCGTAGGCTATTCCGCTCTTCTTGGTCCCATTGCCGGCATCATGATCTGCGACTATTTCATCATTCGCCGTGGCCAGCTCGCCCTCAACGACCTCTATCGTCGCCACGGCGCTTACGAATACTTCCATGGCTTCAATCCCAAAGCCCTCATCGCCCTCGCTACAGGAGTCTTCGTCGCCTTAATGGGTCTCCTCTTCCCCTCCGTAAGCTGGCTCTACAACTACGCCTGGTTCGTCGGCTTCCTCGTCTCCGCCATCCTGTACCTCCTCCTCATGTCCAACGCCGAACCCGCCCCCGCACCAGCGTCCGCCTCCGAAAACTAACCGCTGCTCACCCGTGGCACAGGCATTCCTGCCTGTGCTCTTTTCGATGCCACAAAACGTCGTCATCCTGAGCGCGCCTTTTGCGCGAAGGATCTCAACTCACGCGCACCAAAAACGGAATGTTGCGCGAATCGTGGCACAGACACTCTTGTCTGTGCCTTGCAAAGCCGAACCCTCCACCGTTGTCATCCCGACCCTCAGGCTGCGCTCTTGCGCAGCCTGAGGCGGAGGGATCTGCTTTTCTCTTCTCCTCTTTCTTCCTGATATCCGATATCTGATATCCATCCCCAACCTCCGCCCGCATCCTCCGAAACCTCAAACTTAAAACTGAAAACTTATAACTTTTCTGCTATGAATAGGGTTTCCCTGGAGGCCCTTTTGACCGACCCGGCATCCTCCGCCGCTCCCGGCGGCCTTCGCGAGCTGCTTCCTCCCCTCACGCAGCACGAAGCCCTCACCGAATCCGCGCGCTGCCTGATGTGCTATGACGCGCCCTGCACCCACGCCTGCCCCACGCACATTGACATCCCCCGCTTCATCAAGAAAATCTCCACCGGCAATCTGCTCGGTTCCGCGCGCACCATCCTCACTGCTAATCTTCTCGGCGCCACCTGCGCCCGCGTCTGTCCCGTTCAGGAATTATGTGAAGGCGCCTGCGTCCTCGGCTCCGAACACAAACCCATCGCCATCGGCCGCCTCCAGCGCTACGCCATGGACCACATCTACGGTAAGCGCATCGCCATCTTCCAACCTGCAAAGCCCACAGGCAAAAAAGTAGCTGTAGTTGGCGCAGGTCCTGCCGGCCTCACCTGTGCCGGCGAACTCGCCAAGCTCGGCCATACCGTCACCCTCTACGAAAAGCGCGATCTCGGCGGCGGTCTTTCCACCTACGGCATCATCGTGCTGCGCGAACCCGTGGAAGTCGCTCTCGCCGAAGTCCAAATGGTCCAGCGTCTCGGAGTGCGTCTCGAAACCGGCAAGGAAGTCGGTGTCAACATCGATGCCGCCGATCTGCAGAAGGACTTTGATGCAGTGTTTGTCAGTGTGGGCCTCGGCAACACTCCCCAACTCGGCATTCCTGGCGAGGAGTACATCCTCGACGGCCTGCAATACATCGAAGGCAGCAAGCACCAGCCCTCGCAACTCCGCGTCGGCCGCAACGTGATTGTCATCGGCGCCGGCAACACTGCCATCGACTGCGCCACCATCGCCCGCCGTCTCGGCGCCGAGCGCGTCACCATGGTCTACCGCCGCACCGAGAATGAAATGACCGCTTACCCCCACGAATACGACTTCGTCAAACACGAAGGTGTCACCTTCTGGTTCCTCGCCCAACCCATCAAAGTCCATCACGAAAACGGTCTCGTCCACGCCCTCGAATGCGTGCGCATTTCTCTCGCCGAACCCGATGCCTCCGGGCGGCCTTCTCCCAAACCCATCCCGGGTTCCACCATGCTTCTCCCGGCCGATCAGATCGTCAAAGCCATCGGCCAGCACAAGCCCACGCTGGCCTCGCTCCTCAATCTCCAAACCGAAAGCGGCTTCATTCAGGTGGATGAGGAATTTGAAACCAGTTGCCCCGGTATCTTTGCGGGCGGCGATTGCATTCGCGCGCGTGGCTCTGCTTCCACGGTCATGGCTGTGGAAGATGGCAAGCTGGCCGCGCGTTCCATCCATCAAAGGTTGGTGCAAAATGGCTGATCTCAGCATCAATTTCGCGGGAATCCGCTCGCCGAATCCCTTCTGGCTGGCCTCCGCGCCGCCCGCGAATTCCGGCGCGCAGGTCCATCGCGCCTTCGAAGCTGGCTGGGGCGGCGCGGTTTGGAAAACCATTGGCGCGCCTGTGCTGAACGTCTCCAACCGTTACGGCGCCTGGCATCACGGCAGCCAGAAAATGCTGGCCATCAACAACGTCGAGCTCATCTCCGACCGCCCGCTGGAAATCAACCTCCGCGAAATCGCCGAAGTCAAGCGCGCTTGGCCTGACCGCGCCGTCCTCGTCTCCGCGATGGTCGAATCCAAGCCCGAAACCTGGCACGACATCATCCACCGCATCCAGGACACCGGCGCCGACGGCATCGAACTCAACTACGGCTGCCCTCACGGCATGAGCGAACGCGGCATGGGGAGCGCCGTTGGCCAGGTCCCCGAATACTGCGAGCAAATCACCCGTTGGGTGATGGAAGTCGCCAAGATTCCCGTCATCGTCAAACTGACGCCCAACATCTCGGACATCGTCATGCCCGCGCGCGCCGCGGTTGCTGCCGGTGCCAACGCCATATCCTTGATTAATACGCTCAACTCCATCATCGGCGTCGACCTCGACACCCTCGAAATCTCGCCGAATATCGGCGGGCGCGGCGGTCACGGCGGCTACGCCGGTCCCGCAGTAAAACCCATCGCCCTGAACATGCTCGCCGCTCTCGGCCGCGACTCCGTCGTTCACGGTTCCGGTCTGCCCATCTCCGGCATGGGCGGCATCACCACCTGGCGCGACGCCGCCGAGTTTCTCCTCCTCGGCGCCAGCAGCCTGCAAGTCTGCACCGCCGTGATGCACTACGGCTTCCGCATTATCGAAGATCTTTGCGACGGCCTCTCCAATTGGATGGACGAAAAAGGTTTTCCATCGATCGGTGACGTTGTTTCAAAAAGCCTATATCGCGTCTCCGACTTCAAGGACTTCGATCTCTCCTTCAAAGCCGTGGCCCGCATCGACCAGGAAAAGTGCATCCGCTGCGACCTCTGCTACGTCGCCTGCAATGACACTGCCCATCAATGCATCGACCTCATCGACGCCCAAGGCAACGTTGTCCAGCCGCGCTCCTACAGCGAACGCGACAATGGCAAAGCCGAAGCGATCAGCACCCGCCCCAAAGTCGTAGTCCGCGAGGACGATTGTGTAGGCTGCCGCCTCTGCTACAACGTTTGCCCGGTAGACAACTGCATCCAAATGGTCGAACTCCCCCCCGACCAACCCTCCGTCACCTGGGACGAAATCTCCCGCACCCAACGCCCGGTTACCGAGTCTTGGTCCGAAATGGAGCACTACCGCCAAAAACACAACATCCACATCCACTGATTTGGAGTGCGGGAGTCCTGCTCCCGCTTTTCTCCTAACGATCCTCACGCCGATCGCTCAGCGGCAGCCCTGCTGCCGCCACCACGGTCGAAGGTGCACGCGCAATCTCTCCGTTACCTCTGTTCTCCTCCGCTAACTCTGCGTTGAAATCCCCTGCCGCCCACGCCTCAATCACAACGACGTTCACCCAGCCTTTACTCTTCCACTTTCCCACTCTTATACTTCTCTACTCTGGAGCTCCCCATGTCCTTACTCATCCGCAACGGCGAAATCATCACCGTCGGCTCCCGCGTCCACGCCGACATCTATGCCGAAAACGAAACCATCACCCGCATCGGCCAAAATCTCGACGCCCCTCCGGGCGCCGAAATCATCGACGCCACCAACAAACTCGTCTTCCCCGGCTTCATCGATCCCCACGTGCACATCTACCTCCCCTTCATGTCCACCTTCGCCAAAGACACGCACGAAACCGCCAGCATCGCCGCGCTCATCGGCGGGACCACCACCTACATCGAAATGTGCTGCCCCAATCGCAACGACGACGCCCTCGCCGGCTACCATCTCTGGAAATCCAAAGCCGCCGGCCACTCCGCCTGCGACTACGCCTTCCACATGTCCGTAACCAAATTCGTCACCGAAACCGAATCGCAACTCCGCGAAATCGTCGCCGACGGCACCTCCTCCTTCAAAATCTTTCTCGCCTACAAAAATTTCTTCGGCGTAGACGACGCCGAAATGTTCCAGACCCTCACCCTCGCCAAGAAACTCGGCGTCATCGTCACCGCCCACTGCGAGAACGCCGAACTCGTCGCGCGCCTCCAGCAGCAACTTCTTGCCGAAGGCAGAACCGGCCCCGAATGGCACGAACCCAGCCGCCCCGAATCCGTCGAAGCCGAAGGCACCAACCGCTTCGCCACCTTCCTCGAAAACACTGGCGCCACCGGCTACGTCGTCCACCTCTCCTGCCAAAAAGCCCTTAACGCCGCACTCGCCGCCAAGCAACGAGGCGTTCGCCTCAGCGTCGAAGCCGTCCTCCCGCATCTCCTCCTCGACAAAACCTACGCTGAGCGTCGCGGCGTCGAAGGCATGAAGTACGTCATGTCCCCGCCGCTTCGCGAAAAACACAATCAGGATATCCTCTGGAACGGCCTGAAACTCGGCCTCGTGGACACCGTCGGCACCGACCACTGCCCCTTCGACCTCGAACAAAAACTCCTCGGCAAAGATGCCTTCACCAACATTCCCAACGGCATCCCCGGCATCGAAGACCGCGTCAATCTTCTCTACACCAACGGCGTCGCCCGCTGCCGCATCGACCTCGACCTCTTCGTTGACTGCGCCAGCACCCGCGCCGCAAAACTCTTCGGCCTCTTCCCCCGCAAAGGCACCATAGCCGTAGGCAGCGACGCCGACCTGGTCGTCTTCGATCCCAACTACCGAGGCAGCGTCTCCGTAAAATCCCAACACACCAACAACAATTACAACGCCTTCGAAGGCTTTCCCATAGAAGGCCGGCCGTCAGTTGTCACTGTGCGCGGCAAAGTCCAGGTCCGCGACGCCCAATTCATCGGCGACCGCTCCCGCGGCCAATTCCTAAAACGCCAGCCTTGCCTTGTAGCATAGGCTTCAGCCTGTGCCCGAGCGGGTGCCCCACATGCCGGTGTTGCATGTGGGGTTCTGCGTAGGGACGCAGCCCTGCTGCCCCCTATGTCCGCACGATCCCGCGGCAAAGGCACTCCCGCTGTGCTCTCCTTGGTAGCGTCGGCTTCCAGCCGGCTCTCACTCTTCCACTCTTCTACTTTTATACTCTTCTACTCTCTTCTCTTTCTCCCTGATATCTGATATCCGATATCTGGTATCCACCCTCAAATCGCGAGCAAACCCATGCCTCTAGATCCCCAACGCACCGTCTCCGAACTCAAAGAACTCCGCGCCCTAACCTCCAACGAGCACGGCGCCCAACGCGTCGCCTGGACCGACACCTGGCTCCAAGCCCGCGAATGGTTCGCCAAAAAACTGGAAAACCTCCCCGTCGAGCACCACTACGACGCCGCAGGCAACAACTGGGTCACCCTCCCCGGCGCCTCCGAAAAATCCCTCCTTCTCGGCGGCCATCTCGACTCCGTTCCCAACGGCGGCTGGCTCGACGGCGCGCTCAACGTCGTCGCCGCCCTCGAAGTCCTCCGCCGCTTTAACGACGAATTCCACGGCCGTCCGCCTGTCACCATCCGCGTCGTTGACTGGGCCGACGAAGAAGGCGCGCGCTTTGGCCGCAGCCTCCTCGGCTCCTCCGCCTTCGCCGGCACGCATTCCATCGCCGCCGACCGCATCCGCACCGACCGCGACGCCATCAAGCTCGAAGACGCCCTGCGCCGCTGCGGCGTCGAAATCGATCGTTTCCCCGAAGCTGCCCGCGAACAAAAAAACGCCGCTGCTTACCTCGAACTCCACATCGAGCAAGGCCCCGTCCTCGAACACCTCGGTCTTCCTCTCGGCGTGGTCCTTGGCACCAAAGGTGTCGAGCGCCACCAAATCACCTTCCACGGCCAGGAAGCCCACTCCGGCTCCACGCCCATGAACGCCCGCCGCGACGCGTTGGCGGCCGCCGCAAAACTCGCCCTCGAGATTCGCAACATCGCCAAAAAACATCCCGACGCCGTCTGCACCATGGGCGGCGTCAAAACTTTTCCCGGCATCGTCACCGCCGTTGTCGGCCGCTGCGAAGCCACCCTCGATCAGCGCGACCTCGACCCCCAAGTTCTCGCCCAGATGTTCCGCGAAGCCCAGGAAGCCAGCCGCCGCTTCGCCGAAGAAGAAAAATGCACCGTGGAGTGGTCGCGCATCTGGAACATCGAACCCATCGCTTTCCATCCCGCGCTCATCGGCCTCTGCGAACAATCCATCCGCGAAGTCACGGGCGGCAAGTCCCACAAAATGCCTTCCGGCCCGTTACACGACGCAGCCGAAGTCTCCCGCGCCGGCATCCCTACCGTCATGCTCTTCGTGCAATCCCTCCGCGGCATCAGCCACAACAAAATCGAAGACACCCGCGAAGACCATCTCGCCCTCGCCGTCACTGCCCTCGACCGCCTCGCCTCCAAAACCGTCTCCTGGCTTCTCCGCAACTAGCCACACTTTTGGAAACGTGCGATGAAAATCAAGGCAAGAGTCGTTGGACGGACAAAGATAGACCCCAATCAGTTCATTACTCTCGATCACGTCCAAGTAAGTGACCAGGATTATTCCAACCGCAACCTGGCGATGTTTACGGCCATTGGATCTCGTCTCAAGCAGTGCCACTTCACTGAGGCGAGAATTGCGCACGCTTCCTTCGGCGCGGGCCGTGAGATGTCAGAGTATGTGGACTGCAGTTTCGATCGGATTCATGTCGATTACGCGGGTGGTCACGCAAGATTCGTTAGATGTTCTTTTCGCGATGTCTATATTCAAAAGTGGCTTGCTCAAAGCACCGAACTAATCGACTGCGCTTTTAGCGGCCGAATTGACTGGGCTGTCTTCTGCAGCAGGATTCCAATTGAACGGATGCGCAAAGATCTACGCCGCGAAAGGAATGAATTCCGTGGCAATGACTTTTCCAATGTTAGGCTTGTCGAGCCAGATTTTCGGGACGGAATTGATCTGACGGAGCAACGGCTACCCACTGGCCCGGAATACCTCTATGTGCCCGACGCACTCTCTGCGGTCAAACGTCTGCGATCTGCCTTGGAAGACTGGGATTCCAGCGCCGAAACACGACGGCACGCCTTTATTTGGCTTCACATCTTCGAGGAGATCGTAAAGCGGGGTCAGAAGCAATTGTTTTTGCGCCCGCAGTCAAATTACCGGCTCTCCGAAGAGGCACCCGAACGCGAAGCACTTGATAAAGTGTTTGAACTGTTGAGAGGTGAAGCTGGCGGGGGCTAGCCGGGTGCAAGGTGCAGCTTTTCGAGTCGCCACAGACTAAAAAGTCTCCCGTCTTCCTCCTCTGTGCTCTCTGCGCCCCCTCTGTGTCCTCTGTGGTGAAATCCACCGCCGCCCACGCCCCGATCCCAACGACGTGCACCAAACTCCGCGTCGACCGTCTTTTCCTCCAGAAGTGATATAAAAGGATTCAACATGCCTGGCCTCTCCGATCTCCCGCTGCAAGCTCGTGCTATCTGGGCACGCATGACGTCCCACCTCAAGAAGAACTGGACCCTCGGCGATTACCCGGTGGTTTTTCGCTTTCATCCAACCTCCGGCTCTCCACGTTCCGCCAGTGTCAAGCCGCAGCCGTGGTCCGCGTCCGTCGTCAACTGGCCTGCAATGGTGGCCTTTGGCGGCTCAAGATTAGACGCTCTTAACGCCCTCGAAAAGAACTTCGATGCCTTCAAGCTCAAGGAAGCATTGCCTCGCCCCGGATCGAAAGTTCCCGTGCGCTCCGCTTCCACCAGCCGAGTGGATCTCCACCCCGACCTGGCCAAAAGCTTCGCCAAAAAGATTCTCGAGATTGATTGGGCCTCGATCTCCGATGAATCCACCCTGTGGGACTTCCACTCCTCGCAATCGCACTCCGCCATCTTCGAGAAGATCCGCTCAGTCTATGGCGTCGATGTTTCGGACATCTCCAGCGGCAATCTCGCCGATATTTTCGACCGGATCGCCTCCGACTCCCGTCCAACCTCATAGCCGCCTGGCGTGCCCCCGTTTGCAGCACCGTTTGGTTCTCAAAGGGATGCGGTTCTTCTCTCTGGATCGTCTTCCCTCTGCGCTCTCTGTGACCCCTCTGTGTCCTCTGTGTTGAAATCCCCAGCCGCCCGCACCGCGATCCCAACGACGTCCCCGAATCCACCCTCTAGGTCTGAAGGCTGTCAGCTAA
>Ga0187782_10001807_pt1 | contig 15718 bp, 9 predicted proteins | sample 0715_SJ02_MP15_2_FD_132454 | JGI IMG/M metagenome (GOLD analysis project Ga0187782, IMG submission 132454) | Tropical peat soil microbial communities from peatlands in Department of Meta, Colombia - 0715_SJ02_MP15_20_MG | ecosystem: Environmental > Terrestrial > Soil > Wetlands > Peat | place...
CAGGCCAGCTACCGGCTGCGCGGCTTCCTGACCGCCTCGTCCGCCGAGGGCGCGACCCGGCTCGCCTATGTGCTCGACGTTTACGACAGCAAAGGGCGGCGCGTGCAGCGGCTGACGAGCGAGGCGGAACTTCCCGCCGCCGCCGACTCTTGGCAGGCGGTGGACGAGAAATCCTCTCGGGCTTTCGCGGAGCGGGGGGCCGACGCGCTTGCGGCGTTCCTTTCGACGACGCCCGAAGCCATCGCCGCCGCTGGCGGGGAAGCCGGCGTCTCGGTGGTCGCGGCCGAGCGGGCGCAGGGCGTCAAGCCCGCGGGCGCCGTCGCGGCCAATCGGCAGTAGGCCAAGCAGTACTTCCGGGAAGCAGACGCTGGACTTCGGGGGTTACGCGACGCGGATTGCAGAACCAGCAAACGAAAACTCAGGCGCAATTCTGCGCTTCGTATCATCTCCGAAAGACGGGGCGCCGGCATCGGGGCTGGCGATCGCCGTCTGCCCGCCGAGCCCATTGTTCGCGCAATTCGCCGCGAGATCGCGAGGGTCCAATCTCAGCTTCTATTTAAGCGATTCGTATAACGTCCGGCAGCCAAATGACTAGGCCCACAGCAATAGACTTATGTCCCAAGAACACTGGTTATCGCTATCTCGATATCGCTTGAGCAAATTTCGTACAGATATAGATACGCCATTATTATTACCTCCATCTCGTCGAGGCTGAAAAAATACCAATAGGATTCTGAGAATCCATATACGATTTGGTGATAATGTATTTCCATGAGCTTGCCTTGCGACAATCTATCAATATTTCCTCCTGCGGTGTCCGCCAATAAAATAAGTCGGATTTGCAGTTCGCCCTTCAGGGGAAGATATATAAGCTCTTTCCAGCTTTCGACGTAAAAAGCCAGGCTCCAACCCGGAGCGACGGGCTTTATATAGATCGGATAATGGGCCTTGGATCTTTTTTCATCGAAATGAAAGCCTAAATCTGCAGAATATTTCTCAAAGCAGTAATTATAGAAAGCTATCCTTCCTTCATGGCTGAAATGAAACAGCTTAGAGTCTCCTGAGCGCTTTTGTTCGGCCTCGTCCTCGATGAAATTTCTCTTAGCTTCCTGAATCCTCAAAAATCCCTCCGTCGGTTGACACCTTTCTTTCCACTCGGCAAGAAGCTTGCGCTCCTGGCACGGGTCTCCCGACCACTTCCAATAGTCGTTTGGATATTTCGCTATTAATTCGTGTTCAGACGAAACCCCCTTTCGCAACCATAGTGCTCGCCGAAGCTCGTTAAGAAGGGCGGACTCGTAGCGATACTTTGATTCTCCAACATTTGGTATAAACGGTGACGGGCTTGCGATGTTGGTCTTGGCCCCTTCAATTACTATTCTTCGATGAAGCGCGATCTCCTCAGGATTGCCAAACGATTCGATGTAATCCGTGTAGGCGGTGAAAGCGCGAAATCCATGCGCGCAAAGTGCGTCATATTTTTCATAAGATTTATCAACCAAGGGGACCAATTTCTCGCAGATCGCGTTTGCTTGTGTGAGGCTGAGGGTCGCCTTCTTAGACACCACGAATTCTCCAGCTTGCTTATTAGCCATCGTGTCCGCCGAGCGTCCCCGGGCGAGAAACGTGCCGCTCACAGTCCACTTAACTGCGCGCTTCTATACCTGATCGATCAAGTGAGGATTGACTCCAAGTCTATAGTTGCGCTGGCATTACCGTAACCGGTAACACCGCTCTCCTTCCTGCGGCACGTAATCAAATTATTAGAAAATCGTAGGAGTGAACGGCAGCTCTAGCTCTCAATTTCGTAAGCTCTTCGCGCCATTCGCTCTGGTGCGCTAACGCATTGAGATCATCCAGGTCTTTTTGCTGTTGTGCTAACTCCTGTTGAACTAAAGGATGGTCGATGATACGTTTTTCTGCGCCAACCTCACTCGTATCTATTTTATCTCTGTTAATCACGAAATGATCTATAGCCTCGTACGCGCGTCTTGCTGCCCAAGCGGCTTCTTGACTTTCGCCGTTTTGCTGGGCGCGAAGGGCATATGCTACGGACGCGACTGCATCCTCAGCATAGGCTCTTAGGCTCGACCATTGGCCCTCATCGTCGGCTTGAATAAGAGTCATGCACAGATCCAAATCGCTTTGGATCTCCTCGCCAGTGATCGGCTCGCCGTTAAGGGCAAGCCAAAGCCTGCCGAGTATTGATGTAAGTTTAGCGGCGTCCAAGCTTCCAAGACGCCCAGCAAATGCGGCATAGGCTGGCGCCAGACGTTCGGCGCAAAGCGCTGCAAAAGCGGTCCGTAACTCTCTAGGTAGAGCGTCAAGCATCTTTATGAGATGGGATTCGTCATAGATCATCATGAGAACTCCCTTTACGGTCCAAAAGTCGCAGTCGTTGGGCTTGTAAGGGTTCCCCCATTTGCCTCAATCACCGCTGCGCACGCAGGACAAATTGCCCTGGTGGTAGCAAGGGTTTCTGGAATAAGCCCTCCCGCTCTCGCAGCGGACAACGCGGTGATTTCCGCATGGGCGCCCGGAAGCGTCGCTGCAATTTCGCCAGGCCCTAATAGTGCCCGCTGTGCGGGCGCTAAGTCTCGGGTGCCTCCAGCGATAATATCGCCACCACTTGTACGAAGTATGGCTGTTGTTCTTTGGGCCTGAGCTATGGGATCGAGCGCGCTGTGAATTTCCTGCGCTCGCGCTGCGAGTGCCCCTGACTCGCCCACTCCACCCACGCCCAGAACCGCCTCACCACCCAGAAGCGCCCCTGTACCGATAGCAGGAACCGACCAGAAAGCCAACTTGGCGCCAACCGTGGTCGTTCCGACCCGCTCACCCGTATCCCAATCATATACCGGCGCCGGCCTCGCCAAGGCTCCAGAAACCGCGGCGATCATGGCGTTGATGGCGCCTGCCGCACCCGCCACGCGATCGGCGCTCAGCCCGAGCGGATCGACGAAGCCGAGCGGATTATTCCCCACATAGGCGTATGTGTTGATCCCGCCCGCGAGCCCGATCGGATCGCTCTCGAGATAGCGCCCGAGCGTGGGGGAATAGTCGCGAAACCCGTTGTAGTGCAGCCCCGTCTCTGCGTCAAAATACTGGCCCGGAAAGCGCAGATTGTGGGTGAAGCCCGCCGCCGAGGCTGGCGCGCCGACGCCGAAGGGATCGTGGTCCCAGAACCAGACCTGGCTGTTCGCGAAATTCACGATCTGATGCGGCGCGCCGAGATGGTCCGGGGCGATCCAATAGGCCGAGCCGCCCTGAAGCGAGGCGATCGGCAGCGACCCGAGCCAGACGATCTCCTCGCTCGCGGCGCCGTTCGCGCCATAGCTCCCGACGAGCCGCCCCGCGAGGTCGTAGGCATATTCGACCTGTCCGCTCGCGGGCCCGCTCTTCGAGACGCGCTGGCCGAGCGCGTTGACGCCATAGGTCGTGACCAGCGCGCCCACGGTCGCGCTCGAGAGCCTCCCGCGCGCATCGTAGGCGAAGCCGAAGCTCGAGACCGAAGCCGCGTCGGATTTCGTGTTGCCGTCGGGATCGTAAGCGAAGCTCTGGGAGCTCGCGCCGCTGATGGTCGATAGCTGGTTGCTCGTCGCCGCGTAAGAGAAGGTCTGCGCGGCGGAGCCCGCGCCCGTCGCCGAATAGGACGTGCGATTGCCGGACAGGTCGTAGGCGTAGCTTTGCGTCGTCGACCCGTAGACGTAAGAGGTCAGCCGATCGCTCGTGTCATAGCCGAAGCTCTTGGTCGAGAGTCCGCTCTCGGCGATCGATGTGATCCGGGAGCCCGCGTCGTAAGCCAGCGTCTGCGTCCCGCCGCCGGGCAGGCTTATGCCCGCGACTCGCCCGTCGCCGTCGAAGCTGCGGGCATAGACCGCGCCGCTCGCCGCGTACCAGGAGGCGACGGGGCCGAAGGCGGAATAGGAAATCTGCCCGACGAGCGTCGCGGCAGAGCCTGCGGGCGGCTGCAAGCCGATCGTGCTCGGGCGCGCGTCGGCGTCGTAGGAATAGAGGACCGTGTAGCCCGAAGGATAGGTCGTGCTCGTGAGCAGACCGTTCGACGAATTGTAAGTCCAGCTCGTCGTCAACGTGACGGCGCCGGTCGTTTGCGTCTTCTGCACGACATGGCCGAAGGCGTCGTACGCCCAGCTCGTCGTTCCGGTCCAATCGGTCAGGGAGGTGAGATGGCCGACGCCATAGGCGCCCAGGTCGTAGCCGTAGGTCGCGGTCGAGCCGTCGGCGTAGGTCGCCTTCACGAGCCGGTTCAGCGCGTCATAGACGAAGGTCGTCGTCTGGCCGCGCGCGTCGGTCGACGTGAGCAAATTGCCCGCGGCGTCGAAGGTGTTGGCGGTCGCGCCGGCATCGGGGCTAGCGATCGCCGTCTGCCCCCCGAGCCCATTGTTCGTGTAGCTCGTGACCACGCCGCGCGGGTCGGTCACGCTCGCGACGCGGTTGTTGACGTCGTAGATGAATGAGGTGATGGCGGCGACGACGCAAGGCCGAAAACCGCAAAGGACAGTGTGCCCCGGATCGCTCCTCTGCGTGACTCGGTTGAGCGCATCATAGGACACAGAGGTCGAATTGCCGTTGGGGTCTTGAGCGCCGACGACATTGGCGTTGCTATCGTAGGAGAGCGTCGAGGTCTGGCCCGCCGCGCCTATGTCCTGATACAGGCGACCGTAGCCGTCATAGACGCGGCTGTGCGTGCGCGCCAGCGCGCCGCTCGGACTGAAGACCTGCGACTTGATCCTGTTTCCCGCCGCGTCCAGCGTCAAGGCGATGCTGTTGCCGAGCCCGTCACTGACGCCGATGAGCCGATGCGCCGCGTCATAGCTGAAATTCGACACGGTGCCCGAGGGCGAGGTTACCTGGGTGAGCTGGCCGGCCCTGTCGTAACTGTAGGTGGTCGTCTGCCCCTGCGTGACGCTCGAGAGCACCTGGCCGCGGAAATTATAGGTCAGCGCGGTGACGATGCCGTTCGGGTCCTGAATTGTCAGCGGCCGCCCGCTGGCGTCATAGTTCGTTAGGGAGACGACCTGTCCGAGCGCATTGGTCACGCTCGAAAGATCGCCCATCGAATCATAGGCGTAGCTCGTCACATGGCCGAGAGGGTCCGTCGCCGTCAAAACCTGACCCGCGCCGTTGTAAGTGTAACTCTTCGTCCTAGTCGTCGTCGGCGTGACGGTCGTCGACGTCAGCAGATTTCCGCTGGCGTCATAGGTGAAGTTGCGGGTGCGGGAGCCGTTCACGGTCTGCGTCGGCAGGCGGAACGTCGGGTGCCAGGTCGTCGTGGACGTCTGGGCGATGGACGCGCCATAGGCCCGCGTCCGCGACGTGGGCAGGTTGCGCGTCGTGTCGTAAGCGAAGGTCGTCTGGTAGCCGTTGAAATCCGTAACGCTCGTCAGATTGCCATTGCCGTCATAAGCGAATTGCTCCGAGCCGCCGCCGGCTCCGGCCGGGCAGTTGGAGCAGGAGCGCGAATCCTGGAGCTGCTTTGCAAGGCCGTCGATGCTCGCGATCGTGAACTGGTGCTGGCCGCCGAGCGGGGTCGTGACCGTGACGACGCCGTTCGAGCCCGAGGCGCTGATATTCGACACTGTGAACAGGTCTGCGCCGCCAGCATGCTGAGTGGAAGTCGCGCGTCCATTCGAAGCATAGGCATAGGTCGCGTAGCGGGAGCCGTTCTCGTCAACCACGCCCGTAAGCTGGTTCGAGGTGGCGCCGTTCTCGTAAAGGTACTGCAGCTTCGAGCCGTCGGGATAGGTCACCGACGTCAAACGATTGCTGGAATCGTAGCCGTATGCGTAGACGCCCCCATCGGGAGCCGTCGCCTGCGATATGAGTGAGCTCGAGTTGTATGAGAAGGCGAGCGTGCGCCCATAGGCGTCCTCGGCAGACGTCAAACGGTTCTGTCCGTCGTAGGCGAAGCTTTGCGCCAAGCCGGCGCGATTGGCGTAAGAGAGCAGATTTCCGGCGGAATTATAGGTTTCGGTTTCATCCTTATCTGTGATCAGCGTGAAGCCGGAAGCCGTCTGAGTCAGGCGGAAATTCGCGTAAACCGGGGCTGCCCAAAGACCGCCCGAGGACGTGAAGGTCATGACCATCCCGTCGTCACGCGTGACCGTGGCGGTCGACCCGCTGACCGAAATGGAGCGGCTGTAGGAAGAACGCCAATTGTTGCCGAGCGAGTGGAGTCCGCCCGTGTCCAGGCTGTTGTAATAGCGGACGAGCGCGAGAGGGAAGCGGCCAATCGTCGTGTAGTCCGTCTGGACCTCATAGGCGTCGCCGGTGGCGATGTTGATCGGATCCCCGACGCCGTTCCCGCGAGGATTGCCCCGATTCTGGCTCAGGCCGGAACTGTCGGAAAGGGACGAGGCGCTTCCGCTCGAACTCGTCGAAAGGTCAGAGCCGCCCTGGTTCAGGGCGACGACACTCGTCGAAAGATTAGAGCCGCCGGAGCTGCTAAAGCTGGGAGGGCTGCCAACGCTATCGAGAATGTCGACGAGAGCTATGTCATAGAGGGCGCTTTCCTCGCTGCTGCTGATATTGAAGCTGTCGGAGCCCGCGGCGTCGCTATATATAACGAAATCGCCTGAGTCTTCTTGAGCTTGCGCGGAACGCGTCAGCCCCACTGGCCACATTTGACCAAGCTTGGACTTCGATTCCGGAATGTCGACCCCCGAAATCAACAGGCATAGTAATAGCTTGAGAACTGACTCCAGAAACCTCTTGCTCATATTTGGTCTCCATCGTGTGCGGTGGACATGTTTTGCATACGCTTGACAAAGTAGGGAGATACGCCACCAACCATGTTTATCTGTTAGCCTCATATTATAGTGGTTCTGCGGATCTCCAAAGGTCTCTCACATTCCCGGTCAAAGCGGGACCTCCGACGGGACATGTTATTATATTCACAGCTGCAAAAGTTGCAGCTATGTTTTCTTTGCCATTGTCATTTATTGAAGTTTGCTTGGCCGCTTGAGTCAAGCTCACGACGGGGGACCCGTCATTTTTGACGGGGGGCAATAAGTTTTGGGTTTTACTATCGCGGCATAACCGCGATTGCGACGAATCAGCGAACGCAAAAACGAATGGGGATTCGCGCCTTCGGAGAAGTTATCCACAGCTTAATTTGCGCAGCAGGCTCATTCCACCGGCTCGACCGCCAGGATCTCAACGCCAAATGTTCCGCAACGCTCCGCCGCGCCCGAGAGTCAGGCGGCGTCGCACGACCGCAACGCCCAAGCCTCCCGCCGCGCCTGCGCCTTACGAAAGTTTCATCCGCCCTCCACTGGCGCGTGAAGCGGAATCTCCCATGTTGCGGGGCGGAAGATGCCGGGATCGCTCTCCTGAAGACTTCCGTCCTGCGGTCCTCTATCCAGTGGAATCGAAATGCACAGTTCCGCCCTCCGCCGCTTGCGCCGTCCGCTTCGAGCCGCGCTGCTTTGCGCCGGCGCCGCTCTCGCCCTGGCGGCAGGTGTTCATGGCCTCCAGCCTTCAAGCGCCGCCCGCGCCGAGGCACCGCTGTCGGAGGCCGTTGCGCCGGCGTCGGGTCCCGCCTCCTTCGCCGACGTGGTCGAGCGCGTGAAGGGCGCCGTCGTCGCCATCAAGGTCAAGTCGGTCGAGGTCGGGCAGGCCTTTCCCGAGGGGGGGCCGGAACTCTCGCCGGACGACCCCTTCTACGAGTTTTTCAAGCGCTTCGGTGAAGGCCAGGGCCGCCCGCGCCGACAGCTCTTGCAGTCGCAAGGCTCCGGCTTCGTCATCAGCCCCGACGGCTATGTCGTGACCAACAACCACGTCGTCGAGCACGCGACCGAGGTCGAGGTCGTCTTTGACGGCGGCAAGACGCTGCCGGCCAAGATCGTCGGCACGGACAAGCGCACCGATCTCGCGCTGCTCAAGCTCAATGTCGGCGACAAGCTCCCCTACGTCGAGTGGTCGACGACGCCGCCGCGCATCGGTGATTGGGTGATCGCGATCGGCAACCCCTTTGGCCTCGGCGGCACGGTGACCGCAGGCATCGTCTCGGCCCGCGGGCGCGACATCGGCGCCGGCCCTTACGACGATTTCTTGCAGATCGACGCGCCCGTCAACCGCGGCAATTCCGGCGGCCCGGCCTTCGACACCCATGGCGCCGTGATCGGCGTGAACACGGCGATCTATTCGCCCTCCGGCGGCTCGGTCGGCATCGGCTTCGCGATCCCGACGGAAGTCGCCAAGGACGTGATCGCGACGCTCAAGGACAAGCACAGCGTCACGCGCGGCTGGATCGGCGTCAGCATCCAGCCGCTCACCCAGGACATCGCCGACGGCATGGGGCTGAAATCCGCCAAGGGCGCGCTGATCGCCCAGCCCGTCAGAGGCGGGCCGGCGGAGAGCGCAGGCCTTAAGGCCGGCGACGTCATCGTGGCGGTGGACGGCGCCAAGATCGACACGGCGCGCGAACTGCAGCGCAAGATCGGCGGCTTGCCGCCCGGCGCGCCCGTCGAGTTGACCTATCTGCGCGCCGGCGCGGAAAAGAAAGCGAGCGTCAAGCTCGGCACTTTGCCGGATCAGAAGGAGGCGCGCGCGGAGATCGGCCCCCCCGACCGTGAAAGCCACGCCATGGCCGACCTTGGGATCGACGTCGCGCCGGCGTCCCGCCTAGGACGCGGCGGGGAGGGACTTTATGTCGTCGACGTCGACCCCGAGGGCCGCGCCGCGCAAAAAGGAATTCGCCGCGGGGACGTGATTCTGGAGGCCGGCGGCCAAAGCGTGAGCGACTCGGCCGACCTCGCCCACGCTTTCGACGCCGCGCGCAAGGACGGTCGCCGTTCGGTCCTGTTGCGCGTAAAATCCGTAGAAGGCGTTCGATTCGTCGCAGTGCCTGTCGAGGGATGACAGAAGGGATGACAGAAGACGGAGGAAATCAAAGCTCCGTCGTCTGTTTTCCGTTATGTGCGGACTATAGCCAATGAAATTGCTTATCATCGAGGACGACGCCGAAGCCGGCGCTTATCTGGTCAAAGCGTTTCGCGAGCAGGGCCACGCGGCCGACCTCGTAACCGACGGCGTCGAGGGCTACGCCCTCGCGCGCGAGGAGGCCCACGACGTGCTCGTCGTCGACCGCATGCTGCCCAAGCTCGACGGGCTGTCGCTGATCTCGAGCCTGCGTGAGCAGAAGGTGCAGACGCCGGCGCTGATCCTGTCGGCGCTGGGACAGGTCGACGACCGAGTCAAGGGCCTGCGGGCGGGCGGGGACGACTATCTCTCCAAGCCCTACGCCTTCTCGGAACTTTTGGCGCGCGTCGAGGCGCTGGCGCGCCGGCGCTCGGGCGGCCGCGGCGAGGACACGCACTACCGCGTCGGCGATCTCGAGCTCGATCGCCTTTCGCACCAGGCCACGATCGCCGGCAAGGAGATCCCATTGCAGCCGCGCGAATATCGCCTGCTCGAATATCTCATGAGGCACGCGGGGCAGGTGGTCACCCGCACCATGCTGTTAGAGAACGTCTGGGACTATCATTTCGACCCGCAGACCAATGTCATCGACGTGCATATCTCGCGGCTGCGCGCCAAGATCGACAAGGGCCGCGAGACGCCCCTGCTGCACACGGTTCGCGGCGCCGGATACATGATCCGTGAAGCCGTCAAGTAAGCTCTTTCGCACGACGGCGTTCAAGCTGTCGCTCGTTTATCTGGTGCTGTTCTCGCTCGGCGCGACGCTGGTGTTCGGGGTGGTCGCTTGGCGCGTGGAGAAGGTGTTCGACGAGGAGTTCAACCAGGCGATCGAGGCCGATGTGGATCCGCTGCTGATGGCTTTCGAGACCGGCGGTCGTTGGCGGCTCGAGCAGCTCATCAACATGCGTGTTCGCGAGTCCGGCAGCGCGCTGCTGCTGCTCACGAGCTTCACGGGCGACTACCTCGCGGGCAATTTCGCAGCCTCGCTCAAATTGCCCACGCAATCAGGCGCCTCCGTCGAGGTCGCATACAAGCATATCGGGTCTAGCGACCGCGAGCGGATCGGACTTATCCGCCTTTTCGTCCTCGACGGCGGGTTCCGGATTTATGTCGGCTATGACATCGAGGACCAGGTGGTGCTGCGCCGCATATTGAGCAAAGGGCTCGGCGCCTCGCTCTTGTGGCTCGTCTCGATCGGCACGCTCGGCGGCATATTCGTCGCGCACCGAATGCTGGAGCGCGTCGACGTCATGTCGGCCTCGGCGCGGCGGATCATGGCCGGCGATCTCGACCAGCGGCTGGAGGTGACCGGCGCGGGCGACGAGCTCGACCGCCTCGCTGAAAACCTCAACGCCATGCTCGAGCGCATCGGCGCGCTGATGAGAGGACTGCGGGAGGTTTCGGACAACATTGCGCACGATCTCAAAACGCCGCTGACGCGCCTGCGCAACCGCGCCGATGAGGTCTTGCGCCGCGAAGCCTCGCAGGAGGAGTGCCGCGCGGCGCTCGCGTCCGTGATCGATGAGGCCGACGCCCTGATCGGCGTCTTTGATGCGCTGTTGCTCATCGCGCGGGCGGAGGCCGGCTATTCGAGCGACCTGATGGCGCCTTTCGACGCGAGCCAGACGGCGAACGACATCGCCGAGCTTTACGAGCCGCTGGCCGAGGAGCGCTGCGCTGCGCTTAAGACCTCGATCGAGCCGGGCCTCTATGCCGAAGGGCATCGCGAGCTCTTGGGCCGCGCCCTCGCTAATCTCGTCGACAATGCGCTGAAATATGGGCTCGAAGGAGAGGCGCCGACGATCGCGTTGGCGGCGCGCCGCGTCGGGCCGATGATCGAGCTTTCGGTCGCCGACCATGGTCCCGGAATCCCGGCGACGGACTTGGAGCGCGTGACGGGCCGTTTCGTGCGGCTCGATAATGCGCGCAACCGCCCGGGATCGGGCCTCGGCCTGTCGCTGGCGGCGGCGGTCGCGCGCTTGCACCACGGCGCTCTGCGGCTCGAGGACAATCAGCCCGGATTGCGGGCGGTGATTGTGCTGCCGGGGGGGCGCGCGCCCGCCGAGGCAGAGACGACGGCGCGTCCCTCATAAGGCGCGCGCGGCGCGCGCGCGCGCATTTCCTTGCCGATCTCGCGCAGGCGCGCGGCGGCGTCGCCTGGCTCCGCCTCCTCGGCCTGCGCGGGCAGGCGCAGCATGACGATCGTTCCGACGCCGAGGCGCGAGCGCAGACGCAAGGAGCCGCGATGCAAGTGCATGAGCGCTTTGGCGATCGCGAGACCGAGGCCGGATCCCTTCATGCCGTCTTCGATGACCGCGCGCGACTGGACGAAAGGCGCGCAAAGCCGCCCCAAGGCTTCACGCTCGACCCCCTGGCCGTTGTCCTCGACAAAGACGAGGATCGAATTGTGCGTCTTGCCCGCGCGCAGGCGAATGGTCCCGCCCTGCTGCGTGAACTTGATGCTGTTCGAGAGTAGAATGCCGAGCGTCTTGACGAGAGCGTCGTGATCGCCGGCGCAACGCAGATCTCCGTCGATCTTCACGTTCACGCCGATGCGCTTGTCTTGGGCGCGCTCGCGCCAATTCCGCACGGCGTCGTCGACGACGCGGGCGACCTCGACTTCCCGATGGTCGAGCCTGACGCCGCCGGCCTCGAGCCGCGACATGTCCAGGATCGCCGAGAACACCTCGAGCAGATAGGCGCCGCTTCTTTTGATGTCGTGACAATATTCCCGATATTTAGGCGAGCCCAATTCGCCGAACGCCTGCTCGAGCATCATTTCGGAGAAGCCGATGATGGCGTTGAGCGGCGTCCTGAGCTCATGGCTCATATTGGCCAGAAACAGCGTCTTCGACAGATTGGCGGCCTCGGCCTCGGACTTCTGGATGTGGAGCTCCTCGGCGAGCGCTGCGAGCTGCTGTTTTTGCGTCTCCAAGGTTTGGCGCGATTGCATGAGGTCGGCGACGGCGCCGGTCAGGCGAAGTTGAGAATGACGCAGCGTTTCCTCGTTGTCCTTCAGCGTCGTGATGTCAGCGCCGACCGAGACGTAGCCTCCGTCCTTGGTGCGGCGCTCGTTGATTTGAAGCCAACGCCCGTCGGCGAGCCGCGCCCTGTAGCTGCGCGCGCGGCCGGTGAGGACCTCGCTCGTCGGATCGACATGGGCGAGCGGCGCCGCGCGGTCCATGATCTCGCGGTAGCTCGCGCCGGGCGCGGCGGCCTCCTGCGGCAGCTGATGCAGCTCGATGAATTTGGAGTTGCAGGCGACAAGGCGGTTCTGCGCGTCCCACAGCACGAAAGCTTCAGAAATAGCGTCGATGGCGTCGCGCAGCCGCAGATCGGCCTCGGCGGTCTGCTCCACGAGCGCCTTCTCTTCGGTGACGTCGATCGCTATGCCGACGAGACGCGCGCCGCCGCCGCGGGCGTCCTCGACAATCTCGGCGCGCGTGCGCAGCCAGACCCATGAGCCGTCGTCGCCGGCGATACGAAACTCGTGGTCGATCGTGCCGCTTTTCGTCGCTGCGGCCTTGCTCGCGAGGAGGATAAGTTCGCGGTCCTCGGGGTGAAGCAGGGCGTCGAGCTCGGCGATGGAAAGGCAGCGCTGCTGGGCCTTGAGGCCGAGCATCTCGTACATCGAGTCGGACCAGAACACCTCGCCGCGGGCGATATCCCAGTCCCACAAGCCGCAGCGGGCGCGCGCCAGCGCAGTCTCCAGTCGGCGGCGGATGAGATGGTTGGCGCGCTCCAGCAGGCGTCGGCGCCTAGCCTGCCGGTGATGCGCGCCGAGCATGATGAGCAGGGCCGCGGCGACGGCCGCGACGAGCGCCGCGAGGCGCCAGGCGGCGCCACGCCAGGGCGCGAGCGCGGAGTCGAAGGAATGGATCAGCGCCACCTGTCCGAGCGGCGCCGGGAGATTGCGCACCGACACCAAAGCTTTGGAGCCGTCGGCGAGATCAAGCCGCAGCACGCCGGCCTTGTCGGCGAATTGCAGCGCGATCGGGTCCTGCCCGAAAATGTCCCCTAGCGAGGCGTCGGCGTCGACCAGGGAAGGCCAGGCGGCGGCGACCTTGCCGCGCGCGTCGGACACGAGGATCCGCCGACCGCGCGAAAGCTCCGGCGCAGGCGCGACTTGCGCCAGGGTCTCGCCGAGCTTGGAAATATCGCGTTCACCTGCTGCGGTTTCGCTGAGCTCGCGCGCCGTCGCCCGCGTCAGAATTTCGAGGTCGGCGGCTGCGTCGGACAGCAGCTTCTCGTCAAGGGAAAAGGCAAGCATGGCGGCGCAGAGCGCTGCGCCCAAGACCAGCAGGGCGCCCAGGAGAACGGCGGCATGATGAAAATTCTCGCCGCCAAGTTCTCGAACGTTGCGCTCTTCCGCCAAGCCGTAGCGGCGCCAGATGGTCTCTGCGCGACTCGTCGCTCTGGCGGCTGGCGCGGACGCCATACGCTTGCTCCCTTGGCGTTTTGAGGTTGGGAAGCGGCGCGTTCCCTGCGAATCACCTTCATCTGAATCCGCTTCGCGCGATTTGTCTAGAGTCGTTCAAAGAAATTATTTCGATGTTAACTAATGTGACTTTGTTGCCACACATGTCGTGATTCGCATCGCTGGTCCGGATATTGCTTGTGCTTGGTGGGTCCATCTTCCGGCGCTTGCCGGCGAACCGCTATCGAGACGCAATGCCGCTTTATTCTTACAAATGCGAGGCCTGCGAGGCCGAGTTCGAGCTTCTGGTGCGCGCGTCCGAGGCGCCGAGCTGTCCCTCTTGCGGCAGCTCGGCGCTGACGCAGCAGATCGCGCGCATCAGCGCCGACATCCGCTATCCAAGGATCGCCAAGTCCTGGCGTCAGGCGGCGGCGCGCTCGGGCGATCTCTCGAACTTCAGCGCCGCGGAGCGCAAGCTTTAGAACTTTTTCGCGCCCTTCGAGCCTTCGTGGTTCGCGCGCCACAAAGGCGCTAAGGGCGTCAAGAGAGGGCGCTCATCCCTGCAGCGCGGCGACCCCGAAGAGCCATGGATGCAGCAGCAAGACCACCACATAAATGGCCGTTCCCGCCCCAATTGCGATGGCGTCGCCCCTGGTGAAGGAGTCGAGGCGCTCCGCTCCCATGTCGGCGCGCTTCTTTACCGCGATGCGGTCATAGACGGCCCACGCGAGGAAGGAGCCGAAAAGCAGCATGCCGCCGAGGTCCCCGTTGACGAGAAGATGCGCGAGCGCCCAAGTTTTCACGGCGACCAGCATCGGATGGCGAAGCCAGCCTCTGATCCGCGAAGGCGGCGCGCGACCGCTCGCGAGCGCCACGAAGGCGAGCCAGACCAGCAACATCGCGACGTGGCGGGTCCAATGTGGCGGGGTCCAGACAGGGATCATGCCCGCGGCGCGATAGGAGGCAAAGCCGAAGATGATGAGCGCGAGCCCGAGGGCGGCGACGAGCGAGTAGACCGCCTTGTAAGGACCCAAGCCAAAGCGCGCGATCAGGCTCGCGCGTAGCTCGCGAAAGCTGGCGAATGTGTGAACGCCAAGGAAGATGGCGATTCCAAAAATGAGAAGCGTCATGGCGTCCTGCTTTCCGATTGATGCTTGATTCTACAGAGTCAAAAGTTTAGCCGCAATTGCAAAGCTCGTCATTGCGAGCCAAGCGAAGCAATCTAGGAGTCGCGCCAGCGCGCGTTGCGACATGCGCCTGTCGGCGGGACAACGTTTTTTTCTTGCGTCCCCGATTCCTAGATTGCTGCGCTTGGCTCGCAATGACGACCGCCGACTTCGCTTACCCCAGCGCGCGCGTGGCGATGTCGTTCACGTCGCGCGAAAGATTCGGCGCCGCGAGCACGCGCTTCAGCGCGGCTTCGGCGCGCTCGCGGCGGCGCGGCTCGAGCGAGCGCCAGGAGCGCAGCGACGACAACAGCCGCGCCGCGACCTGCGGGTTTTTCGGATCGAGCGCCAGCACGACCTCGGTCAGAATGTCGTAGCCCGAGCCGTCGAGCGCATGGAAGCGCGTCGGATTGCCGGCGGCGAACGCGCCGACGAGCGCGCGCGTCCGGTTCGGATTGGCGAGCGAGAAGTCCTTGTGCTTCATGAGGTCGCGCACAGCTTGCGTCGTCTCGGCCTCTGGAATCGTCGCCTGCAGCGAGAACCATTTGTCGATGACGAGCGCATCCTGCGCGAAGGCGTCATAGAAGGACGCGAAGGCTTTTTCGCGCGCCGTGCCGCCAAGCAGAGCGAGCGTCGCAAGCGCCGCCAGCCGATCGGTCATATTGCCCGCCGTATTGAGCTGCTCTTGCGCGAACATCCCCCCGCGGATGCTATCTCCTGCGGCGACGAGGTCGAGCGCGACGTTGCGCAAGGCGCGTTTCCCCGCGCTCGCGGCGTCGGGCGCGAAGGGGCCGTTGTCGGCGCAGCGCGCGTAGATTGCTTGCAGCTCGGGCCCGAGCGCCACGCCGATGTCGCGGCGTAGGCTCTTGCGCGCTTCGAACAGCACGTCGGGATCGACGTTGTCTCCCTGCTCGCGCGCGAGATCGATTTCGGTCGGCAGGGTCAGGGCCAGGGCGGTGAAAGCGGGGTCACCCTCAGCGTCACCGATGAGCCGCCGCAGCGCGGCGATAAAATCCTCGCCCGCGAGCGCTCCCGCATCCGCGCGCTCGCCGCGCCGCGCAGCCACGCGCGCGAAGATCGTGCGCAGCGCGAGGCTTTGCCCCGCTTGCCACCGGTTGAATGGGTCGTCGTCGAAGGCGAGTAGCCGCACGAGCTCTTCGGCGGCGGGCGCGGGCTCGGCGCGCACGGGCGC
>Ga0187782_10001808_pt1 | contig 15714 bp, 10 predicted proteins | sample 0715_SJ02_MP15_2_FD_132454 | JGI IMG/M metagenome (GOLD analysis project Ga0187782, IMG submission 132454) | Tropical peat soil microbial communities from peatlands in Department of Meta, Colombia - 0715_SJ02_MP15_20_MG | ecosystem: Environmental > Terrestrial > Soil > Wetlands > Peat | place...
CCGGTGTAGTACTTGGCTACAAGGGTCGCGTAGCGCGTGGGAAGCTGGATCTCACCCGTTGCGCCCCAGCGCTGGCTGCTCGGTTCCGCGCCGTGGGGAAAAGCTTCCAATAACTGAGCGATCGCACCCAGCGTGGCGCCGCTAGTTGGCACGCAGCCTGTTCCGGCTACGCCTGAGGCCGCGCAGTCCGCGGCGTTGATCGCGGCCCGGTTGACGATCTCTACGCGCTTGGCGTTCATGCCGCTGATGATGATCTGCGCCGGCGCCACTCCCCTGGCATTGTCGAGCTGCCACTGGAAAACCATGCGGCCGGAATACTCCGGACGCCCGGAATCGGAGCCGTCACGCTCGCTGACGCCCAGTTGCACGCCCACGTCGGTTGAGTTGTTGCCGAAGCCGGGCATGCCCAGCGCCGACTCGATGCCGATCTTAAAATTGCGTGGTCCGCCGAAGCTGTGCCAGAGGCCAAAACGGATTTGCGCTTCCCGCTCGTAGAGCGCGCCGAAGAACGCCCCATTTTCCGTGGTTTCGAGCAAATTTGGGATCGTCGATGAACCGAACGGGGTCCAGTCCATCCCGAACAACAGGAAGCCGGTGGTGGAGTCGGAGAAATAGTGGTCGATGCGTGCGAATGCTAAACGCAGGGAGAGCATACGGGTGCGGATGGAGGACACGTTGCGGTTCTGCGCGCGCGAGAAGTTGCCCTCGAAGTCCGCTTCGATTCGACCTGTAAGGACGTTGTTGGCGCCGGCGATGTCCGGCCACTCAAAGTTGGCACCCATACGGGTGGCGCTGCCTTTCAGATAGAACGACGGCGAACCGTTCGGACCGGAATCGTTATCGCCCACGCCCGCGATGCCTCCCGTGAACGGCGAAGTCAGCCCCGTGGGAACGCTGGTGGGCAGAGCGCCGTTGACGGTCCCACCCAGGCCGGGCAGCACAAAGTCAATGTTGTAGGGATTGGAAGAGTCGTAGGCGGCGGTGGACTTGATGAAACCGTAGAGCTTCACCTTGGCGCCGGAGCCCAGCTTGAGATCAGGAACCATTCCGCCCGCCTTGGGGGGATCGCTCGTCAGCACGCGCACGGGCGTCACCGCGGGAATGATGGCCGGGGCGGCCGGAGCCTGTGGCGGCATGGCCATGGCGGCGGCAGGTTCGGGTTCTCCCGTCGAGACGTGGGCCGCGGTCTGGATCCACATCCCTTGCGACTCCGATGCCCGCTCCGCGGCAGCTGTAGTCTGGTATTCGTCCTGTGTGATGATGCCTTTGGAATATAGCAACTGGGTCAGCTGGTTTTGTTGCTCGGCCGGCGTAGCCGCCTGATTGATCGCCGTCGCCTCCTGCGCGGTCAGCACTCCTTTGCTCTGGAGCAGTTGGACAAGAGGGTTGGCCTTGGATGGGTCCTGTTGCTGGGCGCCGGCCAGACCCGCGAATCCGAAAGCCAGCACTGTGGCTAGCAGGGACAGTCGTCTAATCATGGAGCAGCCTCCCGTGCATGTCAACAAAAACAGCCGATTAGATACAATCAGTATCGCTATGTCAACTCGACTTAATCCGTATCAGGAAGCGGCGAATTTAAGCGACCTTTGATGGGCGGGGGAACCGACAGGTCAAGAAAGTGCTCCAATTCCTGCAGGATGCCAGAATCGGCTTACAGCAGGGAATCGTCGATGTGGGAAGGAAAAACCGCCGGCGCGGCCCGGCGGGGCATTGCGCGCCTTCGCGGTTCTGGAGCAGCCGCCGCCGTCGCGTCCTCACTCATGCGCAGGCGCGAGGCGTAGCGCGCCAGCGCCGCCGGATCGCTGTCGAAGAAGCGCACGGCCAGGCGGCTGACGGCATTCCGCCGCGCCGTTTCCAGGTCAAGAGCGGCAGTGTAGAGATAGGCGCGGCCATTCTTCCGGCGCTCCACCAGCGCCTTGGCGCTCATGCGGTCGAGCACCGTCATCACCGTGGTGTAAGCCAGAGGACGCGGCAAACTGGCCCGCACCTGGGCCACCGAAGCGCCCGGATATCTCCACAACACTTTCATGCACTCCAGTTCCAGGTCGGCGAGGCGCGTTTTCACTTCTTTGCTGCCTCTGCCGGGAAGAGAGGTGTGGAAGCGGGAGCGGCAGTCGCCGCAGAGGATTGCGAGACGGAATCGTCCGGCGGCGCGCTTTCTGCCGGCGGCTTCGGAGCGAGGAACTTGCGGGTGTTCAACAGCGGCCGTCCCAGCGAAGGGTTGTAGCCGGTCCAGTGGTCGTCATAGCCGGCCTCGCGCTCCAGGTGGGCGCGCATGCTCTCCATCTTGGAGTCGAGATCGTCGAGGTAGTGAAGCATGAGCGCTTCCGGGAACATGGGCAGCTTAGGCGAGCCAAATTCGTATTGCCCATGATGGCTGATAATCAGGTGTTCGAGCAGCGTCTTCAGCCCGTCGGGAAAGCCGGCGACCTGGGCGATTTTGCCGTGGAGCATCTCCAGTTCGATCACCATGTGTCCGAGCAACTGTCCGCGCGTGGTGTAGGCAAAGGAGCGCCCGTAGGAGAGCTCGTGGATCTTGCCGATATCGTGCAGGAATGCCCCCGTGAGCAGCAGGTCGCGGTCGATCTGCGGATAATTGCGCGCCGCCAGGTCGCACAGCCGGAACAGCGATACCACGTGGTCGAGCAGCCCGCCAATGTACGCATGGTGGAGCGTCTTGGCCGCGGGCGCCGTCTTGTAGGCGACGCTGATCTCCGGGTCGGCCATGAAAGCCGCCAGCAGCGCTTTCAGGTATGGATTCTGGAAGGTGGCGATGAACGCCGCCAGTTCGTGCCACAGCTCCTCGATGTCGCGCGGACACTTGGGCAGATAGTCGGAGGGATCGACCTCGTCTTCCTCCAGCCGCCGAAGCTTGTGGACGGTGAGCTGAAACCGTCCGTTGTACTTGTTGAGGAGTCCCTTGACCTTGATGAAATCGTCCTGCTCGAAGGTTTCCATCACGCCGGCGACGTTATCCCACATCTTGGCTTCGAACTGCCCGGTGCGGTCGGAGAGCGTCAGTGCCAGATAGGGCTCACCGGTTTTCTTGGCCTTTACCTGCTTGGACGCCACCACGAACGAAGAAATGATGACCTTGTTCTCCTGCTCGGTCGCGCCCGCGATGTAGAAATCCTTCATACAGCGTCTGTATTGTAGCCCAGGGACGGGACGGTGCTCATATCTGCCCGCCGTTCACGGATGAAGGTTTTTCCGGGAGGCGAGTGAAGACCCGCATCCGCCAAGGGAACCATGCGGACGTCAGTCTAAAAGACTCCCAGTTTCTTGTGCTTTTTCTTGCTCTTCGGGCCCTGTGCAGAAGCGGTAGTGAAGACGGGCTTGGTCTGGTTGGGGCTGGCGCCGGTGTCGATGTATCCCGGCCGGATGTCGATAAACGCATTCTCGCGCAACTTGCTCAGATAGTCGCGCAACGCCGGCTGAAGTTTCTGGTAGTAAAGCTGGTCAGAGATCTGCGGCTCAACGTCTTTGAACGGCGGTACGCCTGCCTGATCGTGTTCGGTGACCTGGAGAATCAGAAAGCCCTGCTTGGTGCGCACCACGTCGGTGGTCTGGCCACCTTTGAGGGCGAATGCTTTGTCCTCGAGCTCCTTGGCCAGCGTACCGCGCTGGAAGTAGCCGAGGTCCCCACCCTGGGCCGCAGTGGGACCGTCTGAGTTGCTCTTGGCAACCGCGTCGAAGGCTGCCCCGCTGCGCACCTGCTCCACCAATTGCTGCGCCTTTTGCGCGGCGGCGGCCATTCCCGCCTGATCTCCGGGCTCTACCTTCTCGGTGGAAACCAGAATCTCGCTCAGCCGCACCCGCTCGGGATGCTCAAAATCCTTCTGGTGGGCCTCGTAATACTTTTTCTCTTCTTCCTTGGTGACTTGAATCTTCGGCTGCACCTCGTTGCGGATGACTAACTGCGTCAGGAGCTGGTTCTTAAGATTTTGTTTGAAATCTTCGAACGAGACGCCTTGCTCCTTGGCTGCCTTTTCCAACTCGTCCATGGAGGTGAGGTTCATCTGCTTGCGCATATCGTCGAGGCGCTTGATAAGTTCGGTGTCCGCGTTGAGGCCCTTATCCTTGGCCGTCTGCAAAAGCAGTTGCTGGTCGATGAGGTCGCGCAGGACGTCCCTCTCGCGCTGGGCGAACATGGCGTCAGCTTTGTCGGGAAACTGCTGCTTCAGCTCCTGGCGAACCTCTTCCTTGCTGTGCAGCAGCTCGGAACGCGTGATGATGTCGTTGTTTACGCGGACGATAATCTCTTCGATGACGGAGTTGCTGGTAGTGTCGGCGCACCACGCGGGCAACGCCACCAGCACGAACAAAACAGGCAGAAATGACTTCTTCATCATGGCGGACAACCTGGGTGGAAACGAAATCTTAGACATCCCGGGAGACTCTTTCTGTGATTTTACATGTGCCTCTGCGGCAAGGCCAACAGGCCCACCGCCGCTTACTGTAGCTTGGCATACTCCGCCTTGACCTGCTTTAACAGAGGAAGGTCGGGATCGGCGTCTTTCCAGAGTGCGAAGAAGTCCTGGTACGCGGTACGGCTCTTTGCTATGTCGCCAGAAGCTGCGTAGGAACGCGCAAGGCCAAGCTGTGCAAACGACATGGCAGGGTCAGTTGGCGAAGCATTCTTCAGATTGAGAACGGCTTGAAACTCCTGCGCGGCTTCCGCGCCACGGCCAACCATTAACAGCGCGCTTCCCCGGGTGTAGCGGGATTCCGTGTTGGCGCGGTCGAAGGCCTCAGCCGGCTTCATCAACTCCAGCGCCTTGTCGGCAGCGTGATGGTTCATTTCAAGCACTGCCCGCACCATCGGCGCGTTCACGGACTGCACAAACACGTCGTCGGGCCGTTGCTTCGCGGCCTGCTCGACCAGTTGCCGGGCTTTGGGGTCCTCGCCCGCGCGCGCATAAACATCCGCGGCTGCAATCATGTTTGCCGGCGTCTGCGATTCCTTCAGTGCCGCATCGGCTCCATGAATTGCTTCGGCGTGGTTTTGCATTAACGCTTCGATCAGAGCTTCATAAGCAATCGCGTTGACCATGCCGTCCTTGAGGCCGAGACGTTGCGCCGTGGCCTCAGTCTGCCGGAACAGTTCCCGGCTGCGGTGTAGCTGGCCCCGGGTCGCGGCCAGTGTGGCATCCCGTTGTGTCAGGTCGTACTCGCCCTGCTGGCTGTTTCTTGCCAGCGCATCCTCCTTTGCCTGTGTCGCCTGGTCGCCCTGCGCCAGGGCGATATTGCCCAATTGCTCGTGAATCACCGTTCCTCCCAGCTTGCGTTCCTGGGCCTTGCCGAGTATGGACTTGGCGTCATCCAATCGGTTCGTAGCTGTGTAGGCAAAGGATGCGATCGAGTAGCCGTTGTATTTTTCCGGGCTGAGTGGAATGGCTTCAAGGGCATTCTCCAGCGCCTTGTCCCACTGTCCCAGGCTGAGGTAGGTGACGGCCAGGTTCACGCGGGGCCGCTCATCCCGCGGGTACACCTGCTTGTACTGGTTGTAAACGTCAATCGCCTTATCGACCTGGCCGGTGTACTGGTAGTAGTCGCTGGTGATGGCCAGCTTTTCGCGCTCGCTGGCGCGGTCTTTCAACTCGAAAGCCTTGCCGATATATTGCAGCGCGGCTTCGGTTTGGCCGAGGTTAAAGTGTTCCACGGCAAGCCCGCGGTAACCCATGGCGAAATTGGGATCAAGCTCGACCGATTGCTTGCTGAACTTGATCGCGGCCAGGAAATCGCCGTTATTGTTGAGGGCTGAGGCTTCACTGGACGCCTTGAGCGCCTCCAGGGACGCCGTTGTCGCCTCGGCGAGCGGCTTGTCGAACTTCTGGATCGACGCCAGCGACTCGCCCAGCCTGCTGCGCAGCTTTGTGCTGGTTTCTCCCAGAGCGTCGAGGACTTTTTCCTTGCTCGGGGCCTGGACTTGCTCCTGGCCAATCGTGCTCCCAGTCGAAGCGTTGATGGCCTCGAGGCTGATGACGTAAGCGCTCCCCAGGCCGGCGATGGAGCCATGGACAAGGGCCTTGATGCCGTTGCGCTGGCAGATCTCGCGGCCGACCTCCGGCGTGATGCGCGCGTCCGGCGGCTTTCCCATCAGCTTCAAGGTTCGAGCTATCTCCTGCTGGGAGACAAGGTTGAGAAACGGCGATTGCGCCAGGCTGACCTGCAGCGCCGTTTTCAATGTACCGTCGAAGACCGGGTCGCCGGTGGTGTTGGTAAAGTCAGTGAGGAGAATCGTGTCCTTCTCCGTCAAGGCCGGCGCACTGCGTGATCGCCAGAACAGCACACCGCCGATCACGGCCGCGATAACCACGATAGCCGGGATCGCGATCTTCCAGCGGTTTGCTGCCCGCGGCGCAACCGCTGCGACTTCTTCTGCGGACGGTGCGACTGCCATCGCGGCACTGGAGACCTTGACAGCTCCCGAACTGCCCGTGGCGGTGGCAGGCGCCGGTCCAGGCGTGTCCTCGGCGGGCACCGCGGCGCTACGCGACGAATCGGTCTCGCGCTTCAGGCGCTTGAGGTCGGCGCGCATTTCCGAAGCCACCTGGTAGCGCAGGTCGCGGTCCTTCTCCAGCGCCTTGCTGAAGATCCGCTCCAGCTCGGGCGGAGTGTCGGGATTGATGCGCAGCGGCGGCGTCGGAGCGCGTTGCAGGATGGCGTTGAAGATCACGCCCGAGGTCTCACCACGAAACGGCGGCGCGCCGGTGGCCATCTCGTACAGCACCACGCCGAAGGAGAACAGATCGCTGCGCGCGTCTAGCTCCTTGCCGCGCACTTGCTCGGGCGACATGTAGGCCACCGTGCCCAGGGTGCTGCCGGGACTGGTCAGGTGCTCTTCGCTCAAGGCTGTCGCCGTCGCGTCTGCCCCAGCCGCTTGCCCCTTCGGCTGCACCTTGGCCAGCCCGAAGTCGAGAACCTTTACCTGTCCGCGCTTAGTGATGAAGATGTTCGCGGGCTTGATGTCACGATGGACGATGCCTTCTGCGTGGGCGGCATCGAGGGCGTCGGCGATCTGGATGGCAATCTCGAGCAGGCTTTCGGTGTCCAGCGGGCGTCCGCTAATGCGGTGCTTGAGCGTCTCGCCATCCAGAAATTCCATGACGATGAAGGGATGGCCGTCGTGCTCGTCGATCTCATGGATGGTGCAGATATTGGGATGGCTCAGCGCGGAGGCGGCGCGGGCTTCGCGCTCGAAGCGCTCCAGAGTCTGTCGGTCGCGGACAACGTCCTCGGGCAGAAACTTCAAGGCCACGCGGCGGCCAAGCCTGGCGTCCTCGGCCTTATAGACCACACCCATGCCGCCGCCGCCCAGCTTCTCGACGATGCGGTAATGCGAAATGGTCTGGCCGATCACGCGAGGCAGGCGCTCACAAGAGCGCTAATCGTAGGCGGCTGCGGACCTCAAGTCAATCACAGTCGAGTGGCCGCCACTTTCTGCAACATGCTGCTATTCCGCAGCAAGCTGCTACCATGAACGGTTTTTCCGGAAAAACTCAGAATCCGGGGGAAGCAATGAAAATCCGCGCATGTTTGTGGTTACCGGTAATGTGCCTGCTTTTGGCGGGATGGGAGTTTTCGCAAGCGCAGCCTGACGCTCGGCATGAGATTGAGCAACTCGAAGAGCAGGCCAGGCAGGCCGCCTTGAAGGGGGACATCGGCTTTGTGGAGAAGTATGTGGCCGCCGATTACATTGGCGTCATGGCCAACGGGAGATCCCATGGAAAGGCCGAGGAAATCGAGAGCCTGCGAATGGGCAAGGTCACCTATCAGACAATCGACGTACACGAGCTGAAGATACGCATGTACGGCAATACGGCCGTCTGCACCTCGCTGGCCACCATCGTGTTCACCTCCGAGGAGCGGGGATATAAGACGAGTTACTATACCCAGCATAGCGGCGAATACCGCTTTACCCGCGTCTGGGTGAAGCAGGACGGAGACTGGAAGCTGGTTTCACTCCAGTCAACCAAAACGGGCCAATAACCAAGCGCCGCCTTTTACGGTGAGTCCAACGCCCAGCGAACAGGGGAGACTATGAGACGACTAGTTTGCGTCATGGCGCTGCTTGCGTCCTTGATGCTGGCCGGCCAGCAGAAGCCAGCAGCCGAGCACATCCCCGACCTCGCTGAGCTGGAGAAGATGACCGCGCGCTTTGCCCCAACGGAGCTGCGCGTTGACACCGGCGCGCTTTCGCCCGGCGACCAGAAGGCGCTGGTGAAGCTGATCGAAGCCGGGCGCATCATGCATGAGATTTTCCTGGACCAGATGTGGAGCGGCAACGACGCACTGCGCGCCAAACTGCGCGAAGATCGCACGCCACTGGGTCGCGCGAGGCGCCATTACTTCCGCATCAACGCGTCGCCGTGGTCGGCAGTGGACGCGGAGAAAGAGTTTCTTCCGAATGTCCCGGCGCGCAAGCCGCTGGGGGCGAATTTCTACCCCCAGGACATGAGCAAGCAGGAATTTGAAACCTTTCTGAACAGTCTCAACGACACCGAACAGGAACAGGCCAAAGGATATCTCACGGTCATTCGCCGCCAGCCTCCCGACCGGAAGCTGGTGATCTTCCCCTACAGCGTCGAATACCGGACTGACTTGGAGCACGCCGCCACGCTGCTCAGGGAAGCTGCCGCCCTGACCACCAATGACACGCTGAAGAAGTTTCTCACCTCGCGCGCTGAAGCCTTCCTCACCAACGAATATCGCCCGAGTGACATGGATTGGATGGATCTGGACGCGCCGCTCGACATCACCATTGGCCCCTACGAGACCTACGAGGACGAGCTTTTCGGCTACAAGGCGTCGTTTGAGGCATACATCAACCTGCGCGACGACGGCGAGACCGCCAGGCTCGGATTCTTCAGTCGCCATCTGCAGGACATCGAAAACAACCTGCCCGAAGACAAGAAATACCGCATTTCCAAGCTGGGCAGCCAGTCGCCTTTGCGCGTGGTGAACGTGGTCTCGGCTGCCGGCGAACGTGGAGTGCAGACCGCCGCCTACAACCTGCCGAACGATGAAATAGTGGTGAATCAGAAGGGCAGCAAGCGCGTGATGCTGAAGAATGTCCAGGAGGCCAAGTTCAACAGCGTGCTGCTGCCTATCGCGAAGCGCTTGCTGCCGGACGAGGCGCAATCTGATGTGAACTTCCAGGCTTTTTTTACCCACATCGTGGCCCACGAGCTGATGCACGGGCTCGGGCCGCACGAGATCACGGTGACAGCGCGCAAGCGCTTGTCTACGCCCCGCCTTGAACTCAAAGAGGTTTACGGCTCCATCGAAGAGGCCAAGGCCGACGTCACCGGATTGTTCGCGCTGCAATTTCTCATTGACCAGGGACAGGCGCGGGCCGGGCAGCCGCTCGCCGGGCTCACGGAGAAAAATCTCTACACGACGTATGTCGCGTCATCATTCCGCAGTCTGCGTTTCGGCGCCACCGAGGCCCACGCCCTCGGACAAGCGGTGCAGATCAACTATCTGCTGGATAAAGGGGCCGTCGTTGCCCAGCCCGACGGCAGGTTCCGCGTCGATGTGATGAAGATGAAGCAGGCTGTGCGCGGTCTCGACCACGAGCTGCTCACGCTGGAAGCCACGGGCGACTATGCCGGCGCCAAACGCCTGCTCGACCGCATGGGAGTGATACGTCCGCAGATGCGGCACGTGCTCGACAAGCTGGCTGACATTCCCGTGGACATCGAACCGCTCTACGTGACTGCCCAGCAGCTTGCGCCGCGCCTGCGCCGCGGCGAAACCCCGGGCGAGGCGCGCTGAACAGCTGCGCTATAATCGATTCTTCTCCGTTTGTTCATGAAGGTGGTTGCGATAATCGATCCCCAAAGCGCTCCCGTGGCGCGGACTTATCTTTGGCTGCGCGAGACCGGCGAACTCTGGCGCATGCTGTTCGATCAGAACCTGGCGGGCGTCTTCTGCTCCACCGTGGACGGACAGATGATGGAGTGCAATCTGTCGTTCGCGCGTATCTTTGGATACGATTCGCCGGCTGAGATCGCGCGGCGTCCGGGTGCGGAATACTATTTCGATCCCGCCGACCGGGCGAGTTACGTCGAGAAGTTGCGCGCCGAGGGGTCAGTGCGGAATCTCGAGCTTACTCTGCGCAGGAAGGACGGCACCGCGGTCACCATCCTGGAGAACGTCACCCTCTTGCCCGCGGAGAGCGGCCGGCCAGAGGCGCTGCTGGGCACCGTCGTCGACATCACCGAGCGCAAGTTGGCGCAGGAAGCGCTTCTGGGCGCCGAGAAGCTGGCGGCAGTCGGCCGCCTGGCTGCGAGCATGGCGCACGAGATCAACAATCCTCTCGAGGCGGTGACCAACACGCTTTTTCTTGCCCGCACTCATCCCGAGGTCACGCCCGCTCTGCGTGAGTTGTTGTTGCTGGCCGAGCAGGAACTCTCCCGCGTCGCCAACATTACACGCCAGACCCTGGGGTTCTTCCGAGGGGCCAGCGAGCTGGCTACCAGCAGCATTGCCGAGATTCTGGATGATGCCCTGGCGCTCTACCAGACCAAGATTCGCGCCAGGAATATCCGCCTGGTGAAACAGGTTCGCTTCAACGCGCTGATTCACGCCCGCCCGCGCGAACTGCGGCAAGCCTTTTCGAACCTGGTGGCCAATGCCCTCGATGCTGTTCCCGATGGCGGCGACCTGATGCTGCGCGTCAGCCGTGGGCGGGATTGGCGGTCCGGCATGCCAGGAGTCACAGTTACCGTCGCGGACAGCGGCCTCGGCATCGAACCCCAGCACCGCAAGCGCATCTTCGAACCTTTTTTCACTACCAAGCGTGACACCGGCACCGGCCTGGGATTATGGCTGACCCGCGAGATCGTGCTGCGGCACAGCGGGCGCATCCGCATTCGCACCAACTCCGGTCGCGGCCGCAGCGGCACCACCATCTCCATCTTCCTGCCCACGGCGTCCCTTTAGCGCAACACGCAACTCCGGCACCCACTTTTTTCCGGCACAAGGCAACTAAACGCCACGACTCGGGTTCTTACGCAGGAAAGAAATTTTGAGGGAGTACCCTTGATCGGCCCTAGTACTGGTTCTTATCCTGCAGCCAGGTCCCAGACAAGAATCGGGTTTCGGACTGCCCTCCTGTTCCTGGTGCTCAGTTTGCCTGCGGTTGCATTCGCCGCACTTGGCGGAGATGAGAGTTCCGTTCAGGCCGACCAGGCGCAGATGCGCGCCTCGCTGCGGACCACCCGCGCCACTGCCTATACCGTCCACGAGCTGCAGGCTCCTGACGGACACGTAGTGCGCGAGTATCTCTCGCTGTCCGGCACAGTGTTCGGCCTCGCGTGGCAGGGGCCCTCGAAGCCGGATTTGCATCAGCTCTTGGGCACCCACTTCGACGAATACATGCAGGCCGCGCAGGCTGCTCAGGCCACCCGCCGCGGCCATGGCCCGCTGGTTGTCAACCTGCCCGGGATGGTGGTCGTTTCTGGCGGACACATGCGGGCATTTTCCGGGCGTGCGTATTTGCCCCAGAGCTTGCCCGAGGGCGTGAACGCCGACGCCATTCAATAACCGATGAGGCCGAATATGGGAGGACCCGTGTCGAGACTAGCCCTGGTCGCGATAGCTGCCGGACTGTTGGCAGTTGCAGGATGCGGAGGCGGTGGGAGTTCAAGCGCGGTAAACAACAGCGGCGGCGGTGGTGGAGGCGGCGGTAGCACGTCGAATTCCCAGTCCATCTCCGTAAATCTCGGTCCTACCGGCAACTATGCCAACGGCATATTTACGAACGTGACGGTCTGTGTTCCCGGCACCGCCACCTGTCAGACCATCCCCGTGCTGGTGGATACGGGTTCGAGCGGTCTGCGTTTGCTGGCATCAGGGGCAGCCGGCGGGCAACTGAATCTGGCCCTCCCGCAGGAGAACGCTTCGACTGGAAGTCCTCTGGTCGAGTGCGCACAGTTTGCCGAGGGGTCCACCTGGGGTCCGATGAAGATGGCGGACATCCAACTGGCCGGCGAAACTGCCAGCTCGGTGCCCATCCAGGTCATCGACGCTAGCACCTACACCATTCCTATGTCCTGCCCCGGCCCGTCCAGCAATACGCTGGGCAACCTGGGCACCTACGGCCTGCTCGGGGTGGGCGTTTTCCGGCAGGACTGCGGCTCGGGCTGCACCGCTCCAGGGTTTCACGCCTACTTCAGCTGTCCGTCTGCTTCGACCTGCACAGAAGTCGGCGCCACCCTCACGCAACAGGCCCAGAACCCGGTGTGGATGTTCAGCAGCAGCGATAATAATGGGGTGGTGATCGAGTTGCCCCAGATTGCGTCCGGGGGCGCGCCCACTGTGGCCGGCACGATCCTTTTCGGCATCGGCTCTCAGGCGAACAACGCGCTCGGCAGCGCCACCGTGATGACCACGGCGGCGGACGGAACACTGTCCACCACCTTTAACGGCACAACCTATACCGAAACCTTTGTCGACACCGGTTCCAACGGCTACTTCATCCTGACCTCCGGTCTTACGGGATTGCCGCTCTGCCCGGATGGCAGCGGTTTTTACTGCCCCGCTAGCACGCAGAGCTTTATGGCCACGAACAAGGGTGCTAATGGAGCGTCCAGCGCGGTGAATTTCAGCGTGGCCAACGAGCAAACCCTGTTCTCGACCAATGATGCCGCCTTTAACGATCTCGGCGGCGACAACACGCCTCCGCCTGCCTTCGATTGGGGATTGCCCTTCTTCTATGGCCGCATGGTGTTTGTGGGGATCGAGGGACAAACCACGCCCGCTGGAACCGGCCCGTACTTCGCGTACTGATGCCAGATTTTTTTGTTTGACCCATCCCACGGTCACGGAACACGAACTCACGTAGAGACGCAGCATGCTGCGTCTCTACGCTTGCTACAATTAACCCGGATATGGGACTCTTCGTCACTCATGAGAGCTGAGTGCTGACTGCTGAGTGCTGACTGCTGAGTGCTGACTGCTGAGTGCTGATTGCTGGCCTTCTCCGAACAATACGATGTTGTCGTCATCGGTGCCGGCCATGCCGGCTGTGAGGCCGCCATGGCCGCGGCCCGCATGGGATTGCGCACCGCTCTCTACACGCTGAACCTCGACCTGATCGCGCAGATGTCCTGCAACCCAGCCGTCGGCGGTATTGCCAAGGGACACCTGGTGCGCGAAGTCGACGCTCTCGGCGGCATCCAGGGCGAGGTTACCGACCACGTCGGCATCCAGTTTCGTCTGCTCAACACTTCGCGCGGACCTGCCGTCTGGTCGCCCCGGGCCCAATGCGACAAGCAGCAATACAAGGTCCACATGCGGCAGGTGCTGGAGTCGCAGCCGAATCTGCGCATCAAGCAGGCGGAGGTTGCGGATTTGATCCTTGAGGAAGCAGGAGGCAGGAGGCAGGAAGCAGGAAGCCTCGAGAATCACGTGGGTACGGGCGCCCCCGCCCGTACGGCCGAGCGCAGCTCGGCTGATTCATCCGGCGACCGGCGACTGGCGACTTGTGACGGGCGCAAGCGAGCGCGCGGCGTGCTGCTCCGCGATGGTCGCACGGTCCGCGCCGAAGCCGTGGTCATCACCACCGGCACGTTTCTCAACGGACTGATCCATTGCGGCGAGCAAACATATCCTGCGGGGCGGTCGGGCGAGCCGCCCTCGGTGCTGCTGGGCGAAGCTCTCAAGCGCCTCGGCCTGCGCGGATGCCGCTTGAAGACGGGCACGCCTCCGCGCCTGGACGCCCGTACTATCGACTGGTCGCGCTTCGAGCCGCAGCCGGGCGACACGGATCCTACGCCCTTCAGCTTCCGCACTCGCCGGGTCACCCACGCCGACAGCCAGATTGCGTGCCACATCGCCTTCACCGCGCCGGAGACGCACCGTATCATCCGCGAGAACGTGCACCGCTCGCCCATGTACTCCGGCCAGATCAAGTCCATCGGCCCGCGCTACTGCCCATCCATTGAAGACAAGATCGTCAAGTTCCCTCACCATGAGAAGCACCAGCTCTTCCTCGAACCCGAGGGACTGAATACCTACGAGACCTACGTCAACGGTATGTCCACGTCGCTGCCCATTGACGTGCAGCTCGCACTCCTGGCGTCGATTCCCGGCCTCGACAAAGCGGAGATGCTGCGCCCCGGTTACGCCATCGAGTACGACTCTATCGACCCCACGGAACTCGAGCGAACGCTCGAAACCAAGAAAATCGAAGGGCTGTTTCTCGCCGGGCAGATCAATGGAACTTCAGGCTACGAAGAAGCTGCGTGCCAGGGGATCATGGCCGGCATCAATGCTGCGCTGAAGGTGAAGAAAGAACCGCCGCTGGTGCTCGACCGGACCGAAGCCTACACAGCGATTCTGATTGATGACCTGATCTCCAAGGGCACACTCGAGCCCTACCGCATGTTTACCTCGCGCGCCGAGTTCCGCCTTCACCTGCGCATCGATAACGCCGACCGACGCCTCACACCTCACGGCCGCCGCGTTGGTCTCATCAGCGACCAGGCCTGGGCCGACTACCTCGCCAAGCAGCAGCGTATGGCGGCGTTGAAGGACTATCTGGAGAACACGCGGGTGAACTCGCTGCCCGCCGCGCTCGCCGAAAAGATCGGCAACGGCAACGGTGCTACCTATGCGCTGCTCCTGAAGCGGCCTGAGGTCACCATCGAAGACTTCGTCCCCGTGCTCCGCGAAAGCATGCCCCAATTCTTCGAGGTGGGAGGGCACGGCTTTAACCGTGCCGATGCCGGGGCCCGTTATGAGGGGGCTTTAGCCCCTGGGGTTTTGGGCTCTGCTGTCCGCAACGAACTCAAATCCGTTGAAACCGAGATCAAATACGCCGGCTATCTGCAGCAGCAGGAGCGTGCCATCGAGCGTCTGAAAAAAGCTGAGCAGCGCGCTATCCCCGAGTGGTTTGACTACGCTTCCGTCAGCGGCCTCTCGCGCGAGATGAAGGAAAAGCTCCAGCGCGTCCGCCCGCGCACCATCGCCCAGGCCAGCCGCATTCCCGGCGTCACGCCGGCGGCCGTCTCTCTGGTGAACGTGTATATCGAGATTCAGGCGAGGCGGCGTCAACCGGGATCCCCATCAAGCCCGGTTTTGGCTTGATGGGGTGAGAGCTGGCGTCCCCATCAGCAGGACCTTATCAACTTCCTGCGGTTGCTCTAAAAAGATCGCGCGACCCAACCGGAACGTCACCCCCGTTGAGTCCTCGGGCGCCAGCGGAGAGGCTGTTGGTGCGAGACCGTTGTGCCCAGCACGGTTGTACTTCCTATCCTTTCTCGAATGCGTGTTTCTTTTCGAGCGCTATCAACGCCGCCCGCATCTCGGCTTCGATCCTGGGACCATCTTCCAGCAGGGCGGGCGTTGCCGTAGCGTACTCGCCCTCAAGCCGCAACCATTCCCGGAGCTGTGCCGCTGTTTCGATCAGGCGTGACGTAGGACTTGTGACGTACTGCGCGTCCGTGGGATCGGCAATCCACACCCGTGCGACACCGAGTTTCCCGTTCCAATACACCTTGCGCTGCATGAGCTCCGTCACCTGCTCGTCCGTGGCTTGGGCGAACTCCCACTGCTGGCGCTTGAAGCTGTACTGCCGCGCCGAAAACGGCACCGGCACTCGCTTGGGCGACTTCTGAAACTCGAGCTGCTTGCGATCAACTTCCTTACGCAGAATGTTGATTACCGGGGCGGCGACATCAGCGGGCTCGAGCGAAGGGAGCA
>Ga0187782_10001809_pt1 | contig 15714 bp, 19 predicted proteins | sample 0715_SJ02_MP15_2_FD_132454 | JGI IMG/M metagenome (GOLD analysis project Ga0187782, IMG submission 132454) | Tropical peat soil microbial communities from peatlands in Department of Meta, Colombia - 0715_SJ02_MP15_20_MG | ecosystem: Environmental > Terrestrial > Soil > Wetlands > Peat | place...
CGAGCAGACCGTTTGCCGGGCGATTCCGTGGGAAGCGGGCTAAAATTGCATCGTGAACCGCTTTGTACAAACCGCGGACGCGGTCGGCGCCACGACCAAGAAACTGGAGAAGCTGCGCCTCATCAGCGAGTTTCTCAAATCCCTCAGTGTCGCCGACGCTCCACTTGCCGCGCGATTCTTTTCCGCGTACGCTTTCCCAGCGCATGATGAACGTACCCTAGGTGTTGGTGGAGCCATGCTCGCAGACCTGATTGCGGAAAGGGCCGGCAAAGCGGGCCAACATCTTGGAGCTGCATACCGAAAGCATGGCGACTTGGGCGACATGGCCGAGGAACTCCTTAGCAACACAAATCGCGACGGGGACTTATCGCTCGCGGACCTGGCTCGGTTTTTCACTGATTTGGCAGGCGCTCGCGGCCAGGCGCAAAAGACGGAATTGTTGAGGAATGCGTTTAGCCGCGCGAGTGCCAGGGACGTGAAATACATCGTGAAAATCATCACCGGCGACTTGCGCATTGGCTCAAAAGAAAGCCTGGTCGAAGAAGCTATTGCAAAAGCGTTCGAGCAGCCCCTTGCCCGGGTGCGTCGCGCCAACATGATGACCGGCGACATCGGCGAAACATTAACGTTGGCGGCCCAAAACAGATTGAACAGTGCTGTAGTGCGTTTATTTCATCCCATGGGTTTCATGTTGGCCTCTCCGGTCGAAACTCCCGACGATTTATTTGACAAGGAGTTAGCAGGTGTAGAGACGCCCTCGCTGCTAGTGGAAGAGAAGTACGACGGGATCCGCGCCCAGGTTCACAAGGACAAGAGCGGAAAGGTGCGAAGTTTTTCGCGAACGCTCGATGAGATCACAGAGTTCCCTGAGTTGGTACAGCCCATCCGTGAATTGCCCGGCGACTTGATCCTTGACGGTGAGATCTTGGCGTGGCGTGACCCGCGCCCCTTGCCGTTCACGGAACTCCAAAAGCGGTTGGGGCGCAAGAACCTGGACATGTTTCTGCAGAACGATATTCCGGTGAAATATGTTGTCTTCGATCTTCTCTACCAGGACGGTGAATTGTTGTTAGACGAGCCATTAGTCACGCGCGTAGCGCGTCTCGATAAACTGTGTGCGAACGCTCCGGCAGCTCTCCGCGTCGCAAGGCGCACAGAATGTAAGGATGCGGGTGCGGTGCGCCAGGCATTTAGCAGCGCCCTCGCAGCCGGGCACGAAGGCATCGTGGCTAAAGCGTCGGATTCTCCCTACACGCCCGGCCGTCGTGGTGGCTATTGGTTCAAGATAAAAGAACAGTTTGCCACCCTCGATGTCGTGGTGACCGCTGTTGAATACGGTCACGGAAAGAGGCACAAGGTGCTTTCGGATTACACCTTCGCGGTTCGCGACGCGAACAAACTCCTGAATATTGGCAAAGCCTACTCAGGTTTGACCGACGAGGAGATACGCGAATACACGGACTTCTTCCTGCAACACACTGTTGAGGATCACGGCCACCACCGGACAGTGGAGCCAATCGTTGTGCTTGAAGTGGCGTTCAACAACATCCACAAGTCTTCCCGCCATGACAGCGGCTACGCGCTGCGCTTTCCTCGCATTGTTCGCATTCGCTCCGACAAAGTAGTGTCGGAAATTGATACGCTCGCGAGCGTAGCGGAACTCTTCGCGCGACAGTCAGCCAAACCGAATTGACTCGGTGCGAGCCGCAATAGGTCGCGGCCGTTGTTATATACATTCCGCTGGATTGCCACTTACAAGAGTGGGAATATCTGCACAGTGGGATATGAGCGAGGGCTCTCGTGCCTTTCTATTGGGATTTTGACCAAGTCAACAGAATTCTTCGCTTTCGCTTGCAAGGACGGATCACCGACGAAGAGCTGCAGGATTGCTATCGAGAGGCTGCCGAGGTCGCCCCGGCAGTCAAGCCTCGCGCTGGAATAATGGACCTGTCAGACGTGGTCTCATTGGACGTGTCGCGCCAGACAGTCTCCGCTCTGGCGAAGCGTGCGCCGATTTTTCCAGACCACGAGCGCCCTCGCATTGTGATCGCATCGAGTACCTTGGTTCTCGGAATCATGCGCATGTTTCTCGCGGAGGGGGAGGCTACGCGCCCGAACCTCTACGTCGTGCAAACCCCGGAAGCGGCATGGGCCATTCTGGGTGTCAAAGACGTACAATTCGAGCCATACAATAAGAAGTAATTCAGGGAAGTCCGCGGTGTGACGTCTTACGCCTTTTCGTCCAGCAGTTTCTTCAGACGCGTGAAGCCGGCCCGGCTCACGGGTAATTTCACTCCGTTCGTTAGAATTGCGACCTTACTATCCTTCCCATACGGCTCAATGCGCGCCACGCGCTCCAGATTCACCACATACGACCTGTGGATGCGCACAAACAGCGCCGGATCGAGTGCCATCTCTAGCCCGGAAATCGTCTGCTGCTTCAAGTGCTTCTTGCCCTCGCTGGCGAGCGATACATAATCGTCGAGCGCTTCCGCATAGTCGAGCTTCGACACAGGTATCAAGGTGACCTTGGTTCCATCCTTCACCACAATGCGTTCGGCGAATTGCCCTGCTGGCCGCGCCGCTGCACTTAGCTCGCTCGCGTCCAGTGCTCTCTTCGGCCCTTGGCTCTTCGCGCGTTCCAGGGCCGCTTCGAATCTCTCGCGGCTAAACGGCTTCAGCAGGTAATCGACCGCATGAACGTCAAATGCTTTCATGGCGTACTGATCGTAAGCGGTCACGAAAATCACCGCCACGCCTTCGCGCTCGATTAGTTCCAGCACGTCGAATCCCGTCAGCTTCGGCATCTGCACGTCCAAAAAAAGCAGATCGGGTTTGTGCTCCGCCGCTGCTTTCACTGCCTCCATCCCGTTTCCGCATTCCGCCGCAATTTCAATTTCGGGATGGCTGCTGAGCATCTCCCGCAGCAGCTTCCGCGCCAACTCTTCGTCATCCACAATCAGCGCTTTCCACTTTTTCTCCGCCGCACTCACTTGCTCGTCTCCGTCTCCGCAGGAAATTGCAAACGTACCCGAAACACATTGTCTTCCGCGTTGGCCTGCAATTGCGCTTGGTTTCCGTAGCGTGCCTCCAGCCGCCGCTGCACATTTTTCAGCCCCACACCATTTTTCCGCGAACCTCCGGCCTCCGGATCCCAGGAATTTTCCACCGTGACCGACAGGCGATCCCCGTTCCGCGCTGCCTGCAAGCGGATCCACCCGCCTTCAGGCATCTGCGCAATCCCGTGCACGACGGCGTTCTCGAACAATGGCTGTAGCAGCAAGGGCGGCAGCAGGCACTCCTTGGTTTCTTCGGTCACGTCTTCCTGCAACGTCAACCGGTCACCGAATCTCACCTTTTCAATGGCGCAGTATTTGTCCAGCAGAGCCAGTTCGTCGCACAGAGGAATCACCGCCTTCTCGCCCATTCCCAGTGTCAGGCGTAGGAAGTCCGCCAGCGCGACACACATGTCTCGGGCCCGAGCGGGATCAATGCTCGTGAGCGCGCTGATGGAGTTCAGGCTGTTGTACAAGAAATGAGGATTGATCTGCGCTTTTAGTGCACTTAGCTCCGCCTCGCGGGCGCGCATGGTGGATTCGAGCGCGCGTTCCTGCGCAGCTTGCGATTCCTGCTGTGCAAACAGCATGTAGTGAAATGCAACTGCGAGCAGGTAATAGGAAAAACCCACGCCGTAAAGGTGGGACTGCAGCGCCACGTACTGTTTGTACGTGTTAGTCATGCCGAGTCCTGAATCGATCGACTGCGCCAGTGCTCGCCCTGTGGCCACCCACAGAGAATCGAGCACCATCCCCGCAACGATGTGCGTCAGCGCGATTCTCCACCCTTCTTTGCGCCCTAGAGGATTGCTGCGGCAGGTAAACCGCGCTGCCCACGCGATCCCTTGGGCCAGTGCGGACATCGGCACCGCCAGCGCCACCGCCGCGCGCCAGTTCATTCCCCAGCTGGTCACCAGCAGCGTTCCTAGGATCAGGGCGAACAGCAATCCCGCTGTCACCAGCGCCAGCCACGCCGTTTTGCCGATGCTTGCTCGGTCCATGGAGAGCTTCAGTTCTTCACGGTGATTCCGCCGAACATCGCCTGCCCTCGCAGGATCAATCGCTTCTTCGCGGGAGCGCCCGGCACTTCAGGAAGCGGCGGCCGAGTTTCATCGCTGTAGCCGCCAAAAATGCTCTGGCCTTCGTAAATCACCATCCAGCGTTCGGGAACGACGATTTCGATCCCTCCAAAAATCGCTTCCACGTACAGCACAGCTTCTTCCCCTTCAATATCCGCTGCACGAAAATCCAATTCAACTCCGCCGAACGTGGCTGTCACTGTCCCGCCGGTGAAATTGCTCGTCGTGATTCGCCGCTCCACTCCCCCAAACATCGTCGACGCGGTAACCGTATTGGGATCTCCTGGGCCTGTCGAGGGCATTTTCGGAATCGCCATGCGTCCCATGATCATTGCCAGACCCAAGGCTATTAGAATCATGGGCCATAGTTCCCCCCACGAAAGCCGCACGTAGCCAAGATTGCCCAGCAGCAACAGTGTTCCAGCCAGCGTCAGCAGCGCACTGAACACGCGGGTGGTGGGGCATTCCAGAAATCGCACGGCACCCGCCACGACGAGGAGCAATGGCCAGAGCCTCCAGAGCCGGTAAATAGGGAAGACGCCCATGTGATCCAGCAGGACAAGGGTGCCGAACACAACCAGCAACACTCCCGGAAACAATCCCGGCCTGTGGTCTGGGCGCCGGCCGATGCGCCTGCGAATCCCGTTCCGAATATTGTCGTGGATCTGCTCGCGCAGATCCTCGCGGAACTTGTCTGGATCGAATTGATCGTCGCGTCTCACTGGTTCTCCTGCATTGCTGCGCGCCTCATTCTTTATCGCTTTGCGCTGTGGTCCATTTCGGGCTGCTTATGCATGGCGAGGCCAAGCGCCACAAGCAAAAGCCCGAGTGCCGCCAGCGGCACACCGGTCAGCACTGGCGACAGCGTCCCCCAGTGCCAGAGCGATTGCTCCGCTAACTTCAGCGTGATCATCCCCATCGCCGGCATCCAACCCAACTGGTTTCCCATATTCTGCTGCAAACCCGCCTGAAAGTATTCCATTCCGGCGTTGAGTTCCACAAACAGCAACGCCACCCCTGCTGCCCAGCAGGCCCACCTGAGCCACGAGTTTCCCGCGCGCCCTTTATTCCTTGCTACTGCCATGGCCGCCTCCCAATCTGTTCTTCCGTGACCATGGCCAGCTTAGAGCCGGCTCCCTCAGTCCCGCACGCCCAAATCGGTGAGTACCAACCCGGAATCGGTGAACGGTGCCCTCCCGTCGGCTGGCGGACCGCCCGTTGTACTTGCAAAGCCCCCCAAATTTGCACTAAGGTAAAGACCATCAAGACATCACCGCCAGCCAGTTCTTCCACGGCGGTCCATTTCCGGTCGAGGTGTCGTTTATGTCCGCCCTGTCGTCACCACGCGCTGGCACGCAACGTTATCAGTGGCTGCTCTACGTCGCCTTTGCTTTTTGTGGTGCCCTCCTCACTTTTGCAGGTGCTCGCGCGCAACAAAAAGCCACCGATGATGCCACTTTTCGCAAGCTGATTGACGGCTATTGCGCCGCTTGGAGTTCCGGGAATCCCGACAATGCCGCCAAGTTCTACGCCAAGGATGCGGACCTCATCTTCTACGATCTCGCTCCTTTTTCTTACAAAGGCTGGAAGGAATATAGCGAAGGCACGCACGACCTGTTCTCCGGAAATGTGGATTCTCTTTCGCTCACCGCGGACAAGGACCTCAAGATCGTTCGCCGGGGCAACATTGCATGGACCACCGTCTCCATGCACGCGTTTGCGAAAATGAAGAACGGCGGTACGCTCGACACTCCGGTTCGTTACACTGGCATTTGGGAAAAACGCGGCAAGAACTGGGTCCTTGTCCACGAACATCTCTCCGCGCCCTACGGCGGCTGAGAAGTTATCAGTTTCAGCACGAACTCGGGAACCTAAGGGAAGAGCGCTGGCGCGAAAGCTAGCGCTACGAATAGCGGACCGCCTACAAACCCGTGTGGCAAATGCTCCAATTCTACTGGCTCGCGTCCCGTGGCTACCGCCTGCGCCCGTGGCAAAGCCCATACATCCGGTGGCGTTTTGAAACCTTCCTGGGTAAGGAAGCTGCGAACCTCGACGCCCTGACGTTTCTTCGGCTCTGTTGGAAGTATCGCAACCGGCTCAAATCCTTCTCTGATTGGTCGGCCACGCGCCGACGCCGCCAGCGTCGCGACGAGTAGCAAAGGGCTCTGCCAACTACAGACTACAGACTTCCCCTCAAGCGTATAATCAATCTGGAGGTCTCCGAAATGGCATCGCTCCAGATCCTCCAGTCTGCTCCCAGCCTGCACGATGCTCTGAGGTGGGAGCCCGAAGCCAACGGCCGCGTCCACTGCTATCTTTGCCCGCGGCATTGTCACATCGGCCACGGCCAGTCCGGCTTCTGCTTCATTCGCGTCAACCAAAACGGCAAGCTGTATAGCCTCGGCTACGCCTCACCCGCCGCGCTGCAAATCGACCCCATCGAGAAAAAGCCTCTGAACCATTTCCTTCCGGGCACGCGCATCTTCAGCATGGGCACCGCGGGCTGCAACATGGGCTGCTTCTTCTGCCAGAACTGGGACATTTCCAAGTCGCACCAGGACCAGGTCAACTCGCGCCACCTTCCTCCGGAAGAGGTTCCGCTGCTGGCGAAAAAGCACGGCTGCGCCTCCATTGCCTTCACTTACAACGAGCCGACCATCTGGGGCGAATACATTATCGATATCTGCAAAGCGGCGCGCCCCCTGGGCCTCAAGACCGTCATGGTCACCAACGGCTACATCACCCGCGAGGCCTTCCACGACATTTACGACCACATCGACGCGGCGAACGTGGATCTAAAGTCCTTTACCGAAAATTTCTACGGCAAAATCACCTTGACCCATCTCCAGCCGGTTCTCGATACCTTGCAATGGCTCAAGAACGAAACCTTCGTTTGGTTTGAAATCACCAACTTGATGATTCCCACTCTGAACGACGACCCTGTCGAAACCCGCAAGCTCGCCGAATGGATTTGCGACCACCTCGGCCCGGACGTTCCGCTGCACTTCACCGCCTTCCATCCGGATTTCAAGCTGCAAGATAAACCTCCTACGCCTCCCGCAACCCTTCATCGCGCACGCCAGATTGCCCGCGAAGTCGGCCTGCACTACGTCTACGAGGGCAACATTTTTTCCGAAGCCGCCAACACCCTCTGCCCCAACTGTGACGAACTCCTGATCGCCCGCTCCTGGCACGACGTCCTGCGCAACCGCCTCAAATCCGGCCGTTGCCCCCGCTGCCGCACGCCCATCCCCGGCCACTGGTCGTAGCTCGTGACTCATGGTTCGTGGCTCGCGACCCGTTGGCCGCGAACTGGGTGCCCCACATGCCGGTGTTGCATGTGGGTCCTCTGGTCCACGCTTCCGGAGCGCTGGCTGTGGCATAGGCTTCAGCCTGTGCCGTTCCCGCTTCCTAGCGACGCGCTCCCCTCTTCCCATTTTCCATCCTGCCCGCGCTTGCCTCCGGCCTGTTCTCCCGTCAAACTACTCGTCCTAACTACCCAAACGACAGAAGCTGAAGCCTGTGCTACCAGGAGCTGCTCCATGAACGATTCCTCGCCGACCTCGCCCACCGCGTCGCGCTTTGGCTGGCTCAATTGGTCCGGCTTCTTCCTCGCTTTTATCCAAAGCGTGTGTAGTGCCTTCCTGGCTCTTCACGGCATCCGCTTTCTCGTCGGCATCGGCGCAGTAGTCCTGGCTTCTTCCGCTTGGCAGCTCGCCGAGCGCCTGCACGTCAACGCCATCCGCGTTCCTATGATGCTCATCGCGCTTCTAGGCGCGCTTCTCAACCTCGCCGCTCTGTGGCAAGTGCGACGTCTCCGCGCGCGTTCCGCCTCCGCCTGGCGCCAGCAGCCGCTCACCCCCGGCAAACGCCGCTCGGAAGCCGTGCAGCTTATCTTGTCTGTAGCCACGCTCGTCTTGCTCGCTGCCGAATGGATCGCGCACTTCAAACTCAAAGGCACGCTTTAAGTAGCATAGGCTTCAGCTTGTGCTCCTCTCTTGTCAGAGTGCCCCATTCTCGGTTTGTGAAAGTGAGCTTCGCGGCGAGACCCGGAACCCACAGTTCGCGGCAGGCGTGACCCGCGTCACATCCTTCGCCCCCACCGCGAACTACGCTTCAGCCCTCCGCGCGAAAGAAGGTGCGGCCATGGAAAGCGCCAGCGATCTTCTGTCGAAGCTCAACAAGCTGTTAAACGAGCAAAGGGAAACCCTGTTCCAGGAGAAACTTCCGCCCACCGAGGAACGCCGCTACATCGCGCGCAGGGAACGCATCGACGCCCTGCTCGCGCGTATCAAACACCACGAAGAAGCGCACCATCCCCACCCCACGCGCCACCACCGCTGACACCACAAGCCGGCCAGCACACGCCTGTCCCTTGGTTCCATCACCGTTTCGTCACCACGGGCGGTTTTCTTCTCTGTGCCCGGGGCGCGCTGTTCTACTCTGGCTGCAGGCCATTGGGTGGTTTCCCCTTTTCGCGGCAGCTTTTGGAGGGCACGGGTTATGAGAAAAGCGCTGCTTTTGCTGATCCTCGCGGCCATTTGCGTGGCCGTGGCTTTCCGTTTCTTCCACCCGGATTTTTCCTGGAGTGCGGATGCCGACGACGAACACGGGGCCGTGGCAGAAATGGACCAGCCTCTTCCGCACACCGTGCTGCCTTCGCTCTCCGGCGAGTGGGTCGATTTATCGGCCTATAAAGGACAGGTGGTGCTGCTCACGTTCTGGACTACGTGGTGCTCCGGGTGCGTGGACGAAGTGCCGTCCTTCATTCATCTCCAACAGGAATTCGCCGCCAAGGGCTTTACCGTCGTGGCCATCGCCGTGGGGGACAATGGCGAAGAATCCGTCGACAGCTTCGTGCATAAGCGCCAGTTCAACGTGCATGGCGATTCCGTGTCCGTCAACTACCCGGTGCTGATGGGAACCCAGGAGAGCGCGCAGAAGCTGGGTTTCGAGGGCGGCCTCCCGGCGAGCATTCTCGTCAGTCGGGACGGTCGCGAAGTCAAAATCTTTCGCGGTCTGCTCAGCGAGCCCGTGTTTACCCGAGCCATCCAAAAGCTGCTGAAGAACTAATCGCTCACGCCGCGGTACCCGAAGCTGCCAGCGGAGAAGCCCACTACCCACCTTCCAAAATCGAGAGTGGCACCCGCCCTCGAATATCCACACTTCCACACGTCACGTCCTAGACAGCTCCGGACTCCCGCGCCTACGATGGACACCAGGAGCCTGTCCATGCCAGACCAACAAGAAACCCCCGCGAAGATAGAGTACGACCGCCTCATCGCCTACTTCGACAAGGTCCTGAAGCTCACTCTCCTCGGCATCGGCATTATCATTGGCGCAGCCAGCCTGTTCCTCTGGAAAAACACCGACGACGTTAAGACCCAAGCGGCGGCGTCCATCAAAGCAACCCAGGACTCCGCCAATCATGAAGTTGCCGAAATCGGAAAGGCCGCCCAGGCCACCGCTAAGGAAGAGGCGCAGAAGGCCATCGATGCCGCGTTTGAGAAGCAAAACGTCCAGCGACTGATCGAAAGCACAGCCCAGAGAAAAGTTGACGCTGCCGTCGAGGCCGCCGTACGAAGAAATCTAGGAGCTCGGATCGAGGCGTTCCGAACCCTCATCAATGAAATCGGTGAAATCTCCAACTACGGTGCGCAACTCCGGCTTGGCTTCCGCTCAGGCCTAAGCTACATCCTTCAAAAGAGGGAAAGCCCCGACCCAACGGTCCGGGCCTACGCGTCCTCTACGCTCAGAACCATCGCAGCGGATTACGAAAAATCGGAGGCGATATTCCGGACTGACTATCAAAAGCCCGACTTCCTCTTTTATCCCCAACTCACAGCAAAGCAGTTGATGGCCCTTATCAAAACGCCACCGGAAGATGAAAGCCCGGTTGTGACTAACCAGATCGTCCAGGCCTTTTTGGATATGAAGAGGCGTTTCCACTGGGACGTTCAGGTGTTCGACGTCCCGGCCGCCGAGAAGTGGTGCGCGGCTCACAAACCTACCTGCGACCAGTAGCGCTGCGGCGCATATTTGCACACGTCCACATCTGGACGCCGCGTAGCAAGGGGCATACAGTGGACACTAAGAGATTCCAGCCATGAGCCTCAAATCTGTCCTCTCCATTGCGTTGCTCTCAGCCGTGGGCATCGCATACGCTCAGATTCCGCCAACGAAGGCACCTCCAGTCAGGGACGCGCGAAACATGACTGTCATGATCTTCTGGGCGGACCCGCCCAGACCACCGCAGTACCCGCGCCCTGTCGCCAAACCGCAACCGAGCGGCTCAGGTGTGTGGATCGGCAGGGCTGGATATATCGCAACCTGCCAGCACGTCATCGCTGGGTGGCCCGGCCCATTCAAGGTCGGCATCGCTCGCGACCCCTACGTCACCGAGGGCACCACGAGCCTTTCAGTCACTGGCATGGTCAACACTCTCGTAGCAACCCTCGTGGCGTCCGATGCAGCTACGGACGTTGCGATCCTCAAGGCGGAAACTCCGCCAAGCGACATCCAGTTTGGCCCGATCCTCCAAGGGGCCCCAATGGGGACACCGGTCACCCCAGACGTTCTACCCACACCACGAGGAGCAACCCTCGCGACTGAATTCCCCCAACTAGGAGAGACGGTCTACCTTGCTGGGTTCCCCATCGCCGAAAAAGCAGACCGGACTTTGATATTTCAGAACGGGGCCTTCACTGGCTTCTACTCCGCACGGGCTGCGGCTGATGCTCCCGCGGCCCACGAACCCCAAAGAGAGCCCCCGGTCAGTAATCTGCGGTTCATGCTCTCGCTACTCACCAATCCCGGCGACAGTGGTGGGCCGGTAATCAATGCGGAGGGAAAAGTCGTGGGCTTGCTCGAGGGAGGCCTTCCGTCACCGATTAGGGACGAGCGCGGGAACCCGCTCACGTATAAAAGGCAGAAGCTCGACGCGAGCGGAAGACCGCTATTCGACGCGAACCATCAGCCCATCCTCGAAGACGCTCCCCTCACACAGAACTCGGGCATCTCCATCGCTGTTCCGGCGCGATTCATCGCGGACCTGGCCAAAAAGAACGGCATCAACCTCGACTGACCCGACGAGTTGCACCCAGCACGTAACAGGGGTAGTGTCCCGGAACGGGGGACGTTGCCTTGCTCTATGCGCAGGGCTCGCTTAGCCAGTGCTGCTGCCGCTGGCGAGCACGGCGGCGAGGCGTTCGTGCAGGCGTTCGCTGTAACCTACCGGCAGTTCGTAGGTGCGGTCGTCGGCGGTTAGGACCAGGATGTTGCGCGTGGAATCCAGAATCGCAGAGCACACCTCGCAGGTTTCCAGGTGCTGCTGCACCGCGGCGAGCAAGTCCGGATCCAACTGCTGATCCAGGTAGCCGGAAATGTGTTCCCAAACGTGTTTGCATTCCACCTTCATGACAACCACCTTCGGAAGAATCCTCCGCGCGGAGGCGCCTGGCTCTTCAGGTAAGGCACGAGCATCTTCTGCAGCATCATGCGTGCCCGGTGCAGCCTCACCTTGACGAGCGTCACGTTGATGCCCAACGCCGCCGCGGTTTCTTCCTGGTTCAATTCTTCGATGTCCCTCAGCACAAAAACTTCGCGGTATTTCTCCGGCAGCATGGCTACCGCTTCGCGCAGCTTCTCTCGCAACTCTTTGCGTTCCAGAGCCGCGAGCGGAATCTCACGCCAATCCGTGAGCACCGCCGGGGTATAGTCGCCCTCGCTTTCCTCCTTCGTATCATCCAGCGAATCTTCCGCCCCCGCCTTTAGCTTCCTGAGGCGCTTGCGCGCTTCGTTCATGGCGATGGTGACCAGCCAGGTGCTGAACTTGGCATCGCCACGAAAGCTGGCCAAGTGACGGAAGGCGTTGATCATGGTTTCTTGCGCGGCGTCCTCCGCTTCTGTCTCATTCTTCACGATGGCGAAGATGGTGACGTAAACGAGCTTTTCGTACGGGCGGATGAGTTGGTGGAAAAGTTGTGTCTCGCCGGCGAGGATCCGGGCAATCAGGGCCGATTCGTTCGCCATGGCTGCTTTCATGCGCTGTGCAACTTTTCCCCTGTATCCACCGAAGCCGCGGGTTCGCGGCCAAACGTAACCTTGTCTATGCGATACCAGACGCGGTCAAAGGTAACAGACTTTTTTCGGGCGGAGATAAGGGTCAGTTGAGATCCTTCGGCGCCTGCCTTCGCGCGCCGCACTACGGCGGGCAAGCCCTTCGCGGCTCAGGGCAAACAGAAGGCGGCCGCCACCAAGGCGAGATTCTTCACTTTTCGGTGTATCCGGTGTAACCTTGCGGCTCCTTCGCACCCACACGAGGGAATCGCACTTCGGCCATTTGGATGCGCGAGCCTTGACGGGGCTCCGATCTTTATCGGACCTCGCGTTTCCGCGGCCGTCGGCTTTCTCTGACAATCCCCGGCTGGCGCCTGTCCGAAAGGCGATGCGGTACAAATCTGATCGGAGGGAAGAAATATCCATGACCAAGACCACCAAGGCTCTCATCGCCAGTGCGGCGTTCGCCGGCCTGCTCGCAGGCACCAGCGCTCCCGTGCAGGCGGCCACCTCGTTTAGCCCCGCGAAGTCTTCGTTCGCGGCGCAAGACAAACCGGACAATTCCAAACAACCCGCAGAAAAGCACGCCTGTAAAGGCCAAAATTCCTGTAAAGGGAAGGGCGGCTGCAAGAGCGGCGACAACGGCTGCAAAGGCAAAAACTCCTGCAAGGGCAAGGGCGGCTGCGCCACCGACGGCAGCAAACCGCACAGCTAGAGAAGGTAGTTTTTCCTCTCTATTCACCTTTGACCCCTTTTTCCTCCGGAGGAGGGCGGCCGTGCCCAGGTCGGCTCTCCTCGGAGGACTCGTCCTGGACTGGAGCTTGTGGATGCCCGCGAATCGCTTTAATGCTTTTACGACGTACGGTGCGGGGATTGGCCTGAGAATCCCGCACTACGACCATATTCTGTGGAACAAGCCCACGTGCGACTGGTTCGAGATTATTTCGGAGAATTTCATGGTCGATGGTGGACGGCCGCTGGAAATCCTCGACCAGATCCTGGAGCAGTACAAAGTTGTCCAGCATGGCGTCTCGATGTACTTCGGCTCGGCGGAAAAACTCAATCGCGAGCACCTGCGCCGCTTGAAAGCTCTGGTGCGCCGCACGAAAACGCCGTGGCTCTCCGACCACCTCTGTTGGGGCAGCGTAGATGGACGTTACACGCACGATCTTCTGCCGATGCCGTACACCTTTGAAGCGGCGCGCCTGACCGCACAGAAGATACGCGAGGTCCGCGATTATCTCGAAGTGCCGGTTGTGGTGGAAAACGTGAGCAGCTACGCGGAATATCACGTTTCGGAAATGAGCGAATGGGAGTTTCTGAAGGAAGTGGTGGAGCGCGCGGATTGCGGCATCCTGCTGGACGTCAACAATATTTATGTGTCGTCGCAGAACCACAATTTCAATCCGCTGACGTACGTCAATGCGGTTCCCGCGGATCGCGTGGCGCAGATTCATATCGCGGGGCACTCGAAATACCGCAAATACATATTGGATACGCACGATCACCCGGTCATTGACCCGGTCTGGAAGCTTTACGACCGCGCGATCCAGCGCGTGGGGCACACGGCCACGCTTCTCGAGTGGGACGACCGCATCCCTTCGTTCGACGAAGTGCATAACGAAGCGCTGAAGGCAAATAAGTACCTGGCCAGCGCTTCTCTGGCGGCTGCGGTATGAACCTCCTGACGCTGCAGTGCAAAGTTGCACGCGCGGTGATGACGCCGCTCACGCGTTCGGAGCGCATGCGGCGTGTGGCGCCGGACGGCCGGTCGCTCTCTGCGGTTGCGAAGCAAATTATCAAGCCCAATGACCGGCTCTCGTCGTTCGAGCGGCTGGAGATTTACAATCGGCAATATTGGTTCCGCGTGCTGGACGCGTTCTCCGATGATTTTCCGGGGCTTCGCGCGGTTCTGGGCGACCGCCGCTTTGACGCGGTTGCGAAGGCGTATCTCACCGATTGCCCCTCGCGTTCGTTCACCATGCGCGACCTGGGTTCGCGGCTCGAATCCTGGCTTCGCAAACACGCGGATTACGCGCGAGAGCGCCAGCAACTGGCTCTGGATATGGTTCGGCTGGAGTGGGCGGAGATTGAGGCGTTTGACTCGGCTGCAGAGCCGCCGCTAACGGCCGATTCTCTTGTGGGAGCCGATCCTGCGAAGTTGCAGCTTCGCCTGCAGCCGTACCTCCGGCTTCTGGATTTGCGCTATCCGGTGGACGATTTGCTTCTGGCGATCAAGCACGATACAGGCACGAACGTCGCGAGCAATGCCATGGCGGAACGGCAGAAGCGCAAGAAAGTCTCCGCGGTGGCACGGCTGAAGCCCGTGCCGGTCTACCTGGCGATTCACCGGCTGGAGAATACCGTGTACTTCCGGCGATTGGAGCGCGAAGAATTTGCGGTTCTGAGTGCGCTCCAGAAGGGATACGCGCTGGAGCGCGCCATCGTTGCTGGATTCCGTTCCAGTGCAATTCCCGCGGCTGAAAGAGCCGCCCACGCCGCGGCGTGGTCTCGTAATTGGGCTTCCCTTGGTTGGTTCGTGTAGCGGCGGCTTTACGCCGCCGTCGTATTCTCGGAGGCCATTGTGAATTCCCTGATCGTTTCCGTGCGAAAGCTTTATGCCTTCGCGGTTCATCTTTCCAGCTATCTCCAGTCGCCCTTCCTACTCGCCGTGCGTCTCTATTGGGGCTGGCAACTGGCACAGAATGGCTGGGGCAAACTTCACAATCTCGGGCATGTAACGGAATTCTTCTCCAGTCTTGGGCTGCCGGCGCCCGGACCCACTGCGGCGTTTGTCTCCACCGTGGAATTTGTCGGCGGGATTCTGCTCGCCGTGGGTTTGCTGTCGCGCTTCATCGGCTTGGTGATCACGGTGGACATGCTGATGGCCTATATCATGGCTGACCGCGAAGCGCTGTTCTCGGTCTTTTCCGATCCGGGGAAATTCTACGTCGCGGATCCCTACACCTTTTTGTTCGCCGCGCTGCTTATTCTGATCTTCGGGCCTGGGAAGATCGCGGTCGATTCGTTCCTGCTGCGGCGATATCCGTATCCTGCTGGGACAGAAACCAGCAATCAGTAATCAGTAATCAGCGGGAGTCACTACAAGAGCGCGTGCGGCGCGATCATTTGATCCGAAATTCACCATAGCCGGGGCCGACGCGCATGGAGTGGTGCCAGGACATGGGGAAAGCCCACCACACCAGAGCGCCGAGAAGGGCTTGCCCTACTGTCAGGGGCAAAATGTTGCGCTCCGTCGCGAACAAGTAAGAGATGGCGAGGCCGCCAAGAAACGTCAGCGGCACCAGCACGGGGTTAGGCCAATGCAAGGCCCCGAAGATCAATCCGGCCACGAGCGCTGCGGGAAGCGGCTTTTGAAACGCGCGCATCAAACGGTTGGTCACCAGCGAATTCAGGCCCACCTGCTGCAACAGGCAGAACGACATGTAACTGCCAAGCCGCTTCGGTTCGATGAGATGCTCCGGCACGCGGTGCAGCATCCCCAGAAACAATCCCGGAAA
>Ga0187782_10001810_pt1 | contig 15712 bp, 12 predicted proteins | sample 0715_SJ02_MP15_2_FD_132454 | JGI IMG/M metagenome (GOLD analysis project Ga0187782, IMG submission 132454) | Tropical peat soil microbial communities from peatlands in Department of Meta, Colombia - 0715_SJ02_MP15_20_MG | ecosystem: Environmental > Terrestrial > Soil > Wetlands > Peat | place...
CCCGCACCTCCGAAGCAATGATTCATGCCTGGCACCATGAAAAGGCGTTCGAACTTCCGAACCCGTTCAGCTCCGCCATTCGCAGCAACGACTCGCTCGAAGAAATCGATGGATCCGCGCGGAAAAATGAGCTGATCCGACCAGCCATGATACGTGATGATCTTTCCACCATGTCTACGAAAAGCAGAAAGGTTCGGATCATCGGTACCGATGATTGCGCGAAACTTCCTTGACGATTCCTTGAGTCCGGCAGCGAAGCTATCGATACTCAAGCTGTGCCAATCGAAACTGGGATTCTGTTCGATCCAAAGGCGCCAGTGATCTAAGGCGATGGGGAAGGCAGTTGCGTTCGCAAGCCCGCCAAAAGAAGCACCCGGTTCGAGTCCGTACCAAAGGAACGCGCCCTGAGAATCTCTCGGACCCTGCCAGACTTGTTGGATGGCGCTAGCCTCGGCATCCGTCAAACACGTACTGTCACTGCCAGCACCGGGCGTACCACATTGCAGGACGTGCGGGTCGAAGTGGCACTTGCGCGGGTCTCCGATCACTCCGTCGATGACGCCGTCAATCGCGTCGCAGGCCTTGAGAGCTGCGGCAGTGACCGCATTCAGCTTGGTTTGCGATATGGGGCTTCCCACACCGACGTGAATGACCAATCCCGGCCAGAGCTCCGCCGGGACGAATCGGTCCCAGTTGAAGGCAGGCGCACCGGCGAGGATCCCATTGTAGTCTTCGGGGAAACGCTGGGCTTCCATCCATCCCTGTCGACCGCCAGTCGAGCAGCCGTTCCAGTAGGAGAATCTTGGCGACTGACCGTAGTACGCCGAGATGATCGCCTTCGCTTTTAGCGTCATTTCATGCAGAGAGCGCGAGGCAAAGTCGGCGATGAGGGCATCGTTCAAGGTGTTGTTGGCAGGGTTCAGCGCGAAACCACCTCCTGCTTGTGCTCCGTTAGCGCCGCCCTGGCCACTGGCCGTTCCCGTCGCGGGATGGCCCGTGTCGGTGGACGCAGTGGCGAACTGGCCTGTCACTGGGTTGCCGGTGACGGCCTGGGCAAGCGCCCCATAGGAGATCATTCCGGCGTAGCCTCCGCCACCCACCGCCTGAAAGCGATGGTTCCATCTTTCCGGCTGGGGGAGCCAGACCTCAATTTTGATTTGGGGCTGCACTGTAATCTGCACACGGCAGAAGGCAACCGGTACAGGCGGCAATGATAGGCCGGGGAACGGCGGCGGCGGCGTGAAGGCGTTTGCCGCGACCGAAACGGCCGTGATTGACGCCACCTCTGGGAGTACCAGATTCGCCAGATCGCTGCATTTGTCGGCCAGCGCGGGTCGAGCGAAGAGCGGCCTAAACGCAGCGATGAGGAGCAAAACCGCTAGAATGTGCCGATACTTTGGATGCGTCATATCGCCTTTCGAAAGACAGGATTCGCGCCGCCTAGACGAACGTGCAGTGAGCCCTCTGTGCCACAGACCGGCCGTCCAGCCCGACACAGAACGGGAATGGCCGACTCCGCTGCCAGCCGTCCCACCGACGGGCACGCAGTATAATGCATCTCTCGATCGAGGTCATGAGGCGTCGCTGCCGGAACATGCAGTATGCTGCTCCACCTGGTCAAGAACCGGCGCACTTCGTGGACCTCGGCTTGGCCGATCGCCACATCCTCGGAGCGACCACATGAGGACTATCGCCAGCCTGGAGATTCCGGAGCGATACAATCTCGTGGACCATTTCGTCGACCGCCACATCCGCGAGGGCCGCGGCGACAAGACTGCAATCATCAGCGGCGACCAACGAGTTACGTACGCAACAATCGCGGAGCAGATCAACCGCGTCGGGAATGGGTTGCGCAAGCTGGGGCTACAAGAGGAACAGCGCGTCTTGCTGCTTCTCCCGGACGCTCCGGAATTTGTAGCCGCATACTTCGGGGCGATGAAAATTGGTGCCGCGGCGGTGCCTACGAGTACAGCGGCGCGCGTAAGCGATTACGCTTATTTTCTTCAAGAGAGTCGAGCCAAGATTGCGATCGTCCACTCGACCCTTCTTGGGAAGCTTGCGGCTGCGCTTTCGGGAGAGCATTGCTGCAAAAACGTAATCGTGTGCGGAGAGCCCGTCGGTGGTTATATCTGTTGGAGCCAATTTCTCCAGGACGCGTCGCCAAAACTAGAGCCGGCCTCCACCAGCAAAGATGACACCGCCTTCTGGCTCTGGACATCGGGCAGCACTGGCCGACCCAAAGCCGCCGTGCATCTGCACCACGACTGGGCCTATTGCTGCGAGTATTACGCTTGCGGCGTGGTGAACATAGAAGCCGACGACGTCACGTTCTCGACGTCGAAGCTTTTCCATGCTTATGGACTCGGCAACGGACTCATGTTCCCGTTTCATGTCGGGGCCACAACGATTCTTTATCCAGGCAAGCCACAAGCAAGATCAATATTGGAAATCGCCGAAGCGAATCGGCCAACGCTGTTCTTTTCAGTACCGACACTTTACGCTGCGATGCTGCAGGAGGCCGAACAAAATACGGCATACGACTTGCGCGGGATGCGCCTGGCGGTTTCGGCCGCCGAGCCACTCCCCGCGGATCTTTTTCGCCGTTGGAAAGACCGTTTTGGCGTTGAGATTCTGGATGGGATTGGATCCACCGAAGTCTTGCACATCTATCTTTCGGCGCGAAGCGGACAGGTTCGGCCGGGCAGCACCGGCCAACCCGTGCCGGGGTATGAACTTGCGCTCGTAGATCCCGCTGGACACCCTGTGCCGGCCGGGGCCATCGGCGACTTAATGGTGGCTGGACCGAGCACGGCTCCCTATTACTGGAATCGCCGGTCGCTAAGCCAAGAACGAATGCGCGGGCGCTGGTTCTTCACCGGAGACAAATTCAGGGTCGATGAAGATGGATACTATTGGTATGCAGGCCGATCGGATGACATGTTTCGGGTGTCCGGTCAATGGGTCTCGCCAATCGAAGTGGAATGCACGCTGATTGAGCATCCGTGCGTCTTAGAAGCTGCGGTCATTGCGTACGAAGAAGGCACAGGGCTTCTGACGCCGAAAGCTTTTGTCGTACTCCGCGAAGGCTATTCGGGCAACGGAGAACTGGCCACGGAACTCCAGGAGTTCGTGAAGCAGCGAATCGCACCTCATCAATATCCTCGACGCATTGAATTCGTGACCGAACTGCCGAAGACAGCTGCCGGAAAGGTGCTGCGGTACAAGCTGCGCGAGCAGCGTGGTGGCTCTGCGCTGTCGCAATCCTAGCGCCGGAAATATTTGTGGATCGTATGTTGGCCGTCGCACTCGATCCTCCCGCTTCGCTCCGCGTGATTCACAAAAAATCGCCGATTCGGCGGTACCGGGAAGTTAGCGAGCGCCGCCTGAGTCCAGGTCGGTTTGCACGGAAAGACGAAGTGCCGCGGCCGCTTCAGAAGAGAGCTGGATTTCTTCGAATGGGTAGGCGTTTGAGACTCGGATCAGACCCGCATTCGTCAATGCACTCAGCAACGCATAAAACTCCCCTACGTCGAGACCGCACGCCTCGAGAATCTCCGGTGGTGTTGCAATGCCCTTGGGTTTTGGGTGAAGGGGCCCATGATAAGCCTGACGTACAATAACGTCGAAAAGCTTCCGAGCTGGCACAGAGACCGTTTGCAAACGGTCACTTAAAAACGAAGCGGGATTTTCTCTGTTAGGCAACGGTTTAACCTTGGTCAAAGCGGACGTATTCGAATTCGATGGGCAAGTTGTTAATGCCTCTTGCCGGCGGAGCGATCCAGTTCGCGAACTTTCCCGGCGCAATGATCCGTCCCATGAGCGAACTGACGAACTCGTGGTCATCCTGCGACGGAAGCCAATGGATTGATCTGCCTTCCCAGTCCTGCTGGGAAAGAAGTTGCCCGTCAGGACTTACGTAGTGGCCAGCAAATGCTCCGATCTTGCGATGAAATCCCACGTGCGGCAGTGTCAAGCGAAACGGGATTCCAAATCGCTCCGGGATCCGGTTCCATCGATCAAGTCCGGCTTGAATCTCGGCCGTGTAGTCGTCACGCAAACGTGCATTGAGAACCGTCAGAGCAGGGACGGACCGATTCACGACAACTCCCTCGGCGATCTCCTGGACCGCGTAAAAGTTGCTGTTGAGCAAATGGTCATCGCCGATCTTGGTCTCCTCATACCGCCCCTTTAGGCCGCCCGTGTAGTAGCCGGCCGCGTTCGAGGAGATCTCCGAGCCGAACAAGTCCAGTGTGACACTGTAGTGAAAATTCACGAATCTTTGCAAAGTTTCAAGGTCGATTACTCCGTGGGAGCGAACCTGAGTGGGATCCGTCAAGTTGTGCTCGCGCATCACCTCGCACGTGCGTTGCAGCGCGCGCGCCACACCGGATTCTCCGACAAACATGTGATGCGCCTCCTCTGTCAGCATGAACCTGGTCGTTCGGGCCAGAGGATCGAAACCCGATTCGGCCAATGCGGCCAGCTGGAATTTGCCGTCGCGATCCGTGAAAAACGTGAACATATAAAATGCCAGCCAATTGCTGGTTTTCTCGTTGAAGGCTGTGAGAATGCGGGGATTGTTAGCGTCCCCCGACCGCCTCTCCAAAAGAGCTTCCGCCTCCTCCCTGCCGTCACGGCCGAAATATCGATGAAGGAGATACACCATGGCCCACAAGTGCCGCCCCTCCTCGACATTGACCTGAAACAGATTCCGGAGGTCGTAAAGCGAAGGGCAGGTGGCGCCGAGAAGTTTCTGTTGCTCGACCGAAGCCGGTTCCGTATCGCCTTGCGTCACGATAATCCGTCGTAGCGCCGACCGATACTCTCCAGGGACCTCCTGCCACGCCGGCTGACCCTGGTGATCTCCAAAAGTAACCTTTCGGTCTTCATCCCGTGGTGTCAGGAAGATGCCCCACCGATATTCCGGCATGCGCACGTAATCGAAGTTCGCCCAACCGTCGCGGTCGACACTCACAGCGGTTCTCAAATAGACCTGCAAAGCGGCGCTATGGGCCGGTCCTGTTTCATTCCACCAGCTCAGAAACGCCGGTTGCCACCGTTCAAGCGCCCGTTGCAAGGTTCGATCGTTCGAGAGATCGACGTTGTTCGGAATGCGCTGAGAGTAATCGATCGCTTTCTGAGTCACTTCGGTTCGTTCCGCCATGTGAGTTATACCCGCTCCCAATCAAACTTGGCTCGATTGCCCGAGCCATACACCTTCAGCGCACCCGTAGGTCCCACTGCGTTGGGCCGAATGAAAATCCAATTCTGCCACGCGGAAAGCCGTCCGAAGATTCGCGCGTTCATGTTCTCAGGATTGCCAAACCGGAGATTCGCCTCCAGACCGGTCATGGCGTCGGGCGAAAGAGCCAGGCGGCTTTCCACCGCGAGTCTAATCTCGTCGGCCCAATCCAGTTCGTCGGGCGTGAAAGTCACCAGGCCCACCTCTGCAGCTTGGCGAGGCCCCAGTGCCTCCCCGATTCGTCTGCGCATTTCGGATAAGCGAGATTGATCGCCAGAAAATCTCGCCTCCAAACGAGGGAGGCCGCTTACAGCTTCCAGTCCCCCGAAATTCATTTCCGAGAGTGCTAGCGCAGATTGTGGGTCGTCGAGCATGTACACCCGGTCTGCCGCCAATGCCAACTCCAGTAGACTGCCGGCAAAACATGATCCGGGCTCCATCAGCGCGTAGATCGATCGTGACGTAACGTCAATGCGTGCCAAGGTCCGGCGCATCATCCCGATGACTTCGCGGACGAACCAGTTGCCGCGATTCGAGAACAAAGCGGCATCCACCTCGAGCACATTCTTTAAATCGCCTTCGGTCCTGAAAATCCACAGCCCAAGTTCGAGTTGGTTAGTTCGCAGCGACAAAATTGCGTCGTCTAACTCCCGCATCATTTGCAGAGGCCACCACCTGGCTCCCGCACCCAGGATCTGATCAAGCGTTGCCGCCGCCGTGGACTTGGGGGCCCGAACTGTTAGGGTTGCCGTGCGGCGCTGCGGGTCCCAGGATACGTCCACATATTCGTAGTGGTATCCGCGATCATCTACGGTCCGCGCGAACGGCGAAAGTTCGACCCCTCGAGCCCGCTTCGGTCGATCCGACAGCTCGGCGAGTGCAAGCGCGCGATTCTTTACGTACGTGTCGAAGTTCTGTGGTTTGACGGCTTCATCAACGAGTCCCCACTCTTTCGCACGTTGGCCCTGTACACCCTCCGGCGTAGTGCAAAATACATCGGCTAGGTCCCGCCGAACGCGTCTCTTGTCGGTAAGCCGCGTCAGCCCCCCTGTGCCAGGAAGCACACCGAGCAGGGAAACCTCGGGCAGACTAATCGCGGAAGAGCGGTCATCAATCAAGATGATTTCATCGCAGGCCAGGGCTAGCTCATAGCCGCCCCCTGCGGTGGCTCCATTGCAAGCCGCTATGAACTTCAGCCCCGCATTCGCACTGGAGTCTTCCATTCCGTTTCGAGTCTCATTGGTGAATTTGCAGAAGTTCACTTTCCAGGTATGGCTTGATAGGGCCAGCATGTAGATGTTGGCACCCGAGCAGAAAATTCGCGGCTTGGCGCCCGTGAGAATGACGCTCGCAACCTCCGGATGTTCAAACCGAATCCGTTGAAGCGCATCGTGCAACTCTATATCCACGCCCAGATCGTAGGAATTCAACTTAAGCTTGTATCCTGGACGTATGCCCCCATCTTCCTGCACGTCCATCGCGAGGACCGCGACGCGACCCTCCACGGATAGTTTCCAATGGCGATAGTGCGGTGGTGCCGTCTGGAAATCGACAAAGGCTGAGACCAAGGAATTCAGGCTGTTCACGGGGGCTTCCATACTCGCTTCTCGCGCTCGCCCTCTAACGGCACTGACAATATATTGCATATCTGTTTCCGCAGTCAAACGGCTCGAGAAAGGCAATGTTTATAGGCTATCGCAGAGCACCGTGGATAGCTTGCGATTTCGCTGGTATTGCAGAACATTGCTCTAGTGCATTATGCTGCATATAGCTCGACCCTGTGCTATGCTCCCCCAACGTATGAAAAACGCACGCCCGCCGATCTTGCGGGAGCCCATTTCGACGCCGAGGCGCGCCATGGTTACCGCTCCTGCCGCCCTGAAATCACTTGGGGATCGTGTGAGGCAGGCGCGGGCCCGCAGGGGCATGACCCGAAAGCAGCTCGCGCGGGACTCCGGTGTTTCAGAGCGTTACCTTGCCCAAATCGAAAGTGGCCAAGGAAACATTTCAGTCCTCGTATTGCGACGACTGGCCAAGGCATTGGGCATGTCCGTTGACGTCTTGCTCCTCGAGGGCCCTGAGCCCCCGGTGGAACTGACGCATACCGTCGAGTTCCTCCGTCGCCTCTCGCTGGATAACCTCAAGCTCGCTCGCCTGATGCTGCTGCGCGAGTTCGATGGGATTGATCCGGCGGCTCGTCACCGGCGCATTGCATTGATAGGGCTGCGCGGAGCTGGAAAGTCTAGCTTGGGGGTCGCGCTCGCTGAGCGTTTGGAGATGCCTTTTCTGGAGCTCGACCGCCTGATTGAACAACAAAGCGGATTGACCCCAGCCTTAATTTTCGAATTTCATGGACAGAGTGGGTTCCGTAAGCTCGAACGGCAGTGCCTGGAAGATGCGATCCAGCGCTATCCCTGCTTCATCATGGCGACCGGAGGAAGCCTGGTATCGGAGCCGGGCACGTTCGAACGATTGCTGTCAAGTTGCTTTACGGTCTGGCTAAAGGCTTCTCATGAAGAACACATGCAGCGTGTGATCGCGCAGGGGGATATGCGTCCAATGTCCAATAATCGTGACGCGATGTCTGACCTCAAACGAATCCTCTCCGAGCGTGAGCCGTTATACGCCAAGGCTGACATTCAGATTGACACCGCGGGAAGAAGCGTTGGAGAAAGTCTGGAGATGCTAATCCGGGCTCTGCGGGACACGCCCGTTCGGGAATCCTTGACTTCGACAGTCGTTCCTCGCTGAACTCGCGATCGCTCCCATGAGGTCTAGTTGGATCGCACTGCCTGCCACTCACCGGTTCCTCGGCGATCATGGAACGTGCCTTGGATGGTATCGCCGTCGACCTTACCCCGGAAGACTCTCGGAGCGCTTGCTGAACTGGAAGCGCGCTCCTTTCGCGCGCCCCGTTCATCCGCAGGAGGATCATTTGATTCCGCTTCATGTGGCTGTGGGAGCAGCGGAAGCAGAGCCAGCGGAGGTCATATACCACGAAGAGAATTTCTCCGGCATGATCACGATGTCAAGCTATCGGTTCGGGGAACGTGGAGTCGATTCGAGGGAGGCATGAAAGTGCGAGCCCCTTGAGTTAATCCGGCTGCGGGCGCCTGCGCGTAACGTGGGGGCGCAGCTGCATCACAATCTCCGTCCGCTATTTCCACCCGTCTGAAGGTTTCCAATTCCCCAGTTTCCGACTGTCAACGCACACTCCCCAGTAAAGTGAGAGTATGCGGACCAAGCTCCGATTACACGTGGTCGCTCCGTCAGAATCGGCATCAGACTTCGCATTTCGCAATACGATTGCTTGAATTCAGCCGCTGGCGTACCATGAGTGACCCATGCCTGATTCTTCTTCCATACCTGGCCGCTCGATTTCCCATTACACAGTCGTCGATAAGCTAGGTGGCGGCGGGATGGGTATTGTTTATAGAGCTAAGGACACGCGTCTGGGCCGGAATGTCGCGTTGAAATTTCTCCCTGATGACATTTCACACGATCCCCAGGCGATCGAGCGGTTCCGCCGTGAAGCGCGAGCCGCCTCCGCGCTGAACCATCCGAATATCTGCACAATTTACGACATTGGCGAGTTCGAAGGCCGGCCGTTTATCGCCATGGAGCTGCTGGAGGGCCATACTCTCAAGCAGTGTATGGCCGGGAAACCCCTGGAGATCTCGGAACTTCTGGAGATTGGTATTGAGGTTGCGAACGGCCTCGATGCGGCCCACGCCAAGGGCATTATCCACCGCGATATCAAGCCCGCGAACATCTTTCTAGTCGATAGGGGCGCGGCAAAAATTCTCGATTTCGGCCTGGCAAAACTCACTCCCGCGCTTCGGGAGGAAACCGTGGGCGTCACGTCCATGCAGGCTCCAGTGCGCGTTGCTGATGAAGAACACCTAACGGTTTCGGGCAGTTCGATGGGGACGATCGCCTACATGTCGCCCGAACAGGCGCGGGGCGACGAGTTGGACGCGCGCTCCGATCTGTTTTCGCTGGGTGTTGTGCTTTACGAGATGGCCACCGGGTCGCTTCCGTTCTCCGGTTCGACCGCCGCGGTCATCTTTGACGAAATTCTGCATTCTGAACCTGTTCCCGCAAAGGAACGCAACCCGCGTTTGCCCGTGGCATTCGACACGATTCTCAGCAAGTTGTTCGAAAAGGACCCCGACCTGCGCTGCCAGACGGCCGCCGAACTCCGCGCCGACCTGAAGCGGTTGAAGCGGGACATCGAGTCCGGCCGTCAGCCCGCCGCGAAAAAGAACAGTCCGAGTTCAGGGACCCACGCGGTAGCAGCCCAGCAGAAATCGGTTGCCGTTCTCTACTTTGAAAACCAGAGCGGCGCGAAAGAGGACGAATATTTTCGCGACGGAATAACCGAGGACATCGTTACCGAGCTTTCGAAGATCGCCCAACTTGAAATTTTCCCCCGTTCAGAAATGCTCGCTTTCCGCGACAAGCCGGTAACGGCGCAACATGTGAGCCAGCAACTCGGCGCCGCTTACGTGCTCGAAGGTTCCATCCGCCGCGCAGGCAACCGCGTGCGCATCACCGCGCAGCTCGTCGAGGCCTCGACGCGGCATTCCGTCTGGGCGGAGCGCTATGACCGGCAACTCGAAGATGTCTTTGCTATCCAGGAGGAAATCGCGCGGAGTATCGCCCAGGCTCTGCGCATCACGCTGACGCCCCAGGAAGAAAAAACTATCGCCCGCAAGCCGACGGAAAATCCGCAGGCCTACGATTTCTACCTTCGCGGGAGAAGTTACACCCGACGCGAAAACATGGACTATGCCCTGCAGATGTTCGAACAGGCCATCCGGCTCGATCCCAAGTTTGCACTGGCACACGCGGGCATCGCGCACCTCTGCGGGCTCATCTACGAAATCCGCGAGCAGAACCCGAAATGGATTGAGCGGGGACTGGCCGCGTGCGACACAGCCACCGCACTTGCACCCGACCAGCCGGAGGTGCTGGTTGCGCGCGCCCGCATCTCCTACGCGCAGAAGAAATACGACGAAGCTGCGCTGCTGGCCCAGCGCGCCATCGAGCGCAAGCCCGATTGTGAGGGATCTTGGAACATTCTTGGCCGTGCGTATTTTGCCTCCGGCCGATACCAAGAGGCCGCCGCTCTTACCGAGCGAGCCGTCGAAGCCAACGGAGATGACTACAACACCTATATCCCGTATAGCCGGGCTCTGGAAAAGCTGGGATTAAAGAAGGAAGCGGAGCACATCCGCGAGCAAACCATTAAGGTTCTCCGCCAACAACTCGAATTGGTGCCAGAAGATGTTCGTGCCCGAATCCTGCTGGCTGTGCAGCTCAGCGCTTCCAGAGAAGACACACAGGAGAGCATGCGCCACCTTCAAACCGCGGTCGCTCTTCGACCCGGCGATCCCAATACTCTCTACAACGCCGCCTGCACCTACGGTGTCCTTGGAGAAAAAGCGACCGCACTGGAGACTCTCAAAAAGGCCCTTGCGGCCGGGTACGGCAACTTAGATTGGGCGGCGCAGGACACCGATCTCGACTGTCTGCACGACGACCCTGAATTCAGGAAACTCGTCTTTCGCAAGGAGCCCCCTCTACCGTGAAAGACTGTTGTTATCCCTCTTAGATGGTGTACTCGGCGAAGACTCATGCCGAGGCCAGGAGCGCACCGAAGTCGCACCTGGATGGGCACAAACACCCTTGACATGGATCGGCCTTCTCATGGAAGGAGTTAGCTCCGTCGTCAGCGCAGCCTTATTATTTTGTGCTCATTTCTTCGAGCACGGGCACATCTTCGCGTGAAGGGAGGGTAATTCTAGCTCCGCTAACCTTGCAACGCAGGACTAAGACCCGCCGTTACTGGGGGCGTAGGTCGGTTCCTAAGCAACCGATCTCGCAGTTTTAGAAACGGAAGTTCAATGAAAGAGAAACTCACAAATGAAAGAGCCAGGCAGACCGGGCCGTATAAAACAAATGCATAGAGAAAAGAATGAAAACCTTCACCAAAGAGTTGAGTGTGGTAGCGCATCACATGTCCAAGAACGCCAAATTGAAGCAGGTAAACGCCAAACGATAATCGTGAAATAATATGGAAGACCTTGAACGGAAACATGAAGGGTAGTCGGACCCGAAGAAGCAGGAACATGAGGGCCCCGTAGGTGAGAGCCACCACGGAGTAAAGAAATGTCAGGGAAACAATGTACCAAAGGCTGAAACCGACGAGAACGACGACTACGAGGGCGGCGTCCACCCAGCGACTATTCCGTAGGAGGTCTGGTTCCCAAGTCGTGACCCATGAGATCAACAATCCCATCGCAAGCCCGTCCGAGTGGGTGTGAAACGCATGGTAAACAGAGTCTCTTGCGGTTGTATTGCTGGACGCGAGCAACACAAAGTGGCGGATGAGAGGTAGGGCAAAGAGCCAAAATAAGGCCAAGCGAAAGAGCGATCTTGGGGAAATATACTTCGCGCCTACCATCAAGGCAATTGGAATCAGCAGGTAAAACTGTTCTTCTAAAGAGAGTGACCAGCCGCCATCAATCTGGTGGTGGTCCGGAAAATAGTTATCCAAGAACGTTGCATCGATCCAAAGGTAAAGGCCAGGCCGTTTTATCCCCCAAAATAGTCGCTCAGCCAACAGAAAGGCAGCCAGGGAATAGTATAGCGGCCAAATACGAAAACCTCGTCGCAAGATGAATCTCGGCACATTCACGGTTCCGCCTGCCTTTAACTCCTTCCACAATTGCCCTCCGATGAGAAAGCCGCTGAGGACGAAAAACAGATCGACTCCAGTCCACCCAAAATAACAAAACGGTGTGTTCAGGGTGCGATGGGCATTCGGGGTATAACCGGTAATGTGGTAGGCAAGGACGAGGGAAATTGCCAAACTGCGCAGGAGGTCCAAACAGGGGCGGTTCCCGGCGGGTGGGGTCCACAGATCCTTGAGACCGGCAGAAAGGAGGGCCCACAAGGTTGTGGGTAGCTTATAAAATGCAAGCTCCTTGTAACGTACCAATGTAAGTATGTCCTTCCCTTCCGGTGCATTAAACTCGAGTGGACCGCCCGACCGAATAGAGCAAGCGTACCGAATGGGAAGTATCAGAGGCTTGGGCGTCCTGGTACAACAGGCCGGCGCTTCCAACCGCACCGTAAATATGGAAGTGGGTCTTCTGCGTCGCATCCTGAAGCGGGCGCGACTCTGGGCCGAGTGAGCTCTGCCCGAGCGTCGTAACGTAGGCTGTGCTTAGCTACGAGGAAAAGATGCTGGAGCACTATAGCCACATTCGAATGGAGGCTAAGCGAGATGCTGTCCGGGCGCCATCAGGAGTCCGCGAGGTGCCGGAAACGGCAGGCCACGTTAGAAAACACGTTACAAATGGGCCCGTCGAGCCGCAGCCCGTGCCGGAAGTTATTGAAAACATGGTGGACGTGGCCGGGATCGAACCGGCGACTCCCTGCTTGCAAAGCGTAAACTAGAGCTTTGCAACTGAGTGCGACCGTCCGCGACGGCGTTAGTTTTCCGCGCCAGTACAGGCGATTCTCGCCCTTGCCCCGTCTACGATGGTTTTCTACCGAGACAGGGCACAAAATAGGGCACAGTGCTTGGCATGAACCCCCGAAGTGAGACAAATTTTTGGGCACACATGCAGCTTTTTGTTCAGCCCTCCTTGCATCTCGTAGCAGAAAAGGGGTCCGGGGAAGAGGACGGCGAATGGCGCCTCCCTTTTGGTAACCCAGCGACTGTACCAGCTGCGGCCCAAGCCTACCGTCTGTAAGCGTATTGGTCGCCTAGGCCATGCAAGGAACAAGAGTTCCTCCATACGGCAAACCCTTGCCCGAGGCGCGACTAGGTCGTTGTCTGCGGCTTCAGTTATAAGATAACCACTTCCTAATCAATAAGTTGAGGAGGCGTTAGGCTAGAAGAAGTGGCATCGGAGTTGCCTTCATGCAGCTGAAATGAATGAGAGCACACTTTCTTTTTGCCCCGCAGAAAAGTCTCCGACCTTCTCTGTCGTCTTGCCGACGCGCGACCGAGCAGCGATGTTGATGCGAGCAGTTCTAAGTGTGTGTCGTCAGGCATTCTCTGACTTCGAACTCATCATCATCGATGACGGCTCCAAGCAGTTTTCAAGCAACCTTCTTCCCCGGGACCCTCGCATTCGGATTCTTCGAAACTCATCCAGTTTTGGAGTTGCCCAGGCCAGAAATCTTGGCATTCAGGTCGCAAGGGGAACCTACATTTCTTTTCTCGACGACGACGACGAATACCTGAGCTCATTTCTTGCCAGCACGTACGCCAGTTTGAAAGATACTCCCGAGCAAGTTGGGATTAGTTGGTGCGGCGCTATGATCATCTACCATCCGCGGCTGGACAACCGTGCACCTACAACACGCATAAGCGAATTCGTCGCAAACAAGCACTGCCCTCTTGACTACTTCCTCTCAATCGGAACAGGGCACGGCGTCACCATGAAGGCATCCTGCCTCAAGACGGTGGGACCCTTTAATGCGGCGTTGAAGGTCGCTTCAGATACCGACATGTTCCTCCGAGCTCTGGGGCACGGCTTCACGTCGTTGGCAGTGCCCGGCGTGCATATACTGCGGCATTATCACCGTGGACCTAGGCTTACAGGTCCAACTCTTTACCGGGAGAGGATCCGGACTTGGGAGAAGTGGCTTTTTGTAGAGCATTCGGAATTCCTGGATCAGCATCCGTCGGTGAGAAGTGGCTTTGTCGCCTACCTAGACTTTTTGAAGAAGCGAGCCTCCCGGCGACATCAGGCTTTGACGAAAATTAAGAAGCAAATCAAGAAGGCTTTGCCGGGCTCAGTTTTGGACTGCATTACAGCGGTCCGCAGGCATATTAGATGCAACGGCTACTTTCCAAGCGCCATTCGTCCGCAAGCGTTCAATGAGAAAGTTTTGCACCGAATCCTGTTTGACTGTAGGAATGTGCTAAAGCAAATTGCGGATACTGCGCTACAGAAGTGTTTTCGGTAGTTCCGGCTGCCATCTTTAGCCACGATTCGGTTGCCGTAGCCTTCCCGATTGCAAACCCTAGGCATTGGACAGCGATTCCCTGCCCGAAATTTTTTCTGCCAATACATTCCCCCTTTTTGCCTTTTCCTGTTTGTGTTAGCTGTCCAACTCTGCGAGCGTTTTGGCGTTTTCCTTACCCTCCAAGACCTCAGCCCAAGAATGACGTCTATGGCTGCGCTCAGCATCGCGTGCAAACGCTTCGGGCAGAACCTTGACGGCTACATCACGACCGAGCTTGGGATCACGGGCACGGTACACTTCTCCCTTTCCGCCTGCACCGATAGCTGACAGTATTTCATAGGGCCCCAAGTGGGTGCCGGACTGAATAGGCATGGGCCCTGTCCGTGCTAGTTGGAATTCACAGTAGATACGACGTGTGTTACGTACCGAGCTGATTTATCTTGACGCCCTAGTGAAGCATCCTTGGACCGTCATACGTGCGGAACCGAAATCACTCAGTTCACGGCCCCCCAGACGCGGTATTCTTATCTCCAATTTGGAGGATGCGATGCGAAGGTCGGTTTTGACGATGGCACTCGCCCTGTTTGCTACGGCGATCAGCCCTACCTGTAAACCACAAGCCGATCCTCAATCGCCCAACAGCGGGCCGTCTTTAGACGAAACAGTTAGCTATGTGAATTCCAAGTTTATGGATAGCGACCGATCGCGGAGTTCAAAGGTCTCGCTGTCAGGTGATCACGAGACCCTAATCTTTACGACTTATTCACCTAAGGTTGATAAACCCCGGAGGGATAGCGACTGGTACAGAGTATCATGGGGAGCCCAAATCAGCGCCTTAGACCCAGCATCAGTCAAATCGCTCGCCGGCAGTGTCTCCTTGACTTGTAAGGGGAACGCGAGCTGTGTCGCTTCGAAAGACGATCTTCATGGAAAGAGTGACGGTAATAGTCTTGACCTTTTCTCCTATCCTTCCGATGAGGATGAGGGTCAGCGCTTGGTGAGGGCATACACGCACTTAATCGAGCTGTTGCAGGCCGAGCATCGTGCAAAACACGACGAAGGCGATCCATTCGCGCACTGATCTTCGCCAAATCATCCACGACTGCACTGAGTTCCAGAACCAGAAACTCGCCGGGTATGTCCGGTGACCCGTTAATTGCCCAATTGCTGCTCCCGCCGCGACTGCTTGTGGTGGTCTCGCAAGAGATTACAACTACCTGCAGATGCGGCCGGGTGTACAATCCCCGCGCCCCTGGAGTCTCAACACGGAAAACCCGGGTAACACTTCGCCCAAGCGCAGGCTCCGGTGTTAGTGTTCGGTACAACGTTGAAGTTCCAGGCGAGGGAGGGGAATATCGTGAGAAAACCTATCGCCGCGCTGTCCATCCTAGCTGTGGGTCTGGTGATGGTCTCGTGCAAAAGGCTCGAGCCCCTGAAACCGATAGGACCGCTGACTTTCGAGACTATCCAGTTCACTGA
>Ga0187782_10001811_pt1 | contig 15712 bp, 16 predicted proteins | sample 0715_SJ02_MP15_2_FD_132454 | JGI IMG/M metagenome (GOLD analysis project Ga0187782, IMG submission 132454) | Tropical peat soil microbial communities from peatlands in Department of Meta, Colombia - 0715_SJ02_MP15_20_MG | ecosystem: Environmental > Terrestrial > Soil > Wetlands > Peat | place...
CCCAACGAGCTCGGAGCCGAGATCGCGGCCGATCCAGGCTTTACAAGCATTGCGTCGTGCGCGCCATGATAGCCTCCTTCCGTTTTCACGATCGTGTCCTTTCCAGTAAATCCACGGGCGGCGCGAATCGCGCTCATCGTGGCTTCGGTCCCGGTTGATACGAATCGAAGCATCTCTATTGACGGGAAGTCCACTTGGATGCGCTCCGCTAGGTCAATCTCGGCCTTGATGGGGGTGCCATAATCCCACCCCAACTTGAGTTGTTCGGCGACCGCCGCGCAGACCGCAGGGTGAGCGTGGCCAAGGATGAGCGGTCCGTAGCCCATGCAATAATCAATGTACAGGTTGCCGTCGGCGTCCCATATCCGAGAATCGCTCGCTCTCTGAACGTAAAACGGATAGGGGTCAATCGCTCTCACCGGGCTTGAAACGCCGCCCGGCATCAGCTTTCGGGCTTTTTCAAATAGCTTTGCAGACTCGTCTGTTCGCATCGGAACTCCCTCACTGTGAGGCTAGTCTCTTTGCCGTCTCTTTGGCAAAATACGTTACAATCATATCGGCTCCTGCGCGCTTTATTGAAAGTAGCGTCTCGTAGACAGCGTCATCTGTCAAGTAGCCGCTGTCGATCGCCGATCGCAACATGGCGTATTCCCCGCTAACGCTATACGCTGCGACCGGCACGCCGAAAGTTTGCTTAATCCGGTAGATGATATCAAGATAGGGCAGCGCCGGTTTGATCATGATCATATCGGCTCCCTCCTCTAAGTCTAAACGCACCTCACGCACCGCTTCGTCGGTGTTAGCAGGGTCCATTTGATGAGCTGAGCGATCGCCGAATGCGCATCCCGAGTCCACGGCGTCCCGGAACGGCGCATAGAAGCTCGAACAGTATTTTACAGCGTACGGCATCAGGGTGACCCCGTCAAACCCTTGTTCGTCGAGCTTCGCGCGTATCGCACCGACCATGCCGTCGATCATGCCTGAAGGTGCGACGATGTCGACCCCGGCGCGAGCGTACGATGTCGCGACGCCTTGGAGCATCTCTAGGGTCGGTCGCGTACGGATCGTGCCCGCTCCGTCGACGATGCCGCAGTGTCCGTGGCTCGTGTACTCGCACAGGCAGGTGTCGGCGATGACTGTGGCTTTTGACACGTTTGCCTTTATCGCAGAGATGGTCTCTTGCACGATGCCGTTTAGCGCGGAGCTTCCGGTGTCATCCTTGTGGCGTGGCACCCCGAACACGATTACGGCGGGAATGCCCAGCTCAGTGACCTCCTCGACTTCGATTATCGCGGTTTCAAGGGTGTGACGAGAAAATCCTGATAGGGAGGGAATCGGGACCGGTGCTCGAAGGTTTTCGTCGACAAACAGTGGGCATATCAAATCGTGCGTGTGCAGTGACGTCTCTCGAACCAACGTGCTAATGCCTTTTTTTCGGAGCCGCGCGGGTCCGGCCACGTCAATCAGCCTCGCGTTTGAAGAGCTTGTGCGCCGAGCGCATCAGGTCATCATCGTCGTTCGCTGCTGCCTCTCGCAGCGAAGCGGTGAGCTCGAACAGCAGTTTGTTGACGATCGAAGCCGTGAGATCGTCCACGATCTGTCGGTAGTTGTCCAGATCATCTTCCTTTTGCATTCGTTTGTGGGCTTTTTCTAGTTCGCGAATTCTAAGCTCCTCTGCGCTCTGATACAAGCCTGCGATTAGCTGATTGGCGCGGGCTTTTTTGTACTGCTCTTCGAGAAGATTTAACTCCTGATTGATGATCGCCACTACTTTTCCGATCTCAGAACGCCGCTTTTTAAGGTTGTCCTCGGTGATCTTCCGGAGGTCGTCGATATTGTGCAACTCGACACCGTCGATCGTCGCTACGGCCTCTTCGACATCCCGCGGGTTGGCGATGTCAATGATGACGAGTGAGTGACCTTTTCGCCGCTGCATCGCGCGGCTCACCTGCTCACGCGTCAATATGCAGTGTGGCGCGGCTGTTGCACTTATAACGAGGTCCGCTTGGCACAGGTAATCGTCGATTGTGTCAAATCGTATCGCCCTTCCGCCAAGCTGCTTCGCGAGGGTTTGGGCCCGCCGAAAGGTTCTGTTGGACACGAACATCGCTTTGAGTTTTCGTTCGGCGAGGGCGACCATCACGAGCGTGCCCAGCTCGCCGGCCCCGATGCTCAGAATCGACTTGTCGTCAAGGGTGCCCATGAGACGTTCGGCAAGGTCGACAGCGGCAGAGCCGACGGAGACCGAACCGCGGTTGATCTGCGTCTCGGTTCGCACGCGCTTGCCGACCTTAATGGCCTTGGAAAACGCCAAGCCGAGCTCTGGTCCCAGCGTTCGCTCTTTGCTCGCGGTTTCCACCGCGTCCTTAAGCTGACCGAGTATTTGGTCTTCGCCGACGATCATTGAATCGAGGCCCGATGCTAGGCGCATCAAGTGTCTGAGTGACTCGCGTGATTCATAGTGGGCGATGAGCTCGTGGGGCACTGACGGGAAGAAACGGGCGGTGAAAGCGGCGACGTCGAACTCGCTGTTGACGTCGAGGTAGACCTCGATCCTGTTGCACGTCTGTATGATGGCACACTCACGTGCACCGTCTGCCGAACGCATTGCCCGTAACGCGTCCCGTAGGTCGTCGATGCGGGCGCATTCGAGATCGTTAAGACTTGCCCATTTGTGCGAAACCGAGAGGTTGGTAATCCCATTCACGTAAGAACTCCTATATCGCGGCGGGTTCGATTCGCTCGTGTTCCACGATTTCAAGCGCCGCGTGGAGCCCCGCGTCGTAGCTGCTCGCTAGTGCCGCCCACACGCCGTCGTCATTGATGATTGCCTCAAGGATGCGCCTTCGCTCAAGTTGGCTGTTAATCTCTTTTTTCAAAGTGCTTCGTAGCTCCCTTTGGAGCGAAACCATGAGGGCGACGTTCTCTATAAGCTCCTCGATGCGAAGCCTCAGAAATCGGGCTGCCGCAGGACTTTTGCCCATCGTCGAGATCCCGATGTGAATATCGTTCTTATGGATGACCGACGGCACAATGACCTCGCCGATATCATCTACTTGGTTTACGAGGATATCCACAGCCTTTGCTTGATCGGCTATCAATCCGTTGAGCGCGCGGTTGTTGGTCGCCGGAACGACAATGAACGCGCCTTCGAGGTACTTTTTAACGTCTTTTAGATCGTCGACGATCGCGTCGACAAGTCCACTGTCTGCCATTTTCATCAGTTCAGGAGTGAAGCTCGTGCTCACTACTGTGGTTGGTCCGTAGGCGCAAAACGTCTTAGCCTTCCTCTCTCCGACGTGTCCACCGCCGAATATGACGATGTGCTTGTCTCTCAGGTCGATAAAAAGGGGCACGTGAGCCATAACAATGCCAATTCTGAACTGTGTAATTTGCTGATCGCTCGCCAAAATGACGCAGCGCTCGTTTGTACGCCCGGCTGGTTCAAATTCTTACCATGTTATCCTGGTATAAATGTTTACCTCCGGCCCCGTGGCGTGATGATTGCCGTGAAGTCTCCATTTCCGGCTAAAAATCCCGAGATGAGCGCAAGCTGTGCGTAGCTCCTTTATTTGTCCGTCGTGTTCTCTTCGGGGGGCGTCACGTCAATTTCTATATCTTTGAGCGTACCATCATCGGTTTTTACTACGGCAATCAGTTTGATCAGCCTTCCGGCCTGCAGGTCGATCTTTTGTGCGGATCTTTCTGACACCAATTTGCGCAGCGACTTTTGCGCCCGCCGCTTTACCATGTCACTCGGATCTTGCAGCGCTTTGGCCAACGGATCGAACGCCTTAGTGTCTGCGATCGTTCCTAAAGCCTTGGTTGAACTATATCGGATTATTGCGTCTCGGTCGGAAAGCAGTGCTATTAACGGTTCTATGGCACGCGCATCGCCTATCTGACCAAGGGCTTCGACCGACCAGTAACGCGTGTTTAAGTCTGGGCCATCAATGGCCCGCAGCAACGGCTTGACGGCTGGGCGACCGATTTTTACCAGTGCCTCGGAACAATACGCGTCGATCCCCTCCCAAGTTTTTCTGAAGGCGCTAATGAGGTACAGAATGGCGCGTGTAGAGCCTATTTCGCCCAACGCCCAAGCCGCATTCCGGCGTACCGACCAGTGATCGTCGTTTAGCGCCTCAATCAGAGCGTCTGTGGCGGCTTCATCCCTCAGCTCTCCGAGCGTTTGGGCAACCTCTGACCGAATGTCTGCGTCCGTGTCTTTCAGTGCATTAATGAGTCCGTAGAGGTTTTTTCTCTCCTTGAGGTGAGCGATGTCTGCTTTCGTTCGCATATGCACGTGCCGTTGATTGTCGAGCGAATTCCACGCGTTGTTAGCAAACAGCTAGGCAGTGATTTTCGTAGTCGACCCGCTTTTTGAGAGCACGACGACGCGACTGACAGGAGATCCCGCTGCGACGGCGTAGCCCACTCTTTCTGCGATATCGTGCGCAAACGACATAACGCTTTCGTACGGCATCATCGCGGCACGCGGCAGTCGTTTCCGCGAAAAGCCGAGGTGCATATATGATTTGACTTCGACGTAGTCGGGTTCGGCTAATTCGATGAGCTTCGCATAGCCTGGCTCCCCGAACGCGTTGATCTCATTTGCGAGCGTGATGCGAATCGCAGTGCGTGAGGGATGATCGGCAAGAACGCGCAGAGACTCGAGCAGATGTCCAAATCGGCGCGTTCGCGGCCTGCACACCGCATAGAAATGTTCTTTATCAGGGGTATTAAGTGAGACATAAAGTTGCGTCGGGCGTACCTCTTCAAGCACCTCAGGGTGACTGCCATTTGACACGACGAAGGTTGTCATGCGTTCGCTGTGATAGCGTCTGATAAGTTCGTCGAGATAAGGGTACAGCGTTGGTTCGCCGCTGAGTGAAATGGCCACTTGGCTCGGCTTATATGCTTCTTCCAGCTTGTGCACGTCTGTTGTTGGAGAGCCTTTGTAGCCTGAGATGAGCCTCCGCTGTGCCGCTATGGATCCGTCGACGAGGGTTTGCGGCTCGTCGAAGGCTGTCTCCGCTGCATCAAGTTCAGTAGCCCTCCAGCAGTGCAGGCACTGCTGATTACAGTGCAGCGTCGGTGTCATTTGAATGCATCGGTGGGCCTGAATGCCGTAGAACTGCTCTTTATAGCACACGCCTTCGTTGCGGAGTGACTTCTTCAGCCAAAGACATGGTTTGACGGCTCCTCCACAGCCGACAGCGTGATAGCCTTGTTTTGTCAACGTCTGGCGGTAGGATACGGGGGCTGACTCACTAACCTTCTTTCGTCGCATTAAGCACTCCGTTTACGCTCACATCGAATCGATCGGTTCGATTCCGAGACAGTTGAGTACGTTTCGCAGCACGATGCGCGCACACGTTACCAAAGCTAGCCGTGCGCGGGACATCGCGGGCTCTGCAGAGAGCACGGGCATGAACCGATAGAACTGATTAAATGCCTCAGCAAGTTCACGCGCATAGGCAGCCAGGGCGCTTACGTTCAGGTTCACTGTGACATCTTCAATCACTGCGGGGAACAGTGCACACAGCTTTATGAGCTTCACTTCGTATTCGTCGGTCAGCAAGTCTGGTTCGTACTGATTGTCGAACGTGGTTTTTATGAGAATGTTCGTCGCGCGCGCGTGCGCGTACTGTAGAAACGGCCCTCCTTGGCGTTCAAAATCGAGGGCTTCGTTCCAGTCAAAGACCATCGACTTGTCCGCTGATACTCGGAGCATGTCATAACGCGTCGCGCCGATGCCCACAGCTTGTGCTATGGCGCATTTTTCGTCTTCTGGCAGCGTCGGGCGCCGCTTGGCGACCTCCTGGTACGCTTTTTCGGTCACCCTTTTTAAAACTTCATCGGCGCTGACGAAGTGGCCGTGGCGCGTGCTCATTGAGCCTTCTGGTAGCGAGACGAACTCAAAAAAGACGACCTCGGGAGCGTTGATGTTGAGGAGCTCGAGCACTTTGCCGACCTGAAGGGCAGCGAGTTTGTGGTCCGCGCCGAGCACGTCGATCATGCGGTTACATCGCCCAGCCTTCCAGACATGATAGGCGATATCGCGCGTTGCGTAAACTGAGGTGCCGTCTGAGCGCCGCACCACGAGGTTCTTGCTGATTCCCAACGGCGACAAATCAACGTGCGTTGACCCGTTACGTTCGGTGACCCCATGACTGTGCAGCTCAGCGATGATGCCGTCGATGTCGTCGAGGAACTCGCTCTCCCACACAAACCGATCGTGCGCGACGTGAAGGTTTTTGAGGGTCATGCAGATGCCGCGCAAGCAAAACTCTACCGCGTCCTTGAACAGCCACTGTACGTCTTGATCGCCGCTTTCGAAGCGCTGCATGAGCTGCCGGACCTCAACGAGCTTCGCAGGGTGCAGTTCTACGTCCGCGTTCGCCTTGACATAGATATCCGCTGTGGCGTGATCTGATTTCTTTCCTTCAGTGAGCGCGAAGTTCATAATGCCCCAGACGACGAGCGCGATCTGTCGGCCCATATCGTTGACGTAGTATTGGGTTTCCACGCGGTACCCTGCCTGCTGCAGACAGCGCTTCAGCGTGTCGCCGATGACCGAGTTACGAATGTGACCGACGTGTAGGGGTCCGTTAGGATTCGCTGACGTGTGTTCGAGAACCACTGTCCCCCTAACGTTAATGTTGCCATAGTCACGATCTGCCTCAAGCACGGTGCGAAGGGTATAATGTAAGTAGACGTCGCTCGCGAAGAAGTTGAGGTACGGTCCCGCTGCTTCGGCTCGCGCTATGAGCTCATCAGGGCCTAGGTATTTTGCGATGTTTTGTGCAATGTCGTGGGGCTTCAGCTTGAGGAGGGGCGCGAGCTTAAAGGCTATGAGGCTGGTCAGATCGGCATAGCCGGGCTTGGCGGTGAGTGCGAGGTCGTCGCCTGGGTACTGATACTTTTCCAACGCTTCAGCTAATAGCTGCTCGACGTGCCTGCGGAAAGTTAGAAACACAAAGCCTCCTTAGCGCTCGTCAATCGCAAAGCGCAGAATCGCGGCGATGCCACCGAATGCTCGCATCAGCTGCTCTCCCTCGTTGAAGTCGGTCGAGATGAATTCGACCGCTGTGCCGGTATCTCCCGCCCGGCGGATGAGCTCATCTATGACGTCTTCCTCGTGCACCCGTTCCATGGTGCCCTCGCACTTCGGGCACACGCCCGCCCCTTTGATCCCGCGAATCGTCTCCTCGAACGTGAATCCGCACAGAGGACAGCTGTTGGTCACGCGCTGAATGCGAAGCGCCTCTGAGAGAAGGAGGGTGTCGACAGCGCCCACCTGCAGAGCTTTTCTCACATGTTTCTCTCCGTACGTCGCCTTGTTGGAATCGTGCACGAGCTCCTTGAGGAAGCGCTCTACGACATTCTTCTCGCGCATCAAGTCGAGCTCTTGTAGCACTTCGGCGCCGTTTTCGACAAGTTCAGTGAGACCGAACTCGTCCGTGTAGGATGCGTCGAACGCTCCGAGAATCCGCTGCTGCAGTTCGTGATGAAGGTACTCACCGTCGACGAATTCCTCCTTGGTCGGGCTGGGGCCTCCGATGAGCACGCCTTTGAGTTCAGGGTGTTGGAGAAACTCGTTGTTTGCAGCCTCGCCTATGCGTTTGAAGAACTCATGAATGGCGATGAGCCGCAGGCGCTCAAAACGGCGCTGCGATTGTCCGCCCTTCGTGTGTTTGCCCGGGACCCCTGAAGTGAGGTGCTTTGTCGGCTCGATGCGCTTGCCGTCGAGGATGCCGACAGTCGCCTCGTTTCGATCCAGCACGACGAGTCCGAAAACGTCTTTTTCCTTTAGCATTTCCTTGAGCGGCTCGAGGTTGAAGGTTGAATCGCAGCGGTACTGATATGATTTGATGGGTTCGATCGGCTCAACGACGAGCGTTTCCATAGTCGTCTTATCGCCGCCGAGTGAGATCGTTCCGGTGAAGATCACCATGCCTTTTGACGGCGGAAAACGATAGTACTTGAGGCGCGACATGATCGACGAGAGCGCGCTCTGCACGTTGGTGCGCGTGCTCTTCGACTTGATGTTCGCCGCTTGGCCGTACTCGTCGCGAAGCTGGCTTGTCACGTCTGAGATCTGTTTGTCGGGCGGAATGTAGATGGTGATGAGTTCCGTGGCTTGGCCCTTTTTGCCCTCGAGGTTCTCGATAACGCGCTTGAATTCGTAGCGTTTTATTGATTCGACTGGGTCGCTCATATCGGTAGATCCCCGCTTGCACACGGACAAAAAGTCAAAAAGGATCACGCGTCTTGCAGCTGGTCGCTCGACAGAGGATATAGTGAGCGCTTTATTTAAAAACCTTTTAGCGCGTATAAAGTAAAGCGGGGCAAGGGAAGCTATATATTGCCGCGGGACAAAAATATAGAATGTACGAAGTGTTCCGTGGTCGCTAGTGATCAAGTGTCGCGATGAGCTTCGCACCCTTGCTTGTTATAGGAGTTTACATGTGTCTCGCAATTCCTGCAGAGGTTGTTAAGGTCGAAGGAAATAAAGGCGTCGTCGACTACGGCGGATTGGAACAGGAGATAAGCTTGGATCTCGTTGAGGACGTCCGCCCCGGGGACTACGTGTTGATCCACGTCGGTTTCGCTATCGAGAAGCTGAGTAAGGAAGCTGCGCTCGAAACGCTCGCGATTTTTAAGGAGTTGGAAGAGCTCGAGCAGGAAAATGCATGAGTTTGGCATCGCGTCCGAGATCGTAAACGTCGTGAAGGAAACGGTCGAGAGCCGATCGCTAAAACGGCTGATCTCGGTGACTGTCGAGGTCGGGCAGCTCGCGATGGTGAATCCTGAGCAGCTCAAGTTCTCCTTTGAAATTATTACGGAAGGTGGTCCCTTTGAGGGCGCCGAAATGAGGGTCGAAACGCTTCCCGCTGTCGCTAAGTGCGCGTGCGGCTTTGAGGGCGCGTTGGGCGACGAAGATTACCTATGTCCTAAATGCGGCGGCATGTACGAGCTGCTGTCAGGAAGAGGCATCTGTATTAAGAATCTTGAGGTCGAGCTCGAAGACGAGAGCTAGACGGCCGGCGACTGAATCATGCAAACTCACGGAGCAAAGGGCGACGAGTACGTAAGCTTGCTTCACGGAGCTGGCGGCGAGATGATGAACGCCCTCATCGCCGACGTTCTCACGAAGATTAAGAACACAAACGTCGGCGGCATTGGTTTGGAATCACTGGACGATGGGGCGGCCATTCCGCTTGCTCAAGGCGGCTATCTCGTACTCACCACAGACACCCACGTGGTCAAGCCGATCTTTTTTCCCGGAGGGGATATCGGAAGGCTGTCCATATCTGGAACGGTCAACGACCTGGCCATGATGGGCGCAGCGCCTCTCGCGCTGACAAGTGCGATCGTCATGGAGGATGGCTTTGCGATCAGCGATTTGCGCAGGATTGTGGCATCGATGGATGAGGCAATTCAGGAGGTAGATGCAGCGATCGTAACTGGTGATACTAAAGTTGTGGAGAAGGGCGCGCTTGACAAGATACTCATCAACACGGCGGGAATCGGCTTTGTTGGGAAGCCGGTGCGGGACTGCGCTCTGAAGCCGGGGAATAAGATCATCATCACAGGCACGATCGGCGATCACGGTATCGCCGTGCTTGCCAAGCGGGAGGATTTCCACTTTCGCACAGAGTTGCGCTCGGATGTCGCTCCCATCTGGCACACTGTAAAAGCCGCGCTTGAAGTTGGCGCTTCTGCAATAACTGCGATGAAGGATCCCACAAGGGGCGGCGTGGCGAGTGCCCTGAACGATATGGCACGCAAGAGCGGCGTGGAGATCGTTATCGAAGAAAAGCTTTTGCCGATTAATGAGTCAATACAGGCTGCTGCTGAAATGTTGGGAATTGACGTGCTGGAAGTTGCCAACGAGGGGAAGGCGATCATCGGCGTAGAAGCCGACCATGTTGATGCTGTACTCAACGCGATCAAGAAAACCAAGTACGGGAGCTCGGCCGCCATAATTGGTGAGGTTAGAACCGGGAAAAAAGTCCTGATGACGACACGCATCGGCGGAACCCGTTTCGTTGACGCTCCCCTCGGCGATCCTGTGCCCCGCGTCTGCTGAGCGCTCACGCCGTTCTAAATTTCTTCTAGTGTTCGTGTCTCGCGCAGGAAGTTTTGTGATCAATACTTGGCTAGCAAGCAGATGCTGCATCCGCAGTTGTGTTGCAAGCCTGGGCAGTGTAGCAGTTTTCACAAATTTGGCTACCTTTCTTCCTTTTTAATTCTTGTCGCGGAAATATAGGCGATTTTCGATCGCTGAGCGGGTGCTATAGTACCAGCCTGACAAACGAAATGGAATAGAAGATTATCTACCCGATCAACGAGAACGTCAAAATCTCGGTACGCTCTAGTACGTTTTCGATAGATCAGCTAGCAAACTACAGAAATGACACAGCGTCGGACTCGATCGCAAGAGGATTAACTTGATCAAAACAAAGCGCCGGATCTGTGTCAAGGCACGACCGAATAATCAGCAAAGTGACCGTCGATGATGTTGGAGACACTTCAGGCAAGCATCGGTGCGAATGCACGAAACGCAAGGTGTCCTTAGCGAGCGAGAACGTCTTCTCTCTTGAGGAATATCGACGCTGGTATCGTGAACCATAATGGCAACAGCGCTGTCGAGGCGAGAGGCGCTGAAACTCAGCTTCTCGCGATCGCGCACTGTCTGTAGGCGTTTTAAATAAGGCTCGCCTCATGCAGCGCTTAGTAAAGCTCACTCATCCTTCGTCGCTTTGGAGCGTCTCTGGTGATGATGATCGGAACGTTATTGCGTTTTGGACACTGTTGTGGGCTATGCTCCGGTGTCGGCCGCTGACTCAGATCAGAGAATAAGATCATGAGTAGGCTGGTGCCTCAAAGCGCATCGGATCCTCGCTCACCTGTACGAATCCTGATTACATCGTCGACAGGCAGAACGAAAATCTTTCCGTCTCCAATCTCCCCGGTGCGGGCGCTGTGCATTATGGTGTCGACAACTTTCTCAGCGTTGCTGTCTTCTACGACCATCATTAGCTCAACTTTTGGAAGCAGGTCGATTTGGTACTCTCGCCCTCGATATATCTCTGTGATTCCTTTTTGTTTGCCTCGACCTTTCACCTCTGTGATAGTCATGCTGTGGTGTCCAATTTCATCCAGCGCAGACTTCACGACGTCAAGCTTGGTGCGTCGTATTAGTGCCACTATTTTCTTCACATATACCTCAACACGCACTTAGCTCGATTTGCGATATCCACAGAGTAGGCTTTCCGGTTTAGATGCGATACGCGATTTCGTCGTGCGTTGCCAAATCGAGCCCTTGTTCTTCATCGTCAGAACTTACGCGCAGGCCAATTGTTAAGTCTATCGATTTGGCGATGACCAGCGTTACTACAAACGAGTACGCAAATGTGACAGCAATGCCCAACACTTGTACCGCGAGTTGATGTGCGTTGCCGTAGAGTAGGCCGGTTCCGGCCGCGTTAATGAATGGGCTTGCAAAAAGGCCGACAGCGAGTACACCCCAGATTTCCGAGAACCCGTGAATACCGAAGACGTCGAGAGCATCGTCGTAGCCGAGTCGTGGTTTGATGTACGAGATTGCGGTATACGAAACGAGCGCCGCGCCGAATCCGATAACCATAGCGCTCATCACGTTAACGAATCCGGCCGCCGGAGTAATCGCAGCAAGTCCGGCGATGGCGCCGGATGCTGCGCCGAGCAGCGTGACCTTGCCGAAGCGAAGGTACTCGATGAGCATCCACACAAGCAAGCCGACAGCAGCTGAGGTGTTTGTCACAATAAACGCCGAGGTCGCGAGCTGTCCAGCAGCGAGAGCCGAGCCGGCGTTGAATCCAAACCAGCCTACCCAGAGGAGCCCGGCGCCGAGGATGGAATAGGCGAGCTGCTGTGGGAACAATCGCTTGTCCTTCCGTGGCTTAAGCAGGAGGACGAGGCAAGAGCAGCGACCCCGCTGTTTATGTGAACGACGATGCCTCCCGCAAAGTCGAGAACGCCGAGTTGTGCGAGCCACCCACCTCCCCAAACCCAGTGCGCGATCGGCAGGTAAACGAGCGTGAGCCACAGAGGAATGAAAAGCATCCACGCACCGAACTTGATGCGTTCGACAAGTGCACCGTAGATAAGAGCGACGGTAATCGCTGCAAACGCCATCTCAAATACTGCGTAGAGCCCTAGCGGGATCGTGCCGTACAATGCATGCGACTCGATGACGCCTTGGAAGAACGGATTGGTCGGTATCCCGATAATTCCGTGGATGTCACTCCTAAAGACGGCTCCGTAACCATAGACAAACCAAATTACACTCACAACTGCGTAAGCTACAAATGATAAAAATAGTGTATTTAGCACGTTTTCTTTTTTTACCAACCCGGAATAGAATAAGGCGAGCCCCGGGACGGTCATTAGGATTACAAGTGCTGTTGAGATTAGCATCCAGGCCGTGTCTCCAGAATTCAAGACTGCTGTGACCATATTATCCTCCAAGTCTCTAACGATCGAGAGCCCATTGCTCGCGAGTCGGAAGGCGGAATCCTGTTGCCCCTCATTTCACCTTCATATAAATACCGTTCGTTTTGTGACGACAAAGGTACCTGAGGCCGTTGCAAGCAAGACCTGTGAGCCAGGCGCACGCGAAAATCCCCGAACTCAAGAATTGCGTGAACCGTGATCCTTTTGGAAGAAGGAGTTGAGTCTGGGGCAGATATCCTTAGTTTGCCGAACAAGTGTTTGGTATTTCTGGATGCAAATCAGCTCGGATTGGTCAGGACGACGACCGGAATCTCGCGCTTAGCATCCGCGTTTAAGGAGGCGCGCAAGGATTTCAAGCGGCTAGATTAGCTGAAAACTATGCATATATCTGATCTCGCTTCTCAAGCTGAACCGGCAATCAGCTCTGCAAAACGACACGCTCATATTGGAGCAAATCATATTCAGTTCATCATATTCAGTTCACTCTGATGATATGAGATCGCGAAGCGACGCGGAAATTACGCTCAGCTGCAGAACGGCGAATAAGCATGAGCAACGAGCGCCTTAAACTCAGTCCTGAAGATATACAGCGCTTCGAAGAGCATGGCGTAGTGATTGGTGATGTTCTCGCTGAGGCACGACTCTTCACAACGGTTTCTGGAATTCTGTTTGGTTTCTTGCTTACTGCATCTATTGCGTACACAAGTCAGCTTCCGGGAATTATTCAGCACATCCTTCTGCTTCTGGCACTTGTCTGCACGGCGTCTGCCACACTGATGTTCATTTTGCCCCCTTTATACCACCACCTGCGCTTTCCAATGGACCAAAAGCAAAGGGCGCAATTTTTCTGGCGGAGTCACAAGTTCCTCGTGTGGGGCATAGTCCCTCTGTATGCGGGTGTGTATTTCTCAGTGTTTCTCGCCTTATATTCACTCATCGGGGCTTATGCCGTCATATTGGCGACGGGAATATTGATAGTCCCTGTTATTGCATACGAGTTAAGAAAGATCGGCGACCCAAGGGAACTTGGATAGAAGTAGGAACAAATTCACTGAGTGCTTAACTCATCGTTCGCCGCCGTGAATACAACAGTAATGACGTGTGCTGAAGACGCCGCGATCACGCTAACGCCAAGATGGAGACACGATGATGACTGGCATGTCAAAGGAACCAACGTGCGCTAGCCGAAATAGTTCGATTAGCTGTGAATGCTGAGTAAAGTGGAGCGGCAAGTCCGTAGATTGGTTATTTTTACGCGAGCTGGAATCGCTAAAAAAAACGGAGTGAGAGCGAAGGCACGGCAGTGCAGCACATATGCTCTTCATTTCTTGCGCCAATTTCTTTGACTGGCGGCTGTATTGATGCGGGAACATTTTTCTTCACAGCTCAATTGGCCCAAGCAAAAACAAGTATTGCAACAACGAAGAAAGATGTTTAGAGAAGGATAATGAAACGAAGGTTGCTAAGTTGCAATGTCAGGAATTGTTATGGAGATTGCAGATCTTGACCCGCTCGGAGCTAAACACTTTTATAAAACGACTTTGTGTTGCTCGGAAGAGACCCGCATGGGTGGCTCGTTTGCGCACAACTGCTGAAAAAATCCGCGGATTTGGCCCAGAAGCGAGTATTGATCGACAAAGATGCCTCGACTGTTCAAGCAGAATGGATAAACTCGATTTTGCAAATACTTGGCCGGCATAACGATTGAAAACCTTCTACGCATCATAATTACGGATCATCCGACTTTGATCAGCTGTAAGATTACGGGTGTGGATGAAGATGACGACAAAAGTATTTTAATGTATCAAACTAGCAAGCCGTGGCGTCGTTATCCAGACAGCATTGTTGCACAGTTACCACAACACGGGACGTATAACAGGCGGCTTTGTCTATCAGGCTTTTTTTTCCGGCTTAGAAAGATAGGACTGAGCAGCGCGTTCCCTTTGACCTATACCAAACGCCGAGAAAATATACTAATTTTTCTCTATTTGCTTTGATGCAAAGCCCCTTTTTTGGCCGAGATCGTTTCAAGGAAGTGCATCGCGCAAAAGCCGGCTACAACTATCCAATGACAAGATTGTCCTGCATCAGCGCTCAAACCGAATCATAACCTTCCTTGCGTTATGGTGGTTTTCCTTGAGTTTTTTAAGTGTTTAACTTGAACCTAAGTTGTTGCCGCCACTACTAGGGCTCCACCACAATTATTAAATAGAATGATTAATAATGATAAAATCACTATGGTGGACGACCTTCAAACGAGTTCAAAGAATGGAACCCAAACGCGAAAGCCGTTGGGCATAGACTCAGAGAAAAGACCGCTGCTATCCGCTGCACTAGGCATTACCGCATGTCTAGGCAATATCTGTTCGCGGAGTCTCATCCGGGCACCTCGTCAGAAGCTTTTTTCAGTAGATGCGGTAGCAAGACGATTAGCGTTCATCGTATGTCTACGGTCTTTGCCATTCTGAAGCCGTGCTGAACGGCCCTTGGCAAATGACAGTTGCTGCATTTGAGTAGATACACACTTGACTAAAAAAATTCAGGAGAATAAACGTATGACAAACGAATCAGGAGAGATCGACGTCACCCATGTAAGGAACCTGGACGTCACCGCAAACCCTGCGGCGCTCGGGCTGACCGCCTTCGGGATGACGACCGTCCTTTTGAACTTAAGCAATGCGGGGTACTTTGCGCTCGGTTCGATGGTCCTCGCGATGGGGATCTTCTACGGTGGTCTCGGCCAGATTATCGCAGGGATCATGGAGTGGAAGAAGAGCAACACGTTCGGGATGACCGCATTCCTGTCTTTCGGGATTTTCTGGGAGACCCTTGTCGCCCTTCTGGTGCTCCCGAAGCTGGGGCTCGCAACGGCGGCAAGCGCGAATGCGTTGGCGGCATACTTTGTGATGTGGGGGATCTTTACGTTCGTCATGTTCGTCGGGTCGCTCAGAGCAAACCGGGCATTGCAGGTTGTCCTTGGCTTACTCACCGTGCTGTTCTTCCTGCTGGCAATCGGTCAGATAACGGGGAACGCCAACGTCGTCACGATTGCCGGCTATGAAGGGATCCTCACCGGTTTTGCGGCAATCTATGCCGGCCTCGCGCAGGTACTGAACGAGATGTACAAGAGGACTGTTGCTCCGCTGGGGTGAATAGAATTCCCTGCGTTACTCGCAGGGATTCTCTTTTTATTTCCTGAAACTCTGCA
>Ga0187782_10001812_pt1 | contig 15712 bp, 15 predicted proteins | sample 0715_SJ02_MP15_2_FD_132454 | JGI IMG/M metagenome (GOLD analysis project Ga0187782, IMG submission 132454) | Tropical peat soil microbial communities from peatlands in Department of Meta, Colombia - 0715_SJ02_MP15_20_MG | ecosystem: Environmental > Terrestrial > Soil > Wetlands > Peat | place...
ATCGAGCACACGGGCAAGCGTAGTGCCTGATTTAAGAGCGCGCTCCGAAGCGCGCTGAATCGTAGGCCCATCCGCCAGGGGATCGCTGAAAGGCACGCCCAGCTCGATTACGTCGGCTCCGGCTTTCGCCAGGGCGAGCACGAATTTGTGAGTAGCCTCGAGCGAAGGATCGCCCGCAGTGATGTAGGCAACCAATCCAAGCTCTCCTGCGACGCGCAATTCCGCGAAGCGTTTGGAGATGCGAGTGGAGCTTGGGGCGGCCGTGATCATCGGTTTTCGCCAGATTAAAGCAGACGTTTATAGGTGTCCATGTCCTTATCGCCGCGGCCCGAGAGGTTGATGATCACCAGATCGGCGGGCTTCAGTTGCGGGAGGCGCTCAATCAAACCTGCCAGTGCATGTGCCGACTCCAGAGCGGGAATGATGCCCTCGGTGCGTGAAAGGAGCTTTGCAGCTTCTAGCGCAGCGGCGTCCGAGACCGCAGCATATTCCGCGCGGTGCTGATCCGCTAGCCAGGCGTGCTCGGGTCCAATCGCGGGATAGTCGAGACCGGCGGAAATTGAATGGGTCGTGGCAATTTGGCCATCTTCACTCTGCAAGACGTAAGTGTACGTGCCTTGCAGGACGCCAGGACGCGCCCCTGTGAATCCCTGGTGCGCAGCTAACCGCGCGGCATGCTCACCAAGAGTCTGCCCACGGCCACCGGCCTCGATGCCAACCATCTTTACATCGGCATCTTTCAAAAACGCATGGAACAAGCCGATCGAGTTGGAGCCGCCACCGACGCAAGCGTAAAGATGGGTAGGAAGGCGCTGTTCGGCAGCCACAATCTGCTCGCGAGCCTCGCGCCCAATGACCGCTTGAAAATCCCGAACCATCGTGGGATAGGGATGCGCGCCCAAAACCGAGCCGAGAAGGTAATGGGAGTTGCGGACATTAGTGACCCAATCGCGCATCGCTTCGTTGATCGCATCCTTCAGGGTCTTGCTGCCGGATTCCACCCCAATCACTTCCGCACCGAGCATGCGCATGCGTGCCACGTTCAACGCCTGGCGCGCCATGTCTTCGGTTCCCATGTACACGGTGCACTGCAGCCCTAGGTGAGCGGCCACCGTGGCGGAAGCTACGCCGTGCTGGCCAGCGCCTGTTTCCGCAATAATCCGCGGCTTGCCCATTTTGACGGCCAGTAGACCCTGGCCGATGGCGTTGTTGATCTTGTGCGCACCGGTGTGGAGCAGATCCTCGCGCTTCAGGTAGATGCGCGGACCGCCAAGCTTTGTCGTCAGGCGCGAGGCAAACTGTAACGGCGTAGGACGGCCAGCGAAATTCTTAAGCAGTGCCTGGAATTCGGTTTGGAATGTCCGGTCCGTTTTTGCTTCGTCGTAAGCCGCCTCGAGCTCGTATAGCGGCACCATTAGCGTTTCCGGAACATAACGGCCACCATAAGGGCCGAAACGCCCCGGGACCGAGGCAGGAATGGTGAGGTGCGTGCTCATGAGTGAATTGGCTATTGTACCTTGCGCGGGCGACCAGGAGTGCGGTGTTTGTGGAACGGGCTGGCAAGTCGATGCGAGCCCCCTGGGGGTTAAGCGAGGCGGCCTGCTTTATTGAGCTATTGACAAACTGACTGACGGTCAGTCAGTATTGTGGAAGCGAGGCCCTGCTGATGAAAATGACCGCTGTCGAGAAACACTTTGTCAACAAACCCAGCCATACGCGGGTTGTTGCTGATCGCGCTTTGCAGCTTCTAAACCACGTTAGCCCGCAACCAGGCTGGCGCTATCTCGACGTGGGCTGCGGGGTCGGCTCTGCGGCGATGGAAATCGCCGGTACGAGCGGCCTGCGAGTCACGGGAATCGACGTCGATCCTAAGCAGATCGAGGAAGCCAAGCGCAAAGGAATGCTCCAGAACTTACAGTTTCGGGTGATGGACGCGACCGCATTGCAATTTGCGGACGGGGAGTTCGACGTTGTGGCCACCAGCATGGTCACGCATCATATTCCCAACTGGGAGCGGGCTTTCTCGGAAATGGTCCGCGTGTTGCGGAACGGGGGCTATTTGATCTACAGCGATCACGTCTTTCCATCATGGTTGGCAAAGGCGACGCGGCGACTGATGCGCTTTATGCCATCACCTATTCGGGCACTTATTGGATTTCCTTCCGCCAGCGCACTGGAACCGCTAGCGACCAAGGCCGGATTGCGCAGGGTGTACGCTGACGGGCGGTCTGGACATGTGACCGCGATCTGGGTCAAGAACGCTTGACCTTGCGAACATTATTGCTAAGCGCGCCCACGCCGATACAACGGCGCGCGATCTCCTTGCTCAGTCGAATGACAGGGTTCACGTCTGCCGGATGGCTGTGTACGACATGGTCCACTACTCCGTGGATGGCGTAAAAAAGAAAAAGGGAAAGCAGTGCGGGATCTTCAGCGTTCCAGGCTCCGGCTGCGGCGCCGCCGCGCACTAGTTCAGTGAGCTCAACCAGCAGGGGGCTGTCGGCCATTGAGCCGTGATGGTGTTCGGCCCCCAAGAAGAGAACGTCATGAAGCTCGATGTGTTCTAAATAGTGGCGGATGCCGCCTTCAACCCACGTGTCCAGTTGGCCTAACCAATCGCTGTCAGCGACGCGAGCGGAAATGGCGGCAATTCGTTCACGGCATCCCACGATGAAAAGCTCGCGCAGCGCGCTCAGCAGGTCCTCCTTGGAACTGAAATAAAGATAGAAGGTTCCTTTCGCGACGCCCGCCGCTCCGGTGATGTCGTCGACCGTGGTGTTCGCAAAACCCTTGCGCACGAAAATCCGTTCTGCCGCGTCCATCAGACTTCGGCGGCGATCATCGGGAAGCATGGTTCGCCCAGAACCTTGCGTGGGCTGCAGCGCTTTTCGCGTGGAGCGCTTCTTCGCAGGATTGGCCATTCGCGGTTGACCTCTGCCTCGTCGGTGAAGTTCTATCTGATCGGATACTCTTTGATGCTCGCACGCACTGTCAATGATCAGCTGCTTCAGGAAATTTCACGCGACGCCCGCGCTACCTCATCGAAGAAGCTGCGGAGTTTCGCCGGATCTTTTTTTCCTGGCCGGAGCTCGACGCCACTGGCAACGTCAACCGCATAAGGACGGACGATGCGGATCGCCTCGCCCACGTTTTCCGGAGTGAGCCCGCCCGCGAGAATGATGCGTTGGGTTTGTGCGGCCACGCGGGCCATATGCCAGTTGCCCGTGGTGCCGGTGCCGCCATATTGACCGGACGCGGGAGAGTCGAGCAGGAATGCCGACGCACTTCGATACCGGGAAAAATCCGGTGCCGTGCCACCCTGGCCGATCGGTAGAGCCTTAATCACGGGCAACCGGCGAGCTACGGCGTCGACCACTTGCGGAGTTTCGTCACCGTGCAGTTGCGCAGCGGATAAGCGCAGCGCCTTACACAGGGCGACGATCGGGGCGTTCGACCAGTTCACGAAAACGCCGACGATTGCGATGAATGGCGGCAAACGGCGGATCACTTCGCTGGCGGCAAAGGGAGTTACGCAGCGTGCGCTGTTTTCATAGAAGTTCAAGCCGATGGCATAGGCTCCCAAATCGGCGGCTAACTTGGCGTCCTCGGGCTTGGTGATACCACAGATCTTGACGCGAACCATGCAAAACAGTGTAGCGGAACTGGGCTAAGGTGGAGTGGTCTATCTTCCGCAGCAAGCCACCTCTGATGGGCCTTGGGACGCTACGATCATCGATGGTACCGCTTGTTTGCTGATTGAATTCGTGTCAAGCCGGGTGGAGCAGATGAAAAAGCGCGCTGCCGGGATCCGCTGCTTCCATCAGGTGTTCGCCAATCAAAAAAGCATCGAAGCCCGCGGAGCGCAGATCGCAAAGATCAGCGTGGGTGCGCAGCCCGGATTCCGCCACAGCGAAACAAGTATCGGGGACATGCTCGATTAGTTCGAATGAAGTCTCTACCCGCACCGCAAGCGTCTTCAGATCGCGATTGTTCACGCCAATAATCCGCGCCCCCGCGCCCAACGCGCGATCCAGTTCAGCGAGCGTGTGAACTTCCACCAGGGGCTCCATCTGCAGTTCTCGCCCCAGCGCGATCAGCTCATGCAAGGAAATGTCGGACAACGCCGCGACAATGAGCAGGAAACTGTCCGCATCATTGGCGCGGCTCTCCCACACCTGCCACGGGTCAAAGATGAAGTCTTTCTGCAGCGCCGGAAGCGCCGCATTGTTGCGGGCGTCGCGAAGATTCTTGAGCGATCCGCCGAAAAATTCCCCTTCGGTCAGCACCGATAGCGCGGCCGCGCCCGCGGCGTCCAGGAGCTTGGCCAGAGCGCCGGCGTCGAACGGATCGCGAATCACGCCTCGGGAAGGAGACGCCGGTTTTAGTTCCGCGATTACGTTCAGGGCGTCGCAAGAGAGTGCCGCTGCAAAATCGCGCACCGGCGCCGCGGCCTTCACACCGTACTTGAGCGCGGTTTCGGGAAGTACTTTTTTACGGTGTGCGACCTCGGCTCGCCGCGCCTCCAGAATCTGATCGAGCACCGTGCCCGTGTTGGATTGAGCATTCATAGGGGTGACTTGTATGCTAGGGAGTGCGGCGGATGCTGTCAAATCGCCGCACTGATTTATGAATCGGCAAGGACAAAAGGCACGTCCTGCGAAAGGAGCTTTGGTCAAGGCAGTCGATCGATGATCGCACACTTATGGGATATGAAGCGAAATATGGCGCGTTGCTGCACTCCATTGTGGAAGCGGCGGACGCGCTGGCGATGAAGTATTTTCGAGCCAGGGAGATTGGCGCCACGAAAAAAGACGATGGCACCGTGGTGACAGCCGCCGACAAGGCCGTCGAGGCCATGGCCCTGCGAAAAGTGGCGGAAAGCGGACTGGAGATCGATGTTGTGGGCGAAGAGACCAGCGACGAAATTCCAAAAGGGCCTGCGGCGAACGGCCGCGCTCGCATGATCATCGATCCCATCGACGGCACCGAGGAATTTTCACGGGGAATACCGATGTTCGGCACCCTGATCGGCGTCGAAGAAAACGCGGAAATTGTGGCGGGCATCGTCAGCGCGCCGGCGTTGTCGCAGGGAACGCGTTGGTGGGCATATCGCGGAGAAGGGGCATATCGAAGCGGGAAGCGGATTCACGTCTCGAGCCGGAACAGCCTGGAAGACGCCATGTTCTTCACCACGGGTACGGGATGGGCCAAGAACATGGAGGCGCGGGCCAGCATGCGGCGCATGGCCGACGCTGCCCGAAGCAGCCGCTCGATCGGTGGGTTTTGGCAGCACATGCTGGTGGCAGAAGGCGCAGTCGAAGCCGCGGTGGACTGGGTTTCCAAACCCTGGGACCTGGCGCCCCTGGGCATCATTGTCGAAGAAGCGGGCGGGAAATCCACCACCATTGATGGCGAACGAACCATCTACAAAGGAAGATTCGTCAGCACCAACGGGATCTTGCACGAGCAAGTCTTGCGCCTACTGCGGGGAGACACGCCATGATTCAAACCAAACGCGTTTACGATGAGGCTTCCGACAAGGATGGATTCCGCGTTTTGGTCGACCGCTTATGGCCGCGCGGCCTGACCAAAGAAAAAGCGCACGTGGATTTGTGGATGAAAGAAATCGCTCCCAGTGATGGGCTGCGGAAGTGGTTTCACCATGAAGACCGGGATTGGGGTGAATTTGTGAAGCGATATAAAACTGAACTGGCCTTAAAGAGAGAATTGCTAAGCGAGTTGAAGAAGGTTGCCGCCGAGCATTCGACCGTGACATTGCTTTTTGGAAGCAAGGATGAGAAGCAAAATCAGGCGGTGGTTTTAGCCACGCTGCTCAAAGGGAAAAAGTGACTCGGATCGTATGTCGGGGAGAACCTGAGTTCATTTGCCTTCCAGATCCACGTCTTTAATCGGCAAATCCCAATGCGCGTCCAGAATCTCAAAGCGCCGCTGCTCTTCCTTCTTATAGGTCTCTTGATCCGGGAACATCTGCTTCAATAACGGCGTGGCGTCATAACCGTCATTGGCTACGGCAGCATTCTTGTAAACGATGGTTACCCGATAGTCCCAGCGCCCGTCTTCGGTGTTGTGGTACACCGGCGCAACCGCCGATACTTTGAGCAACCGTCCCATCTCCACTTCTTTTTTCAGCAGCGGATAGTGATTTTTCCGGAACAGCGCGATGAACTCGTCGGCGTGTCCCCATTTCGCTTTGTAGTAGTACTCGATAACGTACGGCTTGTCGGTTAATGGGCCGTTTTGTGCTCGCTCATGGCCAATTACTCCAAATGCCAGAATTGCCGCGGCGATCAACAATCCGAATAGAAGCGCGGCGCGAAGCCAAGACATTTCCTTCATGGCGTTCTCCTCGAAATTTGCGGATAAGAGATTCTAGCGCTTTTTTCCGCGGCAATATGGTACGAATTCGTACTTGGACGAATCCAACTCTCAGTACGCGGCACGGGTCAGCCGGTCGAGAATCGGTGCCCACTTTTGCGCATTCGGCGGCAACTCCACGGCGATCCAATCCAGTGCTTCGCGGTCTAGCTCATGAAGCCGGTTGTACAGCTGCGCCGCGTACTGGTCGGGATCTGCCGGCATCTGTGTCACGCGGGCCGCATCCGCTCGATGTTCGATCCATAAGTACGCGCCACGGCCTTCGCGCGGCAAGCGGCCCCGGGTTACCAGCAGCACCCTTGTTCGAGGACTATAGTGCTTTTTGTGTTGCCCGGGTGAACGATGCGCAGCGTCTTCAGCATCACTTCCTGCAACAGCCTCCTCGACAAACGCCATACCCGGCCGCAGCACCTCCAAGCCATCGGGCGTGACGGCCACGACCGTCGATTCCAATCCAACTTCACATGGTCCCCCGTCGAGCAAGAACGGCGTTTCGTCTCCAAAGGCTTCGCGGACGTGTTCTGCGGTAGTAGGCGAAAGCTGAGTAAAGCGATTCGCGCTGGGAGCTGCGATTGGCACGCCGGCGGCGCGCAGCAGTGCCAACGCGACCGGGTGACGAGGCATGCGCAAGCCCACAGTAGGCAATCCAGCGGTGACTCGGTCAGGAATTACCGGCTGTTTGGGCAAGACCATGGTGAGCGGTCCGGGCCAATACTCGCGCGCCAGGCGCTCGGCATCGGGCGGCCATTCCGCCGCGAGTTGGCGTGCCTGCTGTACAGTGGCAACGTGCACGATCAACGGACTTGTGGTCGGCCTGCCCTTCAGTGCATAAATTTTGTTCACCGCAGTCGCGTCCAGCGCGTTGGCGCCCAAGCCGTAAACCGTTTCGGTTGGAAACACGACCAGCCCGCCGGAGCGAATAATTTCCGCTGCTCTTCGAATATTGTCCTGGGTCACCATAGCTGATACAAATTCTCGCAGATTTGCGCCGTTTCCGCGTGCGTGTGGACGCAACTCCAGTGTCCGATGGCACCTTGTCGTGGCTGATGGGTTAGAGCTACTTGTGAGCAGGAGAAGCGGAAGGAATCCGCGGATGTTCTCGCCCCCCGTGGCTGGTGCCCGCGGGTTGACGGAGCCACGTAGAAACGAATGCGATCCAGCGCTTGGCGGCTTCCAGATTCCACCTCCCGGGTCTTCCGAGCCAGCTCTCGCATTGCTTGGCGAATTGCCGTGAGTCGCGGACAAAAGAACGACCGACTCCACGCCAGTAACGGGCGAACTTCAGCCACACTCCGTGGAGTGCCTGGCGAGCGAGTGCGGACCTGGGCCTGCTCACAACCGCCGGAGTGCTTCTATGGGAGACTGGAACTGGCAGCGATTTAGGGGCTGTTTCGCGATGTAACGCAGGCGCATGGTCAATTTGCACCTCTGACCTGCAGGATTGTGATAGCGGCACTATCAGGGGCGGGGGTGCAGGTGGTGCAGCAGCCACCGGTGGAGCGCTAATGATTTCCTCCGCCTCCAACCGTGCAGGTTCAGGAGCCAGCATCGTTCCGGGAGGGCTGATTGTGACCGCCATCGCTGTAGTTCGCCCGGCTGGCTCTTCAGGTGGCGCTGCGACCAGCACCACTTCTACCTGCTCATGTTCCGCAGTATTTTCCTGTTCTTTCGCCAGGGCCACCGCTGGTTCCTTAAGCTCTTCGCCTGTGGGTTCCGTTGCAACGACCACGGCTGGAAGGTCTCGAGCCGGTACTGACATAGGGCCGCAGATCGTGGTCGGTGAAATGGCGTCCACGTCAACATCCGCTTCTCGCGTCAGATCGAACTGTCGCGCGGCGAGCACTACGTCACTGGCGTGAACGGCCTTGCTTCCTTGCCCGTAAGCAATCAGAAGGGCATGCTCGCACAGCATATTGATGACCCGCGGAACGCCTTTGGAATAGCAAAAAATCTCTCGCACAGCGTCCACGCTCAGCAGGGCAGACTCAGACGCGCCTGCCACACGAAGACGGGAACCGATGTAACCGCAGGTTTCCCCCCAGCCCAATGGCCGAAGCGTGCAGTGCCACATGATCCGCTCGCGAAATCGCGTAAGTTTTCGACGATTGAGTTTCTCGTCAAAATGCGGCTGTCCCGCCAGGACCACCTGAACGAGCCCGGCGCCTTGAATCTCCAGATTCAGCAGAGCCTGAAGCTCCAAAAGTGTTCGGCTGGTCAAAGCCTGGGCTTCATCAATGAGAATCACGGGCGAGTCGCCGCGCCGGTGACGGTCGATAAGCCAGTTCCGTAACACGGCCAGCAACTCGGTTTTGCAAACGGAAACACAAGGAATGCCAAATTCCGCGAGGATCAGTTGCAGCAGTTCCGTGAATGGGTGAACCGGGTGGAAAACGTAAGCGGTGGAATAGCCATATTGTTGCAGCCAGTCCAAAAGATACTGCAGCACGATTGTCTTGCCTGTCCCGGCTTCCCCGGTAAGCACCATCAAGCCCTGGCGCAATTCGATCCGCGATACCAGCTGCAACAGCGCTTCGTCGTGCGCCGGCGTCGAATAGAAATTGCTTCGATTTGGTGAAACCGGGAACGGATTTCTTTGCAGCCCGAAATGTCCCCAATATTCTGCGTACATGGCAAGGTACCGCCCGACTTAGGACTGGGCATCGCGGGGAGGACCTGATTTTACGAGCATCCGGGAGCGATGGACAACGGAAAGATGCGCGGAAGCGGATGAATGTTAGCTACAGCAGTTCTAGGAGTTCTAAGGTCAGTCGATGCCCTGAATCTTCAGGCTCACCAGCTGGTCGATGGTCAGATTCTGCATTCCGCGTGATTTCAAGGCTGAAATGTATTCAGGCGTGACACCGTGGATGCGCATGGCAATCAACTGGTCGGGTTCAGGATGCTTGTAGCCCAACGACTGCAATTTCTGGATAAACTCCGGCGACACTCCATGAATGCGGAAAGCAATCAACTTGTCCAACTCGATATGATCGTAACCTTGCTTCTGCAGGCCCTGAACGAATTCGGGCGTCGCGCCATGGATACGCATGGCAATCAGGTCATCCGCGCTGGGCTGATAGCCGGATTTCTGCAGAAAGCGAACCATTTCCGGCGTAACTCCGTGGATTCGGAAAGCCACCAGTTTGTCGCAATCGGTGACGGTGATTCCGGCATCGCGAAGTTCCTGAATAAAAGCTTTGTCGACATGGAAAATACGAAAGGCGATTAGCTTGTCGGTATCCAGTCCTTCCAGGTGTTCTTCCTTCATCTCCTTGGCGAATTGCAAGCTCACGTCCATCACTGCCATGGAGAACTGTTTTTCATCGTCAATTCCCGTGAATCCCAGAGAATTCATCGCTGACGGGAATCTCGGGTCGGCTGTGAAATGAAAGGTTCCCGCACCCTCGCCGTCATTCAGATAGCCTTCGCAGTCCAGCCGCCCGGCATCGCGCGTAATCGTGAATTTCACTTCCTGCTTGCCGGGCCGCAACGCGTTCAGGCCGACAAACACACTCACAGGCCACGCTGACGAGTGCGAGGAAGAATGGCCGTGCTGATGGTGGACGAGCGTGAATTCTAGCTTGCCGGGCTGGTCGGATCGCTCGATGGTCCAACTGCCCGTGAAACCTTCGGCGGCGCGTGCGGCCCATCCGGCAATCAGCGTACACACCACCAGCATGTAGGCCATCAGGCCTTCGCGACGATTCATGATGTTCCTCCTGGGTTATTTCTCGGTTTCGAAGAGCCCGTTCTGCTTCAAGGCAATCAACTTGTCTAACGTCAGGTCCTTGAATCCGTGACTGCGCACCTTGGCCACGAATTCCGGCGTGATTCCTTGGACTTTCGCGCCAATGGCTTCATCCACGTCCATTTTGAAGCCGGCCGCCTGCATTGCCTTGAGATACTCCGGTGTCACGCCCTGCACCTTCAAGCCAATCAGTTCATCGGTGGTGGGGTGTAATCCGATCGCGTTGAAGCCCTTTACGTATTCGGGAGAGATGCCCTGCACTTTCATTCCAATGATCTCGCCGGAATCGACGTTCAGCCCCAATCCGCGCATCTCTTGGACATACTCGGGGGTCACGCCTTGCACTTTCATGCCAATGATGTCCCCTGGATCCACTTTCATTCCGAGCCCGCCCATTCCCCGCACGTATTCGGGTGTTACTCCCTGGACTTTCATTCCGATGATTTCGCTGGCATCGGTCGTCAGCCCCAGTTCGTGCATGCGCTGGACATATTCAGGAGTAACGCCTTGCACTTTTAGGCCGATGAGTTCATTCCCATCCAGATCCTGCCCCGTGGCAGCGCGCATTGCTTTGGCGTAGTCGCCGGTTACCCCTTGCACTTTCAATCCAATCAACGAGTCCACATTCAGCGAGCCGTTCTCGGACTGGATATACTGTTTCATCGCTTTGATGTAGTCCGCGGTAACGCCTTGTACCTTCAAGGCAATCAACTCATCCACGGTTAGATTGGTCAGGCCCGCTTCCCTCAATGAGTCGATGTAGCTCTGCTTGGCTGCCGCGTTGGCTTGTGGCTCGGGCGCTGGTTCGGGCGGAGCACTCTTCTCTTGTGCCGCAGGGGCTGCTAGGGCGGCGGCCACAGGCTCGGTGCTGGGGGTTGCGGCAGGTCGCGGAGTGTTCCTGGTAGAAGCGTTGACCTGGGCGCGCGCAATGGTATCCATCGACGCTGCGGATTGTTGTTTGGTCTCTGTGCTATCCATCTGGGCGGCTGATGCAGGCGTCTGAGCACGAACATAATGCACGCTACCCATAAGCGCGCCTCCAGCCAAGAGCGCGGCCGATAGGCATAAAACGCCGGTAGATAAGTTTGCAGCTCGAAAGGACTGGGAGTCTGGGCTGCTTCCCAACAGGCGGGCAATGCGCTCGACCAGAGGGCTCCGGTTCGCCGCCATGGCCATGTCTGGCGCCCATTTCGTTTCGGCCATTTGGGTTAAGGCATAGGCGTAGCTGGCAGCGTTGCCGCAAACCTCCACGGCTACATCATCACAGCAATGTTCCCGCTCCTCGCGAACCTGTTTCCCCAGCCACCAAACCGCCGGGTGATAGAACAACACCGTTTCCACGGCGACTTGAAACAGATTCACGAACGCATCGTGCCTTCGGATATGAGCCAATTCATGGGCGATCACCGCCACTAGCTGCCCTTCGGTCAGACCAGTCAAGGCGCTGAGCGGCAACAGCACCACGGGGCGAATCCACCCGGCCACCGCGGGCGCGTCCAGCCGCAAAGTCTCGCAGAAGCGTATCGTCCGAGTGAGACCCATGCGGCGTTGCAGCGCCAGGCACAGTCCCAGCAGTTCTTCGGTAATCGGAACGGTGTCCTTGCGGCGAAGCCGTTCCACGACCAGGATTCCTCCCACGGACCTCAGACTGAGCAGCACCACCCCGGCAAACCAGAGTTCGACAAGCCACAGCGAATAGGGCGTAAACCGTTCGCGATGAGCCGCGGCGTCGTAAGAGAGCGGCGCCGTTGTAGGAATGGATGGTGCAAATCGCACGGTCGCGCTGATTTCACGATCAATTAGCGGGGATTGTTCTTGGGAATGGAGCAGGAAAAATGTGCCGACTGGCGCTGCCAACATGAGCATCAATGCGGCAACGCCGGCAGCGTATCGCGTGGCTGTGCTGCGGCAAAGCGACATGGCCACATAAGCGAGCGCCGCCAACGCGGTCCCCTGCCAAAGGAAGTGCAGCAGCGAAAGTGCCAGGCATCGCAGCGTCGACGGAGAAAGCCAGTCAAATGGCAGGTTCATCGCAGTTTCCTTTCATGTTCATTCAGCAACCGCCGCATCTCGTCAATCTCTTCCTTGGAAGCTTTGCGCCCCGCCAAGGCATGCATCATGAGTTCGCTGGCAGACCCATCAAACACGCGCTGCAACACATCCAAGGCAAGTTCCCGCTTGGTTTTTTCCGCCGGCTGTACGGCTTCATACACGTGTGCGCGCTGCTCTTCATTGCGCCGCACGGTGCCCTTGGCGGTCATGATCTGCATGAGCTTTAAGACGCTGGTGTAGCCGATTGGTCTTTTCTCGAAAAGCGCCTGGTGCACTTCGCGGACAGTGGAGGGCCCGCGTTCCCAGAGAATATGCAAAATCTGCAACTCAGAAGAAGTGGGTTTGCGATGCGAAGGAGTAGTCATGGAGGGAGGCTACTACGAAGACATTCGTATTGTCAACGAAAATCTTCGTACATGCGCCAATTGATTTTTTTGTGCGGCAAATCAGGGCACCTGAAAGGGTTAGGATGCATTCTTACTGGGTGACTAGATCCCTCGATTGCGGCTTCACATGGACCGCAGCCAGGCTGGCTGCGTCCCAGCCGCCGCCGAGCGCCTTGACCAGCAATACGGATGTGACCAGCCGCTGGCCTTGAATAACGGCGGCTTCCTGCTGATTGCTCAGCAGGTTCTGTTGGGCGCTGACAACGTCCAAATATGTCACCAACCCGCCGACGTAACGTGAGGTGGCGATGTCCAACTGCTTCTGCGCCGAATTGACGGCATCGGCTTGTGATTGGCGCGCCGAGGCCAGCACTTCCAGGCCGGTAATGTTGTCCTGTACTTCCTGGAAGGCAGTCAGCACCGTATTGCGATAGTTTGCGACCGTGGCGTCGTAGCCGGCTTGAGAATATCGGACTTGGGCGTGCAAAGCTCCGCCGGAGAAGATGTCCTGGCTCACATTCGCACCCAAAGCCCAAACAGTGCTGGCCGCGTTCAATAATTGACTAATGTGCTCGGAATTCCGTCCGCCCTGTCCATAAAGCAGCAAGGAAGGATAATAGGCCGCCTTGGCGATGCCAATCTGCGCATTGGCAATGGCCATTTGGCGCTCCGATTCCGCAATATCGGGGCGCCGCTCAAGCAAATCCGAGGGAATGGCCGCGTCGATATTGGGGGGTTCCGCAGCGAGTTCGCGCGCGGCCAAATGAAATTCCGGCGCTGGTTTGCCCACCAATACGGCGATGGCATCTTCAAACTGCTTGCGCTGTTGCACCAGCAAAATGGCCTGCGTGCGGGTGGTGTTCAACAGGGTTTCCTCCTGGGCGACATCCAGTCCGGAGGCGATTCCGCCGCTGTGGCGCGACTCCACCAGTTCTAAACCCTTCTGTAACGCTTCGACGGTACGATTCAGGATGCCAATCTCCGAATCCAGCTGCCGCACAGTGAAAAAGTCCGCCGCAAGTTCGGCGGTAAGAACCAAACGGACATTCTCGAGATCCGCGGCATTCGCCTGAAACGCCGCTTGTGCCGCTTCGATGGTGCGACGGCGCTGCCCGAACAGGTCGACCTCATAACTAACCGTAAAGGGAAGATAGTAGTCCGACTGGGTCACCGGCGCGGTGACCGGAGTGACGGACTGGGACGGTCGCGTTCCGGAGTAGCGCGTAACGTTTGCAGCGGGACCGGCATTCACGGTTGGAAACAGCGTGGCATTTTGCACCTGGGCGGAAGCTCGGGCCTGCTGAAAATGCGCTTGAGCAACTTGCAGGGTTTGATTCGCTGCGACTAACTGATTTTCCAATCCATTCAGCTCGTCGTCGTGAAAAAGGCTCCACCACTCCGTTTTTGGCACCGTATCCTTCGGCTCGGCTTGGCGCCAAGGCTCAGAAACTTGCCAGGTCGCAGGCACCGGAGCTGTGGGACGTTTGTAATTCGGCCCGACGGTGCATCCGGCGCTAAGCAGCATGGCGGCTGCAGCGATCAGGATCGTGTTTTTCTGAGAAACTCCAAACCAAATCCCGAGCATCAGTGCTTCTCGGCCGGAGAAGATGTGGGTTTCTCCGGTGCTGATGTCGGAGTGGGTGCCTGGGTCGGCGCAGGCGCAGCAGTTGCCGCCAAGGGATCCTTCACTTCCTTTACCCGGACTTCCTCGCCGTTCTCGATGGAGTCCGGGGGATTCAATACGATCCAGTCTTCGGGCTTCAGGCCCGTCAAAACCTCGAGCGAGGTTCCGTAGTCGCGGCCAATACTCAGAGCTTGCAGACGCACGCGGTGATTCGCATCAATGACCACAGCCCGCAGTCCCTCCGAACGAAACAACAACGCGTTCACCGGAACCTGCAGGCGGTCGCCTTGCACATGCACTTCCAAATGCACCTGCGCGTATCCTCCGGGGAGCAGCAAGCCAGATTTGTTGGGCACATCGACTTCGGTGAGCAACGTGCGCGTGGCCAGGTCAATCGCTTCCGCGGTGCGCACCACCTCACCTTGAAACCGCTGACCCGGATATTGCGCCAGTTCCAGAAAAGCGCCCAGCCCTTTATGAATCGAAGGTGCGTAGGATTCCGGCACATTCACGTAAACGCGAATGGGGTCGGTCTGCGCCAGATAGAAGAGCTGTTGGGAAGTGCCGCCATTCCCGGCGTTAATGAGCGTCCCGATATCTACATTGCGCTGCGTAACCACGCCGGTGAACGGCGCGTACACTTTTTGAAAGGATTTCAATTCCTGCAAACGGCGCACGTTGGCTTCCGACGATTGCACGATGGCTTTCTTTGCCGCCAGATCTCCGGTGGCGTTATCCACTTCCTGCTTCGAGACGCCGTCGGTTTTTAGCAACTCGCTGTAGCGAGCCTCGGTAATTTCAGAAAGGTGTTCGTTAGCTTGCGCAGTGACCAAGTCCGCCTTGGCTTGCATCAATTGTTGGTCGACTTCGGGGGTCTCGATGTCGGCCAGCAAGTCTCCTTTGTTTACGCGACTGCCAATATCGTGATACCACTTCACCAGGTATCCGTTGGTGCGCGCGTAGATCGGCGACTCCACGTACGCCTGCAAAGTACCCGGCAGCACCAGATCTTCGGCGCGCGATTCCGTCAGTGGATGGATAATGGCAACCGTGGGTACCGCCAGCGTTTCCGTATTTTCCGCCAACGCTTGAAATTGCGAGCGGCGCTGGAACATCACCAGCGCGCCCAACACCACCAGCACCACCACAGTCACGAAGAAAACCACAAACAACCGGCTTTTCCTCGCTTGCTGGTTATTTCCGGCCGGGTTTTTCACCTCATTCATCGGTGGCCCTCTATACCGTAAGAGTACTCCTGTTGTTCCTACCTTAAGCTGTGACTCTTTGCCGCTTGCGTTCCAAACGCCCATGAATAATGGAGAACACGCACGGCACAAAAAATAGTGTCGCTACGGTAGCAAACAGCAGGCCGCCAATGACCGCGCGGCCCAATGGCGCGTTCTGCTCGCCACCTTCGCCGAGGCCGGTGGCCATCGGAACCATACCGATGATCATCGCCAGAGCAGTCATGATAACCGGGCGAATGCGAACGAAACCCGCTTCGAG
>Ga0187782_10001813_pt1 | contig 15708 bp, 13 predicted proteins | sample 0715_SJ02_MP15_2_FD_132454 | JGI IMG/M metagenome (GOLD analysis project Ga0187782, IMG submission 132454) | Tropical peat soil microbial communities from peatlands in Department of Meta, Colombia - 0715_SJ02_MP15_20_MG | ecosystem: Environmental > Terrestrial > Soil > Wetlands > Peat | place...
GCATGACCATCGGTCTGGTCGTCTCCTTCGCGGTCGCGTGGGCGGTCATAGCGACCTTCCTCAGGTATCTGCGCTCGCACGGGCTCGAGCCGTTTGGATGGTATCGAATTGCAGCGGGGCTCGTCGTGTTCTGGATGCTCAGCCGCTGAGGCCCGCGGCGCGTTCAGGCCACGGATCGGCGGCGGTCTCGGACGTGTCGGTTCCACACGGCGTGTGCGGCGAGGAGAGCTGCGATCGCCCCGAGTGCCGCGAAGAGCAAGCGAAGCGGCCTCGCGCCGCTGGATGGCAGTAGAACGTGGCTCGCGAAGCCCAGAACGGCGGCCCCTGCGATTCCGGCCGCGAGGTTGACGACGACGCCGATGGCTCCTCGCCGGAATGGCCACAGCATCCCGGCCAGGCTGGCTGCCGCCCCTATGGCCATCCACGCCAGAATGTCGCTGCCCCCGCTCACTGATCGGCCTCGATCCCATCGATGGCTTCGATGTCGCAAAGCCACCATTCGTCCTCTGAAGTGATCGGTGGGAGCTTCAAAAGGACGCGCTCGCCCGGACGCGCGGCCCCGAGCACCGTGGACGCGACCCGTCCGCTCCGAATGACGTTGCCCTGAAGATAATCGACGAGATTACCCCGCCGGCGCACCGCGCCGATGGGCTGAACCAGCTCGTAGGGCACGCGAAGCGCGGGCTCGTCGGGACCGCGCTCGTAAACGTGGCCTCGGGTGACGTCGCGAATGCGGATGACTCGAGCCATGGATCGGAGAGGAGGGGAGCAAGAATCGGTCCCTCTCCCGCATACGGCAGCGGTGGCGCCGCGAGCGAGTCGCGGTCGAGGCGCACCGGACGCTTCCTTGCGGCACCGTGTGCTCGGGTGCCCGACTCGAATGAGGAAACGGGCGCGAAATCACTTTCGCCGCGGACTCTCCATTCGCTAGCGTAGCCGCCTCTTCGAGGGAACTGCGCGTCTGGTTGCTCATCCGCCACCCCGCGCGTGTTGGTGAGCGCGCGGTCGATGCCGCGCGCGAGCGCTCCCCCGACGTCGATCGCGCGTGCGCACGGGCGGGGAGGGTCGTGTCCATGCGCCAGCCCCCGCCCGGAGACCCCCATGTGGATCGTTCGAATTCCGAGCCTTGGCTTGCTGGCCGTGACGGCTTCCGTCGCCGTTGCCTGCGGAAACTCGAGCGAAAGCCTCTCGAACGAGCGCGTGTCGAGCGTACGGACCGCTCTCACGAGCGGTGCCCGAATCTGGTTGGCGGCCCCGCTCATCGCGCGACTGCAGCAGCGGGCCGCGGCTTCGGATCCGGCGTGGACGGCGCTCGCCGCGGAATGTGATTCCGACGCCAGCGGTACGATCAACGATCCGTCCGGCGAGGCGTATCCCGATCCGCCCGACATCGGGCAGGGCTACGAAGGCAGCAGCTATCTGCCGGAGGCCTATGCGCTTGGGCTTTGCTATCGCACGGCGGCCGGCGTCGACGACGTGTCGGCGGCGCGCTGGGCCCAGGCCGGTGCGCGACTCCTTTCGGCGATGGCGACACCGGTCAGCAGCGGCGGCGAGCCGCCGAGCACCAACTCTGGCTACGGCATTCGCAACTACGGGGTCGGGATGGCCGTGGGCTACGACTGGCTGAGTCCCGCGCTCGACGCCACCACGGCGGCGGCCGTCCAGGCGTCGCTCGAGGCTTGGATCAGCTGGTACGACGCGAGCGGTTTCATCAACGACGAGCCCATTGGCAACTACTTCGCCGGATATCTGTTCGCGAAGGGGGCGGCCGCCATCGCGCTTCAAGGCGCGGACCCCAGCGCCGACACGTGGTGGAGCGACATCACCACCACGATGTGGCCCCAGCTTGCCGGACCGGCGTACGGGACATGGCTGGCCGGCGGCGGGTGGCCGGAGGGTTGGGAGTACGGGCCGCTCGCCACCGAAAACATCGTCGGTTTCGAGTGGGCGGCGAGCACTGGGAAGAGCATGACGTGGTGGACGGACGTTCCGCTGGCGCGGGGTGAGGCCCAGTACATTCCGATGTTTTCATGGCCATCCCGCATGCACATGGACGACCGGGGAACGATTCATGCGCAGCCGGACCTTTACCCGTCGGCATCGACGGAAGCCATGATGGCGACCGTGCTCGATCAGCAGCAGGATCCGCTCGCGCCGATCGCGCACGGTGCCGCGACCGATATCCTCGCTCATACGAACGAGCAGATCCCCCCCTGGCAGAAATTCCTTTTCTGGGACCCGGCTGCAAAGACGGAGGATCCGTCGACTCTGCCGGTTTCGTACGAGGCTCACGGACCGGATCACGTGGCGATGCGATCGTCGTGGGCCACGAGCGCCACGTGGGCGTCGTTCATCAGCGGCCCGTACATCGACGCCCCTTATTCCGGTGAGGAGTACTTCGACGAAGGGAGTCTTGCGATCGCTGCGAGCGACACCCCGGTGCTCGTCAACGCGACCGGATGGTTGCCCCAGGCCGCCGGGGACGACGGCGAAAACTTCGTCTACAACGACACGTGGGGAGCCGAGACGCGACTGCTCAACAACACGTTTTACGTCTCGGGTCTGATCCAGGATCAGGTCACCGCCCCTCAATCCACGACGCACGTCGAGCGCTACGAAGACGGCGTCGTCTACGTGCGCGCACGCGGCGCCCAGATCGAGCAGATGTACACGCCGAGCGGCGTCATGACGCAGTGGACGCGCGACGTCGTCTACGTGCGCCCCGGGCGGTTCGTGGTCTACGATCGCACGACGGTGTCGAGCGGCGGCACGGATCAATGGCTGGCCTGGCACGTTCCAAATGCTCCGACCCAGTCGACGTCGGCGGACGGAACTCCGCGATTCGACGTCGCCACCGGGGGAACGATTCGTTCGCTTCTGCCGACTGGGACGAAGGTCGTGAGCACCGACGTTCTCGACGCGGTCACGCGTGTCGAGCTGCATTCGAGCGCCGCGTCTCAGGATTGGCTTACGGCGGTCACCGTGGGCGAGTCGCCCGCCGTCGAGACCTTGTCCGCTGCAGTCGGCAACGTCACCTCTGGCAACGTCCTCGGCGCGCACGTCGAGGGCAGTGCCCGCGAAACGGTCGTGCTGTTCGCTGCCGACCACGCGGCGGCCGCGCCCGCGACCGGCGCAGACTACGCGGTTGCCCAGGCCGTCGACGCGGATCACATGATCTTCGATGTTGCGGCCGGTACGTACGCCGTCACGGCCGTCGCCGTGGGTGGCAAGCTTGCGATCCATGTGACCCAGGGCGGATCGTTCAGCCCCAGCTCCCAGGGCACTCTTGCGTTCACCGTTTATGCGTCCGGCGGCGTCGGCCCCGCCGCAGAGAGCTGGCAGCACGTGCGCGGCGACGCCGTCCTGGACCCGGTCGTCGATCAGAACTGATCGTCGACTCTCGCTGCGGCTGGGGAGATCGAGCGGCCCCCCCCGGGCGGCGCCCAATTCTCCCCCAGAGCTCCCCAAAAACGAGAAAGCGGGAATAGGCTGTGCGGCGTGGGAAGCGAAGACCCGGCCGCCGTTCCGAACTGCGTGTTTTGTGCGATCGTGTCGGGCTCACGGCCTGCCCATTTCGTCCTCGATCGCGAGAGATGCGTTGCGTTTCTCGATTCGCGTCCCTTGTTCCCTGGGCACGTCTTGCTCGTTCCCCGGAAGCATGTGGCCACGCTCGTGGATCTCGGCGTGGAAGACATCGGCCCTTTCATGCAGGGGGCGCAGGCGCTGTGCGCCGCAATCGAGCGGGGCCTCGGCGCCGAGGGAACGTTCGTCGCCGTCAACAATCGCGTCAGCCAGAGCGTGCCTCACCTCCACATGCACGTCGTTCCGCGTAGCCGAGGCGACGGTTTGCGCGGTTTCTTCTGGCCGCGGAAGGTCTACGCGAGCGACCTCGAGGCGGCGTCGTTCGCCGAACGGATCCGAGCTGCACTCCGCTGACGGTACTCTTGCTCCGCGCTACTGTACGTCGGACGCATGGAAATCCGCGTCGAAGCAAAGGTACCGTTCTCATCCAGCGTGGTCTTCGTCACGTACCGCGACGACATGGCCAAGCTCTTGCCGTATCTGCCGAACGTCCGGGCGTTCGAGACGGAATCACGAACAGAAGTCGGGAGTCGGGTCGACGTCGTCAACGTGTGGCGAGGCGGCGGCGAGGTACCGGGGGTGATCCGGGCCGTCCTGAGTGAATCGATGCTCGCGTGGACGGATCACGCGAGGTGGGACGCAGAAGCGATGCGATGCGACTGGCGCACGGAGACCCTCGCCCTGAAGGACGCCGTTCGTTGCGAGGGCTACAACACGTTCGTCCCGGAGGGACCCGACACGACGGTGCTCGAGATGCGCGGCTCGCTCGTGATCGACGCGAAGAAACTTCGCCTCCCGGGTTTTCTCGCGGGCAAGATCAGCGGCGTGCTCGAGGAGTTTCTCGTCTCGAAGATCGAGGCGAACTTCCTCGAGACGGCCAAGGGCATGAAGAGCTACTTGCAGCGGCGAGAACCGGCCGTCGCGACGTGATTGTGGGTGCGGGCTCGCCCAACCGCGACGTCATTGTGGACCCGACGTCGGGTCGGCCGTTGGACGGACTGGAGCCGGCGCAAGGGCGGACGGCGCATTCCCGGCGTCGAACGCGTCGCTCCGATCCTCGTGCATCCGGGCTAGAGCGAACGAATATTCGTCGGCGATCTTCTGGACCGAGGCCCGAACGAGGTCCGCGCCGCCGTGCCCCGAGTGTTTCTCGATGCGCAGAAGGACGGGTCCGCCCGTCGAAGCCCATTGAAGCTCGGCGGCAAACTTCCGAGCATGCATCGGATCGACGCGATCGTCGCTGTCGGCGCTGAGGAGGAGCGTCGCCGGGTATCGCGTCCCTTGACGGACGTTGTGATAGGGCGAGTATGCGAGCAGCGCCGCGAAGTCGTCGGGGTCTTCCGGAGATCCGTATTCTTCCATCCAGGTCTTGCCACTTCCGAACAGGGGATAACGAATCATGTCCAGCAAGGGCACTCCGCACAACGCCACCCCGAACAGATCCGGTCGCTGGGTGATCGCGGCGCCGACGAGCAACCCTCCATTGGAGGCGCCCAGGGCGGCGAGCTTGGCCGGTCGGGTGTAGCCCTTTCGCACGAGCTCCTCCGCCACGGCCAGGTAGTCGTCGAAGGTGTGTTGTTTCTCGCGACGCATTCCGTGCCGATGCCATTGTTCGCCGTATTCGCTGCCCCCTCGGAGGTTCGCCACCGCCCAGATCCCGCTGCTCTCGAGCCAGGGAAAAATCGAGGACGAGAAGGCCGGCGCCTGTGCGACCTGGAATCCCCCGTAGCCGTAGAGAATGGCGGGAGTGTCCGCGTTCGGATGCTCGTCCCGCCCGCGCACGACGAAAAAAGGAACGCGAGTGCCGTCACGGCTCGTGGCGAACAGCTGCTCGACCACGTAGCGCGAGGCATCCACCGGCACCTTGAGCCGGTACCAGCTCGAGGTCTCACCCGTGGTGACGTTGGTCTCGAAGATCTCGGTCGGGTAAGTGAACGACTGGAACGAGAAATACGCGACGTCGTCGTCGACCTCACCGCTCAGAGCCGATGCCGAGCCCAGCGTCGGAAGGGGGAGCTCACGCACGAGCTTCCCGTCCTCGTCGTGCAGCTCGAGGCGGCTCACCACGTTTTGCAGATAGGCGAGCGAAAGATGGTGACCCACGATGGTCATTGCCTCGAGGGTCGCGTCGGCACGTTCCGGGACGATTTCCTTCCACTGCTCGCGGCCAGGACGTTGCGGGTCGATGCGGAAGACACGGTAGTTCGGCGCGCCGTCGTTGGTGAGCACGAAGAACTGCCCCCGATCGACGTCGACGTCGTAGAGGGCGTCTCTCCCGGTGACGAGCGGTGTCCAATCCTTGGCCCCTCGGAGTCGGTCCAGAAAATAGACGTCGCTGCTCGTCCACCCGTGCTCGATGGTCGCAATCAGCCAGCGGCCGTCGCGTGAAATCGAAGCTCCGATGAACGTCCTTGGATCGCCGGTTCTCTCGTGCACGATCCGGTCGTCCTTCGGGTCCGAACCGAGCTTGTGGAATCGCACCTCCGCGTAGCCGGGCCGCTCGGACGCCGGAACGCTTCCGGGCGGCGGAAGCCACGTGTAATAAAAACCGTCGCTCGAAGGCGTCCACGCGGGTGACGCGTACTTCGCACCTTCGATGACGTCGACCGCGCTGATCTCGCCCGTCCCCACGTTCTTGACGTACAGGGTCGCCTCGTCCGAATTGTTGCGCTTGACCGTGTACGCGACGTGGGCGCCGTCGTACGAGGGACTCCAGGTGCCGAGCGACACGCTGCCGTCGGCCGACCACGTGTTCGGGTCGAGAAGCGGCCGCTCCTGACCGCCGCGCCCTTCCCGCCAGTAGATGGTGAACTTCTCTTTGCCCGCGTCGCGGCGCGGGAAGAAGTGCCGCTTGGCACGATGGATCGGTATCCCGACATTCTCGACGTAGAAGAGCTCTTTGAGTCGTGCGGCAATGCGCTCGCGCCCCCCGAGATTGGCGAGGAATCGGCGCGTGAGACTGTCCTGGGCCTCGGTCCACTGCGTGACCGCGGGGCTCTTTTCGTCCTCGAGCCATCGGTACGGATCGGCCACCGCCACTCCGTGGATGGTGTCCACGGTGTCGAGTCGCGAAGCCGCCGGATATTCGATCGGCGGAGAAGCAGGAGACGAGCTGGAACCGGCAGGCATGGCAGGAGGCGGTGACGGCGGCGGGGGCGGGTCCTGGACGACGTGCGGAGTCGGAGTCGAGCCTCCGCACGCGAAGAGGGCGAACAGAGCAATGCAGAAATTGCGGCTCACCGCGCGACGATAGCGCAGCGGGCGACTGCCCGCCGACGAGCCCCCTCGGGTCGAGGCGTGTCCTCCGGCATTGTAAGCTGCTCGCGCATGCAGCTTCCTCCGCCGAACGTGAAGCTGGGCCGCAATCGACTCGATCTCGGCGGCATTCCGCGCGTGAGCCTCGGAGCCTGGCTCCGCCAGTTTCTGCGTGCTCACGGCCGCAAGCTCTGGTGGTTGCACTCGGCGTACGCGCTGGCGCTGGGCATCGGGGTCGTCCTGTTCGCTCGCGAGGGCTTCGGGCACGCGCGGTGGCTGGCGGTGTCCCTCGGCCTCGCCTGGCTGCTCGTCGTGCTCCTGTTCCGCCTCGCGCGACATGGCGATCGCCCCGGGGCACTGGACGAACCGGAACGAAAGACCCGCGCGCGGTTCTACGTGATGACGTACGCGCTCAAGAACCTTTACCAAGGGATGCTGTTCTTTCTGCTCCCCTTCTACTGGAACTCGACCACGTTCGATTCCCCGAACTGCTGGTTCGTCCTGGTTCTCGCGACGTGCGCCGTCGTCTCGACACTGGATCTGGTCTTCGACCAGGTGCTCATGCGCAGGCGCTGGCTCGCGTCGATCTTTCACGGCATCACGCTTTTCGGCTGCCTGAACCTCGTGACTCCGGCGCTGTTCCCCGAGACCCGCACGCTCTGGTCTCTTCTCGCGGCAACGGCTGTCGCAGTCATCAGCTTCTGGACGCTCCACGTGACCGCCCGGCAACTCAAAAAAAGGATCTATATCGCGCTCTTCATGCTCAGCCTCGGTGTGGGGCTCGGGCTCGCGTTCGTCGGACGCGCGGAGATTCCACCGGTCCCGATGTACGTCTCCTCCGCCGCAGTCGGACCGAAGCAACTCGCCGACGGCCGGCTCGCGATGGCCGTCAAGACGCTTCACCCTTCCGTCATCCAGGAGCTCATCGCCGTCACCGACGTCGTGGTTCCCGGCGGAAAAGGGGATCGCCTTCGGCATGTGTGGCGGCACAACGGACGGGAGATCCACCGCTCGAGCGAAGACACGTCGCGCATCGAGGGGCCCAAGGGCCGGGTACGGTTGCGATCGATGCTGAGCGATCGGGATCTCTCCGGCGATCTCGTCGGACGCTGGTCGGTCGATGTCGAGACCGAAGACGGTCAGCTCGTCGGCAGGACGGAGTTCGACGTCGCCGACTGACTCTGGACTCAGCGCGAAGCCTCTCCGGATGGGGTCGACGGATCCTCGCCGATCATCCGCTCGATCAGTTCCGAAACCCCTCTCCCCCGAGGTGCGGAGGTCACCCAATCCGAGCGCTCTTTGACCGAGGCCAGCGCGTTCTCGACGCTCACCGCGAACCCACATGCCGTGAGGAAGCTGACGTCGTTCTCGGCGTCGCCGACGCCCACGACGTTTCGTGCGGACAGACCCATTGGATCGAGCGCGGCGAGGAGGCCGCTTCGCTTCGTGACCCCGGCGGGCAGGACCATCACGGCACCCTTGTTGAGCTCGACGTGCAGGTCAAGCCGCATCGAGCGGATGGTGTCGAGCACGACCGACTCGTGCGGATGCCGCGTGGAGACGATCACCCGCCCGACCTGCAGGGGCTCCACCCCTTGTTCGCGGAGGGCGTCGACGAATTCCCGGGGCGGCGGCTCACCCAACGCGCGGAGCGCGGCAAAGGCAGGCTCGAAAAGGACTGCCCCGTTTTCGGCCACGATGCGGTCGAAAAGATCCACGCGTGCAAACACCGATTTCAGATCGGACAGCGTCCTCCCTGTCACGAGCAGCAGGCGGCGGCCCGACCCTTTGAGACGCGCCAGCGAGGCGAGTGTTGCGTCATCGATACGCCCCTCGGAGGCCAAGGTGTCGTCGTAGTCCGTCGCGAGCGCAAAATAACGCATCGGTAGCTCTTGCCGTCTTGCGAAGGCGTTCAGAAAGAGCGACGTCGGCCCGCGCACGAGTCGTGCCAGCGGCTGGACCAACCATTGCTGAGCTGCGGGCGGCCGAGCTCGAAGGGGGACGGGAATCCGACGTCTCACCCGGGCTTCGGCAGACAGGTCTCGCTCACTCGGAGGTCGTGATGGAGAGTCTCGTGACGTATCTGGTCGCCGCGATGGTGGCGTGGGTGCCGCCCTATGCACATGCGTGGACGGAACCGGAGGCCGATGTCCGCGCTCGATACGAAAGTATCGCGCACGACCTCGCGTCCGTCGTTCTCGACGAATCGGAGTCCCCGCTCTTCACGGGTCGCGATGCTCGAACGCAAACCGCTCTGCTGATGCTGTCCGTGGCGTCGTTCGAAAGTTCGTTCCGGAAGTCCGTCGACGACGGAATTGGCAGGGGCGACGGCGGTCGCTCCTATTGCCTGATGCAGATACGCGTCGGAGCAGGTCTGACTCGCGAGGGTTGGACGGGCCCGCAGCTCATCGAAGATCGACGGCGGTGCTTTCGTGCCGCGCTGCACATTCTTCACAGCTCCTTCGGTGCCTGTCATGCGCTCCCGCTCGAGGACCGGCTGAGCGCCTATGCGACGGGGCACTGCATCACCGAGGCACGCATCTCCCGATCGCGGGTCGGGAGAGCCAAGGCATGGTGGACGAGCCACGCGGCTCCACCGCCGCCCTCCCCCACGCAGAGCTAAACATCCGGCGAGGACAAAAGCGCCACGCCTGAGTAATATTTGATACAGACGTCGGGCTTCCTCCCCGAAAATCTGGCGGTCTCATGGCCGATGAAGGACATCTACGACCGCATGGTCTCTGGCGCGGTCCCCCCCGAAAAGCAGTCGCCCGTCCCCAATAGGGCCTCTTTCTCGGCCTCGCCCCGGGCGGCGGAGCCCGCACCGTCGCCTGCGGCCGCGTCTCGGAGGGTGCTGCACCGGACGGACGGCGTCCAGCGGGCGACGCAGCGCGCCGCGCCGGGAGGCATTTGGCGATTCGTGCGGGCCTACACGACGACGTTCGTCGTGATCGCCAGCTACGTGGGCCACGCGCTGCGTGCTCGAGTCTTTGGCCGGGCATGGCGCGAGGCGAACGTCGCGGTCGTGCATCAAAGAAACGCGCGGCGCGTCTATGCGACGATCGTCCGTTTGCAGGGATTGTTCATCAAGGTCGGCCAGCTCCTGTCGATCATGGCGAACTTTCTGCCCGACGAATTTCGGGCGGAGCTCGAAGCGCTTCAGGACCAGGTCCCGGAACGTCCGTACGCCGAAATCGCCGAGCGGCTCCAGAGCGAGCTCGGCGACCGGATGTCCCTGATTGCGTCGCTCGGGGGCGAGCCCGTCGCAAGCGCTTCGCTCGGTCAGGTTCATTTGGCGACGCTGGCGGACGGCCGGCGGGTCTGCGTGAAAGTTCAACATCGCGCGATCGATCGGATCGTCGTGATGGATCTCGCGACGATTCGCCGCATCATGGCGATCGTCCAGTGGTTCGTCCCGGTGCAAGGGCTCGACGCGTATTACCACCAGATCAAGCAGCTTCTCGCGGAGGAGCTCGATTTCGCGCTGGAAGCCGACAACATCGAACGGATCGCCAAGAACTTTTCGCAGGACGATTCGGTCGTGTTCCCGCGACCCGTCCGTGAACTGTGCACCAAGCGGATCTTGACGACGACGTTCGTCGAAGGCACCAAGCTCAGCGACATCTCCGCGCTCGACGCGTCGGGAGTCGACAAGCGCGACGTCGCTCGACGCCTCGTACGTCTCTATTGCCAGATGATCTTCGTGGACGGCGTGTATCACGCGGATCCCCACCCGGGGAATTTGCTCGTCCAGAAGAATGGCAAGATTGTCTTGCTCGATTTCGGCGCGGTCGCCGAGCTCAGCCCGCAGATGCGTGAGGGGATCACGGAGTTCCTCGAGGGTGTCCTGCGTCGCGACACCGACCGGCTCGTGAAATCGATGCGCAAAATGGGATTCATATCTCGCTATGCGGACAATTCGGTCAGCGAGAAGATCATCGAGTACTTCCATCGTCGGTTTCAAGAAGAGGTCCGGCTGGAGAGCTTCAATCTGAAGGATCTCCGCATCGACCCCCAAAAGGGTCTTGCGAATCTGCTGGACCTGCGGCGCATGAACATCGGATTGCGCGAGCTTTCCGGCGCATTCCACGTTCCCAAGGAGTGGGTACTCCTGGAGCGGACGCTCCTGCTCGTCTATGGCTGCTGTGCGCTGCTCGATCCGGAGCTGAACCCGGTCGCGATCATCGAGCCGTACTTGACTCAATACGTCCTCGGGAGCCGAGATTTCGCGCAAATTGCGATGGAATCGATCCGTGACATGGCCATGAGCGCGATGACCTTGCCCGAGGACATGCGGCGTTATCTCAGCAATGCCAACCGAGGGGAGCTCGAAGTGCGGGTGCGCGGCGTCCGCGAAGGCGCGCTCGTCGTCTACGCGGCCGGTCGCCAGCTCATCTACACGGCGATCGGCTTGTTCGGAGGGTGGGAGTCGCTCGATTGCTGGCGCAGACGCGAGCTCTTCTTGGCACGATCGTTCGGGGCTCTCGCCACTGCGGCGCTCGTCTTCCTGATCGGCTCGAGCGTTCTGTCACGACCTCGGAGCCGCTGATCGGGTCTCGCGAGGCCCAGCCTTTTCGCGCTCTTGGGACGCCGGGGCTACTCTCGTCCGCATGTCCAGCTACGTCTTGGCAATCGATCAGGGGACAACGGGCTCGACTGCGCTCGTGGTCGAAGCGGAGAAGGGCGCGGGTGCGCGGACGCTCGGCCGGGCCACGGCCGAGTTTCCGCAACACTTCCCACGTCCAGGTTGGGTATCGCACGACGCCCGGGAGATCTGGGGCAGCGTCGAGGCGAGCGTTCGGGAGGCGCTGCGTACCGCGGGAGTGACGGGCAAGCAACTGGCGGCGTTGGGGATCACCAACCAGCGTGAGACGACGCTTGTCTGGGAACGAACGACGCGCCGGCCGATCGATCTGGCGATCGTGTGGCAATGCCGGCGGACCGCGGGGGCATGCGAGGCGTTGAAGAAGGATCCGCGAATCGCAGCCCGCGTATTCGAAAAAACCGGGCTGGTCATCGATGCCTACTTCAGCGCGACGAAGATCGCTTGGCTCCTCGAACACGTCGCAGGCGCGCGGGAACGCGCGACCCGCGGCGAGCTCGCGTTCGGAACGATCGATTCCTTCCTGATATCCGAGCTGACTCAGGGCGCCGTGCACGCGACCGACGTGACGAACGCATCGCGGACGTTGCTGATGAACCTGGCACGTGGAGAGTGGGACCCCGAGCTTCTCGGGTTATTCGGCGTTCCCGCGGAGCTCTTGCCGCGCATCGTCGGTAGCGCGCAGATGGTAGGAGGGACCGCCGGAGTCGGTTTTCTCCCGGATGGCATTCCCATCGCGGGAATCGCGGGCGACCAGCAGGCCGCGCTCTTTGGACAAGGGTGTTTCCGCGAGGGTGACGCGAAATGCACGTTCGGCACCGGCGCCTTCGTGCTGATGAACATCGGCTCCCGCCCCACGCTGAGCAGCCATGGTTTGATCACGACGCCTGCCTGGCGGATCGGTACGGCCACGACGTATGCGCTCGAAGGGAGCGCATTCGTCGCAGGCGCTGCCGTTCAATGGTTGCGCGACGGCCTCGGCATCATCCGTACAGCCAAGGACGTCGAGGAGCTTGCCCGCCGCGTACCCACGAGCGACGGTGTGGTGTTCGTCCCGGCCCTTGCGGGCCTCGGGGCGCCCCATTGGGATCCCGAAGCTCGAGGGATGATTATGGGTCTTACCCGCGGAACCACCGCCGCGCATCTCGCACGCGCAACGCTCGAGGGCATCGCGCTCGAGGTCTCGGATCTGCTGGATGCGATGGTCAAGGACGCCCGCCGTCCCATCGGAAGGCTGTACGTGGATGGGGGCGCGGCAGAAAACAATCTGCTCGTGCAGTTCCAGGCGGACGTAGCGAACGTGATCGCGGAGCGCCCGATGGACGTCGAATCGACCGCACGAGGTGCAGCCATGCTGGCGGGCCTCGGGGCGGGCCTGTGGGGGGGCTTGGACGACCTCGCGCGCTTCATCCAGCCGGGAGCTCGATTCGAGCCCAAAATGCAACCGGCGGATCGTGAGGCGCATCTCCTGCGCTGGGCCGATGCGGTTCGGCGGGCGCGGTCGCGCGCCGTCGAGCCGACAGGAGCCGACACGCCTTGAGTCTCCGCCTCTTTCGCGGCGAGCACGTGCGTGCGATTCTTCGTGGTAGGTCTTAAGTTCAGTCACGCGCTTCGTGTACCCAGCCCGGACCCGAAGCCATTCGACGAGTCGATGACGACACGCTGTCTCGGAGGCTTCGGCCGAACTCTTCGCAGCTTGGGAGGATAGAGATCATGTCCAGCAGCAATGCCGGTGATCGCTCTGCAGGGGGCGGTTCACCAGGGCCTCTGCGCGAGGTGCCCGTTGATTGGGAAGCCCTCGAAGACGCCTTCGAGAACAATGCGCCCGAGGTGCATAGCTACCTGCATCTGGCCACCGGAGAAGTCCTGCGCGTGGTCGACGGGGTCGCCGATCCGCAGATGCACGTGCGCATCGCGTCGGATGGTACCTATCTGCGCGTCGATCCCGTGAGCTCGCGCGAACAATACCGATGGATGGAGCGTTTCATACCGATGGTCGAGGAGATCGATCTCCGCGGCAAGCTGACCCAAGCCATCGACGGAAAAGGAGCGTTTCGACGTTTCAAGGACGTGCTGATGAACTACGCAACCGAGCGCGAGCGCTGGTTTGCGTTCCGGAGCGAGCGGCTCCGCACCTTCATGGAGGCCTGGCTTCATGCGCACGCCATTCAGCCTGTTGGACGGCAGGTGTGGGCGGAGCCTGCGCCGTCCACTCCCGGTGAGCTCGCGCCCGAATCGACCGATGAGGGGGCCCCGAAGTCCCAAAGTGGCCGGCGCCCACGCAACGCCGAGACCATGCGGCAAAGCCTGCGGGAGCTGGCCGAGACGCTGGGACCGCGCGACCTCGAGGTTCTCACAGGTTTTGCGGAGTTCTTGAAAGCGCGGCGGGCGGCGCGTGGCTTTGCTCATCACCACGAGCACATGTTGCAAGAACGCGGAGCAGGGACTTCCACGGGGGTTGCAAAGGGCGAAGACGAGGACTCCACGTGACGGGTTCCGGGGCTTGGCGTGGCGTGGCGCTGGGTCTGGTCGTATGGGCAGCGCCTTCGAGCGCCGCCGCGGACGTGCTGGTGGATCGCGCTGTCGTGCGGTTCTTCGCTCCGGAGACCGGAGGAGGGGAGCAACCCCGCTTTTTGACCGAGCGCGTGCTCGCGTTCCAGGCGCGATTGGACGCCATGGCGGAGCGACCCGAAGGCCTCGGGGAGAATTACGACGAGCGCAACGTCCGAATCGCGCTCGATCACGCCATCGCGGAAGAGATGCTTGCAGCTCTGGCACAGAAGCTGATCCGCGGATCGCCCCTGAGCCGGCGACCCTCCGATGCCGAGCTCGCGCGCTTGACGGACGACCTTGCCGCGGGTTTTTACGAAAGACTCGGCGGCCGCGAGCGCGTCGACCGAGCCGCGGCGCTTGAGCAGCTCGACGCGTCGGACGAAAGTGAGCTCCTGGCCAGACAGGCTCTTGCTGCATTCTACGTCGACCGTGCCGTGACCCCCATCCTGGACACCAACGACGACCAGCTCCGGGAAGTCTTTCGGACAGCGGCGCATCCGTACCGCGGTCGAGCCTTCTCCGACGTGCGAGACGCGCTTCGCCGCTGGTTCGTCATCGAGCGTCTGCGGTCGGCGGAGAGTACGTTCATGCAGGGGGCTCGTGCGCGGATGACCATCGTCGTCATTCCCTAGACCGACGTGTTCACCGTGCGGCGGAACGCGAAACGTGTTCCTTCTGCGCACGATCGGATTGTGCGCACGATCGGATGCCGACGAACGCGGCCGTGTCCTCGGCGACGAACGTGGCGAAATGACGAGCTGTGATCGACCCGCACGGTCCGCGGGCCGAGGCTTCGGCAATAAGCGGGCAGCGAGCCGACTGGCGCACCTCGATCGTGCGGCGCGCCTCTTGCGTGGGCCCCGGGTCGCGCGCGGCGAGGGCGGCGCGCTGGCAGCCTGACCGGCGCAGGCGCGGGGGAACCCGCGTGCTGACGGCGTCACGTGCCCATCTCAGGAGCAGATATTCCATGAAACGAGCCATATCCCTATCCATCGCATGCGTCGTCCTCCCCATCGCCGCCGCGTTCGGCGGCTGCTCGAGCTCGGGCGGCGGAGCGGCTCCTGCGGGGAGCTCTTCTTCGCGCAGTCAATCGGGACAGACGGTGACGGTCGACGGTAGCGTGTTCGACGGAGCAAGCAGCGAGGCCGAGGAAGCCTCGGTGACGACGGTCGAGACAACCGCTTACGTGGCAACGCTCAATGGGTATCAGGTCGTGCCCACTGTCGTTCGCACCGGAGCCCAAGGAACCGGCCAATTCACGTTGCTCGCGGACGGTGTGACGCTGCAGTACAGCATCACGGCCAGCGGACTCTCGTCGACCGTCACATCGGTGAACTTTCACGTCGGCTCCGCCGTCGATACCGGAGGAATCAGTCATCAGATCGTGGTCGGTGCGGATGCGTCGACGTCCGGCGGTTCGCTGTCGCTGAGCGGCTCGATCACGCTTTCGGCGACGTCCCCCGACGAGGTCGACGCTCTGCCGGTCGGGCAGCTGTACGTCGACATCTCCACGACGAATAACTCGGGCGGAGAGGTTCGCGGTCAGATCGTGCTGCCTGGTGCCACCGTCATGGTGGCGAAACTCACGGGCGGGCAGGAAGTCCCGCCTGTGTCCAGCGTCTACAGCGCGAGCGCCGCGTTCGTCATCAGCGCCGACCAAACCACCGTGCAGTATCATCTGTCAGCAGGTGCCAATCTCACCGAGTCCGTGATCA